>Ga0123355_10013938_pt1 | contig 12533 bp, 4 predicted proteins | sample TergutEmb28metaG_3_FD_89872 | JGI IMG/M metagenome (GOLD analysis project Ga0123355, IMG submission 89872) | Embiratermes neotenicus P1 segment gut microbial communities from Petit-Saut dam, French Guiana - Emb289 P1 | ecosystem: Host-associated > Arthropoda: Insects > Digestive system > Gut ...
AATGATGAGTAGTAAGTCTAACATAATTAGAGAAATATTAATTCAACTCGTTTTAACAACCTCAGAAGTAGAAATGTTGAGGGTCTTGCAAACAAGAGTCTGAGAATGGAGCTGCCTATTAAGTGCTCTGTTCTTTAGACTTCTATTTTAAAATTGTAAGAATTATACCCAAAAAAACATTTCAAATTTCTGTTCATAACATATAAGAAATACGTACATTGCTTATCCAATACACTGAATAAAATTCTTAATGTTCTGTGCGGAGAGAATCATCTTTTGTTTCGAGAATAACATGAAACACGTAAATGCACTGTGTGAAGAAAATTAAACCTCCCTTTTGTTACAGAATATGGTGTAAGTAAATGCCACAGAAATTTAAAATCTTAATGAATTTACATTTAACTCGATGGCGTGAAGCCCTGGAGAAGATAAGAATTCATTAAAAATTATTAATGTTGACTATAAAATTTTAAAATTTGTCCCAATTCCGTAACCCGTGAACACTTGGAAAAGAGATACATGTCATAATACAACTGCTTATTTGTGATTTCAAAGTGTTTAAAGTGTCTTCATTTAGAAAGCTATTAACGTTTAATCTTATTACAAATATCTATACGACATGGGTACAACAGCAAGTATTGAAAGCTCCTTCCAAATCCTGATGAAGATGTACCTACATGTGCTATTATTAAATACCAAAGCTGATATAATGAGTACAATTTTTTTTATTCGACAGCAAATTGGAATGTAAAAAATATTCGTTTATTTCCTTGCCTAATTTTGATGCTGTATCTAAACTCACGCAATGTAAACTATTTCCTAAATGTTATTGTAGTTTACAGAACCCACTGATTATTTATTTTTTTAAATTAATGTTTGTAGAGCTTTTGTAAAAAAAACTAGTTACTGATAATTGAAAAAAATTGTAAGTTTAAAAAAAGTTAATACTAAATTATTTGTAATAAATATTGTTCTCTGACTCCCACATTCTACTTTCCTACCATTTTGTGAGAGATAGTTTGTGTACGTGTGCAATGAACCCCGAGTCACTGTAGAATAACTTTCATCAGGAGTGGAGGAAATGCCATCCCAGAACATGCTTGTCCAAAGGATAACACTGGACATACCCTGTTCTGGTCTTGTAACACATTCAGGAAAATCAATCAAGGAAAGTCTCACAAAAAGAAGCTGGAATGAGTGTCCCCAAAATACGACTCGTAAATGAAAGTCTTGTCATAGATTACACGGTGTAATAAAAAACTACAGACCAAAAGGCAGAAGAAACCAGGCGAGACCATTAAAGCAACTTCTAGGAGTGTGTGTCAACAAGTGGCCCATTGTGAGTTATTTAAATGACGATGGTGATAATAATATGTTTCTTTATGATGTAAAATAAAATTTTAAATTCAGAAGTGTGCTAGCTTAATTATTAAGTTTCAATTAGATGACACTTGCGCTCTTCTGGGTCATTATGTAGCGAGAATTGACAATTTCTTACCTATGTTTCGAAACATCTTATCTGACCCATCTTCAAGGGTAAAGTATCGATTTTCTTCCCTTTAAGATGGAAAGCCCGAAATCACGCAGTTTGAATTACGATGTGGTATACATCCATTGTAAATTCTTAAAAACAAAACTACCTTCGTCTGGAAGAGTTGTAAGGCCAAGAAGTACTTGTCAATAATTTATTGAAAGTCCTCATATGTGCAGACTAATATAAATTAGAGTGTAAAATCTGATGTGGATTGGAATCCGTGAGGATTTTATGATATATTTTTAAAACGATGAAAAAATCCTGAAATTTTTCCATTGAAATGAATAATTGTTTACGGTCAGAAGGAAAATTCTGTACTTTGGAGTGTGTCTAATTTAGTATGTTAATTTATTTGTATTTAAACATATTTGACGCACATATTTGTACGTAAAATACATTTATTTTAACACAGTTTTTTTCCCTACCGTCGGATGTTGTGTAGTTTGGTAGATGTTAACCAGTGTTTCGGTCGTACTGGCAAAACTCTTTTAGTAAAAATAAACTCCAAAAGGACATCTTGAATAAATGTGAAGCTGGTTAGGAGTTGTAAGTCCTTAGATTACTCTTCGTGTAAAAACATTTAACTGTGTTTTGTAATTTCTACTCGAGTCACACCTAATAACTTTGGATTGTGAGCATATTCCGTTATAAATATAAACTGTCTTAAGAGTGATAACAAATTTGCACACACCACTAAATGTAATAACTAACTCCAAGTGGCGCATTCCTTTCTGAGAAGCTAATATTTTCTCGGCCTCTCCAGAAATGTCCAGAATGTAAGGAAACTTAAGTTTCAATAACACGTTCTTTAAAAAATCTCACTAATCCCTGAAGCTGGGTGAAAACTTATCAGAAATGTAATATTCTAGGATATGTCGCCGTGAAGTCTGGTAGAGATTTCTAAAGTTATAGGACGAGAACTTTACCTCTGACTTCAGTTATGTGAAGCCATGTAGTTCGCCGGAGATTTTCGAAAGAGTGTCTCTAAACTCTGTTTCTGCCCGGAAAGTATGAAACGTGTATGTTCCAAAACCTTGTTAACACTTTACCAGAATAAATGGCGTCACATCCCATAAGATATCAGTCTTAACTGAAGCAATTATTACCGTTCTCAGTCCCCAGATTTCGTGTCACACCTCTGAATTGTTACATACTCTGAGCCTTGCAGCTATAGACTCATATACCCGTAACTCTATACGTGCACATTCTCCTTTGCTGCCTAATTCCTTTGTATTAAACAGTATGCAAATTACATCTGAACTGCAGAATAAGTTCACATACAAGCAGGGTGTAAAAATCAATACTGCAGAACTCTGTATAGAGAATATTCCCGGTAACAGAAATTTCCTTCTCCTTTGTGTACGTTAGTGACGTACGGCCTCTGTGTTCTGTAAGCTATATCAACAACACTAAATTTATAAAAGCATAAATATTTCGTTACGTAGCTTTTACTGCCTTTATGTAGAACGAAATTTCGTTACAATCATCATCATCATTAGCAGCAACAGCATCAGCATCCCTCACGGGTTAGGCCATGAAGGACCTATTTCGGCCTTGTCTAATAGTCTGTTCAAAGGTCTTCCAAGTCGTTTTCGTCCATTTTTATCCGTAATAGAGCATTACTTTTGGCATCCAGTTGTTATTCATTCTAGTTACATGTCGTAGCCAATTTGATTTGCATCTTCTCAGTTTCTAGTTAGCTGGTTCTACTTACAAATCTTCAAAATATTTCTTCTTTATTTTGTGATAAAAAATGGTGCAACTGGCTGTCCTTGTGAAAACTTTTATCTCGATTGAAGTCAATAAATTTTTATCCTTTTCCTAAGGGCCAAAATTTTGCTTCAATATAAAATACAATATCATAAAAATTCGTTTCTTTTGTCCATCCAGAACGAATGAAAGCATTCCCAATCCTCACACCATTTTATTTTGGGTTTTTTTAAACATTGTTCTTTTAACTATACACATGTCTTGCAGGCAGTTTCTTACAACGTGATGTTTGGGACAATATTTTGTACATACTGTCAAACTCCAATTCATCACCACTCTTTTATTACCACAATTTATGGTGGTATGTCGATTCTGGCGATCAATCTACTTATTGTGTAATAGGGAATACATGTTACTGGCATTCACGGGCTCTAGTAGAGAGTGGCGCTCTACAGAAGTTTGAATGTATTGGCCATTCTCTCCTTTCCTTTGTACTTGCACTGTCCATCTATCTTCCTTCATTTGATTACAGCATTAAGGTTTAGTAATGATTCAGATTATTTGTAATAGTGAAATGAGAAAAAATACTTCAATCCATATTTCAATTGAGTTTACCAAGATTCTTTTGGAAAATGGTGTTTTTAATACGTCAAGAGAAACACAAGCCTTTGCATATACGTAGTTGGTCCAGTATGGGGTGTGTCACACTTACGAAATTTTAAAATATTTTAGAAGAATTCAAGTTATAACATTTTTTAAGAGCGCCTAAATTTCTATTTCGGTAACGGAAGCACAGCGAGAAGAAAGTTGAGGAAAAACACAGGCAAAGGGGGAGGGAATGTCGGTCAATCTTTAGTTGATCCTGTTCCAGTGGTTTGGAGTTTTGGTTTCATCTGGACTCCCTTCTACGTACACATTGCTTTCGTTATATGTATACTGAATTAAGATTTGCTAAAAATTTGACTCGCAATCGGTCGTCCGGCCCTGAACTATTGCCTAAGAAGGTGAGTATGCGTGTGTTTTTACGCATGAATTTCAACTTTACGACATGTACATATAATTAATGTCTCATTTACAATTAATAGAATTTGGTGTGCACTTCATTTTGCAGCATTCATCTTAGCCTGGTTTTTAATGGTTACTTTTTGTGTTATCTTACTGATATACGCCACACTTCCTTTATCAATTATTCTGTTCTCTTCCGTGATAGATTGTTATAAGGAGCAGTACTGATGTCTTGAATAAAGTGCAAGTTCCTTCATTCCATTTTCAATGAAAATTAGTCATTTAAATCATTCAAATTAATACAGTTTAAAAACGCATTTCTATTTTTATATCGTGTTCCGGACCTCAAAATATGGGGAATTAAGTTTCTTTCAAATTACCCTTTTGGAAGGTTTCTGGTACGTTTAATTTAAACCAACTAACTTGATTGCACATTCATTCAAATTGCTTTAATATTACTAAAATATTAATTCTGATGCCTAAATAAAGATATTTTTAAATCATTATATGTTTTATTATTCATACATGAAGAATTTAAAAAATATATTTAACCACATCATTCTTTCCTTCATATTGTCATATATCGAACATTTTTAAACAAATTTTGACGTTTTGCTAACCGTGCATTTCAGTATATTTATCTCAGCAAGTAACCAACTTGATGCACACAATTTTTGTTTTACAATAAGTTTATTTCTTGCCTCTACATGTTTCGAGCACATGTGCTCATCATCAGGAAGTCAAAATTGTATTACACAGCCTCTGGTATCATCGCACCTATAGGTGTGATGATGAGCACATGTGTTTGAAACATGTAGAGGCATGAAATAAACTTATTGTAAAACAAAAATTTTGTGCATCAAGTTGGTTATTTACTGAGATAAATTTTTAAACGAGTTCAGAATACTTCTGTAGCTGATAAGGTAAGAGAATAGACCTGATCATAAAATTGATACAGATGACATCTGTCAAATACTCCCATTACTTTATGATTTTCCATCACACGCATACTTGAAAGCCATGTTTTCACAGTGTCCCGAAATAATTATAATTGGCTCCGAGAAAATCGTATTAGAACACAGAAACCTTAAGCTTGTACTTCAGCTCCAGAACGTGGGGATTTGCTATGAACAGCGCCTGCCTAAAGGAAGCCAATTATTTCTGTAACTTCAATAAGAATTTTGAGCATGTAATTAAATTTATCTAGGACATGGAAAACAGAGTTCAATTTTAGTTATAGGAGGAGTCTTTAAATGCTTAAACACTTATATTATTTCGACTATTGTTTATTCGTATATAATCAAATAAAATATTTCTAACCTAAGTAAATGGCAGTTCACGTTGTCAGTGCTTAATTATACGTCCGCAGTTCTACCGGAATACAGAAGGTCTAATGAGCGGCAGGAATTTGGCCCTGTCACTGATAGACATGACAGTTCGTAAAGGAAGCTCTGACGTCTGCTTTTCATGCACCAGTTGCTCCCACCATTTGTGGCCTTCATAACGCCTAATCTGTTGTTGATGTGTCGACATATTGTTGTGTTCTGTTCTGATAATTATAAGAAACAAGTTCGTAAACGCAACATATTTTTTTTATGTCAAAACGGGAAGTGCGCAAAATTATCGCAGTGTTAGTAGGCGCTACATGCCATTCCACCAAATTCTCACTGCGGATGCCCATCTATGATCCACGTGTTGGATATGTGGTGTAATAAATGCTACTGAGACGGGTTTACCTCTGAGTGCTTTAGTCTTACACTGTCAGTCATTAATGAGCCATTCACCCTTCCATAGTCTGTGTCTGATAAAATAACCTCTTTAGCGGCAGCAATAGCAAGGAACACGGTCTCACAGAACCCATGAATTAAATAAATACTGTTCTAAGGGTTTAGCGAATAACAACTACAGCGGTTTTATACTCGAATCCTCGGTAACTGCTTAACATAAGACATCATATAAAATCCCACAGAGATTGAACTTCCAATTAAAATACTGTTAAATTCTAGAATTTAAAACTTTAAGTATACATTTATCGCTACAGGATTTCATTTTCACAATATAGTACTCTGTTGAATACATTTGTACTGCTATCTGTTAATTCCGATGCCTTACTTACCAAAGATAATAAAATGAATAACGTCTTTAACGACTAAACAATCAACATTTTGATGTCACTAGACAAATTACGAATGTTTAACAGAACCATGGTTTACCCTACATTGTGCCATTCAGCAAATTTGTTTTATTCCATCTCACAACACCATTCTTTAGACAAATCCATCTCTTTCATTCAATCCGAGGGTTTACGTCACGGTCTTACAGTCCCCACAGTGTGATCCAATTGCTAATTCATTAATCCCACAGTGCAGTATCATGGATGCTGGTGGTATCCAACTGCTCAGCCGTACCTCAGTCTTGAAGCGGAACATTTATCTTTTACTCGTGTTTCTACTAACGCTAGTCTTTTTTCTGCTTTTCCCTCACCCTCTCTGCCCCTATTATCTCCCCTTGCTTTATCTAGTAAAGTATTTCACTTTCCTTTCCAAATTCGAGACCAATCAATGAAATTTATAGACTTCTTTTCTGTGTTCTTCCAGTAGCATCAACATTAGACCTGACGCTGTAGATAAAATATCCTGGACAGTCTTAGTAATTAACGAACTTTATGCACAAATTCTTGTTTTATAATAAGTTTATTCAATACCTCTAAATGTTTCGAACACAATGTGCTCATCTTCAGAAGGTCAAAACTGTATTATACAGCATTTGGTATTGTCACACTGAAACAATTGAGTGGTCTAAAATACTAAAATACAATTCTATAAATATGAGCATATAATATTAAAATTTATGTGTGAATTTTTCGGGTGTGATTACTGTATATTACTTACTTTAAACAGGTTACGCCATGTAGAGGTTATGTTTATCCAGTTGTTAAACTTATTGAAAAAGTACTATGTCTGTTTACATTTATGTTTGCTGAGTCTACCTAGTCATAAAATGTAAATAGACATAACAACTTTTTAATAAGTTTACAACTGGGTAAACATAAACTCTAAATGACATAAAATAGTTACAGAAAATAATACACAGTAATCACACCCGAAAAATTCACACATAAATTTTAATACTATATGCCCATATTTATAGAACTGTATTTTAGTAATTTTAGACCACTCACTTGTTTCAGTGTGACGATACCAGATGCTGTAAAATGCAATTTTCGCCTCCTGATGACGAGCATATAGTGCTCGACACATGTAGAGGCATAAATAAAATTATCATAAAACAAGATTTTGTTCATCAAGTTGGTTAATTACTAAGATTATACTGAGATGTACGGTCAGCAAAACATCAAAATAGTGTTCATTACCTAAGATATTATTTCTGATATACACGTAGTTTGAGAAGCTGACTTGCTTCAATCTTCACTTAAGAGTAATTTTGTACAAGCTTACTCTGTCGTTTCCATTAAATCCAAATACCTTCCATTCCCAGACGGATGTACGGCCTGTAACTTGTACTGCTAAGACAAATGGAAATATCGAAAATAATATACATATAATGAATCAACTATTTGACAATAATGTAAAACCCTTCTGAAATAGATAGTAACACTTTAAACGCCGAATTAAATCACATCTGTCATTTTCTGGCATTATTAGGAGCTCACCATATTCTCCACGTTAGCAGGATAAGGGTTAAGCTTCTTCTTTCTTGACACCAACGTACATAACTTCTTAGGAAGAAACGTGAATGTATGAGACACGTAGCATGCATAAATATTCACCAAATTTATCTACGTGTCTTTTCTACTGCACTGAAAAGACAATCCGTCTCCATTAGAAAATACTAAATATTTAATAGACCTACTCTTCAAGGAATCGCCAAAATTTATAGTTAAAACACGCAGCCGGCAGAATGATGTCTTTATAGTGCCTAGCTTACAGGCAGATGGTTTTGGAGTTCCATACTCTGCAGGTCAAAAGAAGTTTAACCTTCTCCACTAAGGGTGTAGGTCTAATCTAGCCTCCTATTCAAAGAGAACTCGCATGTACGAATGAGGTTAAGAATGAGTGGAATTGTAACTTCAAACAACCATTTAATATCCAAGGTGTGGGATGGAACAACTTTACATGAAAGTTTGTTGTGAGTACATAAGCAAAATGTCTAATAAAATTAATAATGTTTGAGAGAAATTGGCACTTATAATTACCACTAGAATTTGCATGGTTCAAAGAAATTTTGTTTCTTACAAAGATATTATTTATAAAGAGTATTAGTATAAAATTTCGAGGTGTCTTAAGCCTTTGTTTCACGTCAGTTTACCAGACAAAACTTGTGACCCCGAGAACTTTAGTGTTTTCTGTGCGTCCCAGAGATTTGAAGAAGTTAGACCACTCCTCTTTGGACAGCGAGTAGTAATAATAATATTTGAGGCAAGTGAGACTACGTATTCTTATGCGTTGTAAATTATTTGGGGAAATTCCGACCCTGTGTGCAGGTGAACGATTAGCTTCCATTATAGTGGTTATAGAAAAGGGATGTCAAAATTTACTGCTTAAGAGACGCGGCAGACAGATATTGTCAAGGTGTTCAAATTAGGGAGAACATATCGGGCTGAACATGTAGCTTACGTGGGAGATAATATAAACATATGTGTTATTTGGATGGAAAATCTGAAATGTGGACATTATTATTGAAACATAAATGGGAGATTAAATTATTCATCTTAAAGAATTGTAAGGAAGGATTTGGTTGGGGAAAATATTTGGCTCATAAAATGGGCTTGTGGTGGGCTGTTGTAAATTCTGTAATGAGCATGTGAGTAACATAAAATGCGACGGCGTTTAAACTAGATAAGAATCTGTTAGTTTCTCCAAAAGAACTGAAACTAGTGGACTAAGTAATATTAACGAAAGGATGTATTTGTGACCATGATGCTTTATCATTGTTAGTACTGACGTTGCAATAAACAGCATACGCCTATGCAATAACTTGAGGTGTTCATACTAGTGGAATTTCATTCTGCAGGCTTCTGGTTTTTGACGCAGTATTTTTGCCAGGAAGGTGGGTGCCAGCACTTCGGAAGAACGTACATTAAAACTTCAAGTCTGAAGAATTTTTAATCCTAAAAATGCAGCAAGAACGTCCCTCCGAAACTTCATTACCCACTGAATGGGTTAAAACACGATTCGGACGCGAATCATAGTCGCAAATTATTTGTAGTCGGATGTTCCAAGTATCTTTTGCCTTCTATATTTTAATAGGCTACATTCAGGATTGGTTTTTTGGGGGAGTAAAATCTGCAAGGCTTTTAGAAAATTTTATTTATAACATATCGATTGGTAATTCAACTCCAGGTTGATATTAAGTAACACATTTATCTTATTGTTTAGGCGCCAACGCAGGAACGTAAAACAAATATTGCGTTTAATGAAATGTTAATAATTGTGTATCCACACATGAATTGTAGTTAACATGTAATGATTGAGACAATAGAAAGAAGCACATTAGAGATATCAGTTCGAACATGGTTGAAAACTAGTTTGGCAAAAATTACATCAAGTTCTCTTCATGTCACAAATCACCTATAAATCAGTGTGATGACATTTATTCATAAGATACACTAGCACAAATCCACCTCATTCCACCTTTGCCATACTTGTGGTTATTTTTCACGCACGTCACATATGTGGAAGGTGCAAACTTTCGTTCGAATAAAAACTTTAATTATTTCCCACAAAAGTCGTTATATATGTGAGAGAGTGTTTTGGTGATTACGGAAGTTCATTAAGATCACCTATGTAGTCAGTCTGTGGTCACCTCATCGTGTTTTGATGGACGGTTTTAATGGGATTTTAGCGTCGTCATTAGTTTCCATGTAAAGAGCACCGTTATGAGAAGAGGGATAAACGAAGTATCAGAACACGATATTACTACACCATGTTGAAGGTATCAGTGTTCTAAGGCCTCTAATCGATAACGATCTCCAGAATGGGGAAATTACGGCGATTATTGACATTATTTCCATGTTTTAAAGCTAGCATTAATCTCCACAGCGAAGGTCACGTCTGAAAGTTTGTTACTTGTGTTTGCTTCCCTTTATGGACCTGTCAACAAATTTCCGTCACAAAAGTCAAATGATCGAAAGCACTTTCAACAAAGGTCATTCTTTTGTTACTATCCAGAATCAGGTCATACAACACCTAAACAATCAGTTTTTTTTTCTAATTGTTAGTTTAGTACGAACTTAGTGTTAAATTGAGGATGATGTTAAAATTGGGCTCAAAGAAATAGGTCTGCAGAGGGTGAAATAGTTTTTTCGCTTGTGATTTTTATTATTTACTGAGGTGAGTATAGTATTCTTTCAATGGATCTAAAACACACAAGGAAATCTATGGATATCTGAGCAGTTATAGACTCAGGTACGCGCTACTGTTTGGCCTTTAATGAGTAATCATCTCAATATTTGCTCCCCACTCAGTTCTGCTACTTCACCTACAAAATTTCGGACTTCCTATGAATTGTACCCAATAACTCCATCGTAAACTACATAACTGAATGGATTTTCTGTGACTTAATACATAAAATAATTATAGATCGTTTAGAATTTTTGTCCCTAGTAATTCCTCGCATTTTCTGCACACGTATCATTCCTACTTTGCATTACGTAATCAATATGTCGTGTGCCTCCCTGTTTGTGACCTCAGAGGCTTCCACCTGTATTGTAATACACCAATTTTTACAAGAGAGTGAATTTCAATTTTTACAACAAATTACATTTCCTACCAAATTTTATCTTACCATCTTGAAATATTCTTATATGCACGTTTATTTATTTATATTTTATGGTATTATTTATAATATGAATGTATATGAAGGGTAATTTAAATATTTGTTTAAATGATTTTTATGATATTTTCATGTTTCTGTACACACTGCTAAGGGTAACACAAAACCAGATAGCGTATGTATACTACCCAAGTAGCGATAAGGATGTTAATATAGAAATGTATTTGCGTATCATTCTTCCTCTTGTTAAAATATACCTATGAATATTTGCTTTCGGATGCGTATCATTTTCAAGAGAGTAATTTTCTTTTCTTCTATTCTTCCATCAGTTAAGAAACACGATATTGATTCATAAAGCTAGTGATTTCTAGTATTTCATGTCAGAATTTTTGAAGTACCATTTGGCAAATGTGTTTCTATGATCATTATCAACAAATTTCTATTCAATGGCATCGAACAATAGAAAGAGCAAATTCACAGTAGTGATGAAATGTAGATTTAAATTATTAGGACTGTCAATATAGAATTCAATCATCTGTGTTTTTGGGTGTGACATATTCACATGCGCTTATGAAACAATACAGGACTACGCTTTTGAGAAACTTGCAATCCCGTCCCACGTCAGATGAACTTATAGACTATTATCGATGAAGTCCTGTTAATGCGCCATTGGTGTCACTTACCAAGAGTAAATATATGGAATCATTACTTCGAAAGAACTGAGAATGAAGTTGTAATGATCAGAGTTTACTTTTTATGCGTAAGAGAACAATTTCTTTGATACGAATCGTACGATGAGGCAGAAGAGTGTCAAATGGATTTATATCTGGAACTCGTTGAAAATGGGGGCAAAGAGGTCTGTCTGCAACAAAATGCATATAGAAGAAAAGTGCGGAATCCAATCAAATTCATATTTCGGATGAAAATTGCTCTTCACTTCTGCGTGAGTGCAGGCCATCATGAGATAGGAGAATGGAAATAGACGAAGCGAGACAGGAGGAACTGAAGAGGGAGACAAGGGAAGTAAGGTGATAAAGTAGGAAGGAGACTGCTGAGTGAACAAGTGTCTCAACGTTGTTGTAATGAGGCAACCTAAAGCTAATATTATACTTTGATTTCCTGACGAAGAAAAATATCCTTCAGTGTTAAATTTCTTTCCAAGAGAACTTGAATGTTGATGTAACCGTAAAGGAGAGAATCCCTGTTTGACGAAATATTTTTAAAATTTTGTAAAATATTAGCAGGTGTGTTTATATTAATTAATCAGCAGCATTGTCGAGTAGTTAAAAATTAGTAAATGAAGGTATTAACCTTTTAAAGCCTACTGGTTACGTGATACACCAACAGGTTTAACATTGAACAACTGTACGCTCTGTCCACGCTGTATTTATGTGTTTTGTATTTATCTGAGAACAAACAGTGACTTGTGCCACTTACAGCATAAACTGATTGGTTTTTATAACCGCGATGAAAAGTGTTTACAGCGCGG
>Ga0123355_10013941_pt1 | contig 12532 bp, 14 predicted proteins | sample TergutEmb28metaG_3_FD_89872 | JGI IMG/M metagenome (GOLD analysis project Ga0123355, IMG submission 89872) | Embiratermes neotenicus P1 segment gut microbial communities from Petit-Saut dam, French Guiana - Emb289 P1 | ecosystem: Host-associated > Arthropoda: Insects > Digestive system > Gut ...
AAAAGAACGGATTTATTTAAACCTTTTCCAAGGAGACTCATGATTGTAAAATTAAGTAAAGATGACGGCAACCGCTTGGCTCCGTTAATCGCAAAATTCCGCGCGGAGCTTAAATCATACAAAGGCATCACTGCCGCCGAAGACATAGATGCGGCACAGGAAGAGGCCGACGAGTTCCTCACCGCCGGATTCCCGATTTACATATATGAGGAAGACGGCAAATACGTCGGCTATATCGTATGCAAAGAGGACGGCGCGGTGTGGGTGGAACAGCTCTACGTCCTCCCCAACCATCGCGGCAAAGGCATTGCCGGCGCACTTTATGCCGCCGCTGAAGAATTAGCCGGAGGCGACACGCTGTATAACTGGGTACACCCAAACAACGATGCGATGATCAGGTTTTTAGCGAAGCGTGGTTACTCGACGTTAAACCTAATCGAAATCCGAAAGCCATACCAAGATGAAATATCGCGAGAAAAAATTTGCGTAAAAAATAATGAGTTCGATTATTGAGGTATAAGGGTTAATGATTTTATACATCCAAAACATCATAAGCGGCGCTGGTAATATTGCCGGGTTTATCACGCTATCAGCAACGGTGCTGGGCGCAGTTAGTTTATTTTTATCTAACCTGGCGCGGTATCGTTTGGGAAACAAGCTGGGCATACCTGTAAAAGCCATGCACCAGGCCAGTATTGGCGACAGCGTTGGGATTTGGATAACATTACTTGGCGGCCTTGGGTTTGGTCTTTTTATCCCAATACTCGTCCTTGATGCAGACATGCTGTGGTGGGTTGCCGTAATTATTGCGTTTATCTCATTTTATTGCGCACAATCAATGATTAGGTCTTATAGAAGGATGCGGGAAAGGTATGAAGAAAAAAACGGAGCAAGGATTTTAACTTATAGAGATATAACATGGCATAACTATTTAATCGTTGCGCTTATCGGTGCTTTTTCGTACGCGCAAGTTAAGGATATGTACCGGCAGGTTTTTGTTAATGGTTTTGGGTTTTTGGAGTATACATCAGGATTTTGGATGAATGTACGATTTTATGCCGCTGCCATTGGGTTAACCGCCTGCATTTACGTAGTGCTGTCAATGTTAGTGTATAGCATTAAAACAAAACTAACAGGCGGGCGCGAAAAGATGATGACGGAAATAGACGGTCAAACCTACCTTGTTGCCATGCGTAACAGCCAGTACCATTGGATACTTGTGCCGTGCCGGTTCTATTCATTTAGAAAACAGGCCATCATCGGTTATAACCAATTTAATTATGCAGAATTTGTAAAAGGCGAGTTTATACTTTGCGACATGTCTGATCCGCCAAGAAAGGTTACGCGTATAGAGGGCTACCAATTAATAGAAAAAGCTACGATACTGCAAGAAACGCAAGAAGAAGAACCAGTACAAAACGACTGTAAATAGGAGAATCAGAATGACAAACAGAGAATATTTTGCCAATAACCGTTACGGCATGTTCGTACATTTCGGGCTGTATTCCTTGCTGGGCGGCGAATGGCGCGGCCGCACCGTGCGCGACTACGCCGAATGGATACAATCGCATTTCGCCATACCCAATAAGGAATACCATAAGCTGGCATCTGTCTTCAACCCTATCTTTTTTGATGCCGATGAGTGGATAAGATCGGCAAAGGAATTCGGGATGAAGTATTTTGTCATCACCAGCAAGCACCACGACGGGTTTGCGCTGTTCCACTCCAAAGCAGATAAATTTAACATAGTGGACTCATCGCCATACGGCCGGGATATTGTGGCACAACTCGGTGAAGCGTGTTATAAACACGGCATAAAATTTGGCTTATATTACTCACAAGAGCTGGATTGGGCGCACCCGCACGGCGGCGGGTATACCAACGCGGCAGGCTGTTCTGGCGTGTCATGGGATAATTCATGGGATTTCCTTAATAACGGCACAAAAAATTTTGATATATGTTTCCAGGAAAAAATCAAACCACAAGTTAAAGAGATTTTAACGAATTACGGCGATATTTTCTTAATATGGTTTGATACGCCGCATACTATCAACCCGAAGCAAAGCCTGGAGCTTAACCGTTTGGTTAAAGAGCTGCAGCCGGATTGTTTGATAAATTCCCGCATCGGTAACGGCGATTATGATTATGTATCGCTCGGCGACAACGAAATCCCGCCAGACTCCCCACCGGACGGGTTAATGGAAAAAACCGGTGATATGAACGATATCCACGGCTACAAATACTCACCTTTCGGCCTATACGAAACACCGGCAACGATGAACTCTTCATGGGGCATAAAATTCTGTGACCCCAACTACATTACCGCCGCACAGATTTTAGAGCGTAAACAGCACCTCAACAACCGCGGCGTAAACTACCTGCTCAACATAGGGCCGGACGCGCTGGGCCGCTTCCCTGCGCGTTGTGCGGAGATTTTACGCGAGGCGGCGGGGCTTAAATGAAAAGAATTGTCATCTGCGGAAGTATGTCGGCAATAAGTAAAATGAAAGATGTGGCAAAACAGCTGGAAATTATGGATTACACTCCGATTCTTCCTGACGAAGGCGATATCCCGGAAGGAAAGTTTAACGAATATAAAAAAGACGTTTCGATGAAGCACTTCAACGCCATCTCCCACGAATCCACCTACGCCGTCCTAATCGTAAACGAAGCCAAGCGCGGCATAGATAATTATATAGGCGCAAACTCGTTTGCGGAAATTGCGCTAGCGTTTTACTTCGGTAAAAAGATATTTCTCTTGAACGACATATATACCCCCTACGCAGACGAGCTTGCGGCGTGGGGTGCTGTCACCCTGAATAACGATTTGCAGAGGCTGCCATGTCTGACGTAGAATCATATATTTCGCAATTTCCTTCATGGGTGCGGGAACGGCTTGCGGCAATGCGGAACATCGGGCTTGAAGTTTTCGGCGGCACGACGGAACGGATATACCACGGCGTGCCAACTTTTATGGTTGCCGATCCCGACGGCAGGGATATCTTCAGCTACGGAGCATATAAAAGTCACATAACACTTTATATTGGATATATAGCTGTTCAACTTGAAAACGGTCTTTGTTTTTAAGTTGAACCTTACAGTAATTGCACCTTATCGGACCATTTTACGGTTTAGCGAGTATAACATAAGGGATTTCCTAAAAAACTCTTATCCGCAATACTGTTATACAAAAACCGCTGTACAGTTTCCACATGACAAAGATTTTCCCGTTGGGTTTATACGAGAAGTTTTTGAGTTAATCAATATGTACTTATAATGCGTTTAAGGATAAATATAAGAGGAGCATGCAATGAATTTATTAAAACGAATCACAGATAAAGAGCTTTTCGGTATTGACGGATATAATGATGCAAAACCATATAGAGCAACTCGCGCCGTAAGACGATAAAAATTTAGTAGCCGTTCTATACCTAAAAAAACTTAATTTCTATACCCTCCCCGGAGGCGGTATCGACGATGGGGAAACAGTAGAACAAGCTTTATCGCGTGAAATGCTGGAAGAAACAGGTTGTTGTAGCGACATAATATGCGAGCTTGGGATAATCGAAGAAAATAGTTTGAAGTATAATTGGTCCGGCATATCTTCGTGTTTTCTTGCCAAATCAAAAGGAGAAAAAGGGATCCCTCGTTTAACGCAAGAAGAATTGGATGAAGAAACCCAATTGCAATGGCATGATCTGCATAAAGCTTTAGGCATAATAATAAATCAAAATAACAATGAATCATATTTTGCAAGGAATGAAAGAGAAAATGCAATAATGAAATTTATCACAGCAAGAGATATTTCCATGTTGGATGAGGTAGTCAAGTTAAATAAATAGCGGCGATGTAATTCTGAATAATTAGATAACGAGGATAACAATGAACGAAAACATACTTCAGGCAAAACTTGAACATGAAATGAAGGACGCATACATCCACTACGCGATGAGCGTCATCACTTCCCGCGCCCTGCCGGACGCACGCGACGGGCTTAAACCCGTACAGCGCCGTATCTTGCATACGATGAACGAACTTGGCTTCACGGCGGACAAACCGCACAAAAAATCCGCACGTACGACGGGTGATACGATGGGACGCTACCACCCTCATGGCAACGCGTCGATATATGCCGCAATGGTGCGGATGGCACAGGACTTTTCTTTCCGCTACATGCTTGTTGACGGGCACGGCAACTTCGGCTCAATAGACGGCTACCCCGCGGCCGCGGAAAGGTACACCGAAGCGCGAATGTCCAAACCCGCCATGGAATTGATGGCTGACATAGAAAAGAACACGGTTGATTTTGTCGCAAACTATGACGGCGAATTTAAAGAGCCTACTGTTCTGCCCGCCAAAATCCCTAACCTGCTCATAAACGGCGCAGCCGGTATCGCTGTCGGTATGATGACAAGCATCCCACCCCATAATTTGCGCGAAGTTATATCGGCTCTTTTGGATATTATAGAAAATGAAAAAGCAGGTAAAGATACAGATCTATCCGACATCACCAGCCATATAAAGGGGCCAGACTTTCCGACGGGCGCATCAATCCTTGGGATGGACGGCATACGCCGCGCCTACTCCACCGGCCGCGGCAAGATTATCGTACGCGCGAAATGTGAGATCGAGCAGGTCGGCACGCGTACTGCCATCGTCGTCACTGAACTGCCTTACATGGTCAACAAAACAAGCTTAGTTGAAAAAATCGGCGAACTGGTAAAGGACAAGAAGGTTGACGGACTGCACGATTTGACGGATGAGAGCGACCGCTTGGGCATCCGCATCGTTATCGAGCTTAAAAAGGACGCCAACGCAAATGTCGTACTCAATAACCTTTACAAGCATTGCCAGCTACAGTCCACCTTCGGCGCGAATATGCTTGCCCTAGTTAAGGGTGAACCTAAGGTGCTTAACCTCAAGGAACTTTTGTACATCTATCTCGAGCATCAGCGCGAAGTCATCACCCGCCGCACAAAATTTGATTTGGACAAAGCCTTAGCCCGAGCGCATATCGTTGAAGGTTTCATCAAAGCCCTTGACGTTATTGACGAGATTATCACGATCATCCGCGCAAACCGCGAGATTGCCGCTTCTAAGGAAATCATCATGGATCGTTTCGGCTTTTCCAAGGAGCAGGCCGACGCGATCGTCGAAATGCGCCTTCGCGCCCTCTCTGGACTTGAACGCGAACGGCTTGAGAACGAGTTGAAGGATTTAAAAGTGAAGATCGAAGAATTGACACACATTCTCAACGACACATCGGCGCTTTTGGACGTTATCAGCACAGAGCTAAAAACTATAAACGATAAATACGGCGATGATAGGCGCACCATCCTTATGCCTAACTCCGCCGAGATTGATACGCTTGACCTTATCGAAGACGAGGTTTGCGTTATCACCCAAACGCACTTGGATTACATCAAACGCGTTCCGGCTACGACGTATAAAACCCAAAACCGCGGCGGCAAGGGCGTTATCGGCATGGGTACGCGTGAGGAGGATATGGTTAAAACAATGGTAACCGTGAGCTCGCACGACGATCTGCTATTCTTTACGAACCATGGCAGGGTATATAATGTCAAGGCCTATGAGATCCCAATGTCCGGGCGAGGCGCAAAGGGTACGCCCGCCGTCAACCTGTGCAGCCTTGCCGAGGGGGAACGTGTCGCCGCGATCATCCCGCTTAGAGATTACGAGGACGGCAACATCACCATGGTTACGGAAAAAGGCATGATAAAAAAAGTCGCCCTCAGCCGTTATGCAAAGATAAGGTCCGCCGGCAAAAACATAATTAACGTCGCCGATGGCGACAGCCTCTGCGCTGCCTTACGCACCTCAGCCGGGCAGGAGATTCTTCTTGCCACAAGCCTTGGCATGGGCATCCGCTTCCAAAGCGATAAAGTGCGCGAATCCGTGTCCGGCAGCGGCGTGCGCGGCATACGCTTGGCTGAAAGCGATAGCGTTATCGGCGTAATTGTCGCTCCGCTTACAAATCCAGACGGGGAAAAATTATTGTTGGTATGCGAAAAAGGCTTCGGTAAAACCGTTGAGTTTGACGAATTCCGCATCACCGGCCGCGGAGGCAAGGGCGTTAAGGTTTGCACCATTACAGATAAAACAGGCAACGTGGCTGCCCTCACCACTGTTAAGCCGTCAGACGAAGTTATGATAATAAACTCCGAAGGCGTTATAATACGCATTAAGGGTGATACGATCCGCACTGTAGGCCGCGCTGCACAAGGCGTACGCCTTATATCTATGAACCCTGGTACAACTGTTGCGGGTCTTGCCGTAGTCGACGCAACCGACCTTGCCGACGAAGAAACTGATGAAACCGATACAACGGCCGAAGCGGTTATGGAGGCTGGAAATGAGTAACGAAAACCCAAACCCTTCAACCAAGGAAAAATGGGATTTCGACGATTGGGCTTTTACGATAACCGGTATAATCGTTGGCTTCCTCTTGGTTGTGCCGGAGCTTATGTATGCTCTTTTCGATATCTCATTCTTAGGCGGCGGCCTGGGTGAAGCCGAGATTTTGGCCAACCTTGAGGACGGCACGACGGTATGGAACATCCAAAGTATCCGCGCGCTCTCGCCATTCCTGTTTTTGGTGACAACGTCGCTGTCATTTATTGTCGACGCGGTCGAAGCGCGTAAAACAGGCGGCTATAAAGGTTCACTGTTCACCCACACATACGAATCGCTGTTCGAGGACGCGATTTATATGTCAATAACCACTTTCATGGTCTTCGGCGCAGTTTTCGGCGGCTTGATGGCCGCATCCTGGCTGGCCGGCCCAGTGGCATGGGTTTTGTTCGTCTTTATCTTTCCCCTCGCCAACAGAAACAGGCAAAAGGAAAAAGACGAAGAAACCCGTTTCCCATGGTTTTTATTGGGCCTATTCATCATCGGTATAATCATTGAAGTTATAACGCAGGCATGGATCGCCTTCCCAGTCGCATGGGTCGCCATCTGCGCGATCAAGGCTGTCAGCGTTGTACGTCGCGGAATTAAAGACGTAGACGAGGTCTTCAACTTGCTGTATTACGCCTTCTCCGTTATCCTCATAGTAGCGGGTCTGTTATTCGATTTCTGGATGACGTCATGGCTGGCATTCCCCATCGCGCTGTTTATTTGCTGGGTTGTGAAGAAGATAAGAAATTATGAAAAAGTATAATTTACCCATTTAGATTGATATCATCGTAACTTTTTACTTGAAAAATTAGTGTTTTGAACAAGAAAACCCCTATAAGTAAAGGCTTGTAAAACGCCTTGTTTATGGGGTTTTCTTGTATTGTTATATTTATTGCCTTTTTTGATGTTTGCTTATAAATAGTTATTAGTTTGCATATTCTGTATTTATTATTGTAACCAATTATTTCTTTATTTTATTTCCAAATATAAATAACAATAATAAATAATGCACTATATCATTAATATTTTTATGTTTATAAGTGGTATTAATTTATTTATTAATGTGCTACACTTCATTTATTTAGAGTTTATCATAATTTGTTTAAATTCATTGTACATAACAAAGCATATAAAACTGTATGCAAAACGTATTAACATCAAAACAATTTGTACTATCTAATACTATGATAGCGTAACATTATTCCAATCTTCTTAGATAATAATTATGGAAAGGAATGAACTTTACATGGAAGAATTTAATATTATTTTAGGAAACCGTATCCGTAATTTACGTGAAGAATGTGGGTATACAAGAGAAAAGTTTGCTGAATTAGCTGATATAAATGATAAATATCTGTATGAGATTGAATCTGGAAGAAAAGGATTATCGGCAAAGAAACTCTACAATATATCACACGCCTTTGGTATCTCGATGGATTTCCTTGTAACCGGAAGAGCAAAAAAAAGATCAAAAAATAGGGACTTCCCTAGAGTAAGTGGTCATCTTTAAAAATCTTCAACAATAAAGTATATATGCCATTTATGTGATTTCCGTTGCCTTTGGAAAACTCATTTTCATTTGAAAAACCCAAAAACAATAATTTTTGAACCGGCACCACGCCATCGCTTGCTTGCGAAATTTAGCTTCAGAAATCTTTGAACGTCTTGCGTACTTACTTTTCATTGGATTCACCTTGTTTAGAGTGTACCATAGGTTTCTATTCTAGGGAAGCCCCAAAACAAATATTTAAATAGTTCTTATAGTTTATTATAACGCAGAGATTGCTTGCTATAGCTTTAATTCTTGACTCGTTTCATCCATGGTACTTTCCGTATTTTCCGAGCATTTTGCGGGTATGCTTTGAATACATTTAGCGTGAATTTAAAATTTAGGTATTGACAAATCTTTCATTACGCTGTATAATCTTTTTGGTTAGCACTCATCTAGTTAGAGTGCTAACAAAACAAACCTGATAAAAATTACCGATATAGGTAAAAGGAGGCTAAAAAATGAAACTAAAACCTCTCGGCGACAGAGTTGTACTCAAGCAGCTAAAGGCAGAGGAAACAACCAAATCCGGTATCGTACTTCCTTCCAACGCTAAGGAAAAGCCACAGGAAGCTGAAGTTGTGGCCGTAGGCCCCGGCGGCGTTGTGGACGGCAAGGAAATTAAGATGGAAGTAAAAAAAGGCAATAAGGTTATTTACTCCAAATACGCCGGCACGGAAGTTAAAGTCGAAGACGAAGAATACATCATCGTACGCCAAAATGATATTTTGGCCATCGTAGAATAATGGAGGGTAGAGATTAATGGCAAAGGAAATTAAATTCGGTATAGAAGCAAGAACAGCTCTTGAAAACGGCATAAACAAGCTGGCGGATACCGTACGCGTTACGCTTGGCCCTAAGGGCAGAAACGTTATTTTGGATAAAAAATACGGCTCACCCCTTATCACCAACGACGGTGTAACTATCGCCAAAGAAATCGAGCTTGAAGACGCGTTCGAAAATATGGGTGCACAAATCGTTAAAGAAGTGGCTACAAAAACAAACGATGTAGCTGGAGACGGCACAACTACGGCCACCGTGCTTGCACAGTCTATGGTACGCGAAGGGCTTAAGAACATCGCCGCAGGCGCGAACCCGATCATCTTAAAACGAGGCATGAACGTTGCCACAGATGCCGCCGTTGAAGCTATTTTCGGCATGAGCCAAAAAGTAAACGGCAGAAATCATATCGCGCGCGTCGCCGCTATCTCCGCAGGGGATGACAGCGTTGGCGACATCATCGCCGAAGCAATGGAAAAAGTATCGAGCGACGGCGTTATAACCGTTGAAGAATCCAAAACCATGAAAACCGAGCTTGACGTTGTTGAAGGTATGCAGTTTGACCGCGGTTACCTCAGTGCATACATGGCAACAGACATGGAAAAAATGGTCGCCGAGCTTGAAAACCCGTACATCCTCATCACAGACAAAAAGATAACAAATATACAGGAAGTCCTGCCGGTACTTGAGCAGATCATCCAAGTCGGCGCAAAGCTCCTTATCATCGCCGATGACGTTGAGGGCGAAGCTCTCGCAACCCTTATCCTCAACAAACTGCGCGGCACCTTCGTATGCGTGGCCGTTAAGGCCCCCGGTTTCGGTGATAGGAAAAAGGCAATGCTCGACGATATCGCAATCCTTACAGGCGGTAGCCTTATTGTGGACGAGCTTGGCCGCGAATTAAAAGAAGTACGCCTTGAAGACCTTGGCCGCGCAAAAACAGTTAAGATCGACAAGGAAAACACCATCATCATCGACGGACAAGGCAGCAAAGACGACATCGCCGCACGCGTTGGCCAACTTAAGAACCAAATTGATGAGTGCACAAGCGAATTTGATAAAGAAAAACTCCAAGAACGCCTTGCCAAGATGAGCGGCGGCGTTGCCGTTATCCGCGTAGGCGCGGCCACGGAGATCGAATTGAAAGAGAAGAAACTGCGTATGGAAGACGCACTCTCCGCAACACGCGCTGCAGTGGAAGAGGGCATCGTATGCGGTGGCGGCTCAGTCTATATCCACGCAATCCCCGCGGTTGAAAGGGTTGCCGCAAAACTCACAGGCGACGAAAAGACAGGCGCGGAACTTATCATCAAGTGCCTCGAATCACCTCTCCGCCAAATCGTTGAAAACGCAGGCATCGAAGGCGCGGTCATCATAAGCGAGCTCAAAAAATCCAAGCCAGGTTTCGGCTTTAATGCATTAACCGAGAAAAAGGTTGACATGGTAAAAGATGGCATCATCGACCCGACAAAGGTTGCGCGCTCTGCCCTTCAAAACGCAAACAGCATCGCATCCACCTTCCTCACCACGGAAGCGGCTGTCGCAGACATCAAAGAACCAGAACCGGCAATGCCACCAGGTGGCGGCGGCATGGGCGGTATGTATTAAAGGCAGAGAATAGAGAACAGATTTTAGAGAACGGAAAAAGCTCTCGTTTTGCGAACGTAGGGGCGAACTGCGTTCGCCAGAGTAGCCATGATATTAGGAATAGGAATCGATTTAATTGAAATAGAACGTATAGAAAGGGCGGCCGCAAAGCCGTCCTTTCTATCATCCGTTTTTACACAGAACGAAATCGCCGAGTTTGAGCGGCGTGGGCGCAACTTTGCCATATTGGCTGGCACATTTGCTGGTAAGGAAGCCGTTGTTAAAGCGCTTGGCACTGGCTTCCGCGGGTTTAGGCCAAACAGCGTGGAGATTTTGAGGGATGAGCTTGGCAAGCCAAAAGCCGTCCTGTATGGAACGCCTAAGGAAATTGCAGATAATTTAGGAATACAAAAATGGCATATAACGCTAACAAACACAGCAGACACGGCGGCGGCATTCGTTATTGCGGAGAAATACGATCAATAGTAGAGGCGCACTGTGTGCGCCAGATATTGCGTGGTACATTATTCCCCGGTTACCAAGCGAACACAGTGCGACCCTACGGTATTACAGAGAACTGATATTAAAAGATTTCCTATGTAAAGGCGATAAGCCATATTCGGCGATGGCGGCGCGGTGAGCTTTTGTCGCATAACCCTTGTGGGCGGCAAAGCCGTATTGTGGGTAAAGCGCGTCGTACTCCATTAAAAACCTATCCCGCGTGACTTTTGCCACGATGGACGCCGCGGCAATGGAAAGTGAAATGCCGTCGCCGCCCTTTACAGCCTCGTACGCGCAGCCCGGGATTTGATGTGGCAGCGTTATCCCGTCTATCAAGGCAAGTTTCGGCAGGTTTGGCAATCCAAGTAACGCGTTCCGCATGGCTTGCATTGATGCCTGTAGGATATTAATTTCATCGATAACGTTAACGTCAACAAACGCAACCGAGACCGCCACGGCGGTTTTTTTGATCTCATCGTACAACCTCTCACGTTTACTCGCAGACAGTTTCTTTGAATCGCGTACGCCAAGCTCCTCCAAGCCCGAATCGGGCGGCAAAATAACGGCCGCCGCGCATACCGGCCCGGCGAGGCAACCGCGCCCGGCTTCGTCTACGCCGGCGAAACTTCCATGAATTTTATAATATGTAATATCAAATTTATGTAACATTATAAGTTTGGAATGCGTAAAAACCCGTTATATCTGCTAAAACCAAGCATATACAATGTCAACGCAAAAGAACCATTTTCCGCTTGAACAATTTCTTTAAGCTCACTAATAACGCTATCTTTAGGAACAATACTTGCCACGGTACTAAAAACGGTTTTTTCTATAATATCAGGAAGTACCATACACATTTGGTAAAATGCGTCTTCTTGCCCAGTCACAAGCGAATAAAATTTATCAATACTAACGCGGCGAATACGGCGATGCTTTTTTTGTTGGCTATCAACCGAAACCGTCCACGCAATATTCTGTGATTGCTTTGCGATAACTTCAACAAGGAAACATGCACAATCATCGTCAGCAAGCAACCGCGATTGCATACGGATATAAGTTTTACCCGAGGCCGACGAATTCATGGTGTTGTGCTTGTTCTTCATCTCGACAAATACGCGGCTAACGGTATCACCGTCCGAAATATCTATGCCATCCTTTTTAGCAAACACAACGTCCCAGCCGCTTGCTGGCACATCACAGCCAGCTATATACTGGAAAACCCTTTGATGGAAATATCCAATATCATTATTATTTGATTTATCACGTTGACGGAAAATTTCATTTTTCACTATTTCTTCCCAAGAAAATTTATATACCGTCTTATCAAAAATCAGCTTTACTGGATCAATTATATTTTTATTAAATTTTTCTAAATTATAAGGCTCTAACTTATCTCCATACTGCTGTATTGTCGCTTCGACATGTTTGAGTAAGTTATCTTCCGAAATAAATGATAACGGCCACATATTATATTTGCCCCAATCCCTCATAAATTTTTTTCGCCACTTCATAAGCGAGATTAACAGGGACGGCATTTCCTACTTGTTTGTATTGTTGGCCAACGCTACCCGAAAATTCCCAGTCATCAGGGAAGCATTGGCATCTCGCATTTTCACGAACGGTAAACGGGCGCGCGAAAAGTGGGTGGCATCGGTCTGTTTGTTTTTGAGACGGCGAAGTGAGAACAGTTAGCGA
>Ga0123355_10013942_pt1 | contig 12532 bp, 12 predicted proteins | sample TergutEmb28metaG_3_FD_89872 | JGI IMG/M metagenome (GOLD analysis project Ga0123355, IMG submission 89872) | Embiratermes neotenicus P1 segment gut microbial communities from Petit-Saut dam, French Guiana - Emb289 P1 | ecosystem: Host-associated > Arthropoda: Insects > Digestive system > Gut ...
CCTGCTGTTCCAAAGAGTTGTCCAAGTGTAAAGTCTGAAAAGACCGCTAAAATTCCAATAATAGTAAGTAAACATGCAAACAAAAGCAATAATATTGCCAATTTGTTTTTATTGCTTTTTTCTCTGTGCTCTCTTCTTCTCATTTGTAATAAATCCCTCAATGATTTGCTATTTTACTTTCTGCGTAGTAATTATAATTAAAACAGCTTGCGATGCCATATGGTATCGCAAGCTGTTTGGTGCTGAAGGCCGGAATCGAACCGGCACGAAGTTTAACCTTCGCAGGATTTTAAGCCATAACGGGCTTTAGAATCGGCCATTCTGCCCCATCATATTACACTATTTAAGTTTTCAAGCCGTTGCTGTTCAAGAGAAGCCAAAACTTTCTTGGACATAACGCCAATAGGATTATTTGAAAACAAAGCAATTTGATTCCCTTATCCTAGCTTGTACCAATAGTTTATACCTTTTTAGAGCAGTTGTCAAGAGATTTTTGCTCTTGCTATGGAGTTACGAAAAGGTTCAAATGCCCTACGCCATTCGGGCCAACAACTTGTACAGGGGTGTGGCGGTCGGTTGTGCTGCCATCGCCAAGTTGACCCTCAAAATTTCTGCCCCAACTCCAAACAGTGCCATCATCTCTCACAGCTATGCTTTGAGCTTGACCAGCAGAAACGGCTATTATATTATTCAAATTTTGTGTTTGCACGGGCAAATTTCGATTCGTTGTTGTTCCGTCGCCTAATTCGCCATGTTGATTAAAACCCCAAGCCCAAACTGTGCCGTCGTCCCTAATGGCCATCATACGCTGATTTATTGGAGACGCGTGTGTTGCTGTTGCATTATTGAGGTTTCGAACTTGACCGGGTGGAAAACGCGCCCAAGGAGATGAGTTGCTGCCATCCCCTAATGCGCCCCAGGAAGTACTTCCCCAAGCCCATACCGTACCATCGCTTCTTAATGCCGCTGCAGCCATACCTCCTGCTGAAATTGCGGTTATGTTGTAAAGCGTTTGCACTTGTGTAGGTAGACGAGATTCTATGCTTCCCTGCATGCTGGAGACAAGTATCCCCCAGTGCCAAACCGTTCCGTCATTTCTTAGTGCCAAACTATTTGAAGATCCCGCCGAAATCGCTGTCACATTATTAAGATTTAGCACCTGTCTGGGGATAATGCGATTTACCGTGGACACGGTGCCATCACCCAATTCACCTCGCGTATTATTCCCCCAAGCCCAAACTGTGCCGTCATTTTGCAAGGCTAATGCATGGGAACCGCCTGTTGAAATTGCTGTTATATTTTCAAGGTTCGCTATCTGCGTGGGTGCAGGATTATTATTAGCACTCCAGTGACTACCAAAGGCCCAAACAGTGCCATCGTCTCTTAATGCTATTGTGTGGTTGAAATCTGCGTCTATTGCAATTATATTACTAAGCCCTTGCACCTGTATGGGTGTATGGTTGGCATTCCTGGTGCCATCGCCTAATTGTCCAGATGTATTGTCCCCCCACGCCCACACCGTGCCGTCGCTGCGCAATGCAACAGTGTGATTGATTCCCGCTGCCACCATTGGCGTGGCGGAGAAGGGTGGTGGTTCGGTGTTACCGTCCGTGCGATAAATCGCATATTCAACAGCAAGCCGTGCGTTTACAACATTCACGCTACTGTCTGTTGCTAGGTTAGTCGTATTGTTCAAAATAATATTTCTAACTTCATCACCACGCAAGCTTGGGTCTGTTCCCCATACCATTGTTGCAACACCTGACACATGTGGGGTAGCCATAGAAGTACCGACTATCGGAGCTCCTTCTCGCCAACTAGCATATGCATTATTGGGCAAAGTACTAAAGATCATTTCGCCAGGCGCGAAGATGTCTGGGTTTCTATTACTGAAAGCAGATTGACGAATGTTATTAGGATATCCCCCTATCGAACCAACGACAAGTATACGACTTCTAACTTCATCGTCTGTTATTGCGTTGAAGAAAGAAGTATATCTGGAATTAATATTTCCAGAGCCTCCACTCATAAATCCAAAGTCACGTAAATCCCAGCTAGAAAACATCATGTCGTTGGTGTTTCCCGCAGCAGTAACGAGTAGAAATTCGTGCTCTATCGAAAGTATTCCACTTAAATAATCGCTCATGGCATCAGCATATCTGTATATAAAATTTCTAGCTCTTGTATTCCCTCTACTGGCAGCAAAAATAAGTGCATGACCATGAGTAGTTCTGCTGAAATTTATCACGTTGGCACCTTCGTCGAACAGAAGCTCGAACGCCCGGATATGTGTCCTGGCATCCTCTCTAAGGCGATCAGCATTAAATCCCAAAAGTTCAGCATTTGGTGCCACTCCAGAAATTCCAATCCCATTATTAAAAGTTGCCCCTATTGTTCCTGCTACATGCGTGCCATGCCATTGTGGAGCGATACCAGTTGGATTAACAGTCCATCCATATAAATCTTCGTGTCCAAAATCAATCTCACTGTCAATAACACCAACTGTTATAGGTTGAAATTGGTTCCGATGCGCCCAAGCGTAAGGTGCAGAAATTTTTCGAACACCCCAATTGTAAAAGTTCACATCCCAATCAATAGGGAATCCTGGAACTGAGCCCCAAGGGTCATTGGGTTCAAAAGCTTCAAAGTTTGCCTCATCGAACTCGGACACATAGTTTATATGAACAAATCTAATTTGTGGTAGCGCTTCCAAATAAGTAATATAATCTTCGAGTTCTGCAACAGATTTTCGGCTTGAAAATTGTATAACAAAAATATTAGAAAATGTCATATGCTCGACAATTTCAGTACTTATTCTCTCGGTAATGGTCTCCATTTCTGCTCTGGAAACTTCCCTTACAGCATGAACTAATAGTTGATTATCTACATACTCCCAACCATATTCAGAAGTAGATATGCTTTCCGAATAGTCCGGCTCGATATCTGGTTGCGTCGTAGGAGGCTCCGTTGTCGTTCCACCGTTATTGTTCCCATTTCCAGCAGGTGCGTTATACCACACCCTGACGGTGGTACTCGCGTCGTACAGTCCACTAAAAAAGCTTATTAGTCCAACGCTGTGGCTTACTTGTACAAAATCTCTGCCGTCGTTGAAATTGCTATCTTGTATATCGGCTGTTCTGCCGTGCGTCATTGAGCTAACCCAAAATATTGGCAACAGCAGATTATCCAATCCACGAAGCTCACCAAGTCTGGCATTGAATGTAAAGCTAAAGCTTTCTCCCGGCGCAAGGCTTGTCCTTGCTGACGTAAATGTGCTTCCGTTTGCCAGTGGTTGCAAGCTTTCACCAAACAGCGTTTCAGCATGGATATTGTTTACCGTGCTATCGCTTATGTTGGCGACAGTTGCTGTAAATTGCATTCTGCCAAAGAGCGTATATCTTCCTCTGTTGGCTTGAATCTCCACTCGCAGTGGGCCATCTGATGAACTGGCTTCGGTCGGAGAGGATATTAGCGCGACCACAAAAACAGATGTGAACACCATCACAACTGCCATCAGTACGCCTAACCACTTCTTTGATTGTTTCATACTCTTGTCCTCCTTGGATTTTTGTTGTACAATATATTTGCAACCGGCAATGGGATTACTCGCAAAGCTTCATCATTGGCGAGTTGCAATTTTCTTGTATCTATAACATAATAGTACAGGAAATGACAGGCGAAAGTCAAGCGAACAAATCAAGTTTGTGCAAAGCATACAAGTGTTATAGCTTGTTTTTGCAATAATTACCAAAACAAACTGGGGTGTTTCAGGCAAATCATGGTCAATTTTCTGGTCAGACAATAAGGGGGTTACGCTATGCCAAGACGAGGCGAGAACATCCACAAAAGAAAAGACGGACGCTGGGAAGGACGCTATATCGATTTTTACAAAAGTGACGGAAAAGCGCACTACAAATCGGTATACGCCCCCAGCTATACCGAAGTAAAAGAAAAGCTAAATAAACAAAAAGCTGTTCCAAAGATACAAAGGCAAATGACAAGCCTTGTGACTGTGGAACAGCTTTTTTTCATGTGGCTGGAAGATAAGCGCATTCAGGTAAAAGAAAGCTCTTATGCGGAATACCACCAAGTTATTCATGGTCATATACTGCCGTATTTTCAGGGGCTAAAATCAAGTCAGTTGACCAATGAAAAGGTTAACCAACTTGTAAAGGATAAATTACAGCATGGCAGATTGGATGGCAAGGGTGGGCTTTCTGCCAAGCGTGTGCGTGATATTCTGTCAATCCTCTTGCAGATAATGCAATACGGCGAGAAGAAAGGTGCAATCGCAGGCTTCGATTATGACGTGATACGACCGAAAGCAGAAGCGAAAGAAATGGTAGTATTGACACCAAAGGAGCAAAACGACCTTCTAAATTACATTAGGGAAAATCTTGACCATAAAAAACTTGGGGTAATGATTGCGCTATATACTGGTGTTCGTTTGGGTGAACTCTGTGCTTTGCAATGGAGCGACATCAATTTCCACACGGGAATTATGAGCATTACAAAAACATTGCAGAGAATCAAGGACATCGACTCGAACAGCACTGCCAAGACAAAAATGGTCATTGATAAACCAAAGAGCAAGAAATCAACCCGTCAAATTCCGTTGCCTACATATTTGCTTTGCCTGATGAAAAAATGGGAGAAAGAACAGCCAAGCGAAAATTATGTACTTTCAGGCAAAGTGAAATATATTGACCCACGAGTATATCAGGAAAAATTTAAGATGTATCTGAAACAAGCGAATATACAGGAAAATACCATTCATGCCTTGCGACATACCTTTGCTACCAATGCAATTGCGCGTGGCTTTGACGTGAAAAATTTGAGCGAGATTTTAGGGCATTCGTCTGTGAGATTTACGCTAGAAAAATATGTGCATGGTTCAATGGACACAAAAAAAGCAAGTATGGAGCGTTATGCCTCTTGCTACTGAACAAGTTATTCATGGTCAGGGATATGGTCAAGAAGTTCAAGTAATTGCTTGGTGTATATGGCTTGCATGGATTTCACTCGTCAATGATGAAGCTTTGCGAGTGAACAAGCTATAACAGCGAAAGCCGTTATGGCTCTTTTCATTTTATGCAGAAGCTATGAAAATGTTCCAAGTTTTTTCTGGTCAAGCAGTTCTAAAGGAAAACGGACAGGCATAGTATATGTAAGATACAGCATGTCCGGATTCGTCCACCACCACCCTAAAAACTGTTCGTATAAGACGTGCCAAAAGTGTTCGTTTCATAAACGACGCATCGAAACGAATGCAAATAAAACAACTTATATTTACTTCTCGTCAAAACCTTGATATATAAGCGCTTTTGATTCATTTTTCCATGATGAGCGTGTGGGGTCTCGGCCGGATTCTGCGAATTTAGCCCGAGACCCCACACGCTCATCATGGTATACATATTGATAACAATATGATAAATGAATCAAGAAGAAGAAGGACGAGAAGAAAAAGAGAGAAAAATGTAATAAATAAGGTAGGTAAGTAATAGTAGTAAGTAAGTAGTTTTTAGTTTCTGGGTGGTGGTGTAAGTGAGTGTGAGTGAGATTAGGATAGTAGATAGAGATATGAAGATATTAAGAGAGGTAGAGAGATGGAGAGTAGTATTAAGTAGACATGTTAAAGTGTTAGGAGGGTTTACGGGACAGAGAGCATGCGAGAGAAGGTTAAAAAAGTTAGTGGAGGCGGGTTATCTGGAAAAAAGAAAAATATTGTACGGAGTGCCGAATATATACGGCGTGACAATGAAGGGATTTGTTCTTTTAGGGAAAAAGAACAAGACAGATAAGGTGAGGTTAGAACAAATAGTTCATGATATTGCGGTGCTGGACACAGCAGTATATTTTCACGAAGTGAAAGGTGTGGCATTTGAAGATTTAGTAACGGAAAAGCAGTTACATAGCTTAGACGGCTTTGGGGTTCGCAGGCATAGACCGGATTTTGTGATTTGCCAGAACGGCAAAAAATATTGCGTAGAGGTGGAGCTTTCGCTCAAAGCAAAGTCAAGATTGGAAGCCATCATACAAGCAAATTTCATGGAGTACGACCATCAAATATGGGTATTGCCAGACAAGGTGTGTAAGATGTATCAGATACTGGTGGACAATCGCAAGCAATACAAGAATATTTCTATATTAGAGTTGAAGGAGGTACAAAAGCATGGAACAATTCATAGAACGGCATAGACCATCATGGCAATGTTATCTTTGCAGTGGTGATAATAATCGCGCTAGGCTTCATCATGTGGGAAGCTATGAAATCGCACAGACTACGAAAAATATTTAATTTTCATAGGGAGTTAAGGCGTATGCGCAGGAGTAACAGAAAGCTGACGCAAAACAAAGCATACGAAGGCACATTCATTGGTTTTGCTGGCAGGCGCGAGGTTTGCATACCAGACAATGCCAAGCACGTTTTTATCTGTGGGACAACCGGCAGTGGGAAAACGGTTGCGCTATCGAATTTCATCAAGAATGCTATTGACAATGATTTGCCTGCTTTGATTGTTGACGGCAAAGGTGACATGGGCGAGGGGTCTTTGCTAGACATTATCCAGAAATTAAATCAGAGAAAAAAGAAAGTCTATGTGGTTAACCTATCTGACCCGGAAAGTTCGGATAAATACAATCCGTTTTTGGGCGCTTCCAGCGCGATGGCAACGGATATGTTAATTAATATGACCGATTGGAGCGAAGACCATTACAAGCTAAACGCTGAGCGATACATACAACGAATATTGTACCTATTGGAGTTAGGACAGATTTCTCTTTCATTTAAGAAAATCATTGCTTGCATGAAGCCCGATAAATTCACCAAGTTAAGCAATCACCTATTGGAGAAAGGACTTGTCTCAAAAGAGGAACATGTAGACAACCTTGACTTGCTCAAAACCAGTGGAAAAATCGCGCAGAGTTCTGTTGCCAGATTTAGCACCATTGCCGAAAGTCAAGCAGGAAAAATCCTGTCCGGCAAAGGTATCAATATATCGCAAGCATTGAAAGAAAATGCGATTATATTATTCATCCTCAATCCGATGGTATATCCTGAACTAAGCCCCGCATTCGGCAGGCTAGTGCTCATTGACAGCAAGATTGCCATTGGAGAGTTGTTTCATAGCCGAATCGACCGTACGTTTTTCATACTGGACGAAATCAGCAGTTATGCCACAACTGCCCTGACGGATTTGGTGAACAAGTCCAGAAGCGCAAATGTGACATGTGTATTAGCAACACAAAGCCTTTCAGACCTCGACTTTGCTGTGAACGAAGCTTACAAGGAGCAAGTCATTGAGAATTGCAACAACTATCTAGTCATGCGCCAGAACAGTGGCGTCAATGCAGAGCATTGGGCGAACGTACTGGGTACAAGGGCAACCATGGAAGTAACGTATCAGTTACAACAAAAAGGGTTCGACACCTCCCAAACGGGATATGGAAGCGCAAGGCGAACCCGTGAGTTTTATTATCACCCTGACGATATAAAGACCCTAGGTATTGGGCAAGGTATTTTCTTATCACGCGACACAGGCTTTCACAACACCATAAAAATACACAAGCCATTTTGAGAAAGGGGACTTACATGGAACAGGTTAAGAGCTATTTAAAACAAGCAGGCAGTTGGCTGGGACTATTTTTACAGTCGAATTGGGCGTATATCATTTGGTTTTTCCTGCACTATTTTTTGTTGGCAGTTATTCTGCAGGGTATTTTCCAAAGCGTATCATTGGGATATTTTTATGCAGGGCTTGCTTATGTGGTATCTATGGGAATTGCGCTGTCTCCTGTTGGTGAATTTGCTTTACGCATGCTACAAGGTGCGCATGAGATTAGAACCGGGCAAGATTGTAATTACCTAATGCCCCTGTTTGAAGAAGTCTACCAAGACGCATTGGAACAAACGCCGTCACTTAGTAAAGGTATTAAGCTATATATTTCGGAAGAGAAAACTATCAACGGCTACGCGATGGGACGCAAAACAATTGTGCTGACCCGGGGAGCCATTGAAACCTTTCACCGGGAAGACCTCAAAGGAATTTTGGCGCATGAATTTGGCCACATGGCAAACGGGGACACCAAGGCGTTACTCATGAGTATCATTGGCAACGGCATTTTCTCTCTGATTATTTTAGGTTGCAAGATTGCCATGTGGCTCATCAATTTCTTTGTTTCTGCTGTAACAGAAGAAAACTTCGCTTTTCGCATTGTGTATTTTATTTTGCGATTGGCTTTTGATTACAGCGTAATCGCCTTCATGTTTGTAGGCAATGTGGTGCTTTCTCTCAACAGCAGGCACAGCGAGTATTTGGCCGACGATTATGCTTTTCAAATTGGCTATGGGGAAGGGTTAAAGTGTGGGCTTTACTTAATCAACACTCTTGACATCGGTGGCAGGCAGAGCCTGAAAGATGGGCTATTGTCGAGCCATCCACACACACCGGCACGCATTGGACGATTGGAGCAAAAGCTTGAATTTGAAGCCCACAGGAATCTATCCCCCTTTGGTTAACGAAACGCAGACAAAGCAAAAGAACCCAAGCAATCCCACAGAGGAATGCACGGGTTCTTTTTGCATGACTGCGTAAAATGAATGATGGGGGTGTTTCCTTCTTTGCCTGCCGAAGGGTAACATAGTAAAAATAGCTTGTAAATGTCGGGTAGTATTTTTTCGCTTCGCCAAGCCACGCCGAGCCGTACATCGGCGCGGATCGGCGTGCGCTTACCTACCATTGACAAGCCATTTCTCCTATGTTCGAGGGTAATTACGGCAATGAAGGAGGTAATTTGCTGTTGCACAGCAGTGCTTATTTTTTTAAGTTAATTTTGTCGCCGTCTTTTCGCTTGCGAGCGAGGGTGTCAAGTGGATTGTGCGAACTGAATCCCTCTTGCAAATCATCACAGAACATTGCCACATACTCTTTCACCATTTCAAGGCTTGAATGACCAAGAATGGATTGCAGGCGTATTATATCCCCTCCATTTAGAATCCACATCTTTGCAAAGGTGTGTCTAAACATATGAATGGATGTACTTGCAACTCCTCTTGTCTTGTTAAAGTGCTTAATCTGTGTTTGAATTGTTCCTTTACAAATAGGTACGCCATACGAAGAACAAAACAGACAATCGTCTTTTTCCCCTTTGCGGTATGTAAGGTATTCTTTCAACACCTTTGCCAGTTCCAACGACATCGGGATATAATACTGCCTTTTGTTCTTCGTATGGATTAGGGCTATTTGGTTGCTTTCAAAGTCCAAGTCCCCTACCTTTAATTTTGACATAGTTTCAAGGCGGTTGCCTGTGCCTAGCAGGTAATTCACCATGACCCAATTGCGGTATTCGGCAAAGGTGCATTGTTTTGTATTGGGCTTCTTTAGTAGCTTTTCAAGTTCCTGTTCCGTGTAAACGGGTTTGATTGGCTTGACCGTGCGAATGAGCTTAATTTTAAACTCCTGCAAATAGCCCTCCTGCATGGCGAAGTACAGAATAGAGCGAATCCCTCTTAGGTTCGTGTTGATGGAAATGTCGTTGATGTTCCCCTGTTCTTTTTGCCAGCTGATGTAATCGCGTACTGTGTCTAATGTGATTTCCGAGCAGGGCAAGTTTACATCATAGAATTTGCCGAACGACTTAAAACAACGTTGGTAGTAACCTATAGTATAAGGTGAAACGTTTGAACATTCCCTGTCACGCATAAATCGGTCAAATAATTCTTGAATCGAAACCACTTTGACTTTGCGAGCAACAAATAATTTCTCCATAATAATCCCTCTTTCTACTGTAAATTATATTCAGCAGGACGGGAAAAATTACTTCGATTGACTTACACGATTATCCCAAAATACTATGAAAAATCGTGTGAGTCTGCTTGCTATAATCCTTGTTTGGCTTGTTTATGTCAAATGAAAATAAAAGTGGACAAACTCGTTGATACACAACGGCTTGTCCACTTTTCAGTGCTTTGGCGGAGAGCAAGGGATTCGAACCCTCGGTACGGTGTTTGCCGTACACACGATTTCCAGTCGTGCTCCTTCGACCAACTCGGACAACTCTCCATACCAGAACATTATACCAGACTCCCGCGGGAAACGCAAGCGTTTTTTTAAAAAATCCAACCACCGGAAAAAACCCGCACAAAATACCTCTTGCATTTTATGCAACCGTGTGCTATAATATTCGTATTGGTTGCGGGCGTAGTTTAGTGGTAAAACAGCAGCTTCCCAAGCTGCGGTTGTGGGTTCGATTCCCATCGCCCGCTCCACGCCTGCGGCGAGCAGATCGCGCGCAGGCCTTTTCTTTTTTACCCAGCAAGTAGCCTGCGCCCATGCTTTTACTTTTTGGCAGGAAAGAGGATTCTTTATGGCGAGATTTATCTCTATACTAACAGCTTTCACCACACTTATTTCGCATATTCTCTTTGGCGTATCCAGCGTCCCTCCCGTGCAGCGCGCCCGCAATGAGGAAATGCTTCCCAATGTCTACGTTGGCGGCCTGTTTAACTACGGCGAGCAAACCCCCCTGTGGCATTCCATGCCATACCCTGGTATCATCAACAATCTCCAGAACCTCATCACCGCCGAAGGCTTTGAGTTTTACACAGCAAGCACCGGGCCATTTTCCAGCACTTGGGACCGTGCAGCCAATCTTTTCGCCGAACTCACTGGCACCCGCGTGGATTACGGCAAGGCGCATTCCCGGGAGCACGGCCACGCGCGTTTTGGCCGCACTCACGAACAACCGCTGGTGCCGGACTGGTCCCCCGAGCGGCCCATCAATCTCTTTGGCTACAGCATGGGCGCGCAGACGATTTATCTCTTCGCGCATTTACTGGCGGAAGGCTGTCCCCACGAGCGCGCTGTGACCCCGCCGGAGGAACTTTCTCCATTGTTTGCCGGCGGCAATGAGGGCTTGATTCACTCCATTACCTCCCTTGCGGGTACGCTCAACGGCTCGACGATTGAGGTCGCTTTTTTGGAAGATCAATCCACCCTTATGCACACAATGATCTTCCAGCCCTTCCTCCTGTTTGGTCGTTTTGGGCGACTCAATGCAATTTATGACCTTCAGCTGGACCATTTCGGGCTCTCCGGCGTGGGGGGCGGCATCCCCTTCAACCCCTTCCGCACAAGCGATGTCCGCGACTTTTTCGATAGCCGTGACCATACCATGTTTTGTCTTTCGCCCGGCGGCGCAGCGGCCATCAACCGCGTCGCCGCCACTAGGCCTGATATCTATTACTTCTCCTACGCGCTGTGCATCACCACCTACGACGAAACCACTGGCCATTGGGTCGTCAACCGTGAAGAGCTGTTGAACATGCCGCTGTTCTACATCTTCGGTAACCGCATGGGCCGTGGCGAAGGCAGGTTTTATGGCCGCAGTTACGAATATCCCGGCGGGCGCTTCACTGTAGATGAAGGATGGTGGCGCAACGACGGTTCGACCAACGTGATTTCCGCGATGTACCCCTTTGGTGCGCCGAACAAGGAATTCGACCCAAATAACATTCAGCGCGGCACATGGCAGGTGATGCCCATCATGCATGGTTATAACCACGGATTCTTCGGTGGTTTCGACTTCAAACACAGCATCGAAGACCTGCGGGATTTCTTCCTCGGCCATTTCGAGATACTGGAACAGACCTGGCCCAGATAGGAATTAGAGTTCCAATTGAATAACGGCCCGTTGCGTGTAAAGCGCAGCGGGTTTTTGTGCGCGCAATATGAGAGAAAAGTGGGATATATCTCGCCTGTTTCCAACAATTTGTTGACACTCGGCAATAGCGATGCTAAGATAATAGTAGCATTGGTTCAACGCGAAAAAGCGTACTGGAAGGAGGAGTTTGATGAACCATGATGCGTCGGGCGTCGGCTCTTGGCTGCTGCGCGGCGTGATCCGCCCGGTTTGTGCTTCGTTGGATGCCCAGGCGGCCCATGCGCTTGACCAAAAGAGTTTTGCGCGCTGGCAGGCTGAAGCCTTCGGCGCGACTGGCGAAGACCCCGCCCATGCCGCTTTGTTGGCCCTGCTACGGGAAATCTGGCGCGAAAAACTTGACGATAGCGAGCGCGCCGTGCTGCGAGGTCTGCATTTAGAGGGCAAAAGCCAGACAGCTCTGGGCCGCGAAATGGGGCTGCACCACTCTGCGGTGGGAAGGCTGTGCCGCCGGGCGGAGGAAAAGCTGCGGAGCGGGCTGGGCTATGCGCTGCGCTACCGGGAACTAGTGAAGGAGGAAAAACGAAAGGAAAGGGGAGGCACATGACATGACTTTACACGACATGGGCAAGCGCTACGCCGCGGAAGCAGACCAACTCGAACAGATGATTGCCGCTTGCAGAGAGCGCAAGCGCTTTGCCATGCGCGGCGGTAATAGCGCCGAAGCACAGCGGCAGGAGCGGTTGATCGAACTGCACACGCAACAGCGCAATGACCTGATACGGTTATCAGTATGGCTGCGCAATTACTACAATGAGAAAGGGGAAACACATGAGAAGCATCAAAGTTACACTGCATGAAAATGAAAACGTGA
>Ga0123355_10013943_pt1 | contig 12532 bp, 3 predicted proteins | sample TergutEmb28metaG_3_FD_89872 | JGI IMG/M metagenome (GOLD analysis project Ga0123355, IMG submission 89872) | Embiratermes neotenicus P1 segment gut microbial communities from Petit-Saut dam, French Guiana - Emb289 P1 | ecosystem: Host-associated > Arthropoda: Insects > Digestive system > Gut ...
ATCCCACCTCCTGGAGATCCATCCTAATATTATCCACCCATCTATGCCTAGGTCTCCCCAGTGGTCTCCTTCCCTCCAGTTTCCCCACCAAGACCCTATACACCCCCCTCTCCTCACCCATACATGCCACATGCCCAGCCCATCTCATTCTTCTTGATTTTATCACCCGCACAATACTGGGTGAGGAGTACAAATCATTTAGCTCCTCGTTATGCAATCTCCTCCATTACCCCCTTATCTCGTCCCTCCTAGTTCCAAATATTCTCCTCAACACCATGTTCTCCAACACCCTCAGCTTCCTTTCCTCCCACCATGTCAACGACCAAGTTTCACACCCATACAAAACAACAGACAAAATTATAGTTCTATATAGTTACTTTACATCATTTTTATATTAATATGCAACACTCAGAAGCTCTGTAGTGACATAAACAAAAACCTGTCACTGTAATATCAATAGCAAAAGACTTTCTATACAAAGATTTTCTTCCAGCAAATTACGTGCTTCACCTCCTAGGCAAGCCATAAATGAGTAACTCACTATAAAGGCAATGTTTCTTCCTCTGATGGATATCATTCATTTCTCTGCTTGAAAGAAGGCATCAGGAAGTGCTAGAATGAGCATATATAATGAATACAATCATATACATCAGCACTACTTCTTTATTAAAACATAGGCTACATGTTTTAACCCAACATTAGGTCATCCTCAAGCCTGCAGCAGATTAAGTCATGGGTGCTGTGTGTATATTGGGATCCCAATATGTTTGACAGTCGTAAGAATATATAAAATCTTTTAAGTATCTATTTTTGGCTGGATAAAATGTGTAGCTGACATTTATGATTAAAATGTTTAAAACATGGGTTGGTATTTACAATTGCAACATTTCAAAGTTATCAATAAAGTATTCTATTTCAGAATATATATGACAACATGGGCAACCTTGAGAAGCTGTATCTACACAAAATTTCTCCAGCGAACGACAATATATCAATACCTTAGACTTTCATAGAATACATTATTGAGAATTTTGAAATGTTGCAACTGTAAATACCAACCCATGTTTTAAACATTTAATCATAAATGTAAGCTACGCATTTTATCCAGCCAAAAACATATACTTACCAGATTTTACATATTCTTACGACTGTCAAACATACTGGGATCCCAATATACACACAGCACCAATGACTTAGTTTGCCGCAGGCCTGAGGATGACCTAATGTTGGGTCGAAACATGTAGCCTATGTTTTAATAAATAAGTAGTGTTGACGTATATGATTGTATTCATTATATATTCATTTCTCTGACATAATACATGCATTTCTTTCTACAGACATCGACAGCTACATCGAATACCTAGCAATAACCTACCCTGATATCTGTCAAACAGAGGTGATAGGGAAATCATCTCAAGGCCGACATCTTAAGCTGCTAAAAGTGTCTACAGGTGGTGACAGCAACAAACCTGCCATATGGATAGATGGAGGTAAGCATAACAAAGCAGGCAGTGTACACATAACGTAACACTGAGGCACAATCAAGTAACCACTGCTGATGTCAGAAAGCAATAAGTATTACAAATTCTCAGCTTGTGTCTCTAGCCTTAGTTATCTGGCAAGCAAAGCGCATGTGCCATATTACAGAGGAAGGACTTGTTTCACATGATTTCTTTTTGCACAATTTCGCTTTAATGCAACATGAAAATGTACACCACTTTTCGGAATTATGCAATAATTTTCAGTTTAACATGATTTGGCATAGACAATATGTGATAAGTTTCGGTTAACATGATCTGGCATAGACAATGCCTGGCATCACTTGTCTGGCATTCGAGGCTAGCAGGAAGTGACATCACTGTCACACCATCAGCCACATGTATGGATTGATTACAATGGTGAAATAATCACACAGCTGATGTAATTCCTCCTTCAACAGCATTGGCTTTTGTTACTAAAATGAGTCAGAAACATAAATCTATATCACCTTGTGCAATCCAAGTACAAAATCAGCAAAAGACAATCGGTTTTTACATTCGCTCATATCAGCACATGTACATTTCATGATAATGCAGACAGAATTACAGAAAGTGCTAAGTCAGGAACTAAAGAGTTTGTGTAGTAAGACTACCACAGCCCTATCAGAATGAACCATACCTAAAACTATGGATTTGATACCATGTGGATTGGTAAATAGGTACTAATGTTTTGGAGAAACATCTTCCTAAACAGCACAATGCTTATTTAGTCAGTAACACTGATGAACTCTGCTCTCTCCTGCTGTCATATTATGTTACATCAACAAGGTTAGGCTGGGCTCGATGGCAACTGGCAGTCTGGATGTAGGACAACAGTTTTCAGACAACACTGTGTGTAATTTTTATTGTATTGGAACAGGGATTTTAAATACAATGGTACTACAAGAGTGACACCTCAATTTTAACTCAGTGGAAATGGGTTTAGTATTGCAAAAATATGAAAATATGCAGTAACTGGCCAGGGTCCGTAGTTCAAATCTCGAACTAGGCAACCAAGAAGGTGAAGAGATAAACTGGTCGTCGAGCGTTGGCTAGTTGATATATTGAAAGGGAAGAGGTAAAGTTTGTTTGGTGTGCACACGTGCACTTGCCAGGCTATATGAATGAGACTGTTGAGTTCCCCCTACCACATACGAATTGATTCTCTGTTTGCGATGTCAGCTATGGGCAAGTGTTCACTGTTGGTATCTGTATCACTAAGGCTTAGGAGGTAGTCAGTTGTGCGGAGATGTACGCTGTTAGCATTTGTGAATGCTAGATGAACAACGAGCAACAAAAGTTGTTGGTGCTGGAACCTCAGTGAATAAAGAGTACTGAAAGAGCAAAGCGGCTTCTAATTCCTCCTGTATATTCCTTGAGAAGGATCCGTGCCTACGACGAGCTACAAATAGTTGTAACCGAAGTCGGGCAAGTCAAACAGACGGTCACAATGCCCACTGGACCACATGCAGCTGCCATTACAACAGCACAACAGATCGCCTATAAAGGTTAAGAATGGCTGAAACCAGTGACAACATTTTCCCGTGTCTTCCCCTTCCTTCACCATTCAGAAAATAAAGGTAAAGGCTACAAATGTGACTTATATGGGGATTAGTTAAGCTGTTGGTTCAATTTGACTATCATCAGTACACAATAAAAATCCCCACCATACTGCATAAAAACAAAACATTGGAGAGAATATTTAGAAGACAAAACACCAAAAGAATGGAGAAAAAATGCATAAAACTTACACACATCATGAAAAATCTGACAAAATTCCATCCAGAATTGTCACAACTGGTGCGTATGCTGGCAAAGAAAAGAGCATAATTTCCGTTAACGTTCAAAACTGAACCCATCAGTCCAGGAAAGTGCTGAAAATATAACTGTTAAGAGACCGACCAAAATGTGCAGTTGCATCAACTTTCTGAATCCTCTTCATAAATCCCTGTTTTAGTGGCCCACAGTGTAAACCATCTTCTCCACATGTCCTCACATATGGCACCATTCATAAGCCCATCAGGAATCACAAATCTCTGTCTATTATTTCCACCTACAAGAAGCTGAGGACTGGGTTCTAGTTCCATAGCAAAATGGATATTTTCCTTAGCCTGGAATACCTCATTTGCAGTCCAGAGCTCTAACATGCAATACAGTGGCCAGGCTCCAGCCTGCATGATAACAAATTCTTGAGCAGCACAATAATGTTGCCTTCTCTGTAGCTAGTATTATATAATTTCACAGCTACAGAAATTACTATCATAAAAGCAGTAACAATTCCCCTTCTTCCATCTAGCAGCCAAAAATTCAAACTGAATAATAGTGCAATATTTCTCTTTCTCTCTTGTGGCATTTACAGAGTAGGCGATCAAGCACCGAGAAACTGGACATGGAATTTTAAGGTCAGTCTCTGCATTCCTCAGAAATGAGAATGCTGATTCATGCTTCACACATAAAGTCTTTAAAAGACTCATACCACCTCATTTTTAGCTGTTTGTGATCATAACATCTGTCTGAGTCTAGCAGCACATAAACTGTAAATTTTGACATTGCTAATAAACAGTTTCCTGACATGCCATAGCTCAGGCAGTAGTCATCAACTTCCCATCAGAGATGCTCAGATTTAATCCTAGGGTAGTCCATGTGAAATTTGTGATGGAAGAAGTAGAACTGGAGCAGCTGTTTCTCCAACCTGTTCAGCTATCCCCTGCCAAGCAATATTCCACCAATGGTCTGTACCATCAAGGAGCTGATACAATAGGACTATGTGGGGCCAGAGTATGAACGAGCACAATGTCACTCCATTCCTACATCTAAAACAACATATGTAGACTATTTAGACTGGTCAGATAATTCACAGCCATTTGACTAGTCTCTGGCTCACAAGAGACTGGAAGCCACTGGCTTAGTGTACTGCATTCTCTCTTTGTATACAACAAGTTACATACAAACTTCTTTGCTCTAGGTCTCCACGCAAGAGAGTGGATCTCCCCTGCGACAGTTACCTACATAATGCTGCAGTTGGTGGAATTTTGGGATTGGCACCCTGAGCTGATAGACTCCGTGGACTGGTATTTTATGCCAGTGGCAAACCCTGATGGCTATGAGTATTCTCATTCCACTGACCGCCTTTGGAGGAAGACTCGTTCGGGTGCCAAAGCAGATCAACGCTGGGGCAAAAGGAAATGCTATGGAGTTGACCCTAACAGAAATTGGGACTTCCACTGGGGAGAAGGTTCCACCTCTAGCTCTGATCCTTGCACAGATGACTACACGGGACCATGGGCTTTCTCTGAACCTGAGACAAAGGCCATGGCCGATTTCATTCTTACTAGGAAGGACCAAATTAAAATTTACCTGACACTACACTCATATTCACAAATGTGGTTGGTGCCATGGGGATATAAAAATGAGAAGCCCAAGGATTACTACAACATGTATGTCCTGGCAGAGAAGGGGGTGGAAGCCCTGCAAGCTGTGCGTGGAACTGATTACCTACTAGGGACTGCTGCAGAACTCCTCTACACTTCGTCAGGTATGGTTTCAAATGGCTCAGTCATCTTACTTGCAAGCTTAGATGTACAAGTCACATATGAACTGCTTCGCCTCATTCATGATAACTACACAGTGGAGATAAACACAAAGAAATACACTGCATTTGAGCCTAATTCTAGAAAAAGTAATTGTTCTTACAAAGGCATTGCAATACTCTGAACAATACACATTGCAACAAATTGCCAAACTCTGTAGTAATATAATCAAAACAGCATCATAGCACACACTTTGTACTGTTTCACTAATTACCTGCCTTCCTCTCATTCTGTTGTAACAGGCAACACACATCCTTTCAACCAAATTTCAGGGAACTCCTCCGCTGATAAAGGAATGAATGTCTCTTTCATACACATTTAAAAGTCACACAAGATTAATCTTCTGGCACATGATATCAAGCAGTGTCACAGACAGGTACTGTCACACTATCAGTGTGGCTCTCATCCAAGGTCGGTCAGGGAACAGTATAATCTGAATTGACACTGTACCATCTTTCATGCTTGCTCTGTTGCTTGCATACACAAGTTAGGGTTACAGATACACAGGGTTATACTGCACATTCAGTACTGCAACCACCCACATGTATACTGTAACTCTTTACAGTGGAACAAGCCAACAGCATGAACAGTCTACACCTCCCAACAATGCCTCAAGAACAAGAAAGGAAGGTTCCACTGAGGTCTCTCTTACATGGCATAAAAACTAAATTGACTTTAGAATGAAGAGATGCAATCATACAACTAAGAACAACACCATTTACAGTTTCTTTACATTAACAGACATCAAACAAACAATCTTGAACTACAAATGAGTGTACCATATTCAAACAGAACTTTCGAATATTAGCCTATCAACAGCATCAAACTATGGCTTCCCCTGAATGACACATCTCCAGTTTATGCCATTATGGACATTCACCTCTGAATACGAGTATCCAGAGAAGTGCCTTTTAATTTTACACCGTTCCTGCCATATCAATATAGTAACACCCAAAACAGGTGCAGTGGCAGTCTATGATATCCCAGGTACCAACATTTCAGGGTAGCTGGCTGCCACCATCTCCAGGGTAGATGAGATGGTCTCTCCACTAACGGAATCCATACCATCAATCTACAAGGGAGTGATAGCTACTATGGACAGGAAATATAACTTACCTTACTTTGTATTTTCACTTTTGACACCTTAAGTTGCTAAATCATCAGCTATAAAATCTCCCTGGCATAACCTGTGACTTCTTAGTCCTTCCATGTTTTCATGCACAAAGAATGAATGGCTACAAGGAAGTTACTATATGAAATTTGTAGCATCTAAGCAGTTCCACTTAAAGCCTAGACAAAAAATGATTACAAACTTCCAAATTTGTGAGATCTGACGTCCTCCGGGAACAACACATCAATTACCTGGAATCTGATCACATAATAGACCTTCATATTCTTTACTCTCTATGTAGGTTGTTTGCTTCTGATTTTTGCATTCCAGAAATTGAAAACTTATAAATCAAAATCAGTGATGGGGTGAACGACATACAATTTGTAAAAATGTGAAAATGCCTCCCCCTTTGTTTATAAAGACAGCAGGAAGTCTCATATATACAAGGGTGAGGGTATGTAAGGCAATACTGATCTAAAAGAAACATTCCTTTTCAACAGGTGGGTCTGATGACTGGGCAAAGGGAGTGGCAGGAATCAAGTACTCATACACCATTGAACTTCCTGACACGGGCAACCATGGCTTTGTGCTTCCAGCCCATGAGATTGAACCAGTGGGACAAGAAACATGGGCTGCAGTCAAGTCGATCACAAGACATCTTTCAGATATGCATGTCCCATGACAGGAAACACAACCATACCTTGAGCTGCTTCATGGCCTGGCATAGCTTATTGTTCTCACGTTGGTAGCCCAACATCAACTGTTCCTGTTGTTGCAGTTCTGCCTCCAAAAGGGCAATTCGATGCTCCCGGGCAACATAATCTTGAATGTGGCAATTCCCATGTCTCTCGTCCAGCACATGGCTCTCCTGTTGTTTCTTCAAGTCAGTGATCTGTGACAAATTATACTTATGCAGCAAGTGACGTGACAAATGAAATATTTAATACTCAAGTGACATAAAAATGCAATTCCATAACACAAAATTTTACTTTTAAAAACTGTATGTCATGGTGCAATGAATGAATGGAGCAACATTTATTTTTCAAGGCTACTTCTAAAACATTAAGGGACAGGAGAATGCTATAATAGTTGTCACTACTGGGAGATTTTGCCTCCGTTTCAAGAAGCATGAATAGAAAGTTTTTAATTTGGACAAAACAGCTACCTTCTAAACAAATGACAATTTCTAGTCATCTGCAACAAGATCAACATTTGAAAAGAACACATTATTCCTCCAGAATGATATTTTCCAGTGCAGGTTCTGTTACATTATAATGGTACATGTATGCATCATATACACACGCATCTTTCTAAATTCAGTTCATAAAGCTTAGTAACAATCTGTGATTACCTTATTGACTTCAAAAGGTACACTCAGTTCCACTTGCACCTGATAACTGTCTCATTACAGAGACATAGATTCTACAACAAACACTTCTCATTCAGGTAACAATCACACGCAGCCTAGAGCCATCTGATAAAATGTACTTTCATTTCCAAAATTTCCCAGTCCATGTAACATTTACACTTGCAATAAAAGCCACAGCAACAAAAGTACCACTGTTGACAGTATATCGAGGACCCACAGTATCAGTTTACAATTATGCATATATTTCTGTACACAACACATCGACTGCACAGCACAAACCATCTTAACTTTGAGAACAAAGCATCATAGGTCTCATAATGATCATAACCATCATTCCCCTTCTTTACTTTTTATGGAAAATCAATCACATCAAAGGAATAAACACAACAAGACATTTTCTTGAACTGATTTCAAGGGCTATATGATGAAGAAATATTTAAACAATAACTTTGAACTTCCACACAAAGCTGTAGGTTTAAGCATTAGTCAGCACTGCCAAAATAAATGCTTATTAAAACACGTTCTGTAGGAAAAGTGGTTGTTTATACCACAAGTGAAAGACATACGGACAAACAGCCACATCAATGCAGCTAATAATCACACTTACCTAATAAATAAAACCACAAGAATGAGAAACATGAAATGCAATGGTAAGAGTAAACAGACTTTCATACCTCTGCATTCAAAACATACTGATCCTTCTTCAGAGTGAACATTTCTTCTTCATGCTTGCATTTCAATTCATCAAGCTCCTTTTTGTGTATCTGTTTCTCCAAGTCAAGCTTGGCTGAAAACAAAATATATCATGTCATAATGTAGCCACAGCCATCTATATTTTCTCTCTCTCCTCAGTACCACTTACATACTTTTTGATTTACAGGACACACACTCAGCTGGTCCTTAAGGAAATACAGTAACAGCACTGTTCACAACATCCTTAATGGCCAGTGACAGAAAACAAGTTTTAGTTTACAATAAAGTAAGCCATGATTTGAATGATGACAGAATTCAAGACTGCCTATTATTCACCCAGGATATGCAAGAAGTGTTGTGCTGAGAGTTACACAAAACTGCCAGTGGACGTGTTAAGTCACCAACCTGTTACAATCAAGTAACCCAGTAGAGAAACATACTTTGCATGTAGGAGTATAGACAGGTAAGAAATATCTCGCATTACAACGCAGCCGTTGTATCATATTTGTTGAGATTCATGGTTCTCATAGTAGTGCCAACAAAAATTCAAGTCTTCTGGGATGTTAAACTGTGTCAACTGGCCAATTACTACCAGCATTCTGGAGGAGCATGGTGCCTCCATCTTCAGGCTCTAACAGTCCTGAACTGCATAACATCCAAGCAGATTTGAATCTGTACACAAATATAAAACCTTACATATTAAGCAGATCTGCACTTTATAAATAAGTTCTCCAATTTCGAGTTTTAATCCAAACTGCATTACTGGCTATGCTGACTGCAGTGTTTGTGGTTTCCCTCAGCCTTGCCAGGTAATTGTTGGTTCAGTCCCTTGACACAGGCCCTTTTACCTCCTTCCAAATCCAAACTGTCAACCATTTCTGATCATCTTCCATTTCGTTTTTGCCAAATATGTAACAAAGAACTCAGTGACATATACGGGTCATCTAGTGTTGTTAGAACACTCATATCTGGTCAGTGATGGGAGACAGCCTTACCAAAATTATCCCTACTTTTATCTAGTGATGGGGCTTGAGTGGTCAAAAGATGCTGATTGCTATGCCAATGGTAGCATAGATACTGGCAGGGTCTCACTACATGTACACATGTCAAGGGTGATGACCCTGACTATACGGAATACCCAGGTTTTCCAGGTTGGGGGTTGGGCATGGACAAACCAAATGTTAAGGAACCTCAGGAAAGAAAAACCAGATGGATGTTCCAGCACAAATCAAAGAAGGAAAAAAGAATAATAAGATGGTTATTGGTACATGGAATGTACGGTCCATTTAAAAGAAGCTGAAAGTGAGTATTAGATGCTGCAGAATAATGCCATGGGATAAAGATGCCTGGAAAGTGATCCTGAGGAAGGCCAGGGTCCAGCATGCACCACAGAGCCAGTGGAGATGAGAAGAGAAATGGGAGACAAACAAACAAAAAAAAATCATAAATAAGGTTGATGGTACAGTCTTTTGGAAACAGCCCCCTGAAGGCAGACAATATATAGATGTGTTCAGAAAAATCTGTTGTGAGGATGGGAGGTGGATAACACTGGCTTGGGATTATGCCCACTAGCACACTTTGGTAGCAGCAGTGTTGGAACCTCTGGGTCCTGCTACCAGAGATTTAGTCTGTACGATAGACCTTAGGGAAATAAGATATAGGGAGGTGGATGGAACTGGCATTGGTCATGGCTGGCTTTATATGAAGGTAAACTTGTAATTTCTATTAAAACAATTAACTTAGGCCATCAATATTACACCAACTTTATTACACTTACTTTTAAGCTGCAGTGACATGTTTTGTTCTTGAAGCAGTTCCTTCTCCAAACTGGCCACACGTTCCGCCATTGAATTATCTGTCACTTGAACACATCTGTCATTTGACTGTCTTCCAGGTAATTCTCCTGTAAATGTACTAGCATCCTTCAATTTTTTCACTCTTGATTCTTCCAATACAAGTGAGGGAGAATTTCTGAGAAAAGAAGTACCTACAACATGAGGCAAATCTACCATTATGCTTCCAGTGGTGTCACTATCAACAAATCTCTTGTCTATTTCTTTTAATACATTCAATGATGAATACTCAGACACCTGACTATGACTTTTCTCTGATTCCTGTAATGCCACGACTACCTCACTTCTTATTTCACTGTCAGTAAGCTGCAAGACTGCCTCTGGAGTGGCCACTATGTCACCATGTTGAATCAATGGAGGTGAAACAGACAACACTTTGGTAAGATGGTCTCCACATTTCTCTTTTCTCACAGACAGTCCATCTGCAAAGCCTTGTTGATGAGTGACATTTTCAAAAACATGTAAGTCATCATTTTCTTCAGATACCTTAACTAACTCTCCCTTAGAAATACTTTCCTCCTGTTGTAGTTTGTAACTAGAAGTTTGTTGTACATTTTCCTGTTTCTTGCTAATGTAATGTGACAATTTTGAAACCAGGGACAGACCATCTTCAAATGTAACTGTCTTTTCTTTCTTTTGTAGGTCCTTCCTTTTACTTACACCGCCTGAATGACTTCCTAAATGTTTTTCAAATTTTGTGTCTATCAAACTTCCTACTTTAGTCCCTCCATCACCTGTTCTTGCACCAACATTTGCAGGTGTCCCTGAACTTGTAACTTGTCTTGAATTATGAAACTTAACACCACTGATTTCTTGCATACCAAGTCCAGTATCTGTTTTCCTACAAGTCACTTTGGTAGAACGTAATGTACTGCTTCTAAGCTGTTCACCAATGTTCCCTGCTTTCCCACTACCTGATTTATTTGTTACTGTCCTAGAAGACGAAGACATAGTGTGGCCATCTTTGTCCTTTCCTTCAGTAATAAGATTTTTGTTATCTGTTTCTTTGTTAGCTGAAGAAGCAGGCACTGGATTGACAGTTGTGTCCTTGACAGCTAGGCCTTCTTCTACTGGTGAAATAAGTAGCTCACTATGGTCTCCAAGCCCTGAGAAACTGTGCGATGTTTCACGCACAAGTTGTACAGCCTCCTTTAAGATTTCCTCCACACTCTTATCAGCTGCACTGTCATCTGAAACAAACAAACCAAAATGTACATAATTTTGCTTAAGTTTTGTACATGTGAATATAATATTCTACCCATTCATTTTTGGAACTGAGATAGCATAGTTGGTACAGTGACTAGGTTACCGGGTGGACAAAGCACAGTCCAAATCCCAGTAGACAGAGCTTTTTTCTCTTCTCCAAAATGTCTAGATTAGCCTGGGGCCATCCAGCCTCCAATTCAATGGCTATCGGAGGCTCCTTCCCAGGGGGTTAACGTGGCCGGTGTGTGTGGCTGACCACTCACCACCATCTACTGCCAAGGTTAATAATGAGTGGAGCTACATCTCCACTCTCCCCCATATGCCTTCAGAGTGTGGACAGGGATAACTTTATCTTTTATCCATTCTCTTCTATGTACATATTGACTGTCAATTTAGAACAAAATTGCTGACAGTTTTTACTTCGAATAATTGAATAAAAAACAGGCTCAAACACACAACACTTTACTAGGTATAACATCATGTTATCTGACTCACTACAGACTGGACAGTAAAGGGAAAGAATCCCAATGGGCTAGATTTTCCACCCCTGTGCAGACCAGCCCCTGGGCCCACCTAGCCTCCTTTACACTGAGTACAGAGTCTCCTTCCTGGGGATAAAGCTGCTGGGGCATGGTGTAGACCATCCACACCCACCTAGCACCGAGGGTAAAGAAAGAGTAGAGTTATACCTCTACTCCCCCTCTGGGCTTTCATTGCCTATTCTAGGGTGAGCTTTACCTTTCCCTTTAACATCATATTGTTATCTGCTTTGCTGCACAGCAATCACAATACTGATCGCACCTCCTTTCCTTGTTTGAATTTTGGTAGTCACCATGTTACATGTATTGTGAACTTTATAATGAAAACAAGGTGTCAGCAGGTCACTGATTATTTGGTTAATAAGCTTCCATATTTCCTGCCTGATCAGATACTACAAGTGAAAAAAGAACCCTACAATTAGCAAGGCATTTTTGCAGATTTAACAGCCTACTTACATGTACATAAAAATACATCGTCAGTGTTAAGATGCAGGATGATTTTAGTAACTTTTTCTGGGGAAGGGGGGGGGGGGGGGGGGGGGGTTTTATTTTTAAAAAATTTTTTTTTTTTTTTTTATATTTGAAGAAAAATTCTTTCTCTCTTTTTTTGCGTAGAATCAATACAACAACGACGTAAAAAAAAAAGAGAAAAAA
>Ga0123355_10013944_pt1 | contig 12532 bp, 12 predicted proteins | sample TergutEmb28metaG_3_FD_89872 | JGI IMG/M metagenome (GOLD analysis project Ga0123355, IMG submission 89872) | Embiratermes neotenicus P1 segment gut microbial communities from Petit-Saut dam, French Guiana - Emb289 P1 | ecosystem: Host-associated > Arthropoda: Insects > Digestive system > Gut ...
AACTGGAAACCTTTTCTCCATTTCAACAGTGCAAAATGATGTTATTCCCGGTTTTGGTTACGGCGGTCAATAGGATAGTAAGGAACAATGGGAGCATACTAGCCCCGACAATTAACTCCTCTGCAGCCGTTTGATATATAAGAGTACGGCGTATGAAAAATCTGCGCCGTACTTTTCGTTGAAATTTGTGCCGAATGGGAAAACTGCATCATATCAAAAAGCCTATTACGGCAAAAAAGGAGTATTACTTTCGATGATAAAAAAATCGGTTGTGTTGTTAATAATATTTGCCCTGTTTGCGTTAGCATTGCTTCCGTTGTACAAAAAAATGCCGGCAAAAACGGTAGTGCAGAAATAGTACTGATTACCACAAGGTAGATGAAAATAGTATCCGAGATGCCTTGAAAATTGTAGGCGGTATGTCTATTGTGGATACTATCTCAAATTTAATCCGTGTTGAAGGGGGAACAAGCAAATGAGTTGGCAAGGTTTAATAAAAGAATATCAAGCATATTTGCCAATACGCCATTTCTTACGTTATTGGAGGGTAATACCCCTTTAATTAAAGGTGAGGCCCTATCGAAAGAGCTGGATTTGAACCTGTTTTTCAAGTATGAAGGCCTAAATCCTACCGGATCTTTTAAAGACAGGGGCATGGTCATGGCAGTGGCTAAGGCAGTTGAAGTAGGGTCAAAAGCAATAATGTGCGCTTCTACCGGCAACACCGCCGCCGCCGCCGCTGCGTATGCTGTCCGCAGTGGTTTAAAATGTATTGTCCTTATCCCAGACGGCAACATTGCCCTTGGCAAACTGGCTCAAGCATTAATCTACGGTGCGGAAGTGTTGGCCATAGAGGGCAATTTCGATAACGCATTAGAAATAGTTAAAGAAATCACAAATGAATATCCGATAAGCCTTGTCAATTCATTAAACCCCTATAGAATCGAAGGCCAAAAAACCGCTGCGTTCGAAGTTTCGGACACATTGGGCAAAGCACCAGATTTTTTGGCGATACCGGTAGGCAATGCCGGAAACATTACGGCATATTGGAAGGGTTTTAATGAATATTACGATGCGGGAAAAAATACAACACGCCCCAAAATGCTTGGATTCCAAGCCGCAGGGGCCGCGCCGATTGTTAACAATAAAATAGTAGAAAACCCGGAAACCGTGGCAACAGCAATAAGAATAGGAAACCCCGCAAGCTGGCAAGGTGCAAAAAACGCTGTAAGCGAGTCGCAAGGCCTTATAGATAGCGTGACGGATGAAGAAATATTGGCGGCATACAAGCTTCTGGCGCAAAAGGAAGGTGTATTTGCCGAGCCTGGGTCAGCAGCTTCACTGGCAGGGGTGTTGAAGTACAAGAGCAAAGGGTTATTTAATAAGGGCGATACCGTTGTTTGTATCCTTACCGGCAACGGTTTAAAAGACCCGGATAATGCTTTTAAACAAATTGCAGAGCCAATAAAGGTGCCAGCGCAAAAATCGGCTGTTCTTAAAGTAATCAATAGTTAGTGAGGGTTGATTAAATGATATCACTAAAAGTACCGGCTACTACCGCCAACTTGGGGCCGGGGTTTGATACCTTAGGAATGGCCTTAGACATGTACAACTATATAGCTATGGATGAGACAGGCGGCGACCTAATTATAGAGGTCACGAAGAATGGCGCAGAAACGACCCCAAAAGACAGCTCAAACTTAGTTTATAAAGCTGCGGCAATGGTATTCCAAGAAGTTAATTACAAGCCCAAAGGCCTAAAAATAACGATGCAAAACAATATTCCAATGGCCAGGGGCTTAGGAAGCAGTGGTTCCGTAATTGTTGGGGGCATGGTAGCGGCCAATCATATCAGCGGCTGTAAATTAAACTATAATCAAATTCTTCACATGGCAACATGCATGGAGGGCCACCCAGACAATGTGGCCCCGGCATTGTTTGGGGGAATAGTAACAAGCGCACAACTTGATAAAGAAACCGTTTATCGCAAGATTATGCCACCCACTAATTTAACTACAGTAGTTGCAGTGCCGGAGTACGAACTCTCGACCGAAAAGGCCAGAAGTGCTTTGCCTGCAGAAGTGCCGCTACATGATGCCGTATATAACATAAGCCGTGTAAGCTTGTTAGTATGGGCACTAATTAATTCAGATATGGAACTCATGGGAAAGGTAATGGAAGACAAGCTTCACCAGCCATACAGGATGCGTCTAATCCCGGGAATGAGTGAGGTTGCCCAGGCTGCTAAGGATATGGGCGCATATTCATTTGCACTAAGTGGTGCCGGCCCGGCACTTATTGCATTTTGCACAAACAATAGTGCAGAAGCCATAGGTGAAGCTATGCAACGCACTTTTAAAGAGTCAGGAGTACAATGTGTAATAAAAAATTTAAAACCGGTAGCTGATGGTGTTACAATATTAGGAGTGTGAAAAAACATGAAAGAAGCTGGGCGTCGTTTCTTTCACACTTCGCCTCCTGTAATTTTTACATAGTATCTGCCCTTTCCCCATGTCCATACATTTGAATAATATTCATAAGTTATCGACTCGAAATTTCTTGACATGGCATACATACAGATGTAGCATACAAGCAAGATATGACATTACTTATTTCTTAAAGGAATGGTGTTAGTGAAAACGATTACACTGGTACTTGGCGTTATTGGCGCAGATGTACACGCCGTAGGCAATAAAATATTGGATTATGTGTACACGCAAGCAGGTTTTAGCGTAGTAAATTTAGGTGTTATGGTTTCCCAAAAGGAATTTGTAGAGGCGGCGGTAGAATCTGCTGCGGACGCAATTGTAGTTTCGTCGCTGTATGGTCATGGGGAAATTGACTGCAAAGGCTTACGGCAAAAATGTGACGAAGCGGGTTTAACCGGAATAAAACTATATGCCGGCGGCAATTTGGTTGTAGGCAAACAAGATTTTGCAGAAGTGGAAAGATTATTTTTAGATATGGGTTTTGACAGAGTGTACCCGCCGGGTACACACCCACAATTAAGCATAGATCATATAAATGAAGATGTACTGATAAAACCAATGGGATGTGCCGGGTGCCCCGGCTGCAATAAACCGTAATGAGCCTATTGTTATGTTGCGACTTTGGCTCAACATTTACCAAGCTAACGGCAATTGATGTATCTGCCGGTGAAATAGTGGCTTTTGCCAAGGCATTTACCACAATAGAGCATAATGTAATGGAAGGCTTTAATCAGGCGTTAGAGGAAATTAATAAACAGTGTGGCATACGCAACTTCGATATTCGCTTGGCAGCAAGCTCTGCCGCCGGTGGTCTTAAAATGGTGTCAAGCGGCCTTGTGCCAGATTTAACTGCAAAAGCGTCGCGCCTTGCAGCAGCCAGCGCAGGGGCCAAAGTGCTAAAAACCTATTCATATGAATTAACAGACAGCGATAAGGACGAAATTTTTCACATATCGCCGGATATTATTTTATTAAGCGGTGGTATAGATGGCGGCAACAAAGATGTACTTTTACGAAATGCCGCAAGCATCGCCCAAATACCGGGTAGTTTTTGTGTAATTATTGCCGGTAACCGTGCCGCCGCAGATGAAGCTAGCCAAATTGTGTTATCCGGGGGTAAAAGCACGGTTGTTTGCGAAAATGTTATGCCCAGCTTTGGCAAGCTTAATATCGAGCCTGCCAAAACTGCAATCCGCGAGTTATTTATCAAAAATATCATATCCGCAAAAGGGCTGGACGTGGCACAAGAGTTTATGTCTGCAGAAATTGTGCCAACTCCCCTGGCGGTTTTTGATGCAGCTAAACTGCTTAGTGAGGGTTTTTCAGACGAAACAGGCTTTGAAGAGGGCCTTGGTGCCCTTATGGTTTATGACTTGGGCGGTGCTACAACAGATGTATATTCTATGGCAGATGGTTTGCCCAAAAACCCGCAAGTGTATGTGCAAGGCTTATTAGAGCCCTTTGCAAAGCGGACTGTAGAAGGGGATATCGGCATGCGCTACTCGCTGACGCCAATGTTGGACACCATAGAGGCAGAGGCGAAGCATCAGTTTTATACTGCCTACGGCATATCTAAAGAAGATGTATCCGCATGGCAAGTTATATGTACGGCAGACCCGTCCGCATTGCCCGTTGACGAATATTCCAAATACGAGAAAGTAGAGCGAGCCTTGGCAAGTGAAGCCTTAAGGCTATCCGCCGCACGGCATGTAGGCTATTATGAACGTAGTTACACGCCCATGGGGGAAACAATCATCCAGACGGGCAAGGACTTGACGCAAGTCAAATATATTATCGGTACCGGCGGGGCAATTATTAATGCAGATGCACCGGAAGAAATACTTCGCGCATCCGTTTACAGCCCTCAAGATTTGAATTTGCTTAAACCTCAAAATCCTCAGTTGCTACTGGACAAGCAATACTGCTTTTCCGCCATGGGGTTGCTTGCGCAAAAATTCCCCCGGCTTGCCATTAAAATAATGAAACAGAAATTGATGTCGGCCCAATTAGAAAACTAGAGGCAATTATACCGTCGACGAAGGAGACATGAATTAACCATGACACTTAAAAACGAAAAATTAAACGACGATCTGTTCCACAGTATCCGCAAAGATGTTCTTACCCACTGGGAAACAGGCAAAGATGTTAATTTCGACGAAGCTGCCAATTACCAAAAATCAATCCCCCAAGAAAAACGCTTCAACCTTAAACTAGACGAAGCGGACGCACAAAATCGTACATTAACCCAGCCCCGGGCAGGGGTAGCTCTTCCCGATCAGCTAATTGAACTTTTGCGCCACTTAGAGGACGAGGGCGAGGCGGATTTGCTACCTACAACAATAGACAGCTATACCCGCCACAACCGTTATGACGAAGCCCAAATAGGCATTGACGAAAGCATAAGAAGCGGACGTTCTAAGCTTAATGGCTTCCCGGCGGTTAATTTTGGTGTACAAGTATGCCGCGATGTAACATCTGCACTTAAAAGTCCCGTTCAGGTGCGCCATGGCACGCCGGATGCGCGCCTGCTTACAGAAATAACCGTTGCGGGGGGCTTTACATCCTATGAAGGCGGCGGTATTTCCTATAATATCCCATACGCAAAAAAGCATACTCTGGAAAAGACTATTTTCGATTGGCAATATTGCGATCGCTTAATTGGCCTTTACGAAGAAGCGGGCGTAACCATAAACCGTGAACCTTTTGGGCCGCTTACGGGTACTCTTGTGCCCCCATGTATATCCAATGTCGTGGCAATTATAGAAGCTTTATTGGCGGCAGCCCAGGGCTGCAAGCATATTACCGTTGGCTATGGGCAGTGCGGCAATTTAATACAAGATGTTGCTGCAATAAAAAGCCTGCGGGAACAAACGGAATATTATTTATCTGAACACGGCTTTGCAGATGTAAAAGTCTCTACTGTATTACACCAATGGATGGGTGGCTTCCCGCAGGACGAGAGCAAGGCTTTTGGTGTGATATCTTGGGGGGCTGCAGCGGCGGCATTGTCTGGTGCCACGAAAGTAATTGTCAAAAGTCCTCATGAAGCCATGGGCATTCCCACAAAGGAAGCAAATGCATCTGGGTTAAAGGCAACAAAGCAAGTGGTTTCCATGCTATCCGACCAGCAATTATTAAGTTTGCAAGACGTAAACGCCGAATGCGACATTATAAAAGAAGAAGTGCGCCTGATTATGAAAAAAACCCTGGAGCTTGGTGGCGGCGATATCGCTATTGGAACCGTGCGCGCCTTTGAAGCCGGTATAGTTGATGTACCGTTTGCGCCAAGTATGTATAATGCCGGTAAAATATTGCCCGCTCGTGACAATGTGGGCGCAATTCGTTTGCTGGAATGTGCAAACCTGCCCTTTAGCAAAGAGTTAAAAGACTTCCACAATAGTAAATTGGAAGAGCGCGGCAAGCGCGAAGGACGTAGTGTCAGCTTCCAAATGGTAATAGATGATATTTATGCAATAGGCAGAGGTAATTTGGTAGGAAGGCCGTAATTACAATTTAATTATATCCTGCGGAGGAATAGCATGGACCCTACAAAAATTAAAACACAAATTGTTAAATTTAACAGAGCAAGAAACAATTTGTTGGGAGTAGTTGCATTTACATTAGTAAATTTATTTTTAATTACATTTGGCACAGATCTTAGCTTTCTCTTTTCTGCATTTGTCCCGCAAATGATATTGATAATCCTTGAAGACTTTAGTGTAACAGGCGGGCTTATTATAGCAATTTTGTGTACATCGGTGTATTTATTATGTTATTTTTTGTCTAAGCGGTGGAGAGTGTTTATTATAATTGCTCTTATGTTATTCGCAATAGATACACTTATTATGCTTGGTATTTTTATTATTGGAGGTACTGTTTCATATTCTATTCCTAATATCGCATTTCATGCATGGATTATGTATTACCTGGTTACTGGAACAATTGCATGGGTAAAACTACTTGATATTACTCCTGATCAAATAAAATTAATCCAGCAAGAGGTAGCACAAGAAGCAAAAAAAGAAGAGCTTAATTCGGCACTAAACGCGGTTGCGCCGGCTTTCGACCATGAAGTAACTCAACATAATGGTATGTATGTTACCGATGATTATATAAGAAGCGAAATACGAGCATCTTTTCAACAAAATGAAAAATTGTACTTGTTTGAGGACATACCACATGAAAAGTTAGAAAATGCAAAACGCAGTTACGCATCGGATATTTCCGGCGAGGAAACTATTATTTGTCTTTTTGATGACACGGTTAAAGGTTCTGCAAATGATGGGTTTTTATTAACCACAAAATATTTGTACTGTAAGAATTTTGGACAGACAGGTAATACAGTTTATATCCCAAACATTACCGAAATAAGAGTGCCAAAGTATGGGGTGATTTCCTCCCATATCATTGTTACCCAGGATACTAATAGCGACATAGAAGTTCATGTTACTCAAACAAAGGCTGCTGCAGAAAAAATATTTAATACGTTAAACGATACAATAAAAATACTAAAAACCCAGGCTCAACTTGCCCTTAGTTAAAGACATATAGGATAGGAGACTAAAATGAAAATAGTCGATGTTATCTGCTCATCAGGCAGAACGGGTTTCTTTTTTGACGATCAGCAAGCTGTTAAAACTAACGCCGTCAAGGACGGCAATGCTTACAAGGGGTACCCCGTAACTCCGGGGTTTCAAGCGGTTAGGCAGGCCGGTGAGGCTGTCTCGGTCATGCTAATTTTGGAAGATGGACAAGTTGCCTATGGAGATTGCGCAGCGGTTCAGTATTCCGGCGCAGCGGGGCGTGACCCACTATTTCTTGCAGACGATTTCATCCCCATAATAGAAGAAGTAGTTCGCCCTGTGTTGTTGGGGCGTGATATTACCAATTTCCGTGACATGGCAAAGGAATTGGATAGCCTGCAGTATCAGGGTAAGCTGTTGCATACTGCAATCCGTTATGGAATTACACAAGCGGCATTGGATGCCGTGGCAAAGTCTAAGCACAAATTAATGGCCCAAATAATTGCCGATGAATATGGGACTGTCATATCTGATACTCCCATTCCAATATTTAGCCAATCCGGAGACGAACCCCAGCTTAACGCCGATAAAATGATCCTTAAAAAAGCGGACGTTCTCCCTCATGCATTGTTTAACAATGTAGACAAGATAGGGTTCCAGGGGTACAAGTTACTTGAATATGTAAAATGGCTGCGCAACAGAATTTTTGACCTGCGATGGTCCGATACTTATAATCCAATAATCCACTTAGACGTATATGGCACAATTGGCTTGGTTTTTGACCATTCCTACGATAAAATTGCAGAATTTTTGCATCAGTTGGAAAATGCCGCCAAGCCCCTTAAAGTGCGAGTGGAAGGCCCTGTAGATATGGGTGACAGGGAAACCCAGGTGCTGGCAATGATGCGCCTACGCCAAGTTTTAGAGATGCGTGGCATAAATGTAGAACTTGTGGCAGACGAATGGTGCAACACACTGGAGGATATCATCCATTTTACAGAAAACAACGCCGGGCATATGGTACAAATAAAAACACCGGACTTGGGTGGCATTAACAATTCCATAGAAGCGGTGCTGTATTGTAAAAAGCACAATATGGACGCATACTTAGGGGGTACATGCAACGAGACAGAACGTTCTGCCCAGGTAAGTACACACATAGCCATGGCGGTTTCCCCGGTGCAATTGCTGGCAAAGCCTGGCATGGGCATGGATGAAGGCTATATGATTGTGTATAACGAAATGCGCCGCATACTTGCATTAAAGGATAGGATATAACAACATACCTATGTTTGCATCAAAGGAGAAAATGATGATACTTGAAACGAAGCGGCTAATCATGCGGCCTATAACCATAGAAGATGCAGACCATATGTATAAAAACTGGGCATCCGACCCGGATGTGCTGCGCTACATGCCCTACAATATTTGCGAGACTTTGGAGGCCACAAGGCAATGCTTACAGGGTTGGTTAGAGTTCACCCAAAATATGACAGGTGCCTGGCAAATATGGGTCATTCAGCTTAAAGCCACCGGCGATATAATTGGCACCATAGACTTTGCAGAAGTTGATACCGATGCCCGTGCAGCAGAAGTTGGCTACCAAATTGGCAAAGCATGGTGGGGAAATGGTTATTGTGCCGAAGCCTTAATAGAGCTGGCGAACTACGCTTTTGATACCGCCCAGCTAAACCGCCTTTGGGGCGGCTACGACCCACGTAACCCAGCCTCTGGCAGGGTTATGGAGAAGGCCGGCTTTCGTTATGAAGGTACACTTCGCCACCACAGATTGCGCCAGGGCGAATTGGTTGACCGGATTATCTACGGCATGATTAGACTCGACCGTGTGTAACGCAAGTTGCCCGGTTTGCGGGCTAATAGCCTTTGACAGTGTAACAATTTACAACGAAAGTTTGCGTAAACAGACATTTGGCATATCGCCAATTTTGCCTATTTGCAATACATGCGGTTCGGAAGTGGAAGTTGTGGGCAGCACTAAAGATACAAAAGTCCTTTTACTAAACGGGACATGTGGCAGCGGGAAATCTTCCATAGCGGAAGAACTTGCAAAATCACATGGATTCCTAGCGATTGATGGAGATTGTGTGCGGCAAGTCCAAAAGCATAAACGTGGGCCGGATTATGAATGGGTGAACAACTCCCCTGAAATGATTGACGAAATAGGCACAGAAATTGATATATTGGCGGCAATAGGGGATAAAATTGTTATATCCACTGTAGTTGAGCCGGATGATTTACAGAAATATATATCCCTTTTTGTAAGCAAAGGCATGGATTATAGGATTATCTTGTTAAAGCCTAATTACGAAACTGCCCTCAAACGAACACAAACAAGAACTTGCTTTGGAAGTGTTACGCCAGAATATTGGGTTAAATATTTTTACGATAAATTAGAGTTTGACGGTATAGAGGCCTTTGATAATTCGGACTTGACCGTGGAGCAGTCTGCGGCAGCAGTTTTGGGAATTGTTGGATTTTAGTAATGGGATATATAGTTAAGATGACAAGGGAAAATTGATAGTGGCAAAAGGCTTAAATCTGCATAATGATATGAAATTAATAACCACGTTTATTATTTGGAGGTAGCGCATGGATATTGCAATCAAACCACTTATACCAGAGCTTGCCACAGACTACTTTGATTTTTTTGAAAATCGAGCATTCACAGATGATTCCCCATATCGGTGTTATTGCCAGATGTTTCAGATGTCCAAAGCCCAACACCAAGTGGCATGTGAAAAATATGAAGGGATTGACCCCGGCGATGCATTGCGCAAAATCGCTGAGCAACAAATTGAAACTGGTATTTTACAAGGATATTTGGCATATGTTGACGGCCTGTCTATTGGTTGGTGCAATGCCAACAATAGAGCAAACTACCCCTCTGACCCCCAACATGACGTACCCTTTCACGCATCGGCAAAAAAGCGGGAAAAAGCCGTAGTGTGTTTTGAAATTTCCCCTGATTATCGTGGAAAAGGCGTTGCTACTGCTCTTTTACAACAAGTCATAGCCGATGCTAAATCGGAAGGCTATGTTGCCGTTGTTGGTTTCCCTGTTATACGTGAAAGACGATATGAATGGGATAACCACGGCCCAATGCGTTTATTTGAAAAATCCGGATTTGTAAAGGCGTTAGAACAGGGCGGGCGCATGGTAATGAAAAAAGAATTGATGACGACATATCAATAAGAAACCAAGGAAATTATGTTGCATATGAACGGAGGAACAAGTCAATGAACGAATTTAGAGTACTTGCCCCAACGGCAATATTGGGCTATGGCTTCCCGGAAGCCTCTTTCGTAGAGGGTATGAAACGGAAACCCCACGTTATAGCCGTTGACGCAGGTTCTACAGACCCGGGGCCTTATTATTTAGGTTCCGGCAAGTCTTTTACAGACCGCAATGCCGTAAAACGCGACCTGGAGTACATGATTACGGCCGGTGTTGAGCATGGCATCCCGGTTATCATAGGGTCTGCCGGGGGCAGCGGTGCGGATTCTCACCTGGACTGGAATGTGGATATCGTGCTAGAAATTGCCCAGGAGCAAGGCCTTACCTTTAAGCTTGGTGTTATTAATGCGCAAATTAGTAAGGAAATTGTGTTGCAGCAATTCAAAAACGGCGGACTCAAACCCATGTCATCTGTGCCGCCAACTACGGAAGAGCAAATTGTTTCTTCATCTAATATAGTCGCACAAATGGGATGTGAGCCTTTCTTAAAAGCGTTGGAGCAAGGTGCGCAAGTAATTGTTGCAGGCCGCGCCTACGACCCTACGGTATTCGCCTGCTTGGCAATAAAAAATGGCTATGACGAGGGGCTTGCTCTTCACATGGGCAAAATTTTAGAATGCGCTACAATTGCATGTGTGCCCGGCAGCGGTTCCGATTGCATGCTTGGCACTTTACGTAGCGACCATTTTATACTAGAGCCTCTTTCCAATGCCCGCAAATGCACAACGTTATCTGTTGCGGCGCACACATTATACGAAAAAAGCGACCCCACAAAATTGCCCGGCCCCGGCGGCGTTCTTGACTTGACTAGTTGCGTTTACGAGCAATTGACAGAAAATAGTGTGAAAGTAAGTGGCACAAAATTTGTGCGTGACACAGATTACTATATAAAATTGGAAGGTGCTACTCGCAAGGGGTATAGGGCAGTTAGCATTGCCGCCGCAAGAGACCCTATTTTCATAGATAAAATCGACAGCACTGTTGCATCCGTAAAGGATAGGGTTAAATCGAATTTTTCGAATTATACCGAAGATGAGTACTTTTTGGACTTCAAAGTGTATGGCAAAAATGGTGTTATGTCTATGTTTGATAGTATGGGAGCTGCACAGCCTTCAGAAATATGCATTATAATTGAAGCCGTGGCACAAACCCAAGATATTGCCAATACAATTTGTTCTTTCGCACGCTCCAGCTTACTGCACTTTGGATACGAAGGGCGAAAATCTACTGCCGGGAATTTGGCGTTCCCATTTTCCCCATCAGATTTTGAAGCAGGGGAAGTTTTTAACTTTAGTGTGTACTGTTTAATGCATTCGCCAGACCCATGCGAATATTTTTCGGTAAAAGTAGTGCTTTGTGAAAAGGGGGAATTAGCGTGAGGTACAAACTTTTCGACTGCGCCGATGTTATAAGAAGTAAGAACTCCGGCCCATACGAGCTTACTTTTGATATAATTTTTAAAGAACAGGATATGTTTCAGCAGTTTAGGGATGCTAATGTTATGACAAAAGAGGTTTTTGCAAAGTTGTATGGCATCAGCGAAGCAGACATAACAGGAATAATAGCCTTTGCCCCAGCAAAAGCTATAAAAATTACAATTGCCCGCCCTCTTGCATCCGGTGATTTAGGGGAATGTGATGTTTATGGCGCACAGCAGCATGCACCGCTTTTAGGGTTTGAGTTTGAGATGTGAAAGAAGTCTATTATTGATATTTAGATGAGGATTTTTGTCGAAAGAATGCGCATCTGTCATTACCATTTTAAGGAAATTGCGACGCATGATAAATTACATGTCTACAACCCTAGTGTTTATGCGGAAATGGGCAAAAGAAATAAGAAATCATTTTAAAAAAAAGCAGTTGACAATGTGAGTAATAGTGTCTATAATAGCCTTTGTCTCTCCTGAATGGGAAGAGGTGTAAAAAAGCGTTAATGCAAGAGATACAGGTAGATACAGATGTTTAGCAAGTAATTGTGAAGCATAGTATTGAAATAGTATCGAAGTAGAAAGCAAAGATATTTGTGAAAGCATTAGCGTAGGATTTATTGCCCCTTGAAAACAGAATACCATGTAAAAGAAATTAGGGACCCTTATTTGAAGTTGACTTTCGAGTTAGACTTCAAATGTTTGAGGCGCAAGCCTCAAGCGGTAAAGGTGTGTCCGCAAGGATACTACCTTTCAGTCGTGCTGTGAAAGCAGTCGACTATAAAGACAGATACAATTCGCATAGCGAAGAGACATCTGAGCTAATCAAAACAATTAAC
>Ga0123355_10013945_pt1 | contig 12531 bp, 7 predicted proteins | sample TergutEmb28metaG_3_FD_89872 | JGI IMG/M metagenome (GOLD analysis project Ga0123355, IMG submission 89872) | Embiratermes neotenicus P1 segment gut microbial communities from Petit-Saut dam, French Guiana - Emb289 P1 | ecosystem: Host-associated > Arthropoda: Insects > Digestive system > Gut ...
AAGTGGAGGGGGACGAGATCTACGTATTAAACCTTCTGCACGCACACACACACACACACACACACGCCCTCCAACTCTTTTGTAAACGAGATCTCGTCCCCCTCCACTTACACCAACACTGATGGTTACACTGTATCATATTACACATTGTGTAGTTTTATCCGATAATTGTATCCAACCTGATGATGGTCAAAAATAGTATTGGCCGAAATATGTATTTGACATGTTCTGTATAATTGACAATATAGTTGTGTTATGACGGTCATGTCCATGCATAATTGTTTCCTTATGCCTCAGACGCCTATTCAATGGGCAATGTTCATTCTATCAGCAGAGTTAAAAAGGTCTGGCGGGTGAAGAAGACCACTGACTCCCATCTAGTGCCAAGTTAAGAATGAAGCCCATTCCTACACATGCTTCTTGTCGTGCGCAGGGACCGCTGTCCCGATTGTCTGATGGAATGAGGAAACAAATGTCTTAAAACTTGTTGCCAAAAATAATTTTTTGTGGACTCCTTTTATCATCAAACAATAACCACGGATTCTTGCGTCCTTGCTGTCGTAAATATAGAGTGACCGGATGAGAGGCATTCAAAATTAATAATTTATATCTCAGAACTGATGTTAGATAGCTGCCAATACATACCAGCAACATAAGTAATAATACATTGCATGATTTGGCCTTAATTAAAATTATACTTGGTTCTTCATGGTTATTGGAAGTTCTTAATTATTCCAATAGTGATTCGAAATAAACACTTCGCCAATTAAAGAAGTTCCACTATTATTTTTAACAAAGTACTATTCCTTTAATTTAAGGGAAATATATCCGCGTATTCCATGGCAACCGGTTGCGGTTCTGTTGGAATCCGTGGACCACACTTTCGACACCACTGTCTTAAAGCAAAACAATAGAAAATCAAAATGTGATTCAGAATTAAATTGAAAGTAGGTTAAATCCCGAGATGGTCTGACACCAGCAAGTTTAAAAGTGTGTCCTGTCTCGTCGCTAAAAGCTCATGTGCCTAGATACAGTCATATGTAGTTCTGAGTAGGCGAGAAACTCCATCTGTGTCTGTCAGGTTGTGACACACAGGATAGTGGTGTTTGGAAACGAACAGGTGTCGAGACTATCAGAACCCGAGTCAGAAGATAAAGTGGCATAACGGGCAGCTACAAAACTTGTCCTACGCGCACAACAAATCTAGGGTGATACAAACACGAAGGATGTTGTGGTTATGGTGGGGGATGTGCAGCGCACGAGCAAGTTGAGAAATGCTCTCATAAGTTTAGATGGAAAACCGAAAGATCACGTGAGAGATATATGAGTTTACGGGAAGATAATATTAAAATTGATCTAAAACTGTCAATGCGATTGGTGACTTAGGTACATAATGAAGTTGCAAGCGTATAGCTCTTCATATAGTACATACAGCTTATTTGTAAGTCCATTTAGTTATGAAAAGAAACGGAAAGATGAGGAAAAATAAAATTTTTAATTTTTAATTGTTATGATAGTCGGGCATGTTCTGTTGACAGTACGTACCACATTTTAATTTAAAGTGTTAAAATAATTCTGTTCCTTCAGACCGAAGATCATGCAGTTTGTCTCGATCATGTTCCACAATAAAGACCAGCCCATTAACGCTGTCCAAGCCAATAATTAAATATATTATGTGGGTATGCGCTGTGCTAAAGGGTAGAAATGTAGGGGACTGACTCTATGAAAATGAACAAAGAAGCAACATGCAGGTTCTTGTTCCCGTTATTCCTAGTACCGTAACGAGTACGGCTTGTTTTGAGGTTTTCTAGATTTCGCCCGCTTGTCCTTCTGATAACTTTAGTACTAAAATGAATATGAGTATGTGTCTCTTGTGAATTGGTACTGAACTGTGGAAACAGAGAAACCTATCACAGTGCCACTTTATCCATAATAAAACCTACATTGACTAACTCGGGGATTTAACCAGGGACTCCGAGATGACAAACCAGTGGCAAATCGCCTAAGATTCTTTATTATAGCAATCATATTATGACCGTTGCACGGGGAGTAATTGTTTGTATTGTCATCGAATTATTTTTTTAGATGGAGGTGTTGAGAGAGGTTAACGAGACTGATGCATTGGGCAGGCGGATAATTAGGACATCTGGCCGGTGAGACAGCAATATTATTATTATTATTTTTTTTTTATCATCATCATCATCATCACCTTTATGCAAGGTATTCCTGAGACAAATTATGACCCTATGGAATACAGCGTTGCAGGTGTTCTGTTATTATTATTATTATTATTATTATTATTATTATTATTATTAACTGCAGATGAGTTTATACCCGGTGGCAGTGTGCTACAATGCAAAACAGAACAATACAAAAGAGTGCAGTACATACAATACAGCACGGTACAATGCAACACAATACAATAACACACATCACACAAAATAATATACAACACTCAAGACAACCCTCAAAACGCAAAATTGTGACGACAGTTTCAACCAGCGACCGTCCTACAAATGATGCTGTCTGCTTACTGCCCCCACCCTAACCCACCTTCTCCTATTACCAGCAGCTACCTCAGCTAATCGTTCCATGTGCAATATCTGACTTAGCAAGTTTTCTCTAAATCCGTGCAGCGGACTGGGCCTTATGCTTTGTGGTCTGGACTTAAACGACTTATGTGCCAGAGTGTTTTCTTCGTCCAGTTTCATCTGCGCCGCTGAGTGTTGCTTCTTGAGTGTTGGGCAGCACCACGTAGTGTTTTGTCCTGACCTGTGTTTGTGAAACGGTGCAGCCTTCCTGGTCTCAGTTGCCGGTTTTTCTTTGGTATTGAGTGTGACGTTTTCATTCCTGTGTTTATGTTACTTTCGGACAATTATTTTTATTTGTGCCTTATTTTATGACGAATTTGCTGTTTAGTTTGCTGATTTAATTCCTGGTTCTCATCCCAAGTTCCTTGTTAAGATATTCCCCCACCGGCGCTTCCACATGTTCCCTTTTAAGTCTGGGTGACTTTATTTTACAAGCTGCAAATTCTTGGCATGTGGGCAGGTGAGGGAGGTCTCGGAGGGTTCAAAACAATACGGGAATTCAATTACTTTACCTGAAACATAAGATGTTAAGAAAGGTAGATCAGTCCCATTACAAGGCCGGAGTGGCCCAGAGGGTTCCAGGAAGTTAAGGTTCCCAGATTTCATGACAACGGCACAGGATGGTGGTAAAGTTGTCAGCCTTACGCACCGGTCGCCTTTACCTCCAGGAACTGCTCCTGGTACTCATTTCTGTTAGAAGCTGATTCGACCCCAGGGCCATAGTGCGAACGGAAGAATTTTATGTCAATGAAAAATTCCAATGACACCAGCTGGGATCGAACCAGCGACCTTCCGATTTGTAGCACAGCGCCTAAACCACTGTGCCACCGCCGTCCCAAAATAAGATGTTAGTTACGTTATTTTTGTTTTACCATGGCGCAACAGCCCCCAGTGTGCCAAGGCCTTCTCGTTATCGAAGATTCACCATCGCACTCATTTAGATACACCGCGCTAGGTAGGACCCCCTCTGAACGAGTGATCGGACTGACGCAGAGACCTCTACCTGACAACACACAACACTCACAAGTCATACAACCATGCCCTGGCGGGATTCGAACCCGTAATCCCAGTAAGCGAGCGCCGCAGACCCACACATTATACCGCGCGGCAGCCGGGACCTGGATTTTCTTCTTTAAAGTTCGAAATGCGAGCGGAAGGTATTTTTTTTACATATGAATAGCTAAATCTCCCTAAGCATTTCGTAAAATTTCTGTACGCTGAGAGGGATCATTGTCCGAATGACATAGTTAAATTTCCTTTAGTGTCTTTTGGTTACAGGTTTACAGGAGGCCTGCAACTCTACCGTTTCTTCAATGTTGTTAATTGCTTTATCTCTATAAATATTGTGGATGTAATACATAGACAGAGTGGGCAGACAGAGTGAATATCCATTAAAAGTTTTGTACCCGACATACGAAAGTCTTACAATAGGCCTAATTAACTCAGAGTTCCTTTATAAAATTACTACGTCGACCAGTGAAAAAGTGGTGCCACTGCTAGTTTCTGAAACATCTTAGTCGACTACGTTATGCAGCTTATACTCTGAGACGCTCACTTTTCGAGACACACGTCAAACGGATAAAAAGTATTGATAGATCGAACCTAGGTCCCTTGTATTCACAATAGGATATGTCGCGTTTGGCTGCCGGATACCTTCCGTGTTGTTTGCTGCAGGCCCGTTGTGCTCAAACCACAACCGCTACACTTCCACGCAGATAATTACGATCCCTTTGCTTCCACGACAACTTCCCCCGTCTGTTAAAACCCATGTGTTTCACCCACATTTGCTGATAATATGATTGCCCCAGTTTCAGGTGTTGGACACGGGTAGATGTGTAGAATGCGCTTTGTATGTCCACTGGAAGTTGTGTACGAGGGGGTGCTGATAAGTCCTTAGCCCGACCAGGAAGGGAACAAGCTACAGCGACCAAACTCAGGGTTTATTCAACATATTCCCCACGAAGCTCAATACACTTCTTAGCCCGTTAATATAACTTCTGCAAGCCACTCAAAAAAATCAGAATATTTTCCGTCCAACCACGTCTCCGCGGCAGCAATGACCTCCGCGTCGGACGAAAATTGGAGACCTTTCAATTGTTTTTTCAGTCCAGGGAACAGGTGGTAGTCTGTCGGGGCCAAATCCGGAGAATAGGGTTGGTGACCAAGACATTGGAAGCCCAAGTAGGCCAGATTCGTGTGGGTTGCAAGTGCCCGGTGAGAAGGGGCATTGACGTGTAAGAACAAGACCCCCTTGGTGACCTTCCTGTGGCGTTTTGCCTTCAAAATGTCCTTCAATTGCACCAGCAGAGATGAGTAATACTTCGCGTTAATGGTTTGGTCCTTTGGAAAATAATAATGAGGACAATGCCATCTTGATCCCAAAAAATCGAGGCGAGAACGTTCCAGCCGATTTTTGCACTTGGAATTTTTTGGGGTGGGGTGAGCCACTATGCTGCCACTCCATTGATTGTTGCTTTGTCTCCGGGTCATAATGATATAACCAGGTTTCGTCCACGGTCATCAATCGCGACAGAAAATCTTTTGGATCGCGCCGAAAAAATTCCAAAATTTGCTCAGACGACTGGCACCGTTGACGTTTTTGATCTGCGTTCAGGCATTTTGGGACCGTCTTCGCGGAGAGCTTCTGCATGTCCAAATCTTCATGAATGACAGACACAACCCGCTCACGTGAGATGCCCAGTTGCTCAGCTATTGATTTAGGCTAAATCCGGCGGTCTTCCAAGATTTGTTTGTGAATTTGATCAAAAATCTCCGGGGTTGTTACTGTTTAGGTTCGTCCAGGACGAGGCGCATCACAGGTGGAAACATTACCACGTTTAAATAGGGCCACCCAGTTTTTGACGGTGGTATACTTTGGTGCGTATTCTCCTAACGTTTCTGTCAGAATGGCGTGGATACCCTTGGGCGCCTTGCCTTGCAGGAAAAAAAAAACTTGGTAACAGCTCGCGTCTCCATGTTGTTGAAATCGCGCGTGTCGCCTGACATGCTTCCTTTCAGTGTCTGTAACAAGGAAAGGCTTGCAATTCGGCACATGAAAAGACCTCTCTTTCCATCGACACTATCGATTCCGTCCTACGACATCGGGAAGTAAGTCCGGCTAAGAACTTATCAGCACCCCCTCGTACAAGGAGCTCATTCGTAACATGCTGACGTAAGCATCCACTCAACTACATTCGCAGAGGCAGGTCGTCTGCAAACAGACGCGCCCACCGTTACTAGTGGTAAGGATGCAATTGAGTATCAGGAAATACTTCCAGTAGCCTCGGTGATATCGTGTGAGCATCTGTCGTTCCACAGCTGCAATTATGACATCCTTGTTAGTTGGTGCCGGTAGAGTCCGTGTGCAACTGACATTAACAACTGCCGTAGGCATTACGTTGCCAGTCTTACGAAGACCCTCCTCCGATATTTGTAGCTCAGTAGCGTCTGCTTGACGGCGACCTCAGTGACATGATTTTTCTTCCAATACACAGGTAAGAGCTGACCTATTACGGAGCAGGGAAGGTTAAGAGCTTGTTGCAGCATTCGTCTTGAGTGTATTAATTGACTCCTGGTTTTAAACGGAGCCCTGCTGAACAATGCTTCTCTTGAGTCAACTTAACAACTAAACATCTCTCAACATTAGGTGTATGTTGCTGCACTTGATGAAGACTTGCCATTAAAGAGCTAAAGGTATAGGGACGTAAGAATTTGTTTCAAGGAGGAACAGCCCAGCGCGAATATATAACTATGCATATGCGTCAAATGAAATAGGAACAGTCATGAAATTTTTAAAATATTTGAATTTTCAAACATCTCAATAAAAAATTGGTTTGTTTGCAATTCTGTTGCCTAAGACTAAAAATGCCTAACTGAGGTACTGAAAGTATTGGATATTATTTACTGCCGAGTCTGCACAAAGCCTAATGCACAATATCTCTATACCTGAGAGAATAATGTGAATGATAGTGTGTATTCAATGTTTAGCTTTCAGGTGTCTTCACTTGACTACTCGCAAGTCGAATACTGTATATTAAAATAGTAGGCTTCGCTTTATTCGCATAATTTATAGAGAAATAATCTCGCAAACTTTGGGTCAGGTTAACAAACTGAATAATAAACTGAGGGGAATTTTTACAAATCAACTTCACGCCTAGACCTCACTGAATGCGTCGCTTCTTGTGTGACCAGTGTGGTGCTCTCGTACTGCAATAAATGCACCGGTGAGCGAACTGACATCCAACTATGACTGGTTGAGTTCATGAGAGGCGTTATTTATTTGTCTTGTGCTTCATCTAATTCGTTAAGTAACTTGTGCATATGATAGACATTGTATTCCACCGTGTCCGCAGCCCCAAGTGTCAAGAACCTAATATGGCAGAAGGATGCCTTCTTCTTCAGGAAGTTTGGCTTTACACCGGCTGTCCTGGGTGAGAAAATTCATAGTCTTCACCGGACTATGTTATAACTTATGTAACTGCAGGGACCGAGGGACAAGGGATGTAAGATCACGTGATCCAGAAGGGTAAAGACGGACCTAGACGGAGAAATTACAAAGCGGAATAACATGGGAACAAAGGATGTGAAAATTAGGGTCCCGAGGGAGGGGGGCCAATGGATACATTCTGAAGTGCAAGGGATAAAGGAATGCGGTCGGGGGACTTGGACCCCAGGGGCACAGTACATAGAGGTCCACGATACAGGACATATTATCGAAGGACCGACATAAAGAGTTACAGGATTAAATGGACATGGACCAAGGAACAGACACTGAAAGACACATGGCGGTTCGAAATGACTTCAGGAAATGGCGAACCCTGAGGTTTGCATCGTAGCACCCAGGAAAATGTGATCCGAACCTTTCTGACCGTTGGCTAGAGGGGCAACCAACGCACTTGTGTTAGTGGCGGTGTGGCGGTGCAGGGGCTTGATATTGAGGTACTGAGGGAAAAGAAATGAATCATCTGTTTATTCCCACCGAAATCGAGCTCTTCTTCATGTAGGCTTAGGACCAAATACTTCCCAAACGCAAAACACAAGAGCTCAGGGCATCATTTATTGGTGGGCTAGTACTTCGGTCTTGTTATACCGGACAAGATTGTGGATGAACGTGGGACATTGGTGTCCGTGTTAGAGATCCTGTGACTGACTGCCTTCGACTGCAGGGGCGGTTGTGTTTAGAACCGCCTGTGTCAAAGTCCGGGATACTAAGCGGCTATACACTTATAATCAAAACACAGGGTTGATGCCAAGGATTCTGAAGTGGCTCGCATGTTCTATCCTCAGCGGATCTGCAATCAAAGACCACTCTCGAATCTGGCCTCGACAGTTGAGGTCACCCATCCTATCTTTCAGTTGTCTTGACCTCGTTAACTGCGGCTTCGTTCGTGCGAAGATCACCTGTTACAGCGAGCGGGTGTGTCTTAACTAGTTGTGCAGCTGCAGTGCTTTCCTAAATTTGGTGATTTTAAGAGCACTTAGCCAAGAATGAAAGAGCGCCTTGTGTGGACGTCACGTTTGTCCGTTCGTCTGCCTTATGTGACTTTTTATCGGGAACTGAACAGTGCTTCGCATTGTTAAGACATTCAGTATATTAAGTCTTTACAAACAGCTGTGAAACAACGGTCACTTTCCTGAAAATCTGTCAATGACAGATACACATTACTTAAGGAATTTTTAACAATGATGATGGAATTTGGAACATAAAGTATCTCTGATACTGTTGGGTAAAATGAGTGTCTTGACAAATGGGAAAGGGTAAAGGTAAAATGATCCTGTCACAGGCCCGGTGTGGCCCAGAGAGCGGGTAGAGATATAGCTCTACTCTTCCATGACCGCGGTACTGGAAGGGGTGAATGGTCAGCAGCACGCCCCGGCCGCACTTTACCCCAGGGAAAGACGCGGTACCCATTTTGCAAGAGGCTGGGTGGGCTCCAGGGCCGGTCTGGACGGGCGGAAAATCTCGAAATGGGAAAGGGAAGACCGCAATATACTGAGGGAAGTAAGTGAGGTTTTGCTTCTTTTGTACAAATCGTGTTCGGTTTTATAAAATTCCTAACGGAAAATATTCACAGCAGTTTACTGGGCTGTTGTGATTTTAGAGACCCTCGGCTCAAGGAAAACCGAACTGTTCACATAGACATGAAGATATTTCTGTTAGTAAGCCTACTTGCCACATTTATTATCCGAAGTGTTTGAAAATCCGCATAGAAATCGGAAAGTAATGTGATTTTAGAGACCCTCGACTCAAGGAAAACCGAACTGTTCACGTAGATATGAAGACATTTCTGTTAGTAAGCCTACTTGCCACATTTATTGTCCGAAGTGACTGAAAATCAGCATAGAAATCGGAAAGTAATGCTGTTCAACAGTGGTGAGTTTTGTCCAAATCGTCACAGGGAAGGCCAAACCTTTCTTATGGGTGTCAATGAAATTGCATTTACGCGGGTATTACATTTTGAGAACGAAGAAAGCCGCGGTAAATAACACCATTCGCACTCTTCTTTAGCTGTGTTAATGGATTCACTTCGTACTTAACCGACTACGAGAGAAAACAAAAAGAAAGAGTGAAGCAAAGGCCATTTCGCCGGAACTTGCAATGTGTGCTTTGTTTTCAGAAGGTCCCGGATTGAAATCTCAACCGAGATCGGTTGTCCTCAGTCTGCCCAGATATTTCTTCTTCTTCTATGACTCCACTATCCCAGAAGGATAAGCACTAGTTGCTCTCCTCCGTCCACCCTACCCTGCGCTAATTTTCACCAATTAAAAATTCTTATACCATCTCCAGACACTTATCCTATCTCAAATTAAGGCATGAGTCCTTCGTTCCACATCCTTTATAATTCAATTTTCGATAATCCTCCTAGAAAGTGTTTCTTCATCTTTTCCCCAAGCACGGAAGTTTTGTTGCATGTAAAACCAGCATCCAATGGGACATTCCGTGATGGTTGCGCTGCTCAAGGAAACGGTACGACGGACACTAGAAGGTCTGGGTCACTGAAGTTGTTGTTAGCAAAATGTGAATGAGTAAAATATTAACGTCCCTGTGCACGACATTAAGCCGTGAAGGGGTTGGAGGTATGGCTGCACTCATTGTTACTTTGACACTAGTTAGTGGTAGCGTTCAGTATCACGTACTTGGCATAAGTTTCCCACGGAGAATGAGTAAATAACTAAGCAATGTCATTCAAATATGTTGGCTTCAATATCTATATGTCTGAAATTAGATCACCCACTTCTCAACGCCGCATATTTCTTGCATGAAGTGTACAAAATGGCGCCATGTCAACTGTCGTTTCATACGTGATATGCCTACGTGCCACAACTCTGCTGTCAGATCATCACGCACACAGCTCTACTGTCATGTCATCACGCTTAGAACCCTGCTGTCATGTCATCACGCTTACAACTCTGCTGTCAGGTCATTACGCTTACAACACTGTTGTCATGTCATCACGCTTACAAATCTGCTGTCATGTCATCACGCTTACAACTCTGCTGTCAGATCATCACGCTTACAGCTCTGCTGTCAGATCTTCACGCACACAGCTCTGCTGTCATGTCATCACGCTTACAACTCTGCTGTCAGATCATCACACACACAGCTCTGTTGTCATGTCATCACGCTTACAGCTCTGCTGTCAGATCATCACGCACACAGCTCTGCTGTCATGTCATCACGCTTAGAACTCTGCTGTCAGATCATCACGCTTACAACTCTGGTGTCAGATCATCACACACACAGCTCTGTTGTCATTTCATCACGCTTACAGCTCTGCTGTCAGATAATCACACATACAGCTCTGCTGTCATGTCATCACGCTTACAACTCTGCTGTCAGATCATCACGCACACAGCTCTGCTGTCATGTCAACACGCTAACAACTCTGTTGTCATGTCATCACGCTTAGAACTTTGCTGTCATGTCATCACACTTACAACTCTGCTGTCATGTCATCACACTTACAACTCTGCTGTCAGATCATCACGCTCACAGATCGGCTGTCAAATCATCACGGACTCCAAGGCGAAACCTAGTGTAATTCATGAAGAATGCTTCTTTGTACTGAATGTGTATAAACTTTTCAAGCTTCGGGCAACACGTCATCGGCAGTTCTCTGAAATCGTTAATAGCTTCGGATGTGTGAAATGAATCCACAAATTTTTCGCCTGGTGTAAGTAGGCAGCTGAACCTCTCTCATTTCTATGAAACTGATTATTCTTCCAAAGAACTAACGTCATAAAAATCATTGTTCATTCTGAGAGCTGTTTCTTTGTATAAAAGTGTATAAAATTAAAACACCTCAGAAATTACTGAACTCATTCTGATTAAATTTGGTGACATATAAATTGAAAGCTTTTTACCAAGAATTTTGTGCTTTTGACGCAAGCACTGAAACTCTTTACACCAACTTCAGACAAGAGAAGCTTTTTCCAACTTAATCTCCTTTGTCTCAAATAAAAGTCGTTTCTCTGTCATATTATTTTTACTTTAATCTTGTATCAATTGCCCAAGTTTAGTTGCGTCCGGTCTCTGCAGTAAGCAGTCAGTGTTACACACTCATTACCACTTCAAATCCTTTGGAAGATAGCAAACATTCTGTTTGAGTCACAGAATTTACACTTTGTCCAGTAATGTTATTAACAAAAGCCTACATTTGTTACGTTTCTTTGCGCATAATTTATAAAGGTGTGGCATGAATCGAAGTGGTTTAGAATTTGATCAGTTTCGGACCCTTGTGAGCAACGTTAGGGACTTAGAAATTACTCTCTCTCGTATTCTGGCAAGGATTCGAGGACTCGTCCAATTCTTATTCCTTAATTCCTACGCTCACGTTGCTTGTAATTACGACACCGTGTGTGGTGTGAAGCTGTAGCTAATATTGTCTGTGTATTTCTTGCCTGCCACTGCATAAGGCATGAGAAGTAAAGTGTCGAGCATAATGATCGGTGTTCGTTTTGTTACCCACCAACACCGGAAACAGATATCGGGCCTATTAGTGGCCCACGGACAGAGAATGGCCTGTGACACAAGACATTCAGAATGTCGGATCTATTAATACCCCACGGACATAGAGTGGCCTGGGTCTGAAGATGGCTATTGATTTACACGTAGAATCTTGTTTAAGAGGAAGTGGAGCTATGCCTCAATAATCGCATTTGCCCTCATGGTTTAACCTTTTAAAGCCTACTGGTTACGTGATGCAACAACAGGTTTAACATCCAACAACTGTACGCTCTGTCCACACTGTATTTATGTGTTTTGTATTTATCTGAGAACAAACAGCGACTTATGCCAATTACAGCATAAACAGATTGGTTTTTATAACCGCGATTAAAAGTCTTTACATCGCGGTACGGACTGGGTCCTTAAATAAATCGGTCTGTCATTCGTCTTTAAAGGGTTAATAAATGACATTCGTTTAATCATGTCGTTGCGCAATTTGAAGTCTGTACAGCGGTATTGCTGGAGATTGAATTTATCTGAGATACTAAGTCGAATCGTCTACTAACTATTTCAAATAATTCGAGGGACTGAATTGCTCTTACCTGCTGTGTCCGAGACAAGAGAGACTTTTAGGGCTGCTCTACCGTGAAGATGAAGGCGTCTCATTATTTCGATACCATATGTATATGTGTATAAAATTGTGCCGGGTAGCTCAGTCGGTATAGCGACTGAGCTATGGGCTGGATGGTCCAGGATCGAAATCATTCTGCGTTGAGCAGCGGTCTAGAGTGTATTAAGTGAATAGCGAGATCAGGAAGAGTATTGAGCAGGTGTGTCAACATGAGTGACAGGCTAACTACGTTGGTATGTATCTTTGACCCACGTAGCCCGAGGATCTCGGCTTATAATATTCATGAATGGATGCATGACTCTTTACGGCTGGTGGAAGAAGACATCCAGATGATACAGGTGGATGGCCGAAACGTCGCGTGT
>Ga0123355_10013946_pt1 | contig 12531 bp, 7 predicted proteins | sample TergutEmb28metaG_3_FD_89872 | JGI IMG/M metagenome (GOLD analysis project Ga0123355, IMG submission 89872) | Embiratermes neotenicus P1 segment gut microbial communities from Petit-Saut dam, French Guiana - Emb289 P1 | ecosystem: Host-associated > Arthropoda: Insects > Digestive system > Gut ...
AGTGGCGGCCTTGAATATTGATACACTGGTTTAGCCTCTCGGTAGTTGTCCATGAACTTGAGAACCACTTCAGGTGTAATGGCAGCAACTTCCTGTCGTATCGCCTCCTTCAGAGCTTCCAAAATTTGTCCTGTTTGTCTAAAGTTTGATACCCAACGGTAAATCGTTTTCTTATCAGGAACAGCCTCCCATCAACCAAGCGCAAAGCGGATGTGAAATGCACGCTGTGTTGCTACCGGCGACCCGCCATTTTTTATAAACTCCTCGACAATAAAGGCTCGATGTTCTCCCAACCACACCATGGTGTACACTGAAAACGGCACGTACACCGCTGTTCGACGACGCACTCCCCCACCACTGTACGTGCTCCCCACCTGAAGCTATGACCCTCCCAAATCCGGGCGTTCTTTCTGCCGCATCCTGTATAACAAACTGATACAGGAGGAAGGAATAAGTTAATGTGAAGATTACAGTCATCTGGGATGTAATTCAATGTAGTTTGGTATGTGCATACCCCTAGTATGGAAGTATTCACTACCTCCATTGTTTTCTACTCTGAAGATGGAGGCAACATGTTCTTTGACTTTCTTTACAGTACAGCATAACCTCACGCATCCCAGAAGGCTATGTTTTTTATTTTAACCAGTGTGAGAATTTCATGTTTGGCCAAAATTTTTGTCATCATCACCACCAATGCTGCCACCATGTTTTTAAACATTTATGTAGTATAAAGACTAATATTGCAGAATTTTCTTGTGTATAATATTAGTTGTACTGCATAATGCTTGGGCCGACAAGTAATGTCTGTGCCAAAGTGGTGTTTGATATTAGTTGTACTTTGTGCTGCTTGGTACAACACAATAGCTTATGTGCCAAACTAGTATCATTTTATCGTTTGAGTCCCTCTTTAGCCCCCAGTTTCCTTAAAACTGTGTATAAAACAAAAAAAAAAAATCTTATGCACCCTGCACATACATTTTGCATATAAATCTGTGATAAATTGACGTGTGTCTTATATTAAACATTTGAATTTTTATAGTTGATGAAATTGTGTGAATAAGAAAATGTGAATTTAAATATATAATGAATGACCAAAAAGGTTATGATGAATGAGATTTTAAAAAAATTTGCTTGCCACTTATGTTGTATTTCACTGTGTAATTCACTTTTTTTCTGAGACGTTTCTGAGAAAAACATGAAAGCATCATCTGTGCTGGACCTCTCTGTAAAACTGAAACAATTGGAAAGTTACAGTATCAGTTCTCTGGTCTTTATGATGTGTGTTGTAACATTTCTTTGGGACAACACACTGTGTTGTATTCCATAGTCATATCTGTTACATTGACATAGATTCTGCGTTACACCTCAGTCTTCGTGAAATATGACAGAATGATAGGTTTCAGGCTATGTTGGGTTTAGAGGCTTCTCATATCAGATTTCATTGCCTTGGCTGTAAGTTTACACCTCAGCATCTGTAGAACATGACAGGATAATTCAGAGTATTCAAACAGCTGCACAACAGTAAAATGGCAATAGTTCATAAGTGTATGACACTCCTCCTGCTGTACTGTAACAGCTTATGTTGTGATGGATAATTGAGTACTGAGTTGTTCATCACAACATAAACAATCAAGTCTGCACGGGGACAAACTCTGAACAACAAGATGAATACTTTCGACAGGTGTTTGCATTTGTACAAGAAAAAGTATCATCATACATATGAAAATATGTAATCTGCTCCAAGTTATGAACATTTTAAAATGTAATTTATTTAACACACACATTTTAGCCTTATATCTGCATGTTTTTAATATAATTAGCCATAATTGCTCTTTCCTTTGATAGCTACCTCCCTAAAGATGGCCACTGTGGGCCTACAGTGGCCATCTTCCTGGTTTCCTCATTCTAATAGCCTCAGTGTGATCAGGTTTTTTTAAAATGATATGTATGTGTTATTTCAGCCTTGTAAGTGTGGTAGTGTGCACTGTCGAGGCGTGATTGGGGGGAAGTCTCAACGTGTGAATGGTACAACGCCTCGTGTAGAGGAGAAGGGAGAACGCAGGATGGTTGGCAGACCCCGCAAGAATGCTCGAAAGAATGTTGTGAGCATTGGCAGCAGCATGAATGTAAACAGCAACAGTGGAGGCAGCAGCAGCAGTAGCAGCAGCAATAGCAATGCAAGCAGTAACAGCAGCACTGCGAACAACAGTAACAACAACAGCAATAACAACAACACCATTAACAACAGCAACAACATTGGTACCAGTACCAATAATTTTAGCAGTAATGGTTGCAGCAGCAGTAACGGTAGTTCCACAGGTGGCAGACTGAAGTACAAGAAAGGACTGAATGAGGGAAATGCAGGACAGCGGCAGAGTCATGTGACTCCAGTGAAACCAATGTCACATCAGCAGAGATGTTTTGCACAGATGCACCATTGCTTCCTGTTAAGAAACCTTGAAAAGGTAAGACACAGCAGGAGGCGGTGGTTTGAAGACTTGCGTGGTAATGTTTTGGTATGTGGATTTTAATAAAAGGGGTGTCCTTTGGTACAGCATTATATCATTCATGAAATGGCAGTTTTGTTGTACTGCACACGGTTCATCAACCTGATATTACTGCATTCTAGACAGCTGGCTTACCAACACACCTTCTGTCAAAATGTATGCACAAAAAAATTGCTTCTCATATTGTTAAAAAGCAACATGCTGCAGTGTTGGGCTGTTAATCATCTGTTCATTTTTTCTCTGTAAAATTCTGTGTGGGTGGGTTATGACAAATTTCTGTTCTGTGATTGAATGATGCAATATGGATTGAAAGTAACACCAATCTAATACTATGACCATCATTGTAACTGTATTTAGTGTTTTTGTGTTCTGGTGTTCTGAATTATGACATCATCAGTTCCGGTAGGCGGTATGTTTTGGAGGAACATACTGACTCCATCTTCAGGGTAGAAGCTGACATTTAATTTTGCTGTTACTGTTAATATGATAAGTACAGTAAAGCATCATTTCAGACTGTTTGAAGCCACTAATTTTAAAACAATGTAGGTTAAAATCAGTTGTTTTTATTGCATTTTTTTTTAAATGTGTTTGTAGTTTTAAAGTAAGACATTTTACAGATTTCAAGCACAACTTTGTGTTGTGCAATGTAAGAACTGTGTATAGTGACACAACCTGAATTTTTTAAGTGTTGAAAGAAAGAAGAGACATCCAAGATAAGTAAATGCATAATAGTAAACTTGCTTACTATTGTAATACTAATTTGTACGTCAGCACAACTGTTTTTATTACACAAGGTAATATGTAGGCCACATGTTTCAACTAATAAATAGTCATCTTCAGGCCTATTCTTTACAGGTTAATTCACAGGATTCTGTGCACAAACCAGTGTGTTTACATCAGTAAATAATGTAAACACACTGGTATCCCAATGTGTGCACAGCATCCTGTGACTTAACCTGTAAAGAAAAGGCCTGAAGATGACTATTTGTTAGTCGAAACATGTGGCCTACATATTACCTTGTGTAATAAAAACAGTTGTGCTGGCGTACGAATTAGTATTACAGTACGTATCCGAGCACTTCGTGATGTCATTCAAAATTGCTTACCATTGTCCACAAATGTTCACAGCTGACCACTTACTAATATTGCTAGGAATTTGATACATATTCCTCATATGTCAGTTGTTTCTTGATAACTGATATTGTGATATAGTTTCTCATGCAGTATTATGTGGCATTGGCCATGTGATCAAGTAAGTAATTGTGGCTGAAAGAAATTATGATTTAAATGAGTTTAGTTGGACCATGATTTGTGATCTCTTATCTGTTTTTGTAGGTTAAGCGTCTTCGTGAGCGCTTGAAACAGGCTTCACGGAGGGAAGAGTCTGTGCTTTGCAACTATTCACGTCCACAGGTGAAACAGTCAGATGTGTTCCTGACGCAACTGAATGCACTGACCAGTCCGCGAAATATTCGTACACGTAGGCTGGCGCAGGCTGAGGACAATCCAGAGCTGACGAGGACAGCACGGCTGGCCTATGTGTTGCGTGACCTGTATAATGTTGTGATAGCAGCAAAAGGTGCGTTATAATTCTCACTTTTCATGTGCTGTAGAATGACGTGTATTCACTCGGAATACGTGTCTTTTTGAACACATTCTTTGCTGGAAATTAATCATTGTGAACTATGTCCTTAATTATGTAATTAGTAATACACCTTAGTACATATTATTGACTAGATTGCATTCTTTGTTACATCTGTATTTTGTTGGCTGTGATGTTCTTTTATTTCAGATACAAATCTCTCAGGAAGGTAATCTCACTATAGATAACACACTGCACACCTTGTATCTCCCTGTCAAAATATTTATTGCGGATACAAATGTACTGTCACAAAGCAATCCCACTGCACACAGTCATAAAATATTTTTATATCTCGTCTTAATGTTACAAAGTTCATTCACCAACAAATGCACTCTTTATTAAACTTGACAAAGTTTTAATTTTTTACATTAAAACTTTGTCAGGTTTAATAAAGAGTGCATTTGTTGGTGAATGAACTTGTATAGATACCAAAATGCATGGTACAACAATTAAAAAAAGTCTTAATGTTAATTTATTGCAGATACAAATCTACTGTCACAGAGCTAATCCCACTACATATATTACACTGCACACCATCATTTAATATTTTATATCTCACTGTCCTAATGTATGTGTATTGCAGATACAAATCTACTGTCGTGAATCTAATCACAAAACAGGGATCATATTGTCATATGCTGTTTCCTCTTGTATGTCATTCAGTGATCATCATATTGAAGGATGTGTTAGAGTAAATTTTATGTAATTCATACTGTGCATATTCTTACAGTCCGTGTTTTATACCAACAAAATGCAGTAATTAAAATGCAATAAAACAGGTCATAAAACAATTCATGTTAGGTGCCATTTACACTTTTCAGCATCAAGGTGCCATCTTCAGGAGGTTTATTAAGAACAAAGGACGGTAGTCCAACACATTTCCGGTGTTAGTCTCTCTCACTTCTATTATAAACATTAAAAGTGTTAACATGTTAAAATTCTCATTGGATCATATATTGGTACAGATGTTTGTACACACAACCCACTAAATTTAAACAACAGCGAACATGTAGCAGAAGAGGCTCATTTACTGTATGGTGTTGTTAGTACAGCAGTGTGGACTGTACTTGTTAACATATGTAATCTAGAAGTTTAACATTTTAAGACTTTTAATTTTTATGGTCGAATTGAGGGTGACTGGGTACCTGAAGTACGTTTTGGACTTACGATCTTTTGTCATTAATAAACTCCCTGAAGAGAAGCCTTTGTGCTGAAACATGTAGGACTTGGCACATAATATGAAGTGTGTTTTATGATCTGATTTATTGTATTTTAATTAGTGCATTTTATTGCTTTAAAATGTGGAATGTGTCAGAGTATAGTTATATAAAGTGGGCCTGTGCTGGGTCTATATTTCATCTCACCCATATTGCTGCTCACTACGTAGACAGTTTTGCATGATGGTAGGCAGCACACTGTTGCTGCTCTGTGTTCTCTTCGTGTCAAGAATGGAACTTGTTGCTTGAAACTCTTCCAAATATTTGTAAACTGTTTTCGTCTGTGGAACAGATGCATCAGGAAACTTTAACCTGAGTTTATGGCTGACATTTTGTGTTGGATTGTTACTTGTATACATTGTACAGCAGTATGTGATATTGAAGTATCATTACCATTATGATTGGAGGCTAACATCTTGGCTGCTGACATGTAACAAGTGCTGTGCAACAGATCGGTTATAGGTTGCCCAGTGAGTTGGCCAAGTTCCGTGTTAAGAGGTAGCTGACAGGCACTGACCAACAGTATGGGCCATATAAAGTAAGGGCCATTTGTTTGGTGGATGTGAACCAACATTTCGGAGGAGCTTGCTTTTTCTATCTTTAGACCGCAGGTTATTCCGTGGTGTCGGCTTGTGTGTACTGAATGTTGCAGTTTCATGTTCCAGGAGTAGGAATCGCCATTGTCACTCCCCAAGAACCTGAGATCTCGCCTTTGTAATTTGTTTCAGATGAGCGAGGAGAAATGCTTGCTGCCCCATTTCTGACATTACCATCAAAACGCAAACTTCCACAGTATTACCAGCGTGTTTCAGATCCCATTGATCTGTGCACTCTGGAACAAAATATTGTCACTGGATTTTACCGTACTGTAGAGTCCTTTGACCGAGACATGAGTCGTCTTTTCAACAATAATGTGCGATTCTTTGGACGAACATCAGAGCTGGGAATTGCAGCCACAAGGTTACGTAAGGCATACAACATGGCCAAAACTGACTTCCTTGCACAGATAGAAGACATTTTGGGAGAAAGCCCTCCGGCATCATTCATACCAGAGCATGATCCAGGTTTGTGTTCTGTACATGATACATGCTGGTTCAGTGTAGTGCATTACCATGCATTCTGCGCATGCAGTGTGTGTGAAGAGATGGTTGTAGGGAATATCTGTCCACATACAAGGGCATGCAATCAGTACAGTTTTGAGGTTGTAAAAATTGAACAAGGGGTCATTACAGCATTGAATATAGCTCATTTATTCTGTTGATGTATAATATTTTTTTCAGCATAATCCCCAAACAAAAAAATGCATTTGTCCTATCTTGGCACATTCCACATTAAAGAGGAAGTGTAAATGGCTGTTGATAAATGGTATGCAATTAGAAGGCTGAATTTCTACAACAGCAGACTTGTAACTTGTGTCAGGATGGGACAAATGTGTCAGTGCTCAGAGAATGCTGATAATGCTACTTAAGGAGAAAAAATGAGGTACATGTAACATTGTGATGACTGCTTATTTAATTTTGCTCAGTCTGGAGAACATTGCTTATTTAACATCTGTACCATCATGTTTCATCAACAACACTTCAGAATTGATTGCGACTATATTTAGTGTGTGGGTCTATGCTAAAGTTGTCACGTGTGTTTAATTTGATTTATATGAGTCAGGGGCAATACATGCTTTACACCAGGGTTGTCCAACACATGCCCATGGGCCACATGTGACCCTCAAAGAAAATATTTCTGGCCCTCATTCACCTGAAATTTCAGTAATACAGTTTAACAAACATAATATAATAGGTATGCAGAGTATGATCGGGAAACTTTACTAGCAGACAAAATGCTTAGAAACTATAACACATCACTTTTATGACAGCACACTGTAACCATTGATTCTTTGTGTTTTACTGAGTTTAGTACGGACTGCTACCTTGTCATTTAAACTTACATGTACCATAACTTACTGTTAGTAAATAACGGCCTTCTAGTTAATTAATTCCCTTCCCTTTTCGATATTTGTATACATATGGGCGGACCTCAGACGAGTCCTTAATGAAATACGTGTCACTCTGTGTATTAAGGTTGGCCAGCCCTGCTTCACACCATTTTGTAAATAAAACTTCATTATTTTTTCGTTTGCACATCACACAAAATAGTTCTCATTTTTATGTGAAACTTTTTTTTAATGTTTAATGAAATTGGTTTCAGATTTTGTTTAATCGTGTTGACAGTAGCTGAAGTTGTATAGCATTGAGGGCTGGAAAATCAGCCAGTAATAAATTGGAAAGAACATGGAAGGAAGCAGTTGTGATGTAGTTTGAGGTACTATTGCAGAATATGCGTGGAAGGAAGGAGGAAAACCACCAAAATTCCCGGGATAATCTCTTTCAGTGAGATTGAAACCAAATGTGTCCTGAATACGAGTCGGAAGTGTTATGATTGGAGCCAACATCCGCAGTCCATCTTTAATTAAATTTAACAAAATAATTGCTGGTTGTGCAATGCAGCAGTGTGTGCTTTTGTGAAATTTGTGTGGTTCACTGAATTGCACATTTTTGTGCCTTTCAGTCATATTTTAGAGTGATGGATAACACCCCTTTAAATGTTTTATGATTGTTTTGAATATGATCCTGTCTCTAAAGGATTCTGATGATTGTACATGATCATAGTCATGCCTGAAGTTTGGATACTGTCCATTGCCTCCAGCTGCAAATTACTCACAATGTGTTTGATGTTGGCTCTTCGTCCATATTCCGGTTTAATGGGGAAAATGGAGAATCTACTGTAGTGGGTCCATCAGAAAGCATTGCTGTCAGTACTTGATGGACTGAGACAAGGTTTTATTGTAAGACAGTTGACAGTATCCACAATTTTACTTAAACCTGTGATCTTCCCAAAAGCAGGAAGACGATCTCAGGGGATATCCACATAATTGTCAAGTTCATTGCATGCCATTTTTCATAAGCCTTGGAAGACTAAAATTAATCTAGTTGTACTTTATAGAGAATACTGCATGTTTCCATCAGAAGATTCAGTGTTGAATCTTATATAAGGAAATAATTACTGTTTATTTTAACATTTGTAATTTTTGTGAGGTGAGGTGCTTGGTTCCAGACTCACCTGGGTTACTGCCTGTCTTGATTGAGGATTTTTAGGCATGTACGCAAAGGTTCAAATAGCCACTACTAGCTTTGTTATGTCTGTCCATCCATGTGCATGGAACAGCTCGGCTCCCTTGGGAAAATTTTCATGGCATTTGTTTTTGAGAATTTTTTAAAAGCTGTCGATTCAAGTTTCATGAAAATATGACAAAAATACCAGGATCAACACATGAAGACCTATGTACATTTATGATAATACCAAGCTGAATTTTTCTTAGAATGAGAAATGTTTCAGACAGAATTTGTAGAGATATATTAAGTAACTTTTTCCTGAAAATTGTGCTGTTTACAGGGTAATGTAGAATAATATTGTAGAGCCTGACAGGTCACAGATGAGAATAATATGGCACTGGCATTTATTTGTGCTGGATAACTAAGGCTACAGACACACCCTCAGAATATGTAGTACTTGCTGATTTTCTCCGTCAACAATGATTATGCGAAGGCACCCTAATGTTATGTTACACTTTCATTGCCTATCTTTTTATGGTTGTTGTCATATTTTGGGAAAGAAGTGAACAATGTTGATGTTGCTTTCAGGAGGGGAGGAAGAAGACGTAATTCGGTGTATATGTGGCTTGTACAAGGATGAGGGCATGATGATCCAGTGTGAACGCTGTCTGGTGTGGCAACATTGCGATTGTGTACGTGCTGATGAGGGTGTGGAGCGTTATCTGTGTGAGAGGTGCAACCCTCGTCCTGTGGATTTGGAAATTGTGATGGATCCTCAGCCCCACTATGCTACACCTGGTTTAACAAACTACATCACACTACTCAGGGGTGAACTGCAGCTGAGACAAGGTAACATCAACATGATAGATATTCCCTTTAAAATATATTGATAGTGCCTTTAATTTTGTCTTAATATGATGTTGTGTCATCAGAATCATTTGCCTTCCCCTCTGCTGTTGAAAACGTAAGAGATTAAGTTTTATACTTATGGAGTGGGTATTTCAACTGTAGCACAGGATTTTTGAAAAACATGCATATTAATTGAACAGATAAAGATAAATTTAGAAACAACAAAGTAGTGTCTGGTTTCATTCAACACAACAATATATTATTTTATATTTTTACCTTGATGGCTACATGTTTCGGTCACTTGACCATCATCAGGTCACCTTTACAAAACTTAGAATAAGGTAACATGCGGTGAAAATAATGTTCATGTAGTCCTCAAGGTAAAAATGATGATGTTGTGTTGACTGAAACCAGAATCTATTTTGTTGTCTCTTAATTTAATATCACTGTGGGATGTCTTCTACACAAAAGTAAATTTTAAAAAAAGTTATGAAATGAACAGCATTTTGTGGAAAATGAAACAGACATTTTTCAGCATGTCTTTAAAATGCTCTGAATTTCCTTGTTGCCTAAATACAGTCGAACCCAGTTATAATGACATTGGTTTATGTGACACCATATACATACACGTACCATCAGATATTCTGTGGTACCAGTTAGTTCCTCTCCGTTAACTGTAACTTTGTACTAAGTCAGAACAGCACTTCTTTAGGATGACACGAAATATTTAGTCCATTTTGTGACGTTATAACCGAGTTCAAGTGTGCATGAACTGAATTTAAAGAGTGTATTTCTACACAGACCTAGGTCTTAAAACTATTAACATATACAAAATATAATATTAGTTACAGTTTTGTATGGTGTCTCATATGAAGGGAAGAAGAGACTGGCAGGATATGAGAACAGGCTGCTGGGAAAAGTTTTTTAATGTTAGAGGCAGTAAATAACAGCAGGATGGTGAACTTTGAATAGTGGAAAGTTCTGTATTTATGCTTCTCATCAAGTATTATTGGGGGTGATCAAACCGAGGAGAATGAGGTCAGCAGGGCATGTAGCACGCGTGAGTGAGATGGGAAATTCAAGTGGAAAGTTGCTGAGAAAACCTGAGGGAAGTGACCGTTTGAATGATTTTAGCGTAGACAAAATAATAATGATCTTTAACCTCTCAAAGACTAAAAGTAATCTGCACTGTATATAAAAATTCAGTTTGTACCTCACAGAGAAATAGGCTGGGATAGCATAGTCAGTGTAGTCAGTCGCAACAAGATGGACAGTTTGGGGATCAAATCCAATTTCCACAGCCCTTGAGACTGGCCCTGGAGCCCACCCAGCCTCCTGTGCTGTGGGTTCCAACTGTCTTTCCCGGAAGTAAAGTGGCTCGGGCATGTTGACTACCAACACGCTGTCCACCCCACCCCCAAGCCATCTAGTGCCAAGGTTAAAGAAAGCGTAGATCTATACTTCTACTCCCCCTCTGGGCCTTCATGGCATGTTACAAAGTGAACTTCACCACACAGAGAACACTGTGTGCTTCCGTTAGTAAGCCTGTTTGTTGACTGCTATGTGGGGAAACCATCACTGCCTGTTAGGAGAATTATGTGAAGCAGGGAGATACAAATGCATGTAGGAAAACACCCATAGAACTTCGTTTTATTTGTTTATGCAACAAGGTAATTTACTGCATTTGTAAGGCATGCTGCATATTATCTGTTTTATTTTCCCCATAGTGCCTTTTATTTCGTAATTGAATTGGTTTCTGGTCCAATAATAGGTTTTTCATAAACCATGTTGTAAAATTTAAATACCCACCCTAGTAGTACAAATGTTAAAGGGTTTAAATGGAGTATGAGATTATGGACTGGATTTGTCTGGCTGAGAATTGCATTTATGGTGGCCTATTGTGAACATGGTAGTGAACTTTTGGATGCTGTAAACTAGAGAATTCTGAACTACCTTAGCATTCTAGCTTCTGAAGTGAGGTTCTTTGTTGTGCACTTAGCTGAGTAGATTAGATAAAAGTAGTCAACGTATATACCGTATTTGTACACATAAAAAATAGTTATCAATCTTTAAATGACCCACATTCACATACACAGATGCACTTAAAAACACCCCTAGAAATCTATTTCATATATTTTGGCAGGAAGGAAATTTACTGCAGTTTTATGACATGTTGCATAATTTCTGTTTTGTCAATTATGTTATAATTTTATCTTTTTTTGTTCAAATAGTATGTTTTTTCATCATCCATGTACTGCAACATAAATGCCAACCTTGTCATTTCAAGGTTAAATTAATTTATGTCCTGTGACATGTATTATTAAGTACTCATTGAATTGTTACAATGAAATGAAATGGGGTTTATTTTTACGTGGAATCCTTTGTTGTTTAAATAATGCAGGTGACACAGTGTACGTGCTACGGGATATGATAGAAGAGAATGCACCAAAAACATCTCCTCCGACCAAACATACCTACAAGACGATCAAGAATTTCAGTTACTCTGATCTGGATATTTTCAGGATAGAAAGGCTTTGGAAGGATGAAAAGTAAGGCAGACAGTGTTGTTGACATGCAATATTCATATGTGTACTGGACCACTGTTGTCCTTTCAGAATTATGTTTTGTGTTAACTGTTAGTGTGCTTTCATTATTCACCATTTGTGAAGAAGCATGGTGAATGACACTGAACTGCATTAAGAACTGACTGATTGTGTTGAGCATGGACACTGATATTTTTGGTAGACCTTGGATTACTAGGTTAGTGGACAAGGGATTGAGAGTAATGCTTACTGTTAGAGGCTGCTCAGTTGTTGCCTCTCCACCCTCTAATCTGAGTATGGAAACATCCCATTTGTGAAATGGTGGTGTTTTATGTATATATAGAAAAGTCAAGTAATCCCTGTAATGGTCTGGACTGACCCTGAGGGTTGCAGGAGGTTGAGGCTCCCATATTTCAAGACATTTGGCACTTGAAGGTGGTAAGGTCATCAGCCCTATTCACTGGCCGCCTCTACCCCCCAGGAAATATTCCTGGTATTTATATCTGTTAGAGGCTGAGTTGACCCCAAGGCCATAGTGCAGTTGGAGGGATTATGTCAATGAAAAATTCCATTGACACCATTGGTAATTGTACCTGCAAATTTCTGGCCAATGAAAAATTCCATTGACACCATTGGTAATTGTACCTGCAAATTTCTGGCCAATGA
>Ga0123355_10013947_pt1 | contig 12531 bp, 10 predicted proteins | sample TergutEmb28metaG_3_FD_89872 | JGI IMG/M metagenome (GOLD analysis project Ga0123355, IMG submission 89872) | Embiratermes neotenicus P1 segment gut microbial communities from Petit-Saut dam, French Guiana - Emb289 P1 | ecosystem: Host-associated > Arthropoda: Insects > Digestive system > Gut ...
ACATTAATATATCCATCATCAGGAGCTTGCGACTATTCTGTTGAATTACCACATTGGTCGTATTGTTCTTGGTTCGATGTGTGTTGGAGTTTCGGTGTGGCTGGGTTGGAGTGGTATCCGTGTGGATACCACTCCAACCCAGCCACACCGAAACTCCAACACACATCAAACCAAGAACAATAAGACCAATGTGGTAATTCAACAGAATAGTCGCAAGCTCCTGATGATGGATATATTAATGTCCGAAAAATGTTGAGCACTTAAGAAGTGAAATAAAATAGCAAGTGACATCAAGTTGGTCTTTTATTCTTCAACTATCACAATGATGTACGGTCCAATAAACATAAGATAAATAATGTAGGTTCAGGTTGTTTCTGCTTTAGGCATTCAGCCTCTTAGATAATGAAAATCCAACCCTAATATGGACAGAGTTAAACCAATTAGACACACTGAAATATGCAACTTCTGCTCTATTTGGGAAAAGAATGACGTGGCTCGTTTTTGTGCTACTTTGTAGTGTGGAAAAAATAAAGGGAAACATTCACCTTTTCCAATGACAATGAAATATATCGTTGTTGCATTTTTTATGCTGTCCATTTTCTGCAAGGTCACATGCAATGTATATCGCGTAGACGTCAGGTAGATGGTAAGGGAACAGCAGCAGTTAGTGCAATGCTTTCGGTGACGACTATTCAGTGTGTATTTATTGTTATATTAATGTCTTTACGGAAATCAGTGCCAGCCTTCTGCAGAAATTGTGTAAGATATAAATATCTGTAATTTATGGATATCAATAATTATTACATAAAACTTTCAAGTAAGTAATTAACGAGATATGCCCGTAAACAATGTAGGACTTAAATCATTTCAAGTCTATGATGGTTGCCCATGTAGAAGGTATGATTCTCGATAATAGCACACATTGTCTACAGCATCCTCAAGTGCACAACTATGACTGGTTGCAATATACATCATTAATATATTTTCCTAAGCAGAACGGATGAAAAATAATCATGTCTAACTACCTAGCGCCATTTTTCTGCTGTAACAAGGCAATTTGATCCTTCGAAACGTCTGTATTTAGTTACCAACAACTAAAGCTCTCCCTCTACAGACTTGGACAGGCCCTTAGGGCTCCAGCAGTTTGAAGCTCCCAGAGATTATAGACAATCGGCACATTAATGTGGCAACGTTGTCAGCCCTAGGCACCGGCCGCCTTCACCCCCAAAGAGATACTGCTGGTACTCATTCTGTTAGAGGATGAATCGACAATAGGGTCATATTGCGGCGGGAAGGAATAAATAAATGTAAAATCCCAAACGAACCCAACGGAAATCGAGCCCGCCACATTTCGGCCTGTCGTACAGTGCCTCAAATAACTGCACTACCGCCTACCCTATTTACTAATAGGTAATCTTCCAGATTTTATTCATCATCACCATCATCATCATCATCATCATCTTCCTCCATGGATTAGGTCGTTTGACCTGTTCCGGCATCGACGCATTGCCATTGTTTCGTGGGAGGTCCACGGTCTCTTCTTGCTCGAGGTTTGTAGTTGAGGGCGTGTTTCAGGAGTCTGGTGTTGTCCATTCTTTCAAGGTGGTTGATCCAGTTTTGTTTGTATTTGAGTCTCACGTCTTGTATTCCAGAGATCTCTAGTTTTTTCCTTATGACTTCGCTTCTTATTTTATCCAGTCTTGTGTATCCCATAACACTTCTTAGAAAGCGCATCTCTGCAGCTTCTAGGCAAGTCATGTCTCTCTTCGTGGTTACCCATGTTTCGCTGCCATTAAGTAGATTTTATTATCCTAATAATTTGGGGTCACAAGTAATATGTTCATCGTAATGCATCCTAAAATGTTCACCTGCTGCATCACCTTTATGTAGATGCGCACTGTGTTTTTCAACACTTGCCATCCACAGCATCCACTCAAAACAAAATATCAAGTTTTACAAACAACAGGCAAATTTAAGTATTCATTTTCATCTTTCCGAAAGTACAAGGGATTGCCAAATATTTCGAACTAAATTTGAACAACAGTAACAAATTCGACATTATCCCTTACAGAAGAGGGGCCGGAAATTATTCAGTTATATCTCCCTTTCATGAACGACCCTCATAAACCAATGTTCTCTGTTATCATCAATAAATACGAACCACATGACAAGCTAATTAAATTCCATCGCACACACATTTCCTGTTGCTCTTACTATTCTTAACACAATTCAATTTCTCTTTATGATATTCGAAATGCAGATTATATCTTACAAGGTTAAAGGTAATTCTTGAACAAATATATAAAGTGAAACACAAAGTGGAAAGTAAGTAAAGCCATTAATGTACCTCTACACATGATCTCGAACTTACGTTGCAGCTTCATGACGGCCCTTCATACTTTCGAGATACCAGCTCTACTTCCCATCAACGCACATTATTTCTCATGTCGTATGCACTTGGTTAGCAAAAGAGTACATTTATTTCGAGATCTGCTTGACGTGTGTGCATAATAGTACTAAGCATCGATCCTGAAGCAGCATTTCAGGATATTTGGAAGCAGACAATAATCGCTTCCTTACATATCCTTGCCACATCGCCATTAAGAAATATTAACTCACGCTATTTGACGGTTACAGCGCAAAAAAAAAAAATTAACTACGAATTAGTTCACACAACTTTTCTTCATATATAGAGGCTATGATTCACACTAGCATAGGCCAACTAGCCTAAAATTCAGAATGTTCTAAATTCGACTAAAACTGTTGCATTACCGACAACTGTCATTAAAAATATGAAAGGAACCCTGAAATATAAGAACCAGCCATCTGTTAGGTGGAAGTACGTACAGTTCATGTAATTTCTCTATGGTAAGCTCACTTCAGGAAACGGATTTTGTCCAGCATAATATTCGTAATATGAATAAAACACTGTTACAAACTTTAGCTACAGAGTGGTCAGCTGCGTACAGTCTACAGCATTGGAATAGATAATTCCGACGAATGGCGAACTCAGAAACATGTGGACCATATGGGCCTGTTTGTGCACTATTTCAACATCTGCCTCGACTGAACAAGAAGACCAACCTGAAATCCTATTTGACAAATCAGCTTATAAAGTGAAATTCGAAAATGTGAGCATCTGAATACGAAACAAAAATGCTAAAAAGCACACCGGGAAATTTGGTGAGTATTGGTAACCTGGACTCGACAAAGGCATGTCCTGCTTCCTTTAATGATGCTCCATTACGTACTTAGGTTAGATGCAGGTTAAAGCTGTTCGAATGACGGCTAAGTCATGAAAATCTGCAACTACAAAAGCGGGTCTATTCATGCAGGGTCGAACTCGGGACCAGTTGGATATGGGAAAAGAGTGCGACCGTTCAAGAGAATACACCGCCGTGTCTTTTGTGGGGTATCCACAGGATTGTTAGTCAAGGTATAACACACATCAGAGAAAACAGAAATGCTTATGGGATTTTAGTAGGAACACCTGGAGGAAGAAGATTGCTTGGCACACATAGGCATAGTTTGGAGGACATTAAATGGATCTCATATAAATAGAATGGGAGGGCGTGGAATGGATTCATCTGTCTACACTATAGAGGAAAGAGGCAGGCTGTTGTGAACACGGTAACGAACAGGGGGATTCAATATAAAGAGCGAAATGTCTTATCTGGGTTAGGAACTATTAGATTCCACAGACGGACATTGCTTCGTGGATTAATTAGTTAGTTACTTAGTTAACTAGTCAGTTAATTAGCTATTTAGTCAGCTAGTTAGTTAGCTAACTAGTTAATTAACTACTTAGTTAGTCAGCTAGTTAGCTAGCTACTTAATAATTAGTCACGATTATTTACCATCTTATTCTGGTTGGGAAGAAATTTCCTATGTTGTACAGTGAAACTAGGGGTAGAAGTCGTAGTTTAGGACAATGCATAAGAAATATAACGTAAGATTTGTGCTCGTCTGGAATTTTTACGTAGCGTAGATTGGTACTTTGTTACCGACGTTTCGAGGGAACCTATTGGTTCCATATGCAAGGGTCGAGCATTCCAAGTAGAAACATCTGTAATAAACTACCGATTTACGCTGCTTAAAATCCCTGAAGATCGAAGATCTCATTTACACCGCGGCGGAAGCATAAAATCACGTAAACCAGTTGTACATCACATGTGCCTTAAAACTATACAAAATCTGAAGAAAGAAATCCAACATAGTTTCAGAGGAGATCCATAAGTATGTACACACAAGATACAAACCCAAGGACAAGACTTCTAACCGCGCTTACAGACTAAAGCGAGCAGGTTCCACGTAGGAGGATTTTCTTTGATAGATGTCTAATGAAACCTACTTTGCTGCTACTCACATTTCTAGCTCTACTGTTCAGATAATCTCATTATCGTTATTTTATTTCACATTTGTGAAGAATTCATTACTTAAGGCACGGATGCGCAAGCAGATTAATTCTTCAGTTTCAGTCTCCAAGCAATTACATATCTTTATCAATAAAAATTAACGTTTTCCTCTATGATAATATAATAGTTCTAATTAACATGATAAACTGAAAATCTCCAGAACCCCGGTACTTACTGCACTGCGACAATCAATTCAGTGAAGATCGTCACGATACGAAGGAAACAAATATATTACGTTATTATGTACGAATTGTCGTTCTCACAGCCTTTGGAATAACTTTTGTTTTTACGACGGTTTATGATATAAAAATTAGTATATTTTTTTATACAGTGGAGGAGTCTTTAATGTTACATTGAAGTCTACTTTTTTTAGTGGCGTATGTCTTTATGTAACTGACGGGTATCGCTGATCATGACGGAAGACATAAATACGCATAGGGTGAAAAGTATTTTTGGATCAAGAATGAGTGCGGCTTTGCGAATGACTCGAGCCAGTCACATGAAAAAAATAATCATGTGAGTAGTGAAAAGAAACCTTGGATTATTGAAAAGAGCTCTTTTCGTACGAAGAGGTATCTGACTTCTGCTAAGAACTCTCGAACTCTCGAATAATTTCTTAAGACATATCTTAAAAGAAATGGTGGTATTATGTTCTCTTAAATGTAAACAGACTAGGAGATGTACATATGACGTAACATTTCTGGTCTCATGGCTCCTTCTATTTATCTCTAAAACCATTAATATTTATAGTACAGTGCGTTCAACACAATATATTTCTCAACAGTTCTTTCATAAATACTTTTCGCCGTGATAAGTATAGAGATAGTTACGCACCAATTAAACCCAACATGCGCAACAGTAACACGTGTAGATCTTCATGACCGGCGGAAGTTTTAGATAAATCCTGAATATAAGACTTTATAAAATCCTTTCAATCCGGATGGAGGGCATGGAACTATTTTAAAAGGCGCAAAGGAGAAATGCTATTCACCAAATCCAGTCATTTTATGGGGATTAAAGAAAAATAGCTCGTAACGAACAATAGAAAGCAATTCACTCCAGCAAAGAATTACGGGGGAAAAAATAAATTAAAGTGGTATACAGGACTATCAATGTAAACTAGTCATCCTAAAACACCAATCCGAGCAACTAACTCGTACATTAAGCCCATTTGTAATGCTCAATATCTGGCTAACAAAAGTCTGCTACGCGTTGAGTTTAACATCACTCCAGGAATAATCAAGTCTTCTTGGATGTTATGCTGTGTCTCGCTGTATAAGTGTTTCCCGATGTTTAAAAAGCTGCAGTATTTTCTAAGCGTCGGGAAAGAGCGGGCGTCATATCCCAGACTTAAAATTCCAGCAACATTGCTGTGAAAACCTCAAATTTAACATTTATTAAAGCTTCTACAATATATATTTCATGTAACAAAACAGCGTCAAATTTATTTTAATGTCATCTTCAAATATCACATTTATTAAAGCTACATATTTCGTGTAGTAAAATAGTTTCAATTTTATTTGAATATCATAATGTCGTAATGTGACCTGAGTGTATATATAATATCACTGTACTGATATGTTGTTGTGTATTGACGGTATATACATTACACAAATTTCATAAAGTGCGCCGCGTGAAATCTCGAATTTATTGTTTTCATTATCGAGCCAAAAAAAAAAAACCACGAGTATCTTAAAAATTCTCCACATTACATGTGAAACACTGTTCCATAGCTTGGAAACTGATTCGTAGGTACTGTTCGAAATTTTGTCGTAACCTAAAACACACACATATATACACACACACACACATATATATATATATATATATATATATATATATATATATATATATCACATGCTGTGTCTTTAATTCACCTCCATTTAATCAGTGTTTCGAATACCTAATTTTTTTTCAATTACTCTAAAAAGTTGGGAGATTTTAGTTCTGTCGTTAGCTTTAAACTGTAACTGTTTCTTCTTTTACATTGAAGTGCTGAGACTTTAGTTCCGACCCTCGCTTCATATACTCTATGACATTCAGGTTTTCTCTTCCTTTATTCTGACAAATTTGGAGTTCTCAGAATTTGCCTTTACTTTAGAAGCGCTTTGGTTACTTTAGCGTCTTCCTTCACTTTGAAATAGTCTGACCCCTTAGTTCTCTCCTTCTTCTCCATGAGAAATTCAAGTATTTGAGTTGATTCTGCTTTCAACGTGAACAGTTTTGGTGATGATAATTTTATCCTTAACATTGCAGAATTCTCCTAACTTTAGCTGTTCGCATCTTCACTTTATTACGCCCATATACCCCACCTATTTTTACCTTTACCTAATCCATATTTCAGAGATATAATTTACTCTCAATTACGCTTCATGAACGATTCGCATATTTGATCCCTTATGCTATTCATTTTGGAGACATTCCAATTACTGTCCATGTTGAGAGGGACACTGTCACCATGACACGTTCCCAGGTTGAGTCTAGGGCAGGAACTTGCAGATATGACAGGCAGATGCGAATGTATTTAACAAGCAGTCGCGAACAGTTGACGAGGGAATGATCCTTTGCGTGGGTGTTGGGCGAGGGGATATAAGTGAATGAAGAGTATTTGGGTTCGAGTCCTTCTAGGTCCGACGCACCTAGGGACTAACAACTCACCGTAAAGTCTGGCAGCATGTTACGAAATGCTATATACGGTCTTCGGCTCAGACGATTAGGAATGACAAGGAAAGTGAACATCATATCTGGAGCTGAGAATATCAGATATTTCTCTGGTTCAGGTTCAGTCAGAATAGTTGAAAGATAATTAGCAAATTATAGGTCAGATTTAATGGGACAGAAAACAGGTTTCCAGCTTTGCAGAACTTGGAGGATGGTGCGAGCATCAATGAGGTTTGGGAAAATTTTACAGATAATATCAAAATCTCAGTTAAACTGAGTCTAGATTATTAAGAACAGAAGCAGTCCACAGCGTAATTTGGCGAAAAATGTTCACATACTTAGAACTAAAGTAACAAGAAAAATCAAAACGTTTGAAGGGTACGAAAAAAATAAAAGAAGATAAGGTGAAAAATATAAGACGTAGAAGTGGTGGATAAAACAGGAAAGAAAACAGATATCCGAAAGATAAGGTAAATGAGCTGAAACATTAATAACAAGTATATTAGATACTTATAAGTTCCATTTTTATTCACTTACCGAAGGCATATATCCAAACAAACAACACTTCCAGGCTGTAAAACTCATAGAACATAAGGTACTGTAGTAATACTTCGAAATCATAAAAGACATTGTTAATTGGAGCTTAGATGGTGACTGGAAAGAACGCGTGCATTTATTAGTCTACTTTACTTTGGCCGGAACACAGTATGATTCGCCAGTAACCTCTATCTTTCGCCCATATTCTGTACGCTGTACCAATCGTCAGCATACTGTATAATTCGCCAGTACACACCACCTTACTCTTAATTATCTTCCACTCAAATCCTGGCAGCAAATAGTGAGCCTATAGAACAGCCTACTGATAGTCATCATGCTGCAACCGCGTAGAAACATGCATGGAACGAAAGAAAATTTGTGGGTCACGAATCATGATTATAATCTTTTATGGGAGGGGGGTTTACCGAGTTTGGGGAGGACAAGGGTTATGAATTAGTACAGAAACCTGGCAGTCTACGAAGCGGCTAGAGAAGTATATAAATTCTTAACAACTGCCCTTCAAATTTATGCCAGAATTATAAGTAGGGCACTTTTAGCATTGTAAGACAGGCATTCATTGCAGAGGCGTAGCAGATACGCACACCTTCCCTAAATTACACTGCAAATAATATGGGACTAACTGATGATACGGGCTTTGGTCTATCTGTAGAACTTGAAAGATTCGGCCACTTTGCCCCCCAGGAAATATTCCTGGTACTCATTTCTGTTAGAGGCTGAGTCAACCCCCAAGGATAACTAATAACTCAGAAAGAATGTTCAAGTGATCTAATAAAACAGGAAAGCCAGTTGCTTATGTGATTTACGACACAAGAAACTTAGGCTAAATTCCAAGATAAAGTATCACTTATAAATTTCATAAAAATATGAGCTACGATCATGGCGACAGGGCATAATATGTTTGTTTGTTCCCTCTATGATAACCGTCCAACTACCATACAAACCCTCCTTTTGACAAAATATTTTTGAAGTGGAGATGTAGACACGAAGTCGGTTATTAAGAAAATATCATCAGTACGGTGAACTACAGAGAAAGCAGAGATGAGTAAAGGCTGCACTGCAGGATAGTACACAGATTCCGCCGTTTCTTGTACTTAATTAATCTCGATATTCATTAACTGCGCACAGAGATCTTTTGTCTCGAAGCGAAGTAACTCTGGATAACACATTGCATGGGTTAATAAATTACTTTATTCTTGTCAAAGCATCAGAATACACAACAAACGCTGTGAATATTACTACCCTTTACGTTTTGAACAATGTGCTATTCTACTGGAGGAGTTCTTAAGAAAATGTGCGTCAAATGTTTTGGCTAATTTAAGGCAGGGCTACAATCATTCTACATGAATCAGGATGGAATTAGTCTAAAATAACCTTCTCACTGCGATTTAATGTCAGCCAGTTCGTGTGCAGGAGCCATGTGCGTTTCACAATAAATATGTAACTGAATGACATAAAAGTAACGGTCAACCCATGACATGCCTACGCAGGAACAGAAGGGAAGCATTCGACACCTCGGCGCTAGAAGGGGCGAGGGGTCAGCACCACGCCCCGGCCACTTTAACCTCCAGGAAGTCCAATACTCCTTGTACGTAGAGAAGACTAGTTGGGGCTCGGGGCCGATTTAAACCGGCACGAAAAACTCTATCCACCGGGATTACATCCCCGGAACGTCAAGCCTGTAGCGAGTCGCTATAACGACTGCGCCATCCCGCCCGGCAACTGAATTAATTACTGATATCATATTACACCGTATCATGTCTAGACTGAAAATTGAAAAATTAACACTACTAAAATGCAATTTGCTCCATTGTGCGCGGTGAAAGTTCAAAGTCTTTGGCGATTTCTGGAACTAAACAGAATACATCTACGAAACGACACACAGAAAGGTGCATAGTAGTGCTGTACCTAGTGAAGATCAGTTCCAGCCATCTGCATCCAGTGTTCCAACTCTTGTCACATTCGAGTGATGTCGTCTGCAGTCACAAACCAGTTGCGGGTCTGATTCCCCTATCCAGTGACGAAAATAATCGAATTGGAAAAACAAATTCAATTCTCATAGTCTCGAAAATAATATTCTCGGTAAATAAAGTCCAGAGATGGAGGTGGTCAAGTGTTCGGAACTTCGTATCGGCAACTCTAGAACCTGATGAATCATTCGCCCATGAACAACTCCCGCACAACGAAAACTGCGCTTCATCAACTGAAACAGGAGGCTACAATCTTCAGTTAGGTTAATCTTTCAACAAGAGTTGGAAGACGTCTGGTATTGTAACCGATTCAGACGGCCCAGGAGATCCTGCCACTCTGTTACGTGTCGGTCTGCCATGCTGTTATTAAGTGAGAACACACAGTGGCAATGAGAATTTTATTCCTTCATTTCAGTACCACGAGTGATTAATTAATTCAAACTGTCGTAAATCACAGACTTCTTTACTTCTAGGTTGTTTTATGTTCTGACAATTAATGCACGGATATTAAATAATGAGGTAAAAAACTGCATTTGCAGAAGCGGACATACTGCATTAGAATGCATAATTTCTCTTAATATCCTAGAAGAATACTACCATGTAACTGAAGAATAAAAAAAACCACCTAGTTGCCACACACTACTCCAGCCAAACCACACCTAACCTCCAACATACAGTAAACCAAGAACGAAACGACCAATGTGGTAATCAACACCATATTCGCGAGCTCCTGATGATGGGCATAGTGGTGCCCGAAACAAGTTGAGCCTATAAGAAGTACAATAAACTAATAAGTAGCATCTAGTTGGTTTTTTTATTTTTCAGTTACCACAATGATGCACGGTCCAATAAATATCAGATACCATATAGCATTGTTGATATCTGCTTGAAAGCTGTAAACAAATAACACATTTAATGCTAAAGTTAAGGACGGTGCTACGCTCTTCAGAACTTATACTGTTTTATTTATGTTTAAGAGTCTTTGGGTCTTCGGCGCTGCACAAGCCGAGCCCAAAGCCTCATACCTAAAGGGCGTAAGCGATCTGGTCTCTTCGTGATAGAAGTCAACGTAAGCAAGACAGGCAATTTAACGTACTCGTAATATTGAGGCACGTTTGCCTAACCATTGTTGCTGTGGAAAAGCAATAAGTATTAAATATAATGAGCGTGTGTCTGTATTTTTGCCTCAGCTATCTGGCATGCAAATCGCATATTTTCTGTGTCGTATTATACTGTCATTCGTGACCTGTCTGCTTTTACCACATTTTTCCACATTACATCATAAACGGCACTATTTTCGGACAAGAGTTTACTGAACCTACATTGTGTGTTTCTATTTTCTGTACAATATTTGTCTACAAAATTTCTCATTCTAAGAAAAGATCCGGGAGATATCATAAACGTGCATAGGTATCCAAGTAAAGTACCCTTTATTCTTTTCAGGTTGTAACAAAATTTTTATTTTCTCAACTTACGTTCGAAAAGTACTCTAATTTCGAATTTCATGACAATTCGCTCAGTGGTAGCCAAGATATTTCATGCGTACATGCAGATATACAGATGGACGGACAGACATGAAGAATCTAACAGTCATTTTTAGTAATTTTGTGAATCCGCCTAAAAGCCAAAGCGAAAGACTTCTGGGCAACGTGAACTGACGTTAAATCTTAGCTAGTGGGGGCTAAATTGTTCAGTCCTTTCTAAGGAAAGAACTGACGGTACGAACAACAAGAAACTTCGAATGTCGTAACAGGTTCTACAAAACACATTGCTCACAGCACGAAAGGTAAATGATTTACACAGTTATTTTAAATTCTCTCAGAATTAGTTCTTTGTACGCTTTGAACAAATGTATCTCAGTGTTCGTACCTATGTCCTTAACTATATTCTCAGCAGTGGTATTTATGTGTATCTTCTTGTTAAACATCAATTAAGAAGCAATTTCATTCGCATAAAATTTCTATGGAATTTCCTTCATTCTGGGAATAAAGGCTGATGACGATGGAATTTACTATTGGAGATTCCGAGCAAACCAACTTTTAAACTATTATCAAAAGAGCTCTGCACTACAAAGGTTCAAATAATGTCATCACTTCGCGATGTGTGACGCAAACACCAATGAATCAAAATTCACGTATTTTATAGATTGCAAGAACAACGAACTGAGAGTTGGAATGCCGCTCGGAGAGTAGATAAATTTCTAGGCCTTTCGGTGGTTCACATACCCCACAAAGGAATTCCTATCGCTTTTGTGAACAAGGTATCAAATTCTTCAGAAGTAGCAGTAGTAGCTGAACTGTAACTGTAGCAACAAATACAAACGTACATGAGATTACTTACTCCTAACTTAGTTTTGGTATTTCAACAATTAGCAACCAACTTATTGTTAATCTGTATGTTTAGCAAAGTGCACTTGGTTGCGGCACTGCACTACAAGCCGGTAAGTCGCGATTTCAATTCCCTACGGATTCAATGGAATTTTTAATTAACATAATCCTTCTGGCCGCATTATGGTCTAACCGTCGCCTCAGCTTCTAACAGAAATGAGTAGCAGGAATATTTCCTGGGGTGTAAAGTGGCCGGTACGTAGGTCTGACAACTTTACCATCTTCATGTGCCGATTGTCTTGAAATCTGGGAGCCTCAAAATCCTGGGATATTTCGGATCTGTCCTGGCCTGTAGAAGGATGGTTTTTACATTTCATTTAGCAAACTACTTATATGGCAGATGCGGTGGCACAGTGGTTAAGGTGCTGTGCTACAAATCAGAAGGTCGCTGGTTCAAACCCAGATGGTATCCGATCGCACTATGGCCCTGGGGTCGACACAGCCTCTAACAGAAATGAGTACCAGGAGTATTTCCTGGGGGTAAAGGCGGCCGGTGCGTAAGGCTGACAACCTTACCACCATCCTGTGCCGTTGTCATGAAAT
>Ga0123355_10013948_pt1 | contig 12530 bp, 5 predicted proteins | sample TergutEmb28metaG_3_FD_89872 | JGI IMG/M metagenome (GOLD analysis project Ga0123355, IMG submission 89872) | Embiratermes neotenicus P1 segment gut microbial communities from Petit-Saut dam, French Guiana - Emb289 P1 | ecosystem: Host-associated > Arthropoda: Insects > Digestive system > Gut ...
CATGAAGAAATCAAAAGCATTAACAGCACTGATACTGGCCCTAGCTATGGCCCTATCAAGTGTAGTATGGGTATTGGCGTCTACCGCCTCCCCAGTGGACATGGAGCTAGTACCTGTAAGGCAATTCTTTGAGGAAGAAGTAGGCGCAGTAGTAGAATGGGTTCCAGAGCAAAGGGCCATTGTAATTGCAGTTGATGGCGGCACAATTGTGTTGTTTGCAAACCAAACACGGGCTTATGTAAACGATAGCCCCCTTACCCTACAAGACGGCGTAACCATGATAGATAGCCGCGCATTCCTTACAATGAGGGATTTAATGCTGTTATTTGATGCATTTGTCGCAGATAATAGGATGGTCTTGGAATTAACAGAGGAAGCTAGAGACATAGCCTTAGCAGATTTTGATTACCTAGTAAACTTTACCTTAGCCAACTCTGCATGGGACAATATTATCTACAGGCGCTTAGGCATAGACTTTGATGCCCATGTAGCCGAGCATAGATATGTTATAGAGAATATGCTGCCCATCACAGTGCCATATCTTCCCCAGCATTTCCCCCTTCGCGACTGTGACGAGCCAGAGTCTATTGCAGCCAATTATCTGATTAACCTGCTTAACTTCTCTTTTGCGGCACCTTTCCAGGGCATAGGGCACCTGGGTGTCCGGGATTTAACTATGTACAGGATGCTCCTTGCCGTTACCCAAAGGGCCTATCATAATCCATATGCAACCGAGTACACACGGGCACAAACCCGCACAACCCATGGCGCATATGTAGACCCAAGGGCCATATGGTTTTATGGGGAATATGAGTTTGACTTACAAGGTGACGACGGCGGCTGGCCAGAAGTACCGGGCAATATTGTTACAGAAATCCTTATCCCTGATGAAGTTGCGTATTTGCGCATTAATTCCTTTTTAACATGTCAGATATATGATAACCAAATCATTTTTCCGTTTCTTCAAGAGGTACAAGATTTTGACCATCTAATCCTTGATATTAGGGGTAATACTGGCGGAGACATGACTTATTTTGTACAGACGCTATTTGTTCCACTTATTAGGGAAGCTACACATATCAACAGCTACCAGTTTTTTGCCGATGGGGAAACCGCTGTTGAGGTAATGGATTCTTTCTTAAACTTATTCCAGTCTCTTGGCCTTGATGAGGAAACATTGTATACGGCAATCTACCCCATCAGTGATGTTGTAAGCCAGCGGAATATGACACATTTTAACCAGGCCGATTATGAGCGACTAAGCTATGTGTTTATTACCAGAGAACTAACAAACCCAGAGGCTATACCTGACGAAATGCGTATTCCATTCGAAGGTGAGATTTGGCTTTTGGTTGATGAAATGTCTATGTCCGCATCGGTTGCGGCGGCACAGCTTTCTATAAGCACTGGCTTTGCAACGGTTGTTGGCACCAATACTTCTGGCGTAACGGCGGGGCACCATGTATATAGGGTTTTGCCAAGCACCGGCATTATATGGCGCGTAGATATCGGCTCCTTTAGAGATGACTATGGCCGTTCTATAGAAGAGTTTGGTGTTACACCGCAAGTCAGGAACTTCCCAGGCATGGACGCGCTGGAAACGGTTATGACTATTATCTCAGGGGAAGAGGCACCGGAAGCGCCAACAGCGCCGGCACCTGTTACCTTGATATTAACGGGCCGTTATGGCCAAGGCTCGCCGGAAAGCAACGCCTTTGTATCGGATATTTTGGGCGGGAACAGCCAGGAGCGGTTTAATGTCTACTTTAACTGGTTTAACACCGTCCATGAAATTGGGCATATTGTAGATTTACTCTTGCAAGATGGCACACGGCCAACAGGATTTATGGAAGGTGAGCTATTTGCCAATGCCTTTGCTGCGGCTTTTTGGGCCCGGTATGGAGATGCTGCATCTCTTGCAACACTGAGAGAGCTTGTTTCCCACGCGGTTATGCAGCTTGAATCACCACTGCCGGAAGGGGAAGACATTTTTGACTTTGCCCGGCGCTGGGAAGCCGGAGAGCTGGAGTTTGACTTTGCCACTTATGGATGGTTCCAGTTTAATGTTGTATACCACGTCCTTAACGAAATGCAGGATTTAGAATCATTGCTGGCTTATGTCGGGTTAGATATTGGTACAATTCCACCTGCAAGGACCCTTAACTTTGCATCCTTGGGCGAAGATGCTATACCGGAAATCTTGGCTGCTGTTTTCACTGTTTTAAGTGAATGGGGAGTAGAGATGCCAGGGGAGATATATCATACCCTTAGCAACGACCCTCATATGCACATGGTTATGACTATCCCCCATGACATGATGGACATGGTAAGAGCTATGCTAGAGCTAGGCCCAGAAGTCACCACTGCTGAGCTACTTGAAATCGCCCTTGCTATGGATTTTGGCGAGGCTATGGAGGTTGTTCTCGTTTGGCCCGTTGAATGATTATTATACTGTGACTATTGCATTACCAAAAACTGTAATGAAAAAACCCGCCATTAAAGCGGGTTTTTTTAATGCAAGTTATAAATATACCTATTCGTAAACTTTAGTATTAAATATCTTCCTGTCGCACAACACCAGAACTACCAATCTGGCTTACACACACCGCTGCGGCCTTATTTCCTATTTCACCGGCTTCTCCCATGGTGGCACCGGCAGCAAGGGCGCTAACAAAGCCCGATGTCACCATATCCCCTGCCCCGGTAACGTCTACCTGGCCAGAAATGGCAACGCCGGCAATCTTCGTAACAGTGCCGTCATGATAAATCCGCAGGCCCTTCTCCCCTACTGTACACACAAGGGGGCGGCCTGTTTTTTGTTGCAACAATTCACAGGCTTTGGGTACATTGCCCAGATCCTCGTATCCAAAAGCGGCATTTGTGATTTCGTGCTGGTTGCCCTTTATTATCATATTTTCGAACCGGCCTATGCGGTTACGCGAGTCTGCATATACAATTAGCTTTGGGTTATCCTTAGCTATCTGAGACAATTGGCTGCGCACTTTGTCTGTCACCACACCACAGTTTTCCTCTGTCAACTGGTCCATGATGATTAGAGCGTCCAGCTTTCCCACAATTTTGTTTAACTGGGCTACCATTGCCTCTTCCACTTCCTTGGGGGTAGGGGTCCAGTTTTTTATGTCTACTCGGTTTAGCTCCCGGCATTTTTCGCCTTCCATGAGCCACGGTTTTACATATGCAGGGGTTTCCCGGCCTGGGGCTGATACCAGGCAGGTCATGTTTACACCCAGTTTTTCCAGGCTGCGGCGCAAGTCTGTCCCGCGCCCGTCCTCCCCTGTGTAGCCTGCGGCATACACTGTGCCAACCCCCATCATCACAAGGTTTTTTACGATATTGCCTGCCGCGCCGGGGCTTATCTCCCGCTTTACGCATTGGTAAGCCACATCCCCCGTTTCAAGGGAGGCTTCGTTTAAAGCCGCGTCTAGCCACAGGTATTCGTCCAAGCAAAAATCCCCAAAAACCGCAATGGACAGGTTTTTATATTTTTCAAACAGAGGTTTATAGGACATATGCATCCCTCATTTTCTTTATATTTACACACCTAAAAATGCTATAAGCTTTTCCGCTTCCTTAAAATCTGGTATAACCGCGTCTGCTTTGGCGGATAGCAGCCGTTCGCGCTTCCAGGGGTCTATGCCTTCGCGCCGCTCTTCGTCTGTTGCTACTGCCACGGCATAACCACCAATTTCTTTTACTAGCTGAATCTCTACATACCCGTCCCCAAACACCAATAGCTGGGAGGGGTCTATGCCGTTTTCGGATAATATCTGCCGGATTACCACTTCTTTTGCGCAGTCCATGGTGCTGTCTTTGGCACCATGTATCCCGCCATCGAAGTAATCCGCCAAACCAAGGAGACCCGCTTCGTCTACAACACTGTCCTCGTCTGTGCCGCTGGCTAAATACAGGCTTATGCCCCGCTCTCGCAGCAGCTTTAAAAATTCCTCGCTGCCAGGTACCAGATGCATGGCCGGGAGGTCTTCCCCGTTTCGCAGGGCATCTATTCGGCCTTGGATTTTTTCCATCAGCCGCCGCAGATATTCGGCCTTGTACTCGTATGGGTCTAGGGGGGTGCCGCCGCGTTTTTCCACTGCTTGGGCCAGACGTATACATTGGTAAATGGTTTGCTTCCCGGTCAAAATGTCCACAAACTCGCGGACTTCGGTGGCAATTGTAGCCGGGTCCTCCTCTGGGGCCACGGCAACTACAACCTCCACAAAGTACGGCACCATAACCTCCTGCCAGCCTTGACGCAACAGGCTAAGGGTTCCGTCAAAATCAAAAATTGCAAACTTAAAGCCGCTAGCTGGAGAGCGGATTTCTTCGATATTCCACATAAAAACCTCCGATTTATTGTTAGTGCTGCTGCAAGAAAAAGCTATTGATAACCCCCACCGCGTTAGCCACATCCATGCCATCTGGCCCAAGGCATGACGGATGAAAGGCAATGGGATGTGTATGGCAAATAACAGACCGACTGTGGACGATTTTTTTGATTCGATCCACCAGCATTTCCGGGCGATAGTTAAAATCCCCATGAAGCACCACCGCGTCCAAGTCAAGGATATTGGCAGCGTTGGCGATGGCACACCCCAGGTATTCCGCGATAAAGGCAATTATATTAAGCGCATAGCCGTAGCCGCTGTAAGCGTCATCTACCAGCTTTGCGTAGCTTTCGAAGTTAAAGCGCTGTCTAAGCGCAGCAAGAGAGACGTATTGCTCTAAGCAACCCTTATTACCGCAAGTGCATTGGATGCCGTTTATGTCCACACTACTATGCCCAAGCTCCCCGGTAAAGCCCCCAAATCCACGCATTACCTTGCCCCGGGATAATATTGCGGTGCCGATTCCCTCCATTATGGTGATAAACATTACCTGTGAAAAGGACTCAAGGCTAGAGGATAAATAGTCTGTAATCGCCAGCACAACCGAGTTGTTCTCCAGGGAAACAGGTTTGCCTAGCTGGGCGGTAAGCCGCTCTGCGATAGGATAATTGGCAAACAGTTCAAAGTTTGGAGGATTGAAAATAATCCCGTTTTTATAATCAAGCGGCCCAGGGCTCGACACCCCAATGCCTAGCATTTTGCACCAGTCCAGCTCGTGCTTAGCTACCAGGCTTTTAATTTGAGAGCAAATCCACCCCACTACTTGGTCAGGATAACGGAAGCAGGCGAGCCCCGTTTCCACCAAGTCAAGCTGCTGCAAGTTAAGATTTACCAAGTTTACGGCAATACGCTTACGATGCAAACCCACCCCAACGGCATAGCGGTAATCCGGCACAATCCCAAGCAAAATAGGCCGCCGCCCAACAGTGGCTGCCAATGTTTCATCTACGCCGTTTTCCTTCAAAAGCCCCTCCTTTACCATGTCATTTGTCAAGATGGTAACGGCGGCCTTGGAGAGATTAGTCTCCTTTGAGATATCTATCCGTGAGATATGACGGCGGCGCAGGCACTGGAGAATCAGCGCCCGGTTGGCACTTTTTACAGATAGCATATCGGTTTTTTGATGGTACAAGGTAGAGCCTCCTTTGGAGGTGAAGCTTAGATACATGTCTATGTGCAAAAAAGGAGTTGCTGTTTACTGCAATACAGCAACAGCAACCCCTTCGCTATTGTGTTATGTCGTTACTCATACCGATTCCCATTGTCTTGGAATCATTACTGGTTGCGCTTACTCCTCATTGTCGGCCGGGGGCGTTTCATCCTCTGGGGGTTGTTCCTCCTCGGGAGAGTCTTCTTCCTCGGGAGGGTCCTCTGGCTCAGTTGCTTCCGGCTCTACTGCTTCCGGTGTGGTAGGTTCGTCTGCTGGATAGTCGGGTTCTACCGCTTCCGGTGTATCGTAGTCGGGGTCGGCAGGGTAGTCGGGCTCGTTATAACCTGGGTACTCGACTACGCACTCACAGTATTCGTAGTAGTCTGGGCAATCGCATACTACGCAGTCGCAGTAGTACTCTGGGCAGTCGCATGTTGCGCATTCGCAGTAGTCTTCTGGGCAGTCGCATATTAGGCAGTCGCAATAACCTTCTGGGCAGTCACAGGCTTCTATGTCGAAGTTGAGAAGCATATCATCCAGTGAAAGCATTGCGCCAGATGCAACAATACCAGAGGGGTTGTTTACAAGGCGAATATCACGAATTTGGATGTCAGCTGAGAACTGCTCAGGGACGGGACGTGAACCAATATAGTTGACCGAGAAAGCAAGTCCTGTTATTGCGGTCATATCGAGAGTCCCAGTAGTTCCAACAGATCCGAATCCGGCAATAGGGATTGTCACCGTGTGCCATCCCGGCCCAGTAATTACGCTATTAAAGTGTTCCACTGACCACTGAGCACCGGCTTGATAATACCAGGGTGTCCCAGAAATAAGTCTAAGCCTCCAACTAACCGGTAATGCGTTTAGATTTACTCCTGTGGGGGCAACATTATCCACAAATATATCAAATTCGATATAGTCCCATTGGGTAAAATCAGCAGGGTTGAGTTCACAAAAATTACGTGTATGCGGCCCAACAGGCCCAGGTGCAATAGCACCGGCAGGCTGCCAAAAACGCGCAATATGAGGTTCTGATGCTGGGGTTATTGATGCCACTCCGGTAACTCCGGTAAACAACTGCAATCGTGGGCCACCAGTCAGGCGGATGTTTCTGATATCTATATCAGCATCAAAATCATAATTTACGGCGTTTCCTAGACCATAAACATAGAAACGCATACCAACAACACTGGTAACATCAAATGCCCCAGCAGTACTCATATTTGCGATTGGAATGTTTATTGTAGTCCATTCGCCATCGGTTCCGGCTAAAACTGCCGTGGCAAAATTGTAATAGGCGAAATTAGTGTACAAATCCGTTGAGGCAATTCTAACGCGCCATCCATTACCAGGCGGAACCGTGTGCCCAACTCCAAGTCTCAAGTCAAATGTAAGGTTATCCCACAATGAAAAATCAACTGAATTTGCACCAAGACCGATATTTGCTCCTCCCGGAGAGTCGGGTGTAAAAAACATATTGGGTCCGTCTACTCCCTGTATTTCTCCAGTTGGATGAAGGGTCAAGAAACGTGCATTTGGACTAGCATTAACGCCAGAACCCACATAAACACTGCTTACAGGCCCAGCATAAATCATAAGGCTAGGTGGTGGAGTAACTGGCACAGCCCCTTCCAACCGGACATTAGCAATAGCCACAGTAGCATCATGGGGGCTATTGTCATAATGATAAGCAAAGCCCAAACCGGTAATAGCGGTCAAGTCTGCATTGTTATAGAAGACATTGAAGCCAGCATGTGGGCCACTAACAGAAGGAAGTGGCAGGGGTATCCGCACTTGCCGCCATGTGCCAGAGTCGATTCTGTTAACCGTTGTTCCGGCATCTATCCTTTTTATTCTGGACGTATAGCTTAGTCTTGCCGCATTTTGGTTAAGGTCAGTGGCATGGGATGTTAGCACCACACGCCAATCTGCATGTTCGTATGCAGGCACAATCCCGCGGTGTTCCATATAGAAGTCAAAGACAAGGTACTCCCACTGGGTAAAATCGACCGGATCCAAGGCTCCTATTACGCCTCTTGTAGCCGATGGGATTACTGTGTTGCTTGGGATTCCTCCCCTTATATCGTTGTAGTGTGGTATCACCAACAGTAAATCCATGCTTCCCATAGGTACATCATGCTCTACAATACCTGATACCAGCATACGCACATCTGGGCCCGGCGGTGGGGGTGCCGGTGCGGTTATTGGCGGGTATGCCGGGTCTGCGTAGCCGGCAAGCCTGATATTGCGCACTTGGATATGGGCAGAATAATCCCAACTGTCGTCTCCTTCGACAAAGATACGCATCCCGGACACTGCCGTTGGGTCAAAGGCACCGGAAGCTCCGCCGGGGGTGGTAGAGATGGGTATATGGATAGGTATCCATGCGTTGTTGGGGAATTCTGGGTGGTGCATAGTATCGTTAAAAGCGAACCAGACTTGATGATCGTCAATGTTATCACCTGAAACAATGCGCACACGCCAGCTGTTGCCATCGGGAACATCCGCAATCTCGTCTACATAAATCTCAAATACAAGATAATCCCACTGAGTAAAATCAAGGGTTGTACGTCCGCTCAAATCAGCAGGTGGGCCTGCGCTTAGGAAATGGGGTACAGGGTTTCCTGGCGTAAATGCACCTGACGGCCAAATATTCACCAGTGTATGGCCATACGGATCCCCAGTTCCAAATGGAACCAAGTTACGCACAGTGGTCCCGGCATGAATCATCAAATGATGCCCGGGTATAGGGGCAGGTGTAACAAAAGGCTCAGGGGTAGGTGCGGGCGTAGGCGTAGGCGTCGGTAACGGCCCGCCAACTGGGTCTGCCAGCCTCACATTGGCAATTGCGACCCTGGCAGAGTTGTTGTCCCCTGCACCGCGTTCGTTTGCCATTCTTATCCCTGTTATTGCAGTCCAATCCACATTATCGATACCGGCAACGATATTGGCAGTTCCGTCAAGGGGAATGCGTATCGTCTGCCATGTGCCAGAGGGCATACCTACAAGCTGGTCTGCAAAGCTTATCAGGGTAGGCACGTTTTCAACATACTGAGGGCCGGAGCCAATTTGTATACGCCAATCGTATCCGGGCAATATGCCTGTGTGCTCGATATAAAAATCAAACTCTAAATATCCCCAACCTGTAGTGTCTACCGGGTTAGCTGCGTCAAAATACCTGGTAGCGGGCGGGATGGCGTTTGGATGCACTGGGCCGCCATGAGGCTGAGCCACTAACATCTCTGCGCTGTGTGGCGGCTCCAAGTTATTTACTACCATGCCACCGATAAGCAGTTGTGTGTTGGGGGGTACTGCCGGTGGCGTGATTGGCCCATAATCTGTTACTCTGCGTGCAAGACGTACATCTTGCACTGTCACAGATGTATTAAATTGAGGGTTATCTTGGATAAAAATGCGTATACCGGTTACATTGGTCATATCAAACCCTGGGGTCATCAGATGATAGTCTGTAAGCGGAATACGCACGGTAGCCCATTCTCCAGACTGGATACCAGGGGCATTAAAGATATGACTAAAGAGGTACAGGGCAGACTGGCCCAGAGGGGGATCCTCTATAAACTGGGTAGAAATTAGGCTCAAGCGCCAGTCAAATGAAGTAATCGCGGAAACATCCCCAATAAGAATGTCAAACTCTACATACTCCCAGTCGCTAAAATCGAAGGGGGAGTTGTAATCCATAAGGGCGCTTCCAGGTGAGCCATGGGGCCAGATAGAGCCTACCGGCCACAATGTGAGGATATATCTTTCGTCATAAGTGACGAAGTTGGCAGTGGCAGGCCCTCCATAAATCAATAGTGTTTGCATTGGTACCGGCGTGGGAACCGGGGTTTGCACCGGTTGTTGGGGCCAATAAATGGGTGGGACTTCTGGAGGGGCAACCCATCCTGGCCCTTCGCTAAAGGTACCTTGGGGGCGGCGTGGTATTGTCCTTGCCGGCTCCCCTGGGGTTATGGTTTCTTCCCCAATTGTTCCCTCGTTTACAATGTTTGTGTTTTCGCCGTAGGAGCTTAGGTTAGCAATTTTGCCGTAGTTGTAAATGGTGACATTGTCGGCCAGCACAATAATATATCCCACTGTGCTGCCATCTGCTATTGTAACTGTTGCGCCTTCGGCACCTTCGGATATGATAATCGTCCCGATATTTACATTTGGGTCAAGTATCAAATGACCGTATTCCATAATATACACGGTTTCGATGTCCAAAGTACCGCCTATGTTGTGCCCCGAGGTCGAACGCACTAAAACAGTGCCGCGTTCAATAAGCAGGTGCTCCATCTCGCCCCCTGGGGATATGGTGATTATAACGATATCGGGCTGGCGCGCTTGGGCTATCATGGGTGTCAATGGGACAAATGCCATGGTCAGCGCCAAGAGTACTGCTAAGAATTTACGCATTGTTATCCTCCTTTTCTAAATATCCTCAAATTCCAGTTCCAATTTAAACACTTTTGTTTCTCCCGGTTGTAAAAAGCCTAGTTCGCCGTTTTTACGGGCCACATCCCGCCCTTCGGGCTTATTGGTGGCAGGCTCTATGCCGCATACATAGTCCCCTTCCCCCATTTGTTTCCACTGTATCAAGTAGGGCAGCGCATCTTGGTTAAAATTCACATGCACGGCTATCCCAAGTTCCGGGTTACAAAGCCCGGCCTTTGCCATGCCGTTTTTATCCGGCTCAAGGTCGTGGTAAAACACTTGCTCTGCATAGCGGTGGGTTGGGCTTTCGAATAGGTCGGCCCTTTCTATGCCCTTTGTCGCTTCGGCGTCCCTGGGGATTATAGCTGCCCTGCCTGGGGCCACAAGCTGGGTACTTGGGCCTACCAAGGGATGGCCAAAATTAAAATGATACAGCATCATCATGGGTTGGGTTTCGAAGCCCGCGTTCTCTAGCTTATCGGTGATTTTTATTTTGCTTTCACCGGCGGAAGCTTCGATGGTTCTTGTGAGAATCAGATTTTCGCCAAACATTTCAGCTTCTCTCATCATGCCTTCGATTTCCATGATGTAGTTGTCGTCCTTCCAGTACTCCCGGGCGGAGGTTTTATCTGACACAAGCATTGTGGCATAGCCATGGAGGCCAAGAGAGCGGCCCTCGTCTGTACAGGACGCCCCATGATGGGTGTAACCGCAGGTAGTCAAAAGCCCCCCTGTAAAATAGCGCAGGAAGTTTTGCCCGCCGTAGGTAGCAAGCCCCGGTGCCACATGCCCGGTTTTTGAGATAAAACCAATAGGGTAATTTTTGTATTGGCAATGGCTAAGGTCCATGCCCCTGTCTGGCAATACGGTAAATTGAAGGCCGCTACCTGTATCTACGTCCATCACTCGCATACCGCGCCCGGGGCCGTCGTCTAAAATAGCACGACGAACCCCGCACACGGCTGATATATCGCCGACATGTTTCATCAGTTCGGTTTTGGTGTAGGTCTTGTTCCAGAGGTTCAAAATAGTCTCCTTTTGAATCGATGTTAGCGGGTCAACTGTACATTGCGAATAGAAACTGAGGCCGCGAAGTTATAGCTCTCGTCCGGCTCTATCCATATGCGTATCCCGGTTACATTGCTCATGTCAAACCCGGACATCTCTACAAGTCTGTCCCCGTGGATGGGAATGCGGATGGTGTTCCACACGCCAGAGGCCAGGTTGCCGTAACGCACGGTATAACCAAAGGAATAGTAGAAAGTGGGACTGTCGATGCTCGTGGTTGACGAAATACGCACACGCCAGTCGTTACCCCAGGGGATGGCATCAAAATCTGGTACCAGCATCTCAAAAGTCAGATACTGCCATTCTGTAAAGTCTATGGGGTTTTCGTAGCTCATCGTCTCGCCGTACCATGCTTCGCCTTCGGGCCATGCTGTCCCTACCGGCCATAGAATAAGGAGCCATTTCTCGTCGGCCACACCCATTTGGCGTACCCGTGTTTCAGGCATAATCACAAGGGAATCCCCTGCCGGTGGGGTATCTGCCGGAGGCCTTGGGGTGGCCGTGGGGGCAGTGCCTGTTCCACCTGCAAGGCGTACATCTCTTATCCTTGCACTTACAGTAAAGTCGTGGCTTTCGTCCGGCTCTACAAATATCCGCATACCGGTGACATTGGTCATGTCAAAGGCAGGGTTAGCCAAAACCGTATCCCCTGCAAGGGGTATCGAAATCGTTTGCCAGCTATTGTTTGGCATGTCTTGCACTTGGGCCCAGAACGAATACAGATAGTTTGGCCCATCAATATTATCAACAGACACAAGCCGCACACGCCAGTCGTTCCCTACGGGTACCGCGCTTACATCGTCAACCCACAGGTCAAATTGGAGATAATCCCACTGGGAGAAATCTGCGGGGTTGTAATAATAGAAATTGCTGGTAAGGTCGGCTTCGGCAGGCCATACCGCTCCTACAGGCCACGCGATTAGGAGCCAGTGTTCACCCATTTGGGGCAAAGTGAAGCGGGCTTCCCCGTCTATAAGGGGTAGCGTTGCGGCTTCTGCCGGTTCTTCTGGGGTTTCTTCCTGCTCGCCAGGTTCTTCTGTCTCTGCTGGGTCGGGTACATATGGTTCAGGTTCTTCTACTTCCTCATCTGGCTCTGGGATATATACCCATACGTTTCTTGCAACAGTGCCCTCCATAATTTGCACATCGGCGTTGCTGCGGATAATCACAAAGCCTTCAATATTAACGTTTTCCAAGGCCACAACGCCTTCGCCTACTCCTGGCCCAATGATTAAATGCCCGGCGATATTAACATTGCGCAGGGTTATGCCCCCGCGATTTACCACTACAGAGCGGTTATAGCTGCGCCCTGTCACATTGCTGGAAATAACCGATTCGATGGCATTGGATAAAAGTACTGCCGTATCCATACGGCGGATGTTTTGGGTGGGTCTAAACTCGTAGCCGCCATCTACCCTAAACCCGGAAATAATCCTGGCAGAAACGGCGGCACTAATCGCACTCCTGGCACC
>Ga0123355_10013949_pt1 | contig 12530 bp, 4 predicted proteins | sample TergutEmb28metaG_3_FD_89872 | JGI IMG/M metagenome (GOLD analysis project Ga0123355, IMG submission 89872) | Embiratermes neotenicus P1 segment gut microbial communities from Petit-Saut dam, French Guiana - Emb289 P1 | ecosystem: Host-associated > Arthropoda: Insects > Digestive system > Gut ...
GGGTAAAGGTTCGTGATTTGTGATCTGAAGTTCCACAATTAATAACCTCTTTGAGAAAAACCTCAAATCTAACACCAAAACGAAGTGACTACAGCTTCTGATTAAATGACTGCAGTGAATAAATTTGAGACGCTTAACTGTTTATTTGCATAATTGAGCATTTACCTTGTGGGTAAAGGTTCGTGATTTGTGATCTGAAGTTCCACAATTAATAACCTCTTTGAGAAAAACCTTTGTGGACCAAAGTAAAATACTGCAAATGGTAAACGAAAGCTGGGACACGAAGAGAAACTCTGTGGCGGGAGGTACACTTGTTACAAACATTACGAGAAACTTGTTTACAAAACTTCTGTGTAATAAGAAAGTAACAGAAGCACGCTCCTTTTGGAAGCGTAACGAGGTATAATGGTACAAGAGATCTTACCCTAGAAGATAAGAGCCCTCAAGACAACACATATTACAGTATTACACCCGTACCTTTTTTTATCAAGATCAGTGTGTTATTTGGTTGCATAATGTGAAAGGAGACATAAACAAGTGGACAGACATATAAAATGGTCTTTAAATGTATTCGTTAACACTGACTGGTATTTCACATAAAATATTTTCGCATTTTTTCCACGAATTGGTTATGTATTAATACATAACCCTTCATTCCTCGTGGGAGAAAAGACCGGAAATTACCGCCAGTGCTTGGTAAGGTTTTTTCTCCCCTCACATGTTTGCAAGTTAGATGGGTCAGGGAATTCCCCTCTAGTGGCCCTCTTACAGGTTCATATGTCCCAGTTCAATTAATCGAACAGCGAGATACACAAAACTAAATGCCATTTTATCTGAAATTCAGAAAATTACATTTTCACTAGCGCTAAAAAGTAGGAAATGCCTTGCAAAGAGTAGAATTATAATATTTTTTACGTGGTCGAGTGTTGGAAAAAAAATTTGCAGAAGTAATAAAGGGTAATTTTTGTAAGATTTCTCATGTACATTTACAATCTTCCTCTGTTACATAATCCTCTAACACTGGCTACTTCCTTCATAATTATTTTCGTAAATTTTCTTTCTTTTCCACTCTCTTATTCTTTGATATCATAACCTTTCCATTTTGTCTCCTTATCTGGTGGCTACACCCCTCTGTATTATTGTCCTCATTCATCTCCTTTATGCTTACTTCCTTCTTGCTGTATTTAATTTTTCGTCTGTCTCTCTCCTACACAAATTAAAGCACTGATTCCGTAGGATTTCTTTTCACAAAACACGAATAAGTTTCCATGCAACATAAGATAAGGGACTCTTAAGTTACTCTTATAATAACATCTGCTGGTATTTGCCTTTGTTGATATTCACAGCTCATAGCACAGCATGGGATAAGATTATTAAATATGCATTTTTGCTAAGTTATTAGAGTAAGGAGGCTACAGGAAGAATGGCCGCAAAACCAGGATTCTATTTCTGGAAGTTTGACTGTTGCTTTCAGAGCGGTCCTGGAAACCCAGAGCCTTCTCCGTACTGGGTACCAGAAGGCCCCTTTCTTCGGATTTAAAGCGAGCAGGGCTTGAGGATATCTCCTTATATCAGTATAGTACAGAGGAAAGGAATGAATGGCTTTACACCTCCACTGAAAGAAGTCTTCATAGTGTGGTTATAAATTGTCCAAGCAGAGAGACAAGTTAACTTTATGTTTACGCAGAAATACCTCTCTCCTCCTTATCCGTGAAAGAAATGCAGGTTGAATGCTAAACAGGTATAAAGGAACCGACGTTTGGAAATAACATCTTACCTTCCATAGGAATACTGTAAAACAGTGGTGAATGTTACCATATTTCTTACGAAGCTAGTTTCACGAAATGTAGGCCAAACAAAGAAATTCACCAACTTCATTCTTTCAAGAATGTAAGCGCATGAGAGCAACAGACGTCAACGAAGGCCGTCTGTATGAAATCCATCAGTCATAATCTAAACTTTATGTGAGAGGTGTCAGGTTCTAATCTCAACCAGGACATCGGCTATCCTGAAGATTTTAGTGTATTTCAAAACCCTCTCCAGTCAGCTACGGGTACGATGCTTCGATTAACCTACGACATACTTCCGTCCAAATATTCACCAATTCACCATTCATCGATCACCCTAAAGTCTGACACATTATAGTCACACTCATTTTCAGTATCGTAAAAAATCACACATGTTGCCTACTGATGAGTGTAACAACAAAATGGAAGAAGAGGCCCACAATCACACTACATTTATATCGGTCCATTGCTTGCTACATATTTCGTCCTTTGCGAAAATCCATAACCAAGCAATTAGAAAGTGCATAAAGAAAGACAATTTAAAACAATCCATTAGAATGATACATTCTCAGATGGCTGAGATCTCAACTTTATAAAAATTGGAGTTTTTTTAAGGCAAACCGAGATAAAAATTGAGATTTTGTATTTAAATATTAAAATATAATATATTATTGAAATATTAAAATAATTCTTAAATCTTGCGGATGTGAATAGGGAGTTATTTAGTTCTAAAATAAGTTTCTTGAGCTACAATCTTTTGAAGTTATCCAGATTTTTGTTGTCAGATATTACCTCACAAAGTTTAATATTGAAGAAATACAGAATTCTCAGGTTTTCTGAAGTCGAGATCTCAACTATCTGAAAGACTATCATATAATGATTTTTTAATTATATTTTTATGCACATTTTAATTATCTGATGATGGATTTTCACAAAAGCCGAAACATGTGGCTAGCAACAAATGTAGTTGAGATTGCAAGTCTGTATTTCCTACTTGCTCTTCGTATATCATAACGGTATGTCATTCGTAAATATATGATAATAACAATTACATTACGAAGGATTATTTTTGGACTAACAGCTGCATTACAACATAAGCGGAGAGCGGATGAATGTACCATTTGCACTACACAATTATGCTAAAGTAGTAATCGTTACAACAAGGAGATTACTGATCAACGTAAAAATTATACCAAAGGACAATGTACAGATGAGCTTACTTATTGTACTGAAAAGACTACTGGTAATTACACTTGTTACAGTACAAAAGACAACTCAGGAGCATACCCATTATATTACAAAGGAGACCCGATAAATACACCTGTTACACGGGAAAGGAAAAAGGATTATTTTACCTGTTACGTTACAAAGACAACTGATGATTTTACCTGATAAGCTACTAAGGATATTTAATTATTGTCGTTATTATAATCGTTAGATTTTCAACTATATTTTAAGGCAGAAGCAAGTTTCACTTGAGTTACGAATTTAATTATTTAGCTAACACGAATTTTAGTTTAACCAATAGGTTTATTTTTGTCAGTCTATAGTGGTATAGATGTCTTGAGGAGACAAATTATCAGAAACTGTCTGATTTGATTATTACGTGTAGTTTACTGTTACAAAATATGCTAATTAATTATTTAAGTTTTCTGTCATTTGTTGTGTATGTTTCATATGTGTACTGTTTTTTGCCCTATATTATTTATCATTTTATGATGTAGCTTATCCATAATTGGCAATCTGGCTGTTAATTGGGAACGTTAGTCATCATTAATAGAATAGAATTATTATTATTAGTCATATTAACTCGTGTTTAACACAACAGAATCTTACCACTTCATGCGTTTAGTAACGAAAGTAAGGTAAATACGTATTACCACTGCTGTGATGTGCTGTCACCTAAGAAATTTCTGATATGTTGCAAGTATTTAAGATTTCGGATCTTTGTGTGGTTGCGTACTGCAAATCCGGTAAACACAGCCGCTTAAGGACATCATGCAGTGTATGAAGAATGACTTCTGCATCATGTACACTGAGAGGTAAAGTGTAAAGTCTACACGGCTTCTACTTGTCACTGTTGCTTCACTTCAATGCTTAATTCTGCATATTTTCTCATTTCTTCAGTACAGGGAGTTGGCACATTGCCCACATTTGGTATGCAGACACCAAATAAATGCTATAATTTATTGGGTTTCTCAAAGAGTGTGATGGCAGTGTGGTTACGCGGCACAGTTTTATCGTTAAGTATTTCCCTGTCCCAGCACGAAAGTGCCAGATTATTCTCTCAGAACTTTGATGGATTGTACTTATAGAAGTGGTTGCTTTCATTTCGTAGAGAGTACTTCAGAGACAGTTCCTCATGCACTATTTTTGCAACATTATCTTTTCTAGTTTTGTAGTTTAAATGTGTTAATGTTTGGCATTCGAATATTATTAGCTGCAGGTTGCTTACGGCTCAGTTCAATTGTCTGCACGAATCATCAACAGCGTCTTATTTTATAAGGAATTGCGTTATTATACAGGGTGTATCAAAATGATTGGAGCGGTTTTGAAGTTGATTATATTCACAAGTATGGTGAAGAGAATTATAAATACTAGTAGAAATGAAAGAGTAACTCAACAAGTTTAGGACTATCGTCTCGATGTGTACCGTGTGACGAAGGGTGCATACATCGAACATTTGTAGGTATGTGTCATAAACTTGTCGAGTTACTCTTCCATTTCTACTAGTATTTATAATTACGTTCACCGTACTTGTGAATATAATCAACTTCAAAACCGATCCTATCATTTTGATACACTCTGTGATTATTTTATTATTTTTATTGTTTATAAAATAGTGAAATGAATTGTCTTGAGATTAACGAGAAAACCTGCTCTTACTGTTACTCTGCGGAAGACTGACAGAAGTTGGAACATATAACACATCAGATAATAAGAGTTTCAGTAGACCCTTACAAAAGTTGCAGACGAATTATGATGCAAGGAGAACAGGCAGTTGCTTCCGTCTGCAGGCTTGCAAAATCTTTCTTTCACGCGCCAATCAGTTTTTAAGAGGAAGGAATCGTTTCAGAAGGCGGAGAAAGAATGACACCGTGTAGAAGCGATGAAAGAAGAGAGGAAATCTTGCTGCGGGGATTAGAGGAACACGAGACGGTGTGATATTTTACTGCCCCGAACGATTGACAGGTTTGGAATATCGTGCATGGCGAAATGATCGGCATTCAAGCGCAGTAGTCAATCTAGATTGCGGCACATCTCTCTCCTTCCCTCGTCACAAAATCCTGACAGATCGCTGCTTCGCCTTTTTCCTTAGAGTCGATCCCTTAGGCAAGAGCACGGCAGCTACCCTTGTGCAGAAATATCCGTTGCATCTAACCGAGATCTTCTATCAGTCCTGTCTCTTCTGTCAGATTTAAAATCACGAAGTATACACATTTAAAATTCTTCCAAAATTAAATAAATTATTTTATAATTTAGGGTTTGAAATTTTTAGACTACTAGTTTTCTTTAGTGTCTAGTTGTTAATTATCGACGCACTCATTAATACAGAATTCACAGCCTCGATGACAGTATGATTAGTGAATGGTGAACTGCTGAATCTTGGGAAAAAGAAGGCTCTGCTGTATCCCGGTCTTGCCTAGAGGAAGTGGGAAAAACCTTGAAAGCTTCAATCAGGATAGGCAGCTAGCTCCTCGGTTGAAGCTGCAACCAGAGATAGCCCAAATACAAGTACGGAGAGTAATGAGCGAAAAAGTGTGACCGTTCCTGTTGTTTCATATACCGAAAGGGTCACGAACATTTGTGCCGCTGCAAAAGCCTCAAATTTCGAGGCAATGCATGTATTATATAGAGTCAAGTATCTTCTTAAACAGTGGGATCCGCGACCAGTTCCCAGGGGATCCCTAGATATATTTCTGTAACGGCTGCAAAGAAGCTTACTTATTTTGAATTCAATGAAAAATGTTTTGTTAAAACCAATCCTGGAATTTCTTTAGTTGGCGATATGTTTATTTGGTATGACAGAACACCTAATTAAGAAATGCCAATTCTGAGATATAAATTTTTAATGTTGTGTACCCATCGTCAGGATAGTCTAGGTTTACCTAAGGGTGTGAGAATCTACGGTCTTTTTCCGAAGCCAAAAGGAGTCCGCCAGCAAAACAATTTGGGAAACTCTGCTCTAAATATAATTGTACAATAGGCGATCTTTGAATTTTCTGGTTTCTTAGCTTCCTTGCATGTAGCCGAAATCTCGACTGCATGTCGCATAAGGGACATCCAGCTCTGTCACAATTTCTGTTAATATCACATCGATAGGCTTGTGAAATTGTTCATATGTGTGCCGCGATGCTCGGGATTTCGTGCCCTGCGGAGAATTTCACGGCTGACACAAACACAATTTCTCTATACAGAAATCGGCAAATTAAACTGTGAAACCACCGAACTTATTTCTATTTTGCTCTGATGTTTACACGTAATTGTCTTTGGGCTTATTTTCAGACTAAATAAGCACGAGTAAACTAATTTCATGTGTTTAAATATTCTATATTTCGAAAGAAATTTTCCCTTTTAAAAATTTATATTACACCTTAGCACCTAAAAGTTACATTTTTGTTTTACAGAGGTTTGCCCGAAAATTCATACGTTATAAGGGTTCCACAGACAACGAGCTCCTGACGACATTTCTTCGCGAGAATATAGGTATAATGGTATATTTTGAAAGAATTCATAGCTCCATACTATGATCAGAAATTTAACAGTACAGGTGAAGCCATCCCTGTACAGCCCTGGACAGGCTCTGAGGGTTCCATGGGATTGAGGCTCCCAGATCTCAAGACATTCGGTACATGAAGGTGGTAAGGTTGTCAGCCATATGCACCGACCGCCTTTACCCTCAGGAATTATTCCTGGTACTTATTTATGTTGGAGGCTGAGTCAATTCCAGGGCCACAGTGCGGCCGAAAAGATTATATCAATCAAAAATTCCAATGACACCAACGGGTGTCAAACCAGCAACCTTTCGGCTTGTGGCGCAGTGCCTCAACCAACTGCGCTACGGCGGAACTTTAACAGTGCCGCTTTTAGTTACGTATGTGGTTGTAAAGTAGCCATTAAAACGTAAAACTGTAAACTTTTTCACGTATTTTATCACAAATATTCTTGTGTTAATCTAGTTGTTACTCATACTATATTCCGCATAAGGTGAGCTAAGAATCAGATTGTTAATCTTATGTTTATTGGACCGTGGATCATCTTGATACTTGAATAAAGAGAGACCAAATTGATGTCGCTTGCTTTTTTATTTCATTATTTAATGCCCAACACGTTTCGGATGTTAACACATCCATCCTCAGGAGCTTGCGACTTATTTGTTGAGTTATTTCATGGGTTGTGTTGCTATAGTTCGATGTGTGTTGATGTTACGTTGTGGTTTGGCTCTTGTGGTGTGGTATGCGGGCTGAGCCACTAGTGCCTCAGCCCGCATACGGATACCACGCCTCCACGAGCAAACCACAACGTAACATCAACACACATCGATCCAGAGCAATACAACCCATGAAATAACTCAACAAATAAGTCGCAAGCTCCTGAGGATGGATGTATTAACATCCGAAACGTGTTGAGCATTAAATAATGAAATAATAAGCAAGTGACATCAAGTTGGTCTCTCTTTATTCAACTCACATTGTTATTTTATGAGCAACTTTTATTAAAAAACTCTACATCACCACAGGCTCTATTATCGACAGCTACACCGCTACAGGCATTTTAATGTTGGTTCATGACTGGAACTGAATATTTTAAAATGTGTGTGTTTTATCATGCCGTAGGAAAGAAGAGAAAGTTACGCGTCAGAAAACACCTTAAGAGAAAGATAACTAGTATGACCAATAAAAATCTATCGAGCTTTACGTAAAACATTAAAGGAATATTGTCTCTCAGTTAATACCATGAAAGACATAAGTTTTTTGCTAAGCTACCGAGTTAGTTATTTTACTTCGCTTAGTTGTTACGATGCTGAAGAAAAAAAATCCGTTTTTGTTAAGTGACATAATAGAGTGTAAATTTTCAATTATGCTACATTGATTACTGCTCAAAATGGACTGCACTCCACGTTATGCACAATTATCCCTATCTGCCTTTCTAAAAATTCCATTATTTACCCTTATGAGGACAGCGGACAATGTTTTTATTTCTGTTGAATGAAAGTTTAATTTATTATTTGGATGCTTCCTTCGGTATCGTACAGAATCTTGGAACATCCAAATGCCCGTGGAATCGCAATGTTTCAAAATCGGGCACATATCAACATAGCATTATTACTCATAATATTCGGCACACATTATAATAAACACTCTTTATAAGAAACTAATAAATTATACACACAAGAAGATAATATTTGCTTTATTTGCGGACGTTTGAAGTTTTGATAGGTCGAAAAAAAGCCGCTTAATTTTATGAATTATATAAGAAGTACAGTAAAAGTAATAAGCACTCTTGAAGTATATCAACTTTTTTAAGACCGGATATATCTGCGTTCTAGCAGTTGTATTGTACTCATGTCGGAAAACATCGGTGGTTAGCAGATATTACTGAAGAGATTTACTCCACCTATGAAACTCCTGCATAAATACGTTGCAGACAAATTTTGATAAACGTGTAATATTTTCTTGTAATACATTGGCATTAATTGCCTATGATACACGAATACTGGAGACCCTAGCGTATATTTAGCAGTAAAATATGGTTTCGGATTCCCCTGAGATAATAGGGAACATACAAACAGTCTGTGACATCCGAGGACATGTAAGACTGTAAATGACACAGAGCTAAAGAAGGAATTAAGCAATTAGTCTATAAAGCTTATTGAACTTGGTAGAAGCGAATCGCAGAAACTAGAATAAAATATACAAGAAAATGAAAAATTAAAATAGAGTAGACCGAACTTAAAAAGAATAATATAGCGTTGATAAATAAAGGAAGAGCGTAAAATTTAAAGGATTAAATTACAAAATATAACAGGCATTCTGCGATCTTTTAGGATACCAGACCACACCACGTCATTAGTACAGTTGAGACCACATGATTCATAAAAACAGGTGTTGAAATGTACCAGATCACGCGGTGTCAAAAAGCTAGATTTAATCGATATATCAGTTGCAAGTGTTTGGCAACTTTAAAACACCTTCAATACCCGTTTATAAATATCCGAAATAACAGTGATTAGATTCACTGATAGTGATTTACTCTTTAGCCAATGTGTTCTACACAACCAATCAATTATTTATGTGGTAGGTTTCCATAGAGCTTCTGTAAATTTCTAGGCGCCTTGAGTTCCAGTAATCAGTACGTAGCCTCGAGAGAAGCTCAAATATCATATTCCTCGACTAATTAAATTTCTTACGGTCTCTACGCACAACCATTCAAAATATTTGAGTTCTTTAAAGGTTCCATACTAATATCTGAAGTCGTAAATTTTTAATCATGCCTTTTAATTAAAAAATTAAAAAGAAACTTCAAATTTTATTTTCGCGTAGTCTTGAATGAAAAATGAAAAACATTTCCGCCTTGTGAAATAAGTAATTCCATTTCACAGCCTTTCTAACCGTAGGTGGTAGGACTGAACAGAATGATAGCTTTGATCACTTTCGTTAAATTAATCTCCTCACTCCCAAGTAATGTAACTGGAACTCTAGTGACTAAAAAGTTAGTATCTTGATCTTCTGTAGCCATTAAATCAAAGAATATAATATGAATGTTCATTGCCGTGAAAATGTTTCACATATACTGAATTTAAAATTACTAAACAATTTAAGCTATTTACAAGTAAGTAAGCCTAACATCGAATTACTTGCCTTAGAGAAAGAGATAAGCAAAGGTGAAACAAAAGCCTGTTAGACATTTACACCATTTACAGAACAGTTGACAGTATCGCAGTCGATATTGTGCGTTCATAACTAAGAATAATCAGATCTTTTAATATGGACTAATCTGAAGAAAACTTATATAATAAAAAAGAAAGTGCAAATAGTTATAATTCAATATCGACAGCAAAGAAAGTTTGAGATGGCTATTAATTGGAATTATTTCAGTTTATGTAATTTTTTTTTGCAATTACAATACGAATAAGTAATTTGTCCACTAAAAAATTAACTCAACAATAATTCTAAGTTCGCCAACATGTGGCGTTTTAAGGCAGTAATTACATATCATTCCACGTACAGTCACTTACACCGTCACACATGGTCACTACGCAGCGTGTTACAGACTGTCACAATGTATCATGTTACAGACCGTCACTACGTAGCATGCTACAGAACGTCACAATATATCATGTTACTGACCGTCACAACCTATCATGTTACAGACCGTCACTAGGTAGCATGCTACAGAACGTCACAATATATCATGTTACAGACCGTCACAACCTATCATGTTACAGACCGTCACTACATATCACATACCATCATTTAATAACATGACACAGACCTTAATAAGGTCACACACCGTCTCTAAACAGAATGTCTCGGAGGGTGTTACTTGATTCAATTTTGTCATTTCATTTCTACCCTCCTCCCAAAATGGCGCGACACCAGGGCCTCCTCAATGTCGGGGCTTCGCGATCACACTCAGACGCACCACACTCGGTAGGACTCCTCTGGAGGAGTGATCAGTCCGACGCAGAGACCTCTACCTGACAAAAGACAGATAATCGTACCATCGATAAGTGAGAGACCGCAGACTCAAGCCTCAGACCGCGTGGACATTGGGATTGGTATTTCATTTTTAATATTTGTGGATGTTTGGGCTTTTATCGAGAACGGCTTATGAGCCCTTGTTTGATGTAGGTAAAAATCACAAGCTGGTTTTATTCTTCAGCAACCAACGGGCACTGCATTGTTTCTTCAAAAAGAGTTGGGCTTCTCTGTATTTTCCTCTATTGGCCTACACCAAAAGTCACGAGCTTCTGAACCGAGGAATTCTCCGACATATCCATAGGCAGACTACCACTTTTAACGGAAATTCAAGGTCAATTACAAATGATGTTAACGTTTATAATAATCAGAATTTCTTTAAACTCGCCCAATTGGCAACCGTTATGTCAGAGCATTAGGTACGTGTACAAGGTCGCGTTGAATATTTGCATGCTTTTACAAACCGCACATCACAGACTTATTTTATAATTATATATAATTCTACTTTTATGACTAAACTGTAAAGACGCGAAGAATGGCAAAACATATGTTCTCGTAAATAGGTTTCCGATAAAGGGAATTTTTTCAATCTAAAATCTAGAGATTTATTTCTGGGTGACCTTAAATTTTATAATCCACAGTATTCCATACCGCGGGTTTCTATAACATAATTTGCTAATGCATGTATATTAATTACGCGATTTATACATTTAGAACGTCATAAACATTTCTTTAGTATCACAATCTGCGCCTTCATCATTCATCAGCTCCTTCTACGTTAGCAGGAAACATTCGCTGGTGTCTGACTATGAACTAGTTTGCCTTACTGCGAGTAGGTTAAACAGCAAAGATATTCTATAGGACGTGTACGCAAATAATCTAACCCACAAAGTACAGTACATGGCAAACTTAGCGTCTCCCAAGCAGAGAAGGGACTTCTAGACTTGTTTATTAATCTATAACTCACTACAGAGTTTACACAAAGTCTGGCTTGTGGTTTCTCTTCTCCAACACATGAATCCATTCTTTACATACCGTGCCTTGAAAACAGTTGAATACTGTGTTTTTCTTAATCCTAAACATTTAAATTAGTACGGTCCCCTCTGCATTGCTGACCAAACTTAGAATATATTTCAAATCTCGTCAGTATGTCTTAATGTTTCATTAATGTAAATTTGTTTCTGTAAAAACTGAAATAATTTGAAATTATTACTGAACTTCTTTCACGTCGGAGTGTCCGAACCATCTGCGATGTTATCAAACATGTCAACCTTTCGCTTTGTTGCAAAATTTCTGAAGGATGCATTCGATAAATAAATATATATTTGCGTGGGTTTGATTTTACTTGTCGCTCATCTTAAATTTAATTCTGTAATATCACTAAGCATGGAGATTTTTTAGACTTTTTCTGTAAAATAACTTTTCTACCATTTCTCAATAACAAGTACATCCTTCAGGGAAACTCAATATACACAAATGCTGATCTTCTGTGCTCTTAGAACGCCTTATAGGTTACGGTTTAAGGAAGTTGAAGACCATTTTGAGGCAAGTCCTCCGCAAATTATACAACACAAACCAACGAAATGAACAATTTTCCACATTAATATTTAATTTCTGATATCTCCTATGTGTTTCGAACCTCGTGGTTTCATCCTCAGGAATAGTGTTGTATATGCAATATGGTATGTTTAACGTGCTTCTGTGTGAGCAGTCTGGTGGGTAATATTTATATTCGTCCTGTAATAAAAAAAGGAACACATTCTCCTACCCACCGGACTGATCAAACCCATGAATGCAAAATATACCACACTGAATAGCACTGTCTTCCTGAGGATGAACCCACGAGGTTCGAAACTTGTAAGAGACATCAGAAATTAAATATTAATTTAGAAAATTGTGCTTTTCATTGGTTTGTGTTTTATAATCATATCACAATGCATGGTAAAAGAACGTAAAATTGTTCTCCGTAAAATACTTCAAAATATATACAAATTGAATCTTATGTTTATTGGACCGTACATCATCTTGATAGTTGAGTAAA
>Ga0123355_10013950_pt1 | contig 12529 bp, 7 predicted proteins | sample TergutEmb28metaG_3_FD_89872 | JGI IMG/M metagenome (GOLD analysis project Ga0123355, IMG submission 89872) | Embiratermes neotenicus P1 segment gut microbial communities from Petit-Saut dam, French Guiana - Emb289 P1 | ecosystem: Host-associated > Arthropoda: Insects > Digestive system > Gut ...
CCAGTTTCAATACGAATTTGGTAATCAGTAAGTGTGTAACAGCTGTCAAAGTTTCAAACTTCACTGGCCATTATCTCCCAAACCGTTCAACTTTGGATATAGGTGTTTTGGGGTTTTTTGGTAAAGTTTAACATAAGGAACACCCTCCCGAAGTCTGGTCCGTTCCTCCTGTTACACCCTGTACAGTCAAAGTCTCCCTAAGATGGGCGAAACTATCGCCCGAAACATGTAGAGCAAGCTTAAAAGAATCTATAAAACAAATTTTGCTTCATCTTGTTGGTTGCTGATATCAATGTACATGAGAAAATAACTTTTTAAAACTCAGTGTTGTTGTTTTAAAGTTTTAGTTCTTGTGTACTGTGATGCAGGCAAAGAAAGAAACCGCGTCGGATGGAAAAAAACAGGTTGCAAATTTAGTGAACTAAATAAATATCTACCGAACACTGCAGTTCTTTCGCGCGTTAATCACTTAACAAAACAAATAACTGCATGACACGTAACTCTGAACACTTCACAGTCATTCAACTGGTCAACACATTCCCTGCTTATGTACAACTACAAGGTTCTTCATAATTGTTTTAAGAAACATAATTATTATTCTAAAGTAACCGACCGAACGACCGAAGAATCGAGGTTTCCTTGCCAGCAGGGTGTCTACACTCGCCACATGCCTTCACAGTGCTCTCAGGGACAACTTTGTTGATCTACAGTTCATGTAAACATTGTCACCTGAGGAAGACAGTTATTTCGACTGTTTTTTGCAGCTGAGTTGGCTATTTCTGGGATGGTTTGTCCTACTGAGTCACATTAGCAATTACAACCTGTGTAATGAGATCAGGCACTTAGTAAGAGGATAACTTCCTACTTATCTACTTTCTCTCTTTCGCATTTGCCCTTTTTCGAGCGGAATGGTTAGTATGTGCAACAGCTGTTCTCGCCACCTGTTCTAGCGGTGAACAGAAGGCTGATTTCGTCTACAGAATGTACTGATTCTCAACAAAGAGGTATTTCGTATCAGCAGACGTGTTCTGCTTTGCGATTAGCCGACCGTCCAGTCGCAACCATAGGATGTGCTGTTGACTGCAGTGAGTGGACGAAAAGTCGAGCGCGATCACCTGCTCGCATAGCCACAAATACAAAATCGAGCATACAAACATACACATAAAAACCAACATATTATTGTCACAATAATAAGCAAACAATGGAAAATGACAATTATTCTTTGCCCAACTCCAGGCTAAAAGTCAGTATGTACCCGTATTTAGTAGGTCACGTGATCATATCTGCCAACACAAGTTTTCTGTGTTTTCCTCTGCGATTAAGCACATGCTGACACCGTTTCCAGAGACCATGCTGCTACATATGCTTCTAAAGCATCCTTCTGGATTGAGATTCATCCAAACTTGTTGTGAAGGTCACCAAATCATCTTTTCAAATTATGCATTTTACCATTAACACTTTAAACGCCGAGTTAAATCCCATCTGCCATCTGCTGGCATTATTAGGAGCTCACCATATTCTCCACGTTAGCGGGACAAGGGTTAAACATGGCATAATTCGTCAGCCCTCGTCGCAAGCCCATATTTCTTGCCGCTCAAGTGTGTTCAGCTAACCTTATCAGAAGCACGAGCGGGCGAAGCCTGAAAACCCAACAAAGCGAAGTTCCTTCTCCATGCCCCCGTCGAAATAAAGTGTTTCTCACTTGCCTCAAAACTTGTCCTGTTTACCTCTCTATTCTTCTACTGTATTCTCTTAACATATCAGTCCAGAGTTCAGCCGAGATTCGAAATGGGTGCCTCCCAAACATGTCTACCTCTACATCGATTATGTCATCAATGCCGTTTGCACTTTGCTCGTCTGTTTCAGCGCGAGATTATTTTCTGAACTGTTTGATCTGCAAGGGTTGGGAATCACGAACGCTAGGGATATTCTGCACTTCGTGATTCTAGAGGGTACATGCTAGCATAGTTTTGCAACCCACACCTTCTAACTATCCGTTTATGGTGGTGTACTTTGACACAAAAATCGGTTTCAATGTACCGTCTACGATGAGAGAGGTCCGGAAACCAAAACCACTTCATTTCTCAGTTATGATAGAGCAGTTCGGAACCGACGCGTCCTGCAGTCCATGGTTAAAGCTGACATAGTCTGGAACCCAAACCTACTTTGCCAGCGTACACTAGCGTAGTCTAGAACTGAAACCTGCTAAAATTATGTGCTTATGCTGGTGTGCTTCTGGAATAATCTATCGAATTTATTTCTGTTATAGGCAGCAGGTAAATAAACAATGTACCGTTTACACACATAGAACGAAAGATAAACATTTGTATTGACAAAACAACGGGTATGTCTGACATTTTCCTATTCAAATATTAGCTGAAGTCAACAGTCACAATAAGTGGAAGATGGTTTAAGACAATATAAATTATTATAAATTGAAACATTGATACGGATGTTACTTGACAAGATTTAAACTTCAAAGATTATATAGGATACAGATGCGACCAGTAACGTAAAATGGGAGTAGATAAGTATCCGGAAGGAGCGATAGTGTAGTATATGAAGGCACAAATTTTATACAAAATACTTTTCGTGTGTTCAAAGCCTATAACTTGGCTGTTGTTGACAGGGTAATGAATTTTTGTACTAAATGAAAGAACTGCATCTCTCGCCCGGCTAAGAGACTATTGACTACTAACTTCTAAAAAAAAGCCTCTGTTATATGGAGTTCTTTAGTTAGTTAAAACAGAATTATAGGTTAACAACTTTAAAGTAATCGTGTGAAAGCCATTGAAAATCTACCTGGATATGCAAGTTGTGTGTTTCATTACAGTAAAAGCTAATTAAATCCGGTGAACTGTATTGCACGGGGGTATTCTGTTGGATTTGCATACTGACGTTCTTCTCGGCAACACAAAACAATGAGATCCCAAAACACAACTAGCTAACGGCTTCTCACGTCTCCAGGACCATGGAATAGTCTGTATAGAGGTTAGTCCTGAAATGTAATTGACTTGCTCGAGACGTACGAATTCTTAACATTGTGGAATGGAATTTATATGATAATATTAAACGCGTTTACTACCTAAAATCACGGTCACACTTCATTACAGACACGATCCTGTTAACAGTGTTTAAAGAAATGTTCTCCGCTTATTGCGAGAATTATGCGAAATATATACACCCAGATACAACCTGTGGAAAGAACGCGACGGTTCTAATGCTGAAACATGCCATACACGCCTACGGTATTCTTTAAAGACATAAAACGGACGACGGCCACATCCTTCGGACACGCCAAGCATAATAATTCCAACAATTTGTAGGAAACATGAAAGTGAAGCAATTGCTGTTCACCATGCCATGAAGACATGTGCCGGAATGGAGGTGTAAATCCACGCATTTTAAACCTCGACACTAGACGGAAGTGGCTAGCTTCATGTTCCGGCCGTTCTATCCCTCGCATATAGAAGGGTCCACAGCACACCTATACAAGGCACGAAACTGTGTGAAGAATGTGAACACCAGAACTGAATTCCAGGCTCTACCGTGAATCATAATCGGTCTTCTAGCTTGTAGTCATTTACTGTACCGACTGAGCTATCCTTACCGTCCTCCCTGTCGCCTCAATGACACTGTAAAGTTAAAAAAATCCAGTCTAAACCAGCTGCAAGAAGCAGAGTCCCCCTTGATTACCTTGTAGTAGCTAATCGCTTCACGGAACCCGAAGTGTCATCATCGTGTTCACATCTGACCGTTATTGCACCAACTGAATCCAGTCCACAACCTCGTATATTAACCTTCATGGTCCATCTTCATATTATTCTCCAGTCTATATCAAATTGTATAGTCCCTTCCGACAACCTTTTGTACACATTCATCGTATCTTCAGTGCGTGCTACACATCATACCAACGTCATCATTCTTATATGACCATCCCTGTATTTGGTGGAGTTCAAATTATGAAGCTCCTCACTGTATAACTCTCGATCCTCCCAATTCTTCCCCTCCTTCGGTTTAGCTACTCCCCTTTTCCTTCCTCTTCCATAGGTCCACCTACCCTCCTGTCACTGCCTCTCTCTTAGGTCCAGCCACTCTCCTGTTACTTCCCCTCTTTATGTCCAGCTACTCTCCCGTTACTTCCTCTCCCCTAGGTCCGACAACTCTTCTGTTACTTCCTCTCCCTTAGTTCCAGGTACTCCTCTGTTATTTCCCCTCCCCAAGGTCCACCTACTCTCCTGTTACTTACTCTCTTTATGTCCAGCTATTCCCCTGTCACTTCCTCTCCCCTAGGCCCACATTCCCTCCTGTTACTTCCTCTCCCTTAGGTCCAGCTACTCTCCCGTTACTTCCTCTCTTTATGTCCAGCTGTTCCCTTGTCACTTCCTATCTCCTAGGTCCAGCTGCTCTCCTGTTACTTCCTCTCTCTTAGGTGCGGCTATTTTTCTCCGGAGCCTGTTTTCACATATCCTCGACTATGTTCTTACCTTAGAGTACAGCGACCAAACGTAACAAACTTATTATTTAGTAAATTACTACTTTTGAAAGAATATGCGCGCAGATGTGTCTGTGTGGGTGTAATAAACTTACTGGCCGCAAATGTGTTACATACTTCACTCTTCACATCCAAAACAATACAGTATCTCGGCGCAAATAGCCATCGATGATGATCGACCTTCAGGAGCCACTCGCATTCTACATAAGCGTGTCCCAACCAGTGTTCCGCGGAACCCATTCAGGGGCTCCGTGAGAGACCGGGGAATAAATGCATTTAAAATTTGAAATACAAACAAAATTCCAAATATTCCTTGAAATATCGCAAAGATAAAAAAGACAGGAAAAGTTTCAATTTTGCTCGAAATGTAGGATATATATATATACATATATATATATTTATATTTATTTATTTGTAGAGATCTGATATATATATCAGCTCTCTACAAATAAATTTTCTTGGCAGTAATTTAGCAGTAAGTGAATTGCCCTCACCGCCATCAACATTTTATGGCTTATGAACGTTGTCACAAGTACGAGTTCCTCGAGCTATGAAAAATTACGTCAGGTGGTGTCCCTCCATGGTAAAAGGTTAGGTAACACTGCTCCCCAGTGAAATCAGCTTTTTAATACATAAATTCAAGGGTGCGGGGCACAGAGTTGTGCGTAGACTGGCGGTAGTTGGCCATTCACCTCCAACTGGTAAGAAAATCCGAAAATGCGTGCAGACATACATTCCATGCAATTGTAGAACTTCGTTCAAATATAAAAAGCAATTGTTACAAATTATTACACAAATAAAACCCTTAAAACAGGAAGTATAAGTTTCGGGCCCATCGTCATAAATTTAAGAGATACCAGTCGGGTGGCATGGGACGAAAACAAACGTAGAGAACAGCTGACTGATAAAACCAACATATTCTTTACACATTCCCAATAATTCTGGCCTTGTACGTTGAGTCGAGCTCTGACGATCTCAAGGCTACGCTCTTGCTTTGCTACTAACCTTACGCCATCCCCACATGGCTACAATAAACTGGCCATTTACTTATGCCCCTTTTACTTGCACGATTATGACGACTCTAAATTCTGTACTATCACACTTCTGTACTTCTAGTAACTCCATAGAGAAGAGCCCCTCTTGAGAAACTGGTAGTCTTTCAACTGATCAAAATTTGTCCGCGTCCCCTAAAACCTGAAAGTTCGTTCCCGTGCTCACAAGAGCCATATAATGGGTCCTTGGCGGAGCTGTTTCTAGGTTACTCAGTCACAAAATTACTTGTGGTTCATTGCCGTATTATGTCACGTTCTAAATCTTCTCGTCTTTCTGACTAAGATGTACGCATTTCTCAATCCCGAAGAATGCTACGCATTTTGACCTTCGCATCGTCATTTGTTTCGTCATTAGAATACTATTTTGTAAGTTCATTGAGTTAAATTCATGTCCGTGAATTTTGTAAACAAAGTAGCTGACGACTTAATGTTGGCTAAAGAGACAATAAATGAAGAGTCATCGTGCTGTAAAAGAAGCTCTTCCAGTTGGTCAGTTTAATGGGGCAAGCAATGGCGTCCCAAAGACAAATAACAGTCAAGCACTTACCTCTGAATCTTGGTGACAGGACGAACCATGACTCGCTTTTCGTCCTTAGGGAGCCGTAGGTAATCTTGGTCACCCAGCAGGAACAGATCCTTGGAAATTATCATCTCCAGGCCAGCCACAGCCCGATGATAATAATGATATAGCAGTGGTGGTTGTATCACTCCAGCCTCTAGCTGACAACCAATCCACTGTTGTCAGTTCGCCATAACTTGTAACATGTGTGTATTTTTTAAAATTCTATAAATAAAATATATTGATATACAAATTATTTTACGTCTTTCCACACAGCAACACTTAGGTTTTATTCGTTTTACCAATAAAACAAATGTAGCACAACTCAGTAGCTCGTCACTCATATATACAACCAATAACACACCGCACTTTTCATCGCACGCGGAAATTCTAACTTCGCACGGCGCTAGCAACCGGTGCACTAAACAGTGTATCGGTGTCTTTACTGTGCAGACGTCCAATACCGCGCCCTTAGACAGCCAATAGCAGTCAGAGCCTCTCACTGCCAATAGAAACGAAAGAGGGGAAGGTGGGCAGGACTGCTGCCGCCATCTGTGGGATAGCTTCTGTACTACAGCACGCACGGCGATCCACTATGCGAACTCATCGGATTTGTATTGGGTATTTAGTAAGCGCAATTTGACTCTCCTCTTTCAATATTCCATCTAAGGCATACAGGAGTTTGGTATGCAAGTGGACTGTGATCCGTGGTTCAGATACAGCTCGCGACGTAGTGTTACTCTTCATTATCATTGATTATATTTTTAATAAATAAACTGTTTACAAAAAATTATTTAAATTCAATCACGTGTTACACTCTTTGATGTCTTTACTTCCTTACTCGATATAAGTTCCTCTACCCTCTTTCTTTCTTATTTTTGTGTGTCTTTTTCCCCACCTCCCTTCTTTTCATCCTTCCTTCCTACTTTGTGCCTGGGTAACGGTACACAAAATTTAATTTCTTTTTCACGAAGGAGGTTTTGTAGTTCTATATTTTACACGAGGAATCAAAAACCTTACCAAGCTCGGTTCACAAAGGAACCTTCAAGGACTTGGGTGGTCCGCGCATTCTTAATCTCGGCACTAGACGCAGACGAGTGGCCAGCTTCACGTCTCGGCCAGTTTACCCCCGGGAAATAAAACCCTGGTAACAATTAAATTGGAGGCTGTGTTGGCCCCACAGCTGGTGTGGCCGCTTCTTGCCACTGCTGTAAATGTGAGTTCGATTCTCGCCAGGCCAAGGGACTGACATAACTGCGTTTAATTTAGCTAGTAACTACTAACTAGATTTCCCCTTCCAAAACTGAATCACAACAGCTATTTTATTGGGTTAGCCGGTGCGTTTGTAGGAACTGACATGTAACAGCAATGAACGCGCCTCTGTTAGTGAAATGAAGTTGTGCTGCAGTGCGCACTATTATTGCGTGACGTCACCCCGACAGGATCAAATATAAAATGCTGCTGAATGCTGAAAAATCCAACAATTTACTATTCTCGCTGTTATTTTGTTTCAGTTCATTTTCACGACACAGCTAATAAGTATTTTCTTGCTAATTTAATTAATATTGCTCAGAAGCGTGTGATGCTGACCAGATAACTGGCTACCAAAATATGCTTAATTACACCTCTTGGCGTAAGAAACCCCCAGGTTACGAACCACTGAACTTCTACTCACTTTGCCAAAAGCAGAAGTGTGAAATAAATACACACTAAGAAATGGTACCGTCGTTAGTTGCAGGGCATTACTTCATAGATTCCCTGGTTGCATGTTCACCCTGTTTGAATGAAGGGTCTACAGGCCTCATGGGTTCAATGAAACGAACAAATGATGAGCCGATCCCAGTGGCCGCGCGGGCTAAGGTGTGGGTAGCGGCTGCTCGCTTGCTGGGATTGCAGGTTCGAATCCCGCCGGAGACATTAAAGACTCTTGTGAGTGTTGTGTGTTGTCAGGTAGAGGCCTCTGCGTCGGGCTGATCGTTCGTCCAGGGGAGTCCTACCGAGTGTGGTGTCTGAGTGTGATCGTGAAGCCTCAATAATGAGAAGAACCTGGCCTACTAGAAGCTTTTGTGTCAAGGAGGGATGAAAATAATGATGAATGGTGAGTCGGTGAAGATCTTGAAGGAATTGATCATGATATTCCGGAAAAAATAAATAATTCACGACGACATTCGAAATTAGAACCTGGCAGACATACCCCCTGAAAACAAGCGTGAAGTATCAATGCTACAGTAAGATAATACTCGCGTCTTTTTGGTGTTAGAGCCACATCAAGGGCTGACCCGTTGATCGACAAACACAATTAAGTTAGTTACGTTGTGGCTGTGTGACCTGGTGGTACTGTTACCATACGGTCTCAAGGGTCTGCAAACCTGGCGGGTCGACGACACAGAACCACTGATCTGATTCAGCCGCGCGATCCATTATTGTGTCCACCTTATCTCATGGTTAGTCCCAAAGATCAAACACTATGCTTATCAAGTGTGGTTATTAAACAACAACACTATTTTAAAAAGTGATTTATTGATCCAATTAATGTACATATACGATATCCTCTTCAAAATAATTTCCATCGGAAGCTGCACACCATTGTGCAAGAAGAACCTTTCAGGTCTCGAAGCATTCTCTGAAGTCATTTCGCAAGGGCGCCGTTTTAAGTTACTCTGCCGTCTTTCCATACATCTCACGCAACCAATTGAAGGTTTCGGTGGCAGTTTTCTTCATTTTCACACAAAATTGATGTTACCCGTTGCTCAGTTTTTGAAATCAAACTTCATCGCGACAAGTTCAAAGAAACAGAGTATGAAAAGAAATATATAATATTCAACACTACGTTAACAAAACGGAGCGTGGTTTGGCAAGGGACTGTGGGGTCTTAAAGTGATTCTTTCCTATTATGTTTACGGTATTTGTATTTAGAAAGGATATGTTTACACTATTTCAATTCTATTCTTACGAATTAAAATTTTAGTTCGTAAGAATGAAGCTGTGTTTAGATTGAACGTGTTTACTTTACATTATGACAGTGTAAAGAGAAAGGGGATGAATCACCTGAAGATTATGAACTCCAGACAAGCTCAAATACATAAAAATTGTAATACATAAGAACAAAGTTGTGTTTAGAAGGAACAAATTTAAAGTATTCTTGTGACTGGGGAAAGTCGCAAATCGTGCATTTCGTGGTTCGATTTGCGGCAGGTCAAGAGACTGTTACCTACTGCAATCAGTTGTGCCCGGGTATTGTGCCCACGCGACCCTACATTCAATGTTTATGGGCAGTCAAACGGTGAGGCCATAAACCTGGCCACTCAGCAGCACCTTATACCGAGGAATGAAAGGTGTTATACCTCCATTCCCCTCCATGCCTTCATGGAGCGCACAGGGAGGATGTGCCCATGAGCACAAGAATGTTAAGAGCCTCCTGCAGTGAAACGAGTCAAGGCCGTAATCTTGCGCCAGCAGAAACAAATAACAGCACTATAAACATAATTTACGTTTCCTTGTTCCGACACTTGATAGCTCCATAAATTTCATGACAGTTTCAAGGAAAAGGCCCCATCCACAGTATCCACACGCTATATTGTTTAGAACCATCCGACCTTTACGTCGTATCTGTTTCCGTGTTGGAGAAAATCTGTGGCAGAAAACGTGTCCAGACATACCTCTTCCAAGTAACATAACTAATTGGGCATTTTAGGTACAGGCCCTCTTGGACCAAACAGAATATAGACGCTACATTTTTTTTTATGTTTTGTTGACCGTGCATCCTGATATGACCTTTGTAAATAACCAACTTGACACACAGTTTTTCATTTATGTTTTTTCCTATTCTCTACATGTTTCGGGCAGCCATGCACCCATCATCAGGAGAATTATTGTATTAATCCGACACCTCGTTTACGAGTATGTCACTCTGTGTAGACGACCGTCTGGTATGCAGATAACCTTCATATCAGACGGCCATTTACACAGAGTCACATACTCTTAAACCAGGTGTCGCATTGATACAATAATTCTCCTGATGATGGGCACATGGCCGCCCGAAACATGTAGAGAATAGGAATAAACATACATGAAAAATTGTGCGTCAGGTTGGTTATTTACAAGGATCAGACGCTACATTCCCCTGCAAAGCGTCGGTAATATTGAAGTACTGAAATTATAACATTGTAGAACTACGACCATTCCAGACTGCTGCCATATTTTACTTGTAATGTCTTTATATCTGTGCAAACCCACACGGCGTCATACACCACAAGACTTTTTTTTCATTATTTGAAATCAGCAATCAGAGTACAAAGTGTTCCATAAGCTAATGGGCTGGCTATGAGTCAAACTTTTGGACGTGCTAGCGTGATGAGGTCCCCTCCTGTGAGGAGATCTCGTTCACCGTGTTACAGGTCAGCTGGTCACGGTCATTTCAGTCTTCGTACGACGTTATCCCGTGGAATGGGGTGGAGTAGTGGGTTCGAGTGAGTTTCTAGTTTCATACGGTGCTTGATACTTCTGGTGGGGACGACTTCTTGCACGGTTGGAATACCTAGGTCTTCGTGGATCACAGCATTGGTGACATACCATAGGGTGTCAACAATTGTTCGTAATATTTTAGACTGACATCTCTGTATGATGGCAGTATTGGACTTGCAGGCACGACCCCATAATTCAATGCCATAAGTCCATATAGGAGTAATGAGAGATTTGTACAGCAAGAGTTTATTGCCTACAAAGAGAGGAGATGACCTTCCAAGTAACCAGTAGAGTTCTTTGTGTCGTAGGTCCATCTGTTTTCATTTCTTGACGATATGTTTCTTCCAGTTCAGCTACCACAAGACTTGAACCTAACGAAGTATCGCACCGAGAACCTCACATCTCATATAATGTGTTACTATGGAGATATTCTAACGCGAAAAAGTACATAACTCCAGTACTGACAAGATTTGAAAGTTTTGAATAGGAATAATTTCAATCCTTAGAGATGAGTTTATATTCTAGAAGGATTTGTAATCGCGGTCGAATATAAACAAGTAAGGAAATGTAATCTAGGCACAGCGTGACAAATATGAAGCCTTCGCAAACTTCTCTAAAGTCCCTGTCCACACCATGGAGGCATACAGCGGAAGTAGAGGTAGGGCTCCGTATAGTTCCACTCATTCCTAAACTCCGCACTAGATAGAGATGAGTGGTCATCTTCACGACCCGGTCACTTTGCGTCCAAGAAAGAATCCGGTACTGACTGAGTAGGAGGCTGAGTGGGCTTCAGACGCGGTCTGGACGTTTTGCATAAGAGAAGTATCTCTTGTCCCTACTGTTATTCGAACCAGGGATGATAGAGCCTGTAGCCTAGACACTACACATACTTTCAATAACATCGAAAACGGTATGGCATACGTAAAAAGTGTATTACACATAAAACATGTGTATCATGTCTCTCTGCGCAGGCTGTTGATAAAGATAGCTCTTTTTATCTCCGATAAATATTTAGCACGTTACGCTTGGGATGCACGCAAATTGTCATGTAAATATATTTCGTAATAATCTAAACTGCTGAGATTATACCGTATAGTGTCATATATGTACGAGGGGGTGCTGATAAGTCTTTAGCCCGACCTACTTCCCGGTGTCGTAGGACGGAATCGATAGCGTCGTTGGAAAAAGGGGTCTGTTCATGTGCGGAATTGCAAGCCTTTTCTTGTTACAGAGGCAGAAAGGGAGAATGTCACGCGACGTGCGCGATTTCAACAACATGGAGACGCGAGCTGTCGTCAAGTTTTTTTTTTTTCGTGCAAGGCAAGGCGCCGAAGGAAATTCACGCCATTCTGAAAGAAACATTAAGGGAACATGCACCATCGTATGCCACCGTCAAAAACTGGGTGGCCCAGTTTAAACGTGGTGATTTTCCACTTGTGATGTGCCTCGTCCTGGACGACCCAAAACAATGACCACTCCGGAGATTATTGATCAAATTCACGAGCTAATCTTGGATGACCGCCGGATTTCGGCTAAATCAATAGCTGAGCAACTGGGAATCTCACGGGAGCGGGTTGGGTCCATCATTCATGAAGATTTCGACATGCGGAAGCTGTCCGTGAAGTTGGTCCAGAAATGTCTGAACGCGGATCGAAAACGTCAACGGTGCCAGTCATCTGAACAAATTTTGGAATTTTTTCGGCGCGTTCCAAATGATTTCTGGTAGTGATTGATGACCATGGACGAAACCTGGTTATATCACTATTACCCGGAGACAAAGCAACAATCAGTGGAGTGGCGGCATAGCGACTCACCCCGCCCCAAAAATTCCGAGTGCAAAAATCCGCTGGAAAAGTTCTCGCCTCGATTTTTTGGGATCAAGACGGCATCCTCCTCATTGATTATCTTCCAAAGGGCCAAACTATCAACGCGGAGTATTACTTATCTCTGCTGGTGCAA
>Ga0123355_10013951_pt1 | contig 12529 bp, 9 predicted proteins | sample TergutEmb28metaG_3_FD_89872 | JGI IMG/M metagenome (GOLD analysis project Ga0123355, IMG submission 89872) | Embiratermes neotenicus P1 segment gut microbial communities from Petit-Saut dam, French Guiana - Emb289 P1 | ecosystem: Host-associated > Arthropoda: Insects > Digestive system > Gut ...
CACAGATGTGAAAAGTGTGTTGAAGTAAAGGGAGATTATATTGAAAAATAGCAAAGTTGTTTCATTTCTGTCACCTTTCAAAGTTGGTCAGGCCGGAAACTTATGGACCCTACCACGTATTATATTCACATTCTGTAATGTTAAGTATGTGTATTTAGTATATATTCCACATACACTTTGTATTTGAAGTATGTGTATTTAGGTATTCTGTACACAGTCTGTGCCTGGGGATTGAATGCCAGTGGGGGAAAAATTTTCTGTGCCCCTGTAGACTAGCCCTGAGGCCCATCCAGACTTGTGTCTGTCCTGGGCTTAGAGTGGTGTGATTACCCACCCCCTTCTAGTGCCAAGGGTTGAGAATGGATTGGGGCTACACTTTTGCTTGCCCTCTGTGCCTGCACAGGCATTTCATGGGATGACCTATACCTGTACACAGTCTTTATATTTAAGTATGTGTAGTTAGGTATTCTGTGCACAGTATGTGATGTAATGTTCATTCTTATGATTAAGTTGAAGCATAGTGAACCTCAGTGGATGATGAAACGTTCATTTAACTACTTTGTTACAAATAATTAACTTGTGTAGGGGAAACAATCTTCTGGTCAAGAAACCTGATAGAACAAATCAGATAGATGATTTGGTCATGAAAAAGGAAAAGAAATTGATGTGGCTGTCACTGATGGTGTCACAGGTTGTTTAATGATATGAGAAAGTGATGCTGTGTCATTGGGTGAGTATTTTCTGACATTATGAAGGATCATAGTGCTTTCATGTGTCAAGAACCACACATCCAACAGCACAGAACCACATCCCATTAGATATGAATCCTCAGCAATACTGCTATGAGAATGTTTAAATGTCACAACATGTTGTGATTTCTGTGGAGAGGGGTGGATTCTTTTCTATTATGGTAATAATATTGAGTGTTTGTATCAGTACAGAATTAATCAGTCATCTCAGAAGTTCTGTTCATAAATTCTTTTTGTGATGCAAAACTGTGGTTGCTGTTTCAGAGGAAGTGATCCTTGCTGAGGAAAGGACCACAGAGGAGGAGAAAATGCATATTATTGAAGGTGAGCAGCTGCATTGGTTAAGTTTTGTAAGTTCATGTTAAATATGAGATGTCAGGGTTACACAGAGATCATCTAGATACAGACACCATGTAAATCTAGTTGATGGTGAGCATAGTTTAAGATAAACCAGCTGCTCCCATCTTCAGGGTAAAAGGTGGAAGCAACCAGTTCCTTTGACATGTTGAGAACCATCTACCAGACTATGTGATGTCTTAAACTAAAGACATCAATCAGAGATTAATTCTGCTAATTTAAGGACACAGATTTTACTGTTGTAAATTTATGTTTAATCTTAAGTGATCAAACAACAGTCATTTAGCTCAATATACCAGACAGTACTGAATCTGAACTTTACATAATAATGTAAACGTGGGATGTGCTGTTTTTATCCCTTTCCAACATAGTGTTAATATTATGTACCACCTGCTGTGAAGGTGATGTAAATGCACCTCTCTAAAGCATAAAGGGTGGATATACATGAGCAGATGATGTGGAGTGTCTGTAACTTTCTGTTCAGAACAAACATGGAAAATTTTTTTTCATGTAAAGCAATCTACCAGTATTCACGTTCCTTTTTGCATGTGGGAACTTCATAATTTTTGCTAGTAACATGCTGATCAGATGGATGTTATTACTGTCCTACATATAAAAATCTGATTTACTACAAACCAGTCACCCAGTGTTCAAGTTTCTTCACATGTGGTCACTGGTGCTTCATGCACTCTTGTGTGTTATGTAACAAATGTCCCACATATATAGGCAGTTTCATAGCACATTCATTGTAGCATATCCTCAGTGACTCTCATAGAATTCTGGAGTCCGTTTTTGAATTCTTCTGTAGCAGTGTTGCTTATTTTACTGCGGCCCCCAATACGTGATTCTCAAAGTACATTTTGAACCCATATTAAAATCTTAAAACTAGGTAAGTTTTTAAACAAGCTATAGTATATGTAAAATGAAAAGGAATGGAATTAAATATGTGGTTTATTTTGGAGTGAAAGTAAGAAATAGTTCGGCATGTCTTGCATCCCTACCACTGCTGCTATGTGAAATAGCAGAGAAATTAGGAACTTACACATATGCAGAAAAACTTGAATCCTGGGAGACTCTGTTATAGTAGAAAGTTTTCCATGTTTTCTGGGCAGAAATTTTCACTTCTTCCGTATTGTTCACTGGTTTGTAGCCTCCCTGTTTGTAAGTTGTTTTGCCATGTTATGTCTAAATAGAGTAGTTATATAAAAACAGTAAATGACATGTCTGCATAATAAAGTGTAGTCAATAACAGGTTGATATGGTGGATAACTTTTCTATTATTATTTCTTGTGTTGTTGCTATAGAAACCTAGTACAGATGTGCAACAGTGTCAATAGCATCACATCACCTTTGTGACAAATTTTCTGTGCTATATCCTAGTGTTTTTAGTATAATTACTTCACTGTTTTTCTTATCTGCAAAAATGTTTATCACTTCACATGCACCAAACAGAAAGTGACAGATGACAGTGGGGTTCACAGGTCACTGTAGAAGTATGGGTCCTGAATGTGGAACTTGCTTTGTCTCATCCTTCTGGCACCTTGCATTTGGAGGTGGCATTTAGTTTTGGAAAATTTTTGAACCTTTTGACTGCTAGGATGTTACAATGTGTTGACTAATAAATAGTGGTGCTTCAGAGAAGTGCAGTGATGCCGTCTTTAGGGTCATGTAGTCTGAGATGTGTGCTGGACCCATAAGACCCTTAAGATGTAGTTATGACCCTCCTGTGAAGCACCAGTAACTACAATACAATACTGAATTTGCATTTTTGTGGGGGCCTTCTGAAATATCCTAATATCTTGGAAAGAGTAATGCTGTTATGGGAATTTGACTGTGACTGTACAAAAAATTTATAAAACCATGGAAAATTGAAATTGTGGGAATGTAAAGTCAGGGTTTTACTCTATTTACATGCACATATGGTGTAACATCTCAGAAGACCTGAATCCTTATTAACACTGCTGTGAGAACTTCAAATTTCACATTTATTAGTGTCTGTACTGCGATTTCTTAGTCTTTGTTGGAACTGAGCCCATGCTGTAATTTGTTGTTTCAGCAAGGAGAAGAGCGGCAGCAAAAAGAAAGAAACTAAAAAATTTGGGGAAGAGCAAGAGTACAGATACAGAAGAGGAGGAGGGTGAGGAGGAGGATGAAGATGGTGAGTGACAAGAAGGGTCTAAGAACTAGGAATCACTAAGGTGTTTTCCTTTCCAGTACAGCCAGCTGGCCCATTGTCTTTATTACAGTCCAGGGCAAGTTTGGAAAAATGTGGTAAGTGTACTGTTAGAGGGAGAGAGGATAGTCTGATACCCCAACCATTCTTTCTGCTGTTGTAGATGAAGGTAAGATTGCTGTATGGCTGGCTATGTGTTTGCATTTCAGCAGCAACCAAAAACATTTGTAACCACTCAGTTTATGTACTTGGCTTGTTTCTAGTGTGTAAGAGTACAATAACTGAGCCTAACCTTCAACAGACTGGATTTTTTTGTCTTTGCCTTTTGTTTTCTTCTGAGGATGGAGATGGATCCAATATTTGAAAAACTGTGTTCAATTTCTATTTCTTTAAGCACTGAGTGATAGGCAAAGTCCAAAACTTTACTGATCTAAAAGTGCTGCACTGTCATCAGAACCATGCATAAATGAAGTGACTGACAGCTAAGCCACTCAAAGCTAAAGGTGAAGTGAATAATATGTGCATGATATTACTGTGTAGTTGATACAGAAGTGAATTTTGTGAATATAATACCTGATAACCTTTATTATCACAAGGAAAAACCTCATTCTTTACCTGTAATGTGGTTGCTGACCTTAGTAATATAACAATATGAAGAAGCTTGCACTCAGATTAAGAATTTAAAAAGTAAGTTTAGATAGACCGATAGACCCTGAATTTGGAAGGTACACGCTTCTTTGACTTTCCAGTAACTGTTGACAGTTGATAAGGCAGAACATCCCAGGAGACCTGAATCTTCATAAATGTATTGTCTGGGAGTAAAATGCCCTTCAGATTTTATAACATTTTAAAAGAGAAGCCCCTGCAAAGTACAGTAATCTAATTAAATGACTGTGCAGAGCAGCGTTTTTCTTGAGAATGTAGTAGTTCCTCATATAGTCAAGAATTTACCTGCTTGGTCTGTAACAGGAGATGAAGGAAGTTAACAGAACTAAGGTTATTCTGAGAATAAAAAATATATTTGTAATATATTTGTAATAGATTGTGTTTCACTTGCACTTCTTTGTATGTTGTCTGTTACAAACACTAAACAGAAACTCACTTGTATTCAATATACACAACATCTGCATAAAAAAACAAATATTATTTATTTAAGAACTCAAGTACTAACAGTTAGTTACAGTTCACAATAAAACCTCAGATCCAGTATTGTTGAACATCAGTAGTGATTGGTACCTCAAGTAGAAACTCTTTGCACCATTTTGTATTTCATCCAGAATTCATACAGTTGCAGTGTGTCTGTTTCACTTGTAGTGAGTATGCAGTTTGTACTTGAGAAAGACCAACAAGATGCACAATTTTTGTTAATAATTTATTTCACTTAAATTATCCTCGACATGTTTCGAACAAGTAATTGTTCATCATCAGGCGGAGGTCTGTACAAACAGCTTACAGTATTTCACCATGCATCTTATGAGGAGTCTAGTCTAGTTACTGACACAGTACGAATGTTCATATTGTGTCAACAACTAGACTCCTCATAAGAAGCATGGTGAAATACTGTAAGCTGCTTGTACAGAACTCCTCCTGATGATGAACAATTACTTGTTCGGGGATAATTTAAATGAAATAAATTATTAATAAAAAGTGTGCTTCTTGTTGATCTTTCTCACGTATGTGTATCACGATGCATGGTTCAGGGAATGTAAAGTATGCAGTTTGTCTTACTTGCTTTTACAAAGTGAGCATGTGACATCATTTAAAAGCTCTGTTTAATACTGGTAATTTCCTGTGGTTCAGGTCTAATGTATCCTTGTCTAGAAATAAAAGGAAATTGACATTCCTTGAGTGTAAAGTAAGGAATGTCAAAGATTATAAATTGTATATTTACTTTTGCAGGTTCATCAGATTCTAGATTTTGGATTAAGGTTTTGTTGCATCTTTTCACAGTTTTTGTTGTATTTCATTTCTGTACACTGTTTTTATGTTGCATTACAGTCTTTAATTTGTCATAATTTATAACACAGACACTTCATCTCAAAAACCCTTTTGTTTCAGTGCCTAAGAAAACACTCAAAGGTATGGATGCCAACTTTGTTCATTGCAACAGGTTGTTAGTTATACAGTATTATGAGTAGAAATGCGACATAGTAGTCATTTGATTGGTAAGCCTGTCAGTAGTCTGACATGTTAGCGATTTGTATAACATACAGCTGTGGCAGTGGTGGCTGGGGTAAACCAGTACTTTGCTGGTGATCTACATGTGAGTGGGGATAGGAAACTGTGTAAGTGTGTTAGAGTGTGTGATGAAGTGGACGTAGAACTGTTAAAGCAGAGTGCCTCATGCTATGCAAGTTGAATGTAAATCTCTGTTCTTAAAACTGAAATTTGTTGTGCGAGGTTTGAGGTTCTCACATAGGAGTTGCTGATGATTCAAGTCTCCCAGAATGTGACACTGTGTTGTTCAGCGAGTAATTTTTGGTGTTTCAAAGGATCGTAATTCATCCTTCATCAGGATGTAGCAGTCTTGGATAACCTGGAACCATTCAGTGAATGACACAGGTTCACATCTGTAAAGACTCGACTCATGAGATTAGCCAGATTCAGGGAATAAACATGATGTAACTTTGCTAAAGAAGCATAAACTTATATAAATGATGAGGGGTTCATGGCACTGGAGACTCATATTGTGGTCTTTATGGATTATGTCTGTGTGTAGTTTGGCAGGTAGTATGTCCATTTCAGAACAACATTCTGTCTACATCTTATATCCTGGAGATGGAAGCAACATTATGCTATACTACTACTACTACTACTACTACTACTACTACTACTACTACAACTACTACTATTACTACTACCACCACCACTGCTGCCACCACCACCACCACCGCCGCCGCCGCTGCATGACAGACTAATTTCTGCCTCTGGAATCCTCAATTTTTCTGCCCTCTATTTTGTCATCTAACGCCAGTTTTTCCATCTTGCAATCCATAGCAGTTTTCTGGCATCTTTGGTCAGCACATCTGTCCACCTGTTCTTTAGCTTCTCTGCTGTTTGCCTGCCTTGTATTCTTCCTCCTAACATTTTCTTGGTGTTCTTCATCCATGAATTCATCCATCCGTCTGTCTACCCACCCATCTCTCTGTCTGGCCTTACTGCAATTGTCCAGCCCATTCCTTTCCTCTGAGTTTTATATGTCACCACAATTAGGACTTTAAAACAAATACTAGATGTCATGTTATATTGGATGCTCATTTGTGTATTTTCCTGTAATGGCCCATATATTACTCTATGCATTTTCTGTTGAAAGGCTCCAAGGGCCATTCCCACCTTCCTGGATATTATTGAAGTGTGGCAGCAGTATGTTCCTTCAAAATGTTGGTGCCACCAGCCAGACTCCATGTTGTGATAACACAATGAGAAGAATGTTAGCCATCAACTTCGTCCCTGTCTTCTGTTTCTTGATTCCTTGTAATGTACCGTATCACATTGCTTTTCAGACTAGGTAATGGGAACCTCCAAGGATGCACGAGGGATATCGTAAGGGTTTGAGCAAAGAGTAAAAAACTTTCAGAAGTTCTGAACTTGTAAAATGCATGGGAAGTGAAGAACTGCATACAGAATGTGTGCTGTAAAGTCTTGTGCAACGAGACCATTGTCTTATGGCTGGGGGGAGATGTTTAGTATTAAAATTAATTAGCTAGTTAATTATGTACACTTATGTAGCAAAAACCAACAAATGCACACTGATAAAATATGCTTTATCATCATCATCATTTTCCTCCATGGATTAGGTCGTTTGACCCGTTCCGGCATGGACGTGTTGCCATCGTTTCCTGGGGCGTCCGCGATCCCTTCTTCCTTGGGGTTCGTAGGTGAGGGCGTGTTTCGGGAGTCTGGTGTTGTCCATTCTTTCAAGGTGGTTGATCCAGTTTTGTTTGTATTTGAGTCTCACGTCTTGTATTCCAGAGATCTCTAGTTCTTGTCTTATTTCTTCACATCTTATTTCGTCCAGTCTTGTGTATCCTGTAACACTTCTTAGAAAGCGCATCTCTGCAGCTTCTAGGCGAGTAATGTCTCTCTGCGTGGTTACCCATGTTTCACTGCCATAGAGTAGTGATGGTCTAGCTACAACTTTATAAAATTTCATTTGTGTTTCTGTACGGGTTTTCTTTAAGTGTTTTATAATAGTGCCACATATTCCTTAGAATCTGTTTATTTTTTGTCAAGATCTGGCTCACCTTCTAAACTCAGTTTGCATCCCAGATAATTAAATTGTTTCACTTGTTCTAATATTGGTCCGTCTATTTCTATTTTAGAGCGCACTAGGTGTTTTCCTTTAGAAGCCATAATTTTTGTTTTGTCGGTAGATATTTTGAGGTTGTGGTCTTTGCTCATTTGGTTTAATAAATAGACAGATTTCTGGAGTTTGTCTTCAGAGTTTTGTATTATTACTTGGTCATCTGCAGAGAGTAATGTGTTAAGGTAGATGTTTCTTTTAAGCTTTATGCCAGTGTTAGTTTTGTGTTTCCAGTTTCTTAGGTCGTCATCTATGTAAATGTTAAAAAGAACCGGTGATAGATTACACCCTTGTTGTACTCCTTGATTAGTATATTTTTATGAAGAATTTTCCTTCCCGTGTCAATTTGCACACTGGTATTTTTGTATAGGCTCTTAATTACTTCAATTAAATGATAGGGTATGCCTCTTTTGTTAAGAATTTGCTATTGTTGGTTTTGATTTACTCTATCAAAAGCTTTTTCTAAATCCAGGAAGGCTATGTGAATTTCTTTATGCTTTATTTTATGTTAATATTCACCAACATGTTTCGGTTTCCTCTGCATCTATCATCAGTGTGTTTTACAAGAATACAGATAGTATATAACAATTGCCCAAATTGCATCAATAAAACCACTTGATGTAACAGTATCACAAGCACTCCCTCATGGTCTTAAAACTTTGGATTATATTATTAAAAACAGTTTACAATAAATTGTTGTTAAAACAAATAAAAGTTTGGTGTGTTTATATTGTATTTCGTTGCATATTATTGATATACATCCTGTTAGATGAGTAAAGATGAGTTCGAAAGGGGAGATCGCTGAAGACTAGTCCTAAGCCATCACTTTCTTTCTACAGAGATTTGACATTGATTTGTTGTATGCCATAATACATTCATTTGTGCCATGGTGGGACAAATACTTAATGTGAATTATGACTATGTGTGAGGGGTCTCATTGTCCATTCATAACTTGCAAAATAATAATAGAATAAAGCTTTTGGCATTGGAATGTCCTTGAAACTCCTTTCTGTAATGAAGAACTAGTTGATGTTTACATGTCACATAGTAGTGTTAGTATGCTTAAATCCAGGAACCATGCAGAATATTGGTGGGAAAAGTTGCTTGGAAAGCTTAGAATTAAGTAGGTGGTGTGGATATTAGGTCTGTGGAACTGGCTTAGAATTGTGGTTTTAGGACTCATGGTTTCCTGCCAGAAATTTTCTGTCATCAATTGACAAGAAGAACTTTGACATTGTGAGTTGCACGCCTTATCTCTGCTCCTTTGGAGAAAGAATACAGGTCCTATTAAAACGTACATATGTTTCACTTTATCACTTTCCCCAGATGTTAGGTTATAACAAGGCTAAAGGCAAATTTGCAGACTTCTTGCCAGATAGAACATAACAGAAAATAATCATACAAAGTAGCACACACAAGACAGAGTTGCACTTCAATCCAGTGTATGTTGAGCGGGAATACCTTGGTGATTGGTCGTACGTATCTAACATTCTGACTTCCCTACATTTACTGTTGTGAAGGTCAGAGCTGTTCTTGTAAGCTGACAACAGTAGTTGTACAGTATTGTGATTGCACAGCATTGGACTGGTACCCATATAGTACTGCCACAGAATGTCTTGTCTTTAGCCTAAGCCTATGGCTGCTACACAACACCCATCAAGATCGAGTCAATGTATTTATTGTTACAGCTGAGTTGGTGACAGTTTGCATGTATGTGGGACATAGTCATACTGGAACAGTAGTTGTACCACCAGAATTCACATAATCAACATTAGAGACAATTTGATGTTGTTTTATTTGTGTAATGGAGATATATTTTGGGTTTAAAATGTTATTTTAGGGAATTAAATTTTTCCTGCTTTCCCAAAATTCACACACACACACACACACACAAACACACAGTGAGAATCCCTTAAATATATTTGAATATAGCAAGGAATTACAGCAGAATGTCTTCTAGATATAATTTCATTGGTACGGTTGTGTGTCCTTGTTTTTGTTTGATGTTTGTTGCTCTGTTTGAGAAAAATGACACATTGCAATTAGTTTGTTGTGATGATTATGAATTTTGAATTGTGGAGGACATAGAAGGAAGTGATAATGGCATTTTCCTACAGGGACTGAAGAAAGCACTGAACAGGGTTTTTAGCGTACTGGACAAGTTTTATGCTTTGGATCTGCCATGTATGAATCAGAAGTGTGGACCACTGTGCTGTAGTGTGTTGTACCATGTTCTCTTGTAGATTTAAACATTACATAATTGCCATTATAATTATGAATTATAGTTATAAAATATACTTATTTTGAGCAGTTACAAAATATTCAGTAGAGTATGACTAATGGTGATTGAGGTGCACTCTGGTGGCAAACGGCAATAAGGTACTGGTGCCATGTTAGGTAGAAAATGTAGTATTTTGTGCTGCTGTCACTTGCTGGAAGCCTGCAGCCAGGTTTTCATAATGCCTGGTAACAAGTCTGATATTATTTCTGGCATCACATTCTATGCCTTGTGATTTTTTTGGTTGCGTTCCAGTTGATTTCAAAGCGTCACAGATTTCATACTGTACTGTTAACCAAAATTCATTAGCACATTTCTTTTTGTGAACTTGTGTGTGTGACTGATATACTTAAGGCCCAGTCCTGTCACTGTATCAAGCAATATTAATTTTTTAATAATCCATTGTTTCTAGAAACAACTTACCTAACTTGAAACATCCTCATATTATACACCTGATACTTTTATTCATGAGTGCTGACCCATATAAGTACATGATGAAACATAAGTTGCACATTACAGGGAATTCCATGCCATCACATATGTACAGGTTGCCTGTAAATGCCTCTGCATACCTAGGGTAAGGTGATAATATAAGCTTGTTTGTAGTAATAAACTGTTTATGTTTAAGTGTGCAGCTGTACAGCTGTGCAGTTACAGTATCAATGTATATGAAAACTACATAGCAAATCTGTAAATCATAACTCCTTTTCATTGAAATCTCTTTAAATATTTTCCATATCTCATCATTTACTGTGGCCCATTGTTGTTTGTTTATGTAGGCTTGGAAGTTCTGAAAATGGAGCATCCAAAACTGTACAGTAGTAATGTGTATGTGAAGTCATTATGTAAGTAAGAAGTTTGATATTTTTTATTAAGGAACTAAAATTTTTCAGCATGTTTCTAAAAGTGGCTTTAGTGAGGAAAGTGGTTTTAAAGTGACCACAATTGTGAAACAAAAAGTGCTACATGTTTTCCATTCATAATTTTGTTTTGTTCTTTCAGGGCTCTAGTGATTGCAAAATAACATATGTGAGTGCATGTTATCTACACTTTGTCCACCATAATCCAGCATTTCAGAAACCGGCCCAGTGATCCAGTGTAGCTCCTATTAGGCCTATATCAATAGAGGCTTCTCACCTTTGCACTTGAGGATGGGAACAGAACCAGTTTTGAAAAGCTCTGTTCCATTTGGAATACTAGACACTGGACACAAGCCCAAAAAAATTGTAATCTTCAGTGTTATGCAGTACTATGAGAACCCACTACAATTAAAATATCTCAGCATATGGTTTCCACCATTTTTTTTATTATGCAGCCATTACAAAGTGCTTAAAAAGAGAAATGAACAGTGTTGTTCAAGTTGAAAGCCCCTACCCTCAGTAGTGTGCCACTTGTGTCCCATTGTGTATGGTGTATGTGTTTTGTACATGTGTCAATGAGGTAATCCATGTTCAGACATCAGCAGACCGGCAGGTTATGAACTGTGCATTGAATTCTGCTGAAAGTAGTTGGTACCGTACATACTTTTGATTTATTTTGGGTGACAATTCAATGTGAATTGGAACGTGGTTGCAGTGCCAGGGAGTGGCAGGAGCGTGGTGCTGGGTGAGGACTCTCAGCTCCCTGATCAAGGTAGCATTTCATGGGACCTGCACAGTGTTGCGTACAGCTTAGCTCCATTTACCATATCAGTTGACAGAAGGCAGTAGTTCACAACCTGGCTTGCCAAGCATTGAAACCACAGAAAAAGCATTTCCAAGGGCAGCATGTCAGTAACTACAATATTCTTCACCCTGTCAGTTGCATTTTGTAATTCAAAGATAACTGCTTCAGTTTTTAAATTCAGCTCAGTGACAGAAAATATGCTATACACACATACTGGAGTGTAATGTGGGTTTACCAATGCATGTTATGACATTTTCCTTTCATTTTTGAAGTCAAATTTGTAATCTTCTTCCAGGTAGAAATTCAGTACAACACAATGTATTTGAACAAAGTCCTTTGAAATGCTTCTTTCTCTGCCCTTCTGTTCTTTTGTGTAGTTTGGTAGACATGAATATATTTTTATTAGAATAATGCATAGTACTGTGACCAATTACCTTTATTATTACTTGTGGTTTTACTATTACTAGTTAGTTTTCTTGTGTGACCTGTTGCTTGCAGTAATGTTTGTGGGCAGACATCCATAGTAACAGCAAATTTACATTAACATTTGCCTATAGATGTACTTTAAACATGTTATAGAATTTGGAGGTTTTTAGCTTGTAGGAATTTACCAGTATGTACTTGTGTAACTTTAAATTGTGAATTACTATATTGTATTTACAAATGTAGCACATCTTCAAAAAATAATCAAATTTATTATAGTAACTGTATTTGGTATTAATTCTTTATAGTCATTATTTGTGATTACAGTTGAGCCTTTGGAATGTATGTTTCAAAGATTTGTAAATGTTACTGAACATTTACAATGTACTTCTACAAAGTAGCTTAGGACAGTCCTTACTGCATCACCATCACTACCACCAGTGCTGCTGTCACAGCCACAACTATCACCATCACCATAATCATCACAATAACTACCACCATCATCACCATTCTAAACACCACCACCTCCACCACCACCACCACAACCACCACCTCCTCCACCAACAACACCACAACCACCA
>Ga0123355_10013952_pt1 | contig 12528 bp, 8 predicted proteins | sample TergutEmb28metaG_3_FD_89872 | JGI IMG/M metagenome (GOLD analysis project Ga0123355, IMG submission 89872) | Embiratermes neotenicus P1 segment gut microbial communities from Petit-Saut dam, French Guiana - Emb289 P1 | ecosystem: Host-associated > Arthropoda: Insects > Digestive system > Gut ...
GTTACAGTTTTTAGTACTCCTGATGATGGGTGCTGTGACACCCGAAACATGTAGAGTAGCTTTGCAGTAAATAAATATCTGCATACTGTTGCATCTGGTTGGATTTTTATTAACACTGAATTATGATGCATGGAACCACGAGCTTAAAAAAAATAAAAAGTGTCCCAGTGTATCAGCCAAACTGGTGATGGTTTATATACAATGGAAAAGAAATTTCCAGTCAGACCACTACTGCGTTTCTTTGCCCACTAAACACAGTCACTACCCTGAATCACCCACACATGTAACCAACATGTATCCATCACTATTTAGATTTTAAAAATTTGCAGCTGAAACATGTGACTTAAATGCCCGGATATGTCTTTCAGTTTTCTCCTCACAATGAGCATTCTAATCCCATACTGAGATTGGGAGAAATTAGCACAAATACAAACTCAATAAATTTAGATATCTATTGTCCAACAATAACAAAGTACTCTTATTCACATTATATGCATTAATGTCTTAATGGGGTATTTGCATATTGGATTAAAGAAACATTCCCTTCTGCTACCAGCTGCATGTGGAGCTTCTCACCATTTTAGACACTTATATGACACAAATGTTTTCTTTGGGTGCTTTCAAGGCATCAGTACAGGTTTGAACTTGGTTTTTTCAGTTACAACCTCTATAAAAATAGTAATATACATATGCACATACATATACATAATATCTCCATGAAGAGGAATACTAAAAAACAATCATATATATATAAAAATAACTGAAGGGGTTCTTAAGTTACTGACAGAAGAAAATGTCTTCATGCACCCATACTATGATTTACATTTGTCTGATCTGTATTGCAGGAGGCAGTATAATCCTCGGGACAGTAACATACATTCAGACACAGCAATGCACGTATCTATACACAGACAGAAAAAGTTTATGCTTATATGAGTTAAAAGGTTTATTTAGATTTAAAGAAACACAAGAATCCTATAAGAAAATAATCTCAATTTTTTGTTTCTTGAAGGATTTTTTTTTTTCTTTAGGTATTTCCATTCATACTCTGAGTACAGAGAAAGATACCCACACACTGGACCAGGGATGCTGACTGAACTTCACACATGATGGGTGAAGTATTTCATGTCACTGCCTTTTGTAATTTTTACCAAATAATTCAAAAGTTTAACATTCATAGGAAGGTGCAAAGCAGTATTTACCTTGGCTACTGAGGTAAAATACCCTTTAAGAAGTTCATCATGATTAGATGTCTCAAGATCTGAGGTTGTAATAACAACTATACCATCATATGCTGAACTCTTCAAATCCTTTTCTATTTTCAGAGCACATGGCAACCTGAAACTAAATCAACAATTATTCTCACAGGGACTAAAATCTATATGAATAAAGCCATAACACAATCTACACATTTACAATTTATTTTTTAATGTTGCGACAACATGCGGCTATCGCTTTGACTTTGTTAGCCATTTCCTGCATTCAAGAGGTCAAATAATTTCACTTTTGGTGATTAATAACTCTATAAAAACTTTAAACAGACAAGGCAGTGGGCTACAATGTATCATAAAAACAAACAATTCAACATTCTGCAACACAGATTTGAGCTTGGGTCACTTTGGAAACCGATGACGAGATTAACAACATTGAAGTCTCTTATCTTTCATTTCTCAACAGGCAACTTACACATGTACTCTTGCAATAACTATATAGTGTAAGCGTTTGGGATCCCAGAAAGCACTTTAAGCATTGTTAACCTTGGATCTGTACCCTAGAAGGCCTAAAGATGACTCACAAAGAGTCAAAATGTCACCCTAAAATAGCATTTTATGAAATAAAACTGTTGTGTCTTTGACTAATACGTTATACTTTATATGTATTGATAAACACATCGAGATGACTAACGTTAAATCAAATTACATTTCGCTCTACTGCACGGTAAACTGCAAAAACGTTTACAAATGACGCAACGTCTTAAAAGTTGGGATAAAACGTGTCACCAAATATTAACGATACAAATTAATGTCGTAACAAGAAAGGTAAGGTTGTCCCCGCCAACCCCATGCAAGCATAGGCAGCAAAGGCACAGTTCCACTCATTCTTAACCTTGGTGCTAATAGGTGTGGTTAACTTCTCGTCCCGGCCGCTTTACCCCCGGATATCACACCAGCACCCATTGAAAAGGAAACTGGGTGGGCCCCAAAGTCGACCTGAACGTTTTGGAGATAATAAAAATCTCTTGTCCCTGCCGGGCTTCAAACCCTGGACCAAGCCCGTAGTTAGTCACTATAATGACCACTCTACACCGGCTCCAAATTAATTGTAAATATTGTAGAAATCACAATGAATTTCATATCTGACACATTTGCGCTGTAAAGTTTTACCTGTAGCAACGTTCGGGTGAGGGGCTAATGACTTGAAATTATCAGTAATATATACCTGCAACTAAAAGTACAAGAATCAGCCGCCATGTAATCTTTCGCACAGGATGCCGCGAAATAGGTGATGCCGCACTCTTATCATGATCTGTGCTCTAATCCGTGGCTCGCACCCACAGTGCTACCACCATCTGTATGCTACCTCTCTGATTGCATGCGTATACAGTTTCAACAACATAAACGTGGTCTTTACAATTCCCTTTGATAAATGCATTTCCATGCACTCAGTGAAGGGCCAGTTTATTATATACTTCGAAACTTTTATTGTGAGATTTTGGGTTCTCACAACGATGACTGTAAACAGTAATCTTTTGGGGCGTGATGCCATTAGCCTGGTATAAATCTCAAGACGCTTCGGAAAGGGTTGGTTGAAGATTTTTCCGGAACCAATAAAAAAGAGGAGGGGTTACGAAATCTAATCCTGAACAAACAAAGCAAGTCAAGTAAAGTAGGAATTTACATACTGAATATATATGTCAAAATCTGATACAAATTCAAACTTTTCGGACCACCTGAGGAGTGGGGCCCCGGTTTTTGAATGAACGTTGTACCTCCACAAAGGAAGTGTGGCTCAGCCACTTTCTGATACATGAACACCCACTTAACAACAAAGCCATCGTCTTAATACACCGTAATTCGGAACCATACAATCTACAAAGGTTTTAACAAGAAAGGATGTTTCCGTGTAGTTCCTTTGCTGGGCTTCAACATACACATGGCAACCGTGGAGCCGGTTAATGTAGCCACAGACTCGGTTGCAGTACTAGCAACACCAACGACGCCAACCTACAGCCTGATAACGAAGCTGCTACTATATCTATTGAGGATAATAACCGATAAATTCACGTCTTCCACTCAGCCAGATCGGGAGTTTACACTACAACACCATTTACTTTAATTTGACGTCTAACAAGAATTTTAACACATATTGTAATATGTAATGAATTGATAGATTAAAATAACATTCGCAGAAAGCAATGTATACTGCCTTTCAAGTGTTTTACATGTATTTTGCCTGAAGATGACCCACATGGGTCGAAACATGTTGCTTTAATAAACACCAAAACTTGGTTGTGTTGACGGTTATAATTTATACAGTCGCCACAGATCGCATAACGGAATGTTAAATTTAAAGGTGATCAGGTAAAGCATGAGATGTGCAGGTCACGTAGCACATCTGGGTAGATGAGAAATGCTTACACTATATTCAGAAAACCTGAACGAAACAGGCAAATTTGACTACCTAGTTGTAGATGAGAGGGTAAAACAAGAAAGGGATAAAAAAGAATTGGGTGCAGTGGTGTGGACCAGATTTATCTAGTACAGTAAAATATGGTGTGGAGGGCGTTGTGAGCACGGTAATGAACCTTTGGCGATCATAAAATGTGACGATTTTCTCTCTCTGATCGAATAAGGGCTTCTCAAGGACTCTGTTTTATGAACTAGTTGCATATTTGACAGGTGCAAACCTTCGTCCTGTAACGGCATTTCTCTCCAGAAACCTACAATGCACAACGGGGCCGGGCTAGTGCAGTCTGTGTAGTAATACCACGGGGTGGGTGATCCTGGCTTCACATCCCGGCAGGAATAAATAGACATTTCTCTTCTTCGAAGCTCCACACTGGCTCTGGGACCAATCCCTCTCCCTGCTAATGTGTACCGGCGTTCTTTTCTGTGGAATAAAGCGGCCGAAGCGTGAGGTCGACCACTTTCCTCCATGCATTGCCGATGGAGAATGAGTCTAGTCATACCTCTACACCCCCTATACGCTTTCATAACGTGAACAGAGACAAATTTACCTCTTTACTTTATCGTCCAGCGCATACAGAACTGCTAAGAGGGGCAAAGTGTGAACATAACGTAAGAATTGTAAATCATTTCATGCGTTCCACTGACATGAACGTTTATGAACTCGAAAATCAGGCGAACATTCGCGGAAAAAATAAAGAAACTTCGAAATGTGTCACGAAGCTGTATAAAATGTATGATTACTCTACGTTTACATTCTGTACTTACCTTTCCTCCGCCATGGTTCAACAACACGTCAGCTACACGAGTTACACTACACAGCTGTCAGTACTGTGAACTGCAGATGATAGAATGTGATCGTGCAGGATTAATGGTGCCAGAACTGATAACAGTCACGTGACTGAAACGTACACACTAGCATAAGCAGCCTGTGTACGCGTATCGTTCGCTCTACCTTTGCGAAACACACAGTACAAGGGGCACTGCACGCTCTTAGCCTGTGCTTTAAAAAGTTGCCCAACATGCATAGCAAACACGTAACGGAGACGTATGCGAGCGTTAACGTGGTGCACGTTCCTTATACTGAATATTTTATAGCATAATCGTATATAAAATTCCAGTTTATAGATTACAGAAAACATGCTATGTGTTGGTTGATCCCGTTTAGGAAAGTAATCGTTGTTTATTCTCAGAAATGCACGGCGCTGCGCAAGCTAAGTGTAAGTTCTGATCCTAGCTGGAGGCCGGCCTGCTGTTACAAGCATGTTCGCAGCGTTATAAATTGTAAAGCATATACATGGACACACTCTGGTGGCAACATATAGTTTTTAGATGCGTTCGCAAAGTTGCAAAAAGCGACTGTTAGCTTCATGTCTGCTGTCCATCCGTAGATCAGTCCGCATGGAACTCGACTCCCAATGGACGGATTTTCATGAAATTTTATATTTAGGCACTTTTAGAAAATATGTCGCGAAAATTCAAATCTCATTAAAATCTTATCAAAATAACGGGTACTTTACATGAAGACAAATATACATTTATGATCATACCTCTCTCAATATTTCTTAGAATGACAAATGTTTCAGGGGGAAGTTGTAGAGAAAATCGAAACACATATTTTATGTTCAATAACCCTTTTTCGAAAATCGTGTCATTTACGAGACAATGTGGAAATATACGGAACAGTCGGACAGGCCACAGATGATAACACAATACGGCGCATGCAACTTGCATGCCAGATACCTAAGGCTACAGACAAACACCCAAAATATGTAATACGTGTTGCTTTTCCACTACAACAATGGTTGAACGAACGCGTCTAATTATTACGTTTACACGTACATTTCCTGTCTTCTTACGTTAAAGCAGCTGCAGTGTTTTAAACGATTTATTCCGAAAGGAATTTTGAAAAATAACTGAGAAAATTCTACTTATTACACAAATATACATATCGACGTTCAAGAAGGACAATCATGACTATATTTTCACCAGAAACCTACAATTCCAACAACATCATTTCCGGTATATTTCACTAATCTGTCAAGAAAAGTCAGAGGCGTGTACTTTAAACCCACAGATCTTTCTACAAAACACGCCACTGACACCGCACATTCCAACCCTTGGCACCAATTCAGGTGACATAAACTACAGGCTTCATTTGTTTTGTTCCTTGGGAAACATTTTATGACGACTGACATTGTAATCTATCCCGCGGATGGAACCTGTAAGTACCTCCTAAACTTTGGTAGATACACGGCGTCACGGGTGATCTCTCCCCAGGATAAGGTGGCCAGGGCTTGAAGCTTCTCACTCACCTCCAAATATTACTGAGGATAAGAATAAATGGAACCATACCTCCACTCCTCAACATGCCCTCATGGCATGCACAAACACAACGTTTTTTAGTTCTGTGCCCAGTAGATCATTATTTACAAATATTAAGGAAAGTTAAAACACAGCTGCGGCTTTCTTATTTAACTTGCTCGAAAGAAATTATTTAAACAAAGACACAATTTTCGAAGATCTATTACTGTATACAAACTGACGATCCATTTTTGACTGTCGCTAGCGTCGTGTCCACCTCAAATTTCGTAAATATCTGCCATGTTGTGTATAGTGATTACAGGGAGGTATTAAAAGCACCACGAGAAGGGGGGGGTTTACGTTTAATGACGTAACGTACATACCAAATTTTGTGAAAATAGTAGAGAAACAACTTGAGCAAACTTTTATTCCCATACCGATATTTGAATTTGCCCTTAAGACACCCAGCCTACATTACTCGCAAGTTGTTTGCGAGGAAAAACAGATTTATGTCCGTATCTCAAGGTTGTTCCTACCGTGCAATGAAAAGATATGTTTGATTTAAAAAAAAACAGCATATGCACAAACCGTACACAAAACAGTAGAATTTATATCCCTCCTGCATGTTTTGGAGATTATATCGTCATCACGAGGGAATGCAAAAACTGTTTATAACATGTTACTATATGATAAAATGCAGTGTGTGTATTACTGCAGTAGCACACATTTTTGTATATTACTGCTGTAATTATACCATATTTTAACATATTTTAAATAAGTCTCCATACACAGTCGAACAAATTCACTGTAATTAGATACAATAATATACAAACATGTGGTAAACCTGCTACATGTTTCGGCCTTTTTTCGGCCACCTTGAAGAAGGCATTCGATAAAGTAAAACGTAAAGTGATCCCGTTACAGGCCCGGCGTGGCTCAGAAGGTGGGTAGAGGTATAGCTCTACTCTTCCATGACCGCGACACTAGGAGGGGGTGAATGGTCAGCAGCACGCCCCCGCCACACTTTACCCCCAGGAAAGACCCGGTACCCATTTTACAGGAGGCTGGGTGGGCCCCAGGGTCAGTCTGGACGGCCGGAAAATCTCGCCCCCACCAGGATTCGATCGCGGACCGTCCGGCTCGTAGTCAGTCGCTATACCGACTGAGCTACCGGGCCCACATTAGATAAAGTATACGTTAAAATTTTCCATTCACGGATTATTCTACCATGCGACAATACTTAACCTGAGCCAATGACATTATCGTTAAACAGGCAATAACTTCACAAGTAAATTAAACAGGTTTATACATGGAAAGATGTGGAGTGGGTTGACCATCGGACGCCGGCAATGTACACACAATGTATCTTGTCAGATACGCAAGGCACGTCAGCAATAACTGATTGCGTGACAATGACGTATCACCAGCTTGCCTCGACGGCCATTTTCCTTCTCTTTTCTGGCTGCTATGGAGGTCAAATTCCGTTTTTGTTCTCCAAACAGATAAACACAGCGACATGTCTGTGGCCGAATTCATGTTTGCGTAAGCTACGTTACGGGCGAAACGTTACGTTCTGACAACACGCAGTGTTATCAGGAAAAGGTGTGTTGAACTTTGAACTACAAACTAAAGTCAATTTCAAGTCACTTTGCAACTGACAGTCATTGCGTCATGGAGTCTAGCCCTTTCTGGTGTTCATGACAAAACTGTGGTTCGCATTTGGATATTACAGCCAAAGTCATTATGGGGCGATTTTTTTAAAAATAAGATGAGCCTGATTTGCATACTATACAACTTTCAGTTTCTAAGCCCACATACAGCACATGCCTTGAATCTTCATTACCAAAACCAGTCAGTTATTGGTTTTGACGCAAATACAGGGGTGCTGATAAGTCCTCAACCCGAAATGATAATTCTTACGTGAAAATTAAACATATACGTTGCCTTTCATCCATCTGAAGGCTACTGAGAGTCTGCAGCAAGCAAATATTGTTTCATCTGAGCAGTAGATTATCTTCCGCCACTATCGATTCCGTCCTACGACATCGGGGAGTAGGTCGGGCTAAGGACTTATCAGCTCGCCGGCAATAGCCACGTGTTGTGACAATTCTAGCGGACAGTGAAGTACAGTGTTTGAGAAAAATGTAGGGTTCTTGCAAGCTAAAACAGCAAGCACAGCACTTTAAAGTAACCGTTCTGCTATTTTTTTAAAATCAACAAACCCCCAAACCCCATTACGGGTCAACAAGTGGCCCAGCTCCATGAAAGATGTATGATGATGATGATGATGATGATGATGATGAAACCCCTAGCCTTTAAACTTTAAGCTCGTGGTTCCGTGCATCATAATTCAATGTGAATAAAAATCCAACAGATGCAACAGTATGTAGATATTTATTTACTGCAAAGCTACTCTACATGTTTCGGGTGTCACAGCACCATCATCAGGAGTATCAAAAACTGTACCGGAGGCTGCGGGTATAGTTTTTGATACTCCTGATGACGGGTGCTGTGACACCCGAAACATGTAGAGTAGTTTTGCAGTGAATAAATATCTGCATACTGTTTGCATCTGTTGGATTTTTTATTCACCCTAGCCTTTAGTTACATTACCTCTGCAATTCAAACAATGCCAGTGTCTACCCAAGAAATTCTGTTCTAATTTATAAAGACGTAGTTTGGAGTCCGCACCTGCCAGGGGATCCATACAGCCTGCTGTTCGATTGGTATCAGAGGCTCTACCCCCGGGGATAAAAAGTCGAGGCATGAGGCTGACCTCTCACTTCATTCTAATACCGAGTTTAAGAATGAGAGGAAGAAACACCTCCTCCTCCCCCAAATGCCTGCATTATGTACAAAGGGACAACTTTTACGAAAAAAATAATCTGGAATCAAACTTAGAAAAAACTGCTCAATTTCTTCCGTTTTTTTTTTTGAAAGAGTTAAACTGTCGAACACAAAAAAGTACAAATTTCATTGTTGTGCGAGTTTAGGTCAATCAGAAGTTTCCCTGCGACTTTGGGTTCGAGAATCCATATTTTGGAACGTTAACAGCTGGCTTATAAATCAAATTTCTTTCAAAGAAAGAAGAACCCCAGAAATCGGTAGCTACAGTATCAGAATTACGAGTACCTTATATCATTTCACCTTCATAGCCTCAAAACGTGTTCCATAAAATTAGTAAATAAATTTAACATAATTGGATACCACAAGCTGATAGTCGGTCAAGAGGCCAGGAACTTCTTGGCCTGTCATCGAAAAAAACGTTAAGGATCGCAAAATCTCACCACTATATTTCTAAGCCACTTCATTTTAGTCCACATCCTCACACACACTCACACACACACACACACACTCACACACACACACTCACACACACACACACAGAGTTTCTGTAACATACATACATACACACATACATACATACATACACACATACACACATACATACATACACACACATACACACATACATACATACATACATACACACATACACGCATACATACACACACACATACACACATACATACACAAATACATACATACATACATACACACATACACACATACATACATACATACACACACATACATACATACATACATAATACATACATACATACATACATACATACATATACATACACATACTTAGTCATATATATATACCAAAATTATCCTCCTATCTACGCCGAAGGTTTCGACAGTGTTATATTCCTTTCAAGGTTAGCAACTAAAACTGCGTACAATTTCGAACTTCCCCCACTCGCGGTATATGTCTTGCCCTGCTAATTCAACTTGATCGTCCTAACAACACTTGGTGAACTTCGCAAATTAAGAAACTTCTCTACGAAATTCTCTTTATTATCCTGTTATTTCTTTTTTATTATGTCCAAACTTTTGTCGCAGTAACCCATAACGAAAGCCCGTAATCCGTTTCCTTACCTTAATATGAGGGACCAAGTTTCACACTTACACACCATAAAGCGTAAAATTATAGTCATGGGTTCGTAGCATTGAAGTTGTATCAAATTTTCCAATGTGGTAATTTTTTAAGAAGACGTGGTTATTCTAGCATTTTAACAAAACATGTATCATGGGTTATGTACAAGGTGGTGGAATGTCAAGAAACATGCGAAGAAGTTAGAAATCAAGCTGTTTCCATACAAAAGACGGAGATGGGGGTAAGAAAAGTACATAAAAAGATGATAAACCGTTGTAAAAGAAACTGAAAATAAAAAGCAAGACCATGAAAAATAAAAAAAAGAGGTTTCCCAACAGAATTTAGACGCTGCGTCCTACACCAGCGGGAAGGCAGAGGATAAACGAAATTTTATAAAGTTTTCTATCTTGTTTTTTTCTTGTAAGGCAATTTGAGGGCAGGTGGGGAAGTTTGCTGAAGTGCGGAAGCCCATACTTGTTACTTTGGAGGTACAAGTTGGAAGCTGGGTTTACAGAGGGGTGGGTTGGTCATGTAAATGAATATGTGGTATATGTTTAATGTGCTATACACGCGCGCGCGCACGCACACACACACACACAACAAAAGTTGTACGCCCATTAACAGAGCAGGCAAATAAAATATGTACGGAGAAAGTAAAAAGACATTACATTAAGGCATAACAAAGTACAACATCTCTATTATTGTACCGTGCATTTCGTAGAATCACTTTAATTATCAACCAACAAATGCAATTAGATAAAATTTCACATTAAAACATTTAAATCGCTCCAACATGTTTCGATCCTATGATCATCCTCAGGGAGCTACGTTGTTCCTTGCTAAAGTCGCATTTTAAAAACACTCACTGATTAATTCCTTTATATTAACAGGGTGCTGTGGCAGCATGTCGTGTTGTGTAAGGGTACGTTGTTGAGAATGCGCTTGGCTATGGTGTGCGTAGTGTGTTACGTCGCGAAATGTGAATTTAGCAAGGAACAACGTAGCTCCCTGAGGACGATCTTAGGATCGAAACATGTTGGAGCGATTTTAAATTTTTTAATGTGAAATTTTATGTAAGTGCATTAGTTGGTTGATAATTAAAGTGAAAGTACATGTTGATTACATACCAATTATTTAGCTTATGACGTAACAGAACACACATTACGGACAGTACGTTTAGTTACTACTGAAGAAAGAAACAAGAAAAAGATACATTATATTCTTTTGGATCTTTTTGCTTTAAATTTTGCAATGCTACAATGAAAATTCGAGACAAGTTTTCCTTATGTTTAATTAATCAGTGCGCCTCGAAGACGCATGAAAGCGTGGAAGTATTTCTCCACGAATGTTCAGCCTCGGTACTAGATACAATCAGGTGGTCAAGTACACACAAAGGTTATTGTACCATCGTGCAAACTGATGAAGTTACCTTTGGGCAGTGAATGGGTGTGCCACAAATCGGCCTGTGTTCAGTAGTGAATAAAATAATTTTTATTTGTTTTTATTGGAACAGAACCTCAATAGAACGTTGCATATCCTTGTTAAACATGGTACTCGTAGACAAAGTATACTCTTCAGTGACTGAGATTAGCCTGTTCTGTGAGGCACGAATCAATATGTACTGCCTCACTTTTGTTCCTGAGAGCAAGAAGGGATCCAATTTTGCAAACGGTGTGTTGGTTTTTGGGAATGAGATGACGGGAAGAGTTCAGAGACCATGGAATCCTAAACCTTACAAGGAAGGCGGAGATAGAGCTACGGACAGAAAAAGCAAGCAAGAAAGAAAGGAGTAAATTTAGGATGTTTACGGCAATAAATCACAAAATCACCATCTTCTAAGGTGTCAGGCCGTGCATTCTTGTAGTTAGGTGCCTTTATATTTTACGAATCCAATTTCTCTGATTTCAATTTACAAGAAGTCTTTTAAGCCCTTAAGTAGTAACTTGAATTAAACTGAACGATTTAATCAGTACCGCGCGGTAAAAACTCCCAGTCTGTCTTATACGAAACAACCAGTTAATGCTGTATAGGAAAAGAGTCACTGATTGTCATGAGATCCAAGCCAGACATAGGAGAGGCAAAGTGCGTACAATGTAACATCGAGGCGCGTTTGTGCAACCATTGTTACAGTGGAAAACAATAAGTATTAGATATTATCATTATTATTAATATTCGATATTACGAGTGTGTTTTGTAGACTTCGGTATCCCATCATGCAATGTGTGTGCGCTATATTGTTATCTGCTGTAGTATCCAGGGGCTCGTGGCGGCTCACTGGCCACCAGTTGCACTCCCCACTTGACCATGTGCAGGCATTCCTGCACGTTTGTTTGGTCTTCTTACAATATTGGAAACAGAGGGTTTTTGTAACCCGAGTATTTTTTGTGTGCCCTCTGTAAGTAGACGATGGCAGGGGGTGCGGTAAGATATGTAGCGGATTTAGTATAACTAGGCAAGGAGCCTGAGAAAAGGGGGGACTCTTTCGACACCAGCCAGGCCGACCACTTCGCAGCAGCGAAGGGCCTCATAGAAATTAGTGGTACTCCTGCACTCATCTCCACAACCGCACTACTCCCTTGTACATTCAAGTGA
>Ga0123355_10013953_pt1 | contig 12527 bp, 11 predicted proteins | sample TergutEmb28metaG_3_FD_89872 | JGI IMG/M metagenome (GOLD analysis project Ga0123355, IMG submission 89872) | Embiratermes neotenicus P1 segment gut microbial communities from Petit-Saut dam, French Guiana - Emb289 P1 | ecosystem: Host-associated > Arthropoda: Insects > Digestive system > Gut ...
AACTCAAAGATAAGATTGTTGTGATCTGGCTTGGGGGCAATTCTTTTGACTGGCATCATAATGCGGAGTTTAACCTCTATCAAGATGTTGCGAGCGCACGCATCATTTTTGGCTGTGGCGTACCTGTTGTGCAATTGCCTTGTATGGGTGTGGTGTCGGCTTTTGCTACCAGCGGTCCCGAGCTTGAATACTGGCTGCGTGGTAAAAACGAACTGTGTGACTATCTGGTGGACTACACCACCCAATGTGCCATCGAGGATGGTGGCCTTAGTACGTGGACTAGGGTGATTTGGGATGTGACAGCTGTAGCTTGGCTGCTGGATGGCAATTTCATGCTGGATCGTATAGAACCCAGCCCTATTCCTGAATATGACCATCACTATGCCTTTGATAAAACCCGCCATCCAATCCGTTATGTTTTCCATATTGAACGGGATGCCTTGTTTGAGGACTTGTTTCAAACCCTTGCAAAATAATGCCTTGCTGAACTTATAAAGGAACATGTATTGGCAATATTGGGAAAGGATGTGATAGCGGTGCTTATAAAATATGTACTTAACCGGCTGATTCAAATAATACCATTGTTGGTGGCAATCAGCATATTGTGTTTTATTATTATCCAGCTTCCGCCGGGCGATTATGTCACAAGACATGTAACTCAATTAAGGCAGTCTGGGGTAATACTCAGCGAGTCTGCCATTGAAGCCTTAGAGCGGCGCTATGGCTTGGATCGAAGCCTCCCAGAACAGTACCTTGTCTGGATGAGAAATATGATTCTCGAAGGCGATATGGGCATTTCTTTTTTATGGAACAGGCCGGTAACAGAGGTGCTGGGGGAAACCATTGGCTATTCGATTTTAATTAGCTTTTTGACCTTGGTATTTGTGTGGGCAGTGGGGATACCTATAGGCATTTATTCCGCTACCCGGCAGTATTCTGTGCTGGATTATTTTTTCTCGTTTTTTGCCTTTATTGGGTTGGCGGTGCCGGGGTTTATGCTGGCTTTGTTTATCATATACCAGATATTTACCCATACGGGAGTGGTCTTTACGGGCTTAAACTCTGCACAGTATATAGGAGCTGCATGGTCTGTGAGTAGGTTTTTGAATATGCTTCCACGGCTATTTTTGGCTATATTCCTTATCGGGATGCCGCAGCTTGCCAGCTTGACGCGTACCACCAGAGCCATGCTCTTGGATGAGCTGCAAAAGCAATATGTAATCACCGCCCGCGCCAAAGGCCTAGAGGAGCCAAAAATCCTGTTCAAATATCCGGTACGTATGGCAATCAACCCGATGATATCCACCATAGGGTGGACTATCCCGGCTTTGATCTCCGGAGAGATTATTATCTCTATAGTCCTTAACCTGCCAACCACGGGCCCCATGTTAAGAAGGGCTTTGGAATCTCAAGATATGTTCCTTGCTGGAAGTTTTCTACTTATCGTAGGTATACTGACGGTCATAGGTACTTTGCTGTCGGATATCTTACTGGCTGTTTTAGATCCAAGGATACGTTTTGGAGGTGAGACCAATTAGTGCTATAATTGGAGGTTTTTTCAGAAGAAAGCAAAAAGCAAAAGACGATAAAGAAAACCATGAAGCCGCCTCACAATGGCAGCTGATGTGGTGGAAATTTCGCAAGCATCATATGGCTCGCATAGCTTTGCCGTTAATCATATTAATGTATCTGGTTGCCATACTATGCGAGTTTGTAGCACCTCACGGCCCTATGGAGCGTTTTTCGGAATATCGTTTTGCTCCTCCTACAAGGGTGCGATTTGTGTGTGAGAATGATGGATTTTCCATTTTTCCATTTGTATACAATATCGTTGGGCATACAGACCCCGCAACCCATCGGCGTATATACACAGATGACACGAGCCAAAAATTCTTTTTGCGGTTTATGGTAGAGGGTTCCGACTATGTGATGTGGGGCATAATCCCGGGCAGCCGCCGGTTGGTCGGTTTGGCTGGGGAAGGCAGGCCTTTTTTCCCGCTGGGTACGGATAGGCTTGGCCGCTGTGTCTTTTCCCGCATAGTATACGGGTCGCGAATTTCTTTGTCTTTTGGGTTTGTAGCAATATTTTTTACATTTATCATAGGTATATCCTTGGGCGGATTGTCCGGTTATATGGGGGGTAAAGTAGACGCTGTTATCCAAAGGCTGATTGATTTGCTGCTATGTATGCCCACTATACCACTTTGGATGGCCCTGGCCGCGGCCATGCCAAGGGATTGGGATCCCATAAGGATATATCTGGGCATGGTGCTGGCTATGTCCCTTATCGGCTGGACAGGGCTTGCCAGGGTGGTGCGGGGCAAGATACTGTCTTTGCGGGAAGAGGATTTTACCATGGCGGCGCGTTTATCTGGCGCAAGTCATGCCAGGATTTTGTTCCGCCATTTAATACCTTCGTTTTTTAGCTTTATCATCGTTTCCGTTACTATTTCTTTGCCGGGTGCTATTTTGGGTGAAACTGCCTTGAGTTTTCTTGGTCTGGGGCTGCAACCTCCTGTTGTGAGCTGGGGGGTGCTGCTTCAGGATGCGCAAAATATTGAGGCCTTGGCATTCCATCCTTGGCTTCTGTGGCCGGCGGTTTTTGTTATTGCCATTGTGCTGTTGTTCAATTTCTTGGGTGACGGTCTGCGTGACGCGTCTGACCCTTACAAATAAAGTGCTGCAAGCACCGCAATAGAATGGATCTTGGAGGCAGCTATGAAAGATAAAGTGATCTTAAAAGTTGAAGATTTGAAGGTGCATTTTCATTTAGACGAAGGCATATTAAAGGCCGTGGATGGTGTCAGCTTTGACATCCGTCAAGGTCGTACGCTGGGAATCGTAGGTGAGAGCGGCTGCGGGAAGAGCGTCACATCTTTTGCCATGCTTCGGCTGTTGCCGGATACCGCAAAGTTTTCCGGCAATATAGCCTATGATGCGGAAGAAGGTCGAGAACCTGTCAATATACTTGAAACATCAGATCAAAAGCTGCGCAGTATCCGGGGCGGCGGGATAGCGATGATTTTTCAGGAGCCGATGAAGGCCTTTTCGCCGGTACACACCATCGGCGATCAAATTGGAGAGGCTGTAATGCTACATGTAGAGCCGAATCCTGAAAAAGCGCGGGAAATTGTGTTGGATGCGTTAAGAAAAGTAGGTATGTCCAACCCGGAACAGCGGATAGGGGAATATACCCACCAGCTTTCCGGCGGGATGCGGCAAAGGGCGCTTATCGCTATGAGTATTGCCTGTCGGCCTCGTATCTTGATTGCAGACGAGCCGACAACGGCATTGGATGTTACGGTACAGGCGCAGGTTTTAGATCTTATAAGCGAATTAAAGGAAGATTTTGGATCTGCCGTTATATTTATCACCCATGACCTTGGCGTTATTGCAGAAATGTCGGACGAGGTGGCGGTGATGTATTTAGGTAAGGTTGTAGAGTATGCCGATGTGGATACCTTATTCCACGATACGAAGCACCCCTATACAAAAGCGTTAATGCGTTCTATGCCGGACTTTCAGGGTGAGAGTGGGGACAACAAACAGTTGGAAACGATCGAAGGCACTGTCCCTTACCCTATGAATCTGCCGCCGGGTTGTGGATTTTATTCACGCTGCAGGCAGCGGATAGAAGGGCGCTGTAACATAGAAGAAATACCACTGACAGATATGGGTGAAAAAAATGGCGTAAAGCACCTGGTACGGTGCTTATCCGCAACAATAACCGATGAGAAAATTGGGGAAGGTGGTGAGTAGTATGCAAGAAGGAAATGTCCTTGAGGTAAGGAATCTTCATAAACATTTTCCGATAAAGGGCAAGGGGGTTTTCTCCCGGACGGCTGGTTATGTTAAGGCGGTTAACAGTGTTTCCTTTGACTTAAAATCGGGGGAATCCCTGGGGCTGGTAGGAGAGAGCGGCTGCGGCAAGACCACCTTAGGCCGTTGTATATTGCGGGCAATCGCGCCAACTCAAGGGGACGTTTTATATAAAAGCCGCAAAGGCGAGGCCTTTAATATCCCTAGGCTTTCTAACAAGGAGCTGTTTTCTGTGCGGCCAGAAATGCAGATGATCTTTCAGGATCCCTACTCTTCATTAAATCCCCGCATGACAGTGCAGCAAATTGTAGGGGAGCCGCTGATTTGCAATAAGATGCTAAAAGGTAAGGCCTTAAAAGATCGAGTAAGAGAGCTTATGGAAATGGTAGGATTAGACAGCCGCCACCTTGAGCGCTATCCCCATGCTTTTAGCGGTGGGCAGCGTCAGCGCATAGGCATTGCCCGGGCCTTAGCAACAAACCCCAGATTATTGGTCTGCGATGAGGCAGTTTCAGCCCTTGACGTATCTGTCCAGGCGCAAATACTCAATTTACTGATGGACTTGCAAAGCCGGTTGGGCTTTAGTTATATATTTATTTCCCATGATTTGGGGGTCATCAGGCATGTTTCCAACCGGGTTGGTGTGATGTATGTAGGGAAGCTAGTGGAGCTTGGTGATACCCAGGAGGTATACCACAACCCTCTTCATCCATATACACAGTCCTTGCTTGGTGCGCGGCCCATTGCCGACCCACGCAAAAAAAGCAAGCGTATCCCGCTCAAAGGGGAAGTGGCCAATCCGGCCAACCCACCAAGCGGATGTGCTTTCCATCCGCGTTGTCTCAATTGTGTGGATGACTGCAAAGAAAACGCTCAAACATTCCGGGAACTTAATCCTAATCATTTTGTGTTGTGTGATCAGGCCTAATGGTAACGTAAAGTAGGAGGTAAAGTTGGAGATGAAAAAATAAGCAGAGGTCAACGTCAGCTGCTGAACAAGTAATCGTAATCCAAAAAAGGAGGCCAGTATGGGTTCTATTCTCTTACTAGCCGTTGCAATACTTGCTGTTATCATCGTCGCTGGACATTTTTATTCTGGCTGGTGGATAAACCGGTTGGTCAGCGGACGCCATAAGTATATACAAGAAATTTATGAGACAGGAAGAGTGCCTAAAGACTGGGCAAATCCTGAACGCGAGATGCTTTCATTAATGAACTATGTGAAAAATTCACGCCTTATGGTGGACGAAGAAACCAGAGCAGAAGTATATAAACGTTTGGAGGAAGCGCAGGCGGCATGGCTCGCCGGGCATGAGGAAAGCTAGCAGTAGACTTCTCCGGAAACTTCCTTCGCGGCCAAAAAATCGTAGGTATTAGTCCGGTCGCATGGGCGAGCAGCAAAAGTGTCTTTCTTTTGCGACCAGCCAAGTTTTTTGGCCGCTCATTCGGAGTTTCCTGAGAAGTCAAATCAAGTACGGATTTACTTAGCCGAAAGGCTTATAATAAAGGAGGCTTATCTCAATGGAAAAGAAAGTAATATTTAAGGCTACCTGGTTGCTTTCAATACTTCTTGTAGTTGTCTTGGCGCTGTTCGCCTGCGGCGCGCCTGAAGACGTAGTGGTGGACGAGGTTGAACCAGTGGCAACAGTTGACGACGACGCCGAGACTCCGGACGCCCCGGATGCGGAAGATGGTATAGGTGTTCAACAGGACGAGGTATTCGCGGCCGGACCTGCTGGGGCTGAAGTGGTACTAGGGCCTTATGACCCATTCCCAAGCTTTGACAGTTTTCAGGAAAGCCCGTTTTTAACCGACATGGATTTGCCGCCGGTGGAAGAAAGGCTTCCCAGGTATCCAAAAGTGCCTAACACACTCATACCGGGCCGTGTGGAGGTTACCATAGGCCAGTTTGGTGGAGAGCTGCGTACGGTCACCCCCAATGCGGTCTGGAATCCGACCGTATGGTCAATGAACAACGAACCGCTCTTAAACACTCCTGGCATTCTGGGCGAACAGATAACAGGCAATGTACTGCATCGCTTTGAAGCAAACGATGACTACACCGAGTTTACTTTCTTTATGCGGGAAGGTATGCGCTGGAGCGATGGCGAGTTTGTCACCACGGAGGATGTTAGCTTTGCGGTTGAATCATTCTCCTTTAATGAGGAACTGCAAGGGAATCCACCGGATTTTCTGGTCTCCGCAAATGGGACACCAGTTGACTTTGAAGTGTTAGACAGATACACCTTCAGGCTGACTTATGACGTACCCTTTGGCGGTTTGCCCATTAGACTTGCCATAAGAAACTGGACAGGGTATGCAGATCTCATCGTGCCTGCTCACTTTTTAAGGGATTTCCATATTGACTTTACAGACGAAGCTGAGATAATAGCTAATGCAGCTGCACTTGGTCATACAGTAGAAGATTGGGTTACGGCATTTCATGCGGTGCGTGTAAGTAGCTGGGATATCAACGAACCTAGTGCTGTAGGTTATCCGACCCTCAGGCCCTGGATTAATGTGGGTACCATCGCCGGTGGTCAGCTTACAAGGTTTGAGCGCAACCCATACTTTTGGAAAGTTGACCAAGAAGGGAATCAATTGCCATACATCGACACTATCGTTAGCCATCATGTCCACGATACCGAAACCGTTACGATGATGATGATAGGCGGAGATGTTGACTTTAATGTCTTTGAAACCGCTTTGGTCAATATGCCCCTGTACTTGCAGTATGCAGATGCCAACGACTATAAAGTTATCATGAGTGACTGGCACGTAACCCCTGCGGATATCTTTTTTATCCATTCTTATCCTGACGAACAGTGGCAGTCAGTTGTGTCAGATTTGCGCTTCCGCCAGGCCGCAAACTATGCATTTAACAATCAAGAAGTTATCGACAGTGTGTACGGCGGCTTCGCCAGACCATCCCAAGTTATTAACCCAGAATTTAACCCCGCTAGAGCGGAAGAACTTCTGGATGAAATGGGTATGACACTAGGGGCAGACGGGTTTCGCACATGCCCCAACGGCAACCCTTTTTCGATCAACTTGGATATGACTGACCGTACACCGGATATGCGGATGGTGGGAGAGTTTTTTGTGGCCTTTATGGCAGATGTAGGCATACGAGTCAATATGAGGATGCTTGAGCTTGGCTTATTTGCAGACCGTCAGGCCGAAAACGAAGTACAGGCCACTATCCTTTGGTCTGAAATCATATGGTATAATGTAGGCCATTGGATATTCTTGGATGGCATAGGCGTTGCGTATTATGAGTATTTTACCACCGGAGGAGAGACGGGCATGGAACCGCCGCCCCTTATTAACGACCTTTTCACTTATATTGGTACTGCGTTTTGGGTGCCGTTGGATGAGGCACGTGGGGAGTTTGATAAGTATGTGGCAAGCTGGGGCGAAAATATATGGGGCTTGCAATTCCTGGAAAGCGTGCAGCAGCCTATTATCGCCAACAGAAATTTGATGAATGTGGACATCGTCCAACCCACCTGGGGTATTGGCTTAGCTTTTGGTGGCGAGATATTCTATTTTGATCAAGAATAAAAGGAAGTAAAAACGAGTACTGAGGGCAGCCCTTCTCGGCTGCCCTTTTTGCTATAATAGACTTCTCCGGAAACTTCCATTGCGGCCAAAAAATCTTAGGCATTAGTAAGTTTTTTGGCCGCTCATTCGGAGTTTCCTGAGAAGTCAAATATTTTGCATACAGTAAAGGAGAATTAATTTGACGCATCGTGAGAGGTTTCATAAATTATTTAATTTTCAAGAAGTAGATCGTATCCCCTGTTATTTTTTTGGCTCTTGGGCAGAGACGAAGGCCCGGTGGGTAAAGGAAGGTTTTAAGGAAATTATCCCCGGGCACACCAATTGGCATGTGGATGCCGGCCCACAGCTTGAAGGCATGGATCCAGATTGGGAAACCGGTATGTGGCAGGTTCACGGCTTAGTGAGGACAGACCCTATTGGTGATGTACAACCCTGTGTTATCAGCGAGGATGAAGAACGGAAAGTTTTGCGCTCTTCTATCGGGGAGGAGTATATTGTCCGTAAAGACGGCACATCTATCTCACATACCCTTAAATACCCCATGGAGCCCACCAGAGAGTCTTGGGAGCGGTTTAAAGTGTATCTGGACAAAGATGAAGGCCGGTATCCGGCGGACTTGGAACAAAAGGCGGCAAAACTTGGGGAATCTGACAAAGTGCTGACTTTCATGGGGGGCAGCCTTTATGCATTTCCCAGGGGCTGGATGGGTGTTGAGAATGTTTCATATATGATGTATGATGACCCGGAGTTGCTTGAGGAGATAGTCGCCCACTTGGCGGATCATTTCATGCGCTTGATGGAACCGGTTCTTGAGAAGGTAAAATTTGATTTTGTGTATTTCTTTGAGGATTGCTGTGGCTCGTCTGGCCCATTGTTTTCACCTGCAAAATACAAAGAGATATTTGATGTCCACTATCGCCGCCTCATCAAATTTTATAAGGAGAGAGGGGTTCCGCTGGCGTTAATAGACAGCGACGGTTTTTCTGAGCCTCTCATACCCTGTTGGCAGGATTCCGGTTTTGACCTGTTTTTCCCCATAGAGGTAGGAAAATGGGGCGCTAATCCGGCAGATTTACGGAAGAAGTTCGGCAAAATAAAGATTTTTGGTGCTGTAGATAAAAAATACATGTATGGCCCTGAAGCGGAGCTACGCCGTCATTTCGAAACCTTGAAGCCTAGCGTATTGGAAGGTGGTTATCTTCCGATACCAGATCACAGGGTACCACCAGAAGTGTCATATGAACAGATGCTTAGGTATATACGGGTGTTTCACGAGGTGTTTAACGAAGGTAAGGTAGTGTGAAAAAATCAATAGACCTGCCCTAAAACCCACACCCTCATTAAAATCGCCTTTACCCAAAGTGTCAAAGGTACTGTAATGTATATATGCAAGCGTTCTCGCTTGACCCTTGGAGGAAAATATGACACGCATATTAAATATGGGTTCTATAAATATTGATTATGTATATTCCGTCCCTCGTTTTGTCGAGCCGGAAGAGACCCTATCCGCCACCGCCCGGCATATATTCCCGGGCGGCAAGGGTATGAACCAGTCCGTTGCCCTGGCCAGGGCTGGCAGTGACGCCGCCCTGGCAGGTATGATTGGCAGTGATGGCGGCTATCTTCTTGACGTTTTGCGGGACGCCAATGTGGATACCCACTTAATCTGCGAGGTCGAAGGCCCCACCGGTCATACGGTTATCCAGGTTACTGCGGAAGGGCAAAATTGCATACTGCTCTTCCCCGGGGCCAATCAGAAGTTAGACGAGGCCTTTGTGGATAATGCCTTGGTGTCCTTTTCTAAAGGGGATATCCTTGTGCTGCAAAATGAAGTGAGCTGCATCGCCTATGCTATGAAATCGGCAAAGGCCAAGGGTATGCGCATCGTCTTTAACCCCTCGCCTTATGGGCCAGAAATCGCGGATTATCCCCTGGATTTAGTGGATTGGTGGCTGCTTAATGAAATTGAAGGCCAGTACTTAACGGGTAAAACTACCCCTGACGATATGCTCAATGTATTAAGCGGACGATATCCCAATGCGGTTATTGTACTGACCCTTGGAGAAGATGGTGTACTTTGTTTTGCCGAAGGCAAGGTGCTGCAACATGGCAGTTATAAAGTGGAAGCGGTGGATACTACCGCTGCGGGAGATACTTTTACCGGATACTTTATCAGTTCCATTGCTAAAGGTATTGATATTGAAGAGGCCATCCGCTGGGCTTCCATTGCGGCTTCAATTTCAGTTTCCCGGCAAGGAGCTGCAGTTTCTATTCCAGTTTGGGATGAAGTTGCCAGGATGGCGGAGACTTTACTTTATTCGTAAAATAGTACTAGACATGCCCATAAATGTGGAGTATATCCGATTCGTAAGGACTGAATGATATGGAATTATGGTTATTGTATGCCACAGGTGCCGCTATATTTGCGGCATTAACAACGATTCTTGCAAAGATTGGCATAAAAAATGTCGATTCGCACCTTGCTACGGCTATACGGACTATGGTAGTCCTTGTGTTTGCATGGCTTATGGTATTTATCGTTGGTTCTCAAGGAGGTATTTGGTACATACAAGGTAGAACATGGGTGTTTTTGGTGTTGTCTGGGTTTGCTACTGGTGGCTCATGGTTATGCTTTTTTCGTGCTTTGCAGCTTGGAAATGTAAATAAGGTCGTACCAATAGATAAAAGCAGTACAATTTTAACTATGGTTCTGGCTTTTATTTTTTTGCGTGAGCCAATGGGTTGGGTTATGTTTGTGGGTATGCTTCTCATCGGAATAGGCACTTGGCTTATGCTAGAGTTAAAAAAAGATACTACCCTGCCTAAAAATACTCCCAATGCAATAGAGGATAGTACCCCAAAGGTAATTGAAGTTTCACCAGAAAAAGAAGCTGACAGTACTATTGCAAAAGTGAGAAAAGGTGGCAAGGGCTGGCTGTTTTATGCCTTGCTTGCAGCAATTTTTGCAAGCCTGGTAGCCATTTTTGGCAAGTTTGGCGTTCAAGATATGGATGCCAACCTCTGGACAGCCATCAGGACAATGATTGTCGTGCCACTAAGCTGGTTGATGGTTTTTATGGCACGCAGTCAAAAAAAGGTAAAATCTGTAGATACTAAAAGCTGGATATTTTTGATATTATCAGGTGTGGCTACTGGGGCAAGCTGGTTATTTTTTTATCATGCCCTACAACTTGGAAACGCCAGCCATGTTGTACCAATTGATAAACTTAGCATTGTGCTGACCATGGGGTTTGCGAGGCTGTTTTTGGGAGAGCGGTTTAGCAAGCAAAGCCTTGTTGGGCTTACACTTTTAACCATTGGCACGTTGTTGCCAGTATTTTTAGTACATTAGACTTCTTGCAAAACTACATTTGCGGCCAAAAAATCTTAGGCAGTAGTGAGGTTGCATCGGCGAGCAGCAAAAGTGCTTTTCTTTTGCGACCAGCCAAGTTTTTTGGCCGCTCATTCGGAGTTTTGCAAGAAGTTTATTAATACGAAAATTCGGTTTTGACACTTTGAACAAACCTTTTTCATACTAGGCTGGTGAAGTCACCCTTAATGGGCGTTAGGAGGAGTTTATATCATTAAATATTTTGATGCACACGCACACTATACAGATAGGAAATTTAGCAAAGACAGGCATGAGCTGATGCTGGATATGCACGACGAAGGTGTAGAGTATATCGTTAACTCCACAAGCGGCAAGGATATAAAGTGGGGCTTGCAGATGGCCAAAAAGTACCATTTTGTCTATCTAAGCATACTAGATGATGGCTACTACAACGAAAAGGCCGACATAGACAAAGAAGAAGCCCAAATTGATGAACTGCTAAAACAAACCATAGAAAAACTAAAAAAGCTATGTGCAGAAAACAAAAAAATTGTTGCCATGGGTGAGTTTGGCATAGACTTTCGCAGGACACAGCCAACCCCAGAAGAAGTGCGCAAACAGTCTTTCTGGTTTAACAAAGACCTAGAAGCATCACGCCAACTAGGCCTGCCTGTAGTTATACATTCTGGCAATGCTTGTGAAGTGGTTTTTGACCTGTTAAAACAAGCCGATATGCCAGACTATGGCCATGGAAGGGGCATGATTCATTGCTATCTAGGTTCTCCCCAAATGGCTATGGATTATATAGATATGGGCTATTTAATAAGCGTTACAGGGCTAGTAACACATCGCTCACCCAGAGGAAAAAATCTGGTAGAGGTTGTGAAGCGGGTTCCTCTTGAGAATATGGTGATAGAAACCGACTGCCCGTATCTTACCCCAGAGCCTTTTCGTGATAAAAGAAATGACTCTAGTTTTCTTAGGCTTACGGTAGAAGAGATTGCCAAAATCAAAAATGTAACACCAGCAGAAGTTGCCGAAGTCACAACAGCTAATGCAAAAGCGCTTTTTCGTATCAAGTAACGACAGTTTTGATAAAGGTATTTTTCAGTTTGCCTTGATTTAATGCTGCTTATAGCCTATAATTGCCATATATCCCGGGGATGTAATGGTTTCGACGGGGATCTTGAATATAGGGATAGCCATCCGTAGACGGTGTCTGCGTTAACAAAACCGAACCTAAAAAATAAACAACAATAATAATTATCAACTCGCCGCTGCTTAGATAGCGGCCGTCGGCCCAGGGAGACCTGCATACCTGTAAGCCGGCGTCGACTATGCGGGGCACTTCCTAGCTGGCCGCTTCACCACTAGGAAAGACCCATGAAGCTACCAAGCCTCTAGCGTGCCTATTCGCGATTGGCTTGTGCGAATTTTTTCGTACATGGGAATTTAAATAATTGGCTATGATGGTAGAAGTCCTTATGGATGGGTTTTCGGACAGGGGTTCGACTCCCCTCATCTCCAAAGTGAGCTTCCTCGACGCAACAATTAGTGGGGGCATAAAGAGAGCCTTGCATACATGATAGTTTTGCAAGGCTCTCTTAAAAAAGCAAGGTGTTATGGGAGTGAATATATGAATAAGGGTATAAAGGATGTATTTTATGAATCCCTGACCGAATCAAGAGGGGACTTTACAGCTTTTTCAAAAAATCATACAGGCGAACAGAGTTACCTTGACTTTAAACAGATGTAGATTGACGGCCCAGACCTTGCCAAAGAAATACTTGGTTTTGCAAATACAGGTGGAGGG
>Ga0123355_10013954_pt1 | contig 12527 bp, 7 predicted proteins | sample TergutEmb28metaG_3_FD_89872 | JGI IMG/M metagenome (GOLD analysis project Ga0123355, IMG submission 89872) | Embiratermes neotenicus P1 segment gut microbial communities from Petit-Saut dam, French Guiana - Emb289 P1 | ecosystem: Host-associated > Arthropoda: Insects > Digestive system > Gut ...
ATGTGTTCTGTATTGTGACAGTAGTACTTGTACATGTTCTGTATTGTGACAGCAGTACATGTATGTGTTCTGTATTGTGACAGTAGTACTTGTACATGTTCTGTATTGTGACAGCAGTACATGCATGTATTCTGTATTATGACAGCGGTACACAAGAAAAAAGTATGAAAAGCGCTGATCTAAAAAAGTCAGAGGGTCTCCTTCTGCATCCTTGAAATTTACTGTGACTGTAGCATCCAGTTAGGCAGAAGTGGTTCAGATATCACACATTGCATATGATTGAAGCTGTGATTATGGTCTGCAGTAATTTTGAAAATATACCATTATTAACAACTACATAAACTTCAGATGATTTGACAGGAAAACTGTGGCATGTCTGGGAACAGTTTGAGGATGACCTCCAGCACACAGTTTACTAGAGTCAGATGGATAACGTATACTGTCATTTCATTATGTTCTTATTGCAATTTAACTTTATGATCAGTAACAGACAGACACAGGCAGCCTAATAATACATTCTGGTGTATTTGTGTACAGTTTTATGTCATAATATATCAGCTGACATAAGGTAGTTTTTAATGTAAAGTTGGATAGTTAATGCTATTTATTTTACATGTTTCTCATGATGATAGTCCAACTTGGCTGAAACATGTAGCAGCAGTACTGAACCTATGTTTGTTCTCTGTAGCAAAATGTTCACTGTGTTGGTAGCGTTACAATTTCAAGTGCATGTGAATGATGCACAATTAGAGGTTGATGGTGTCTGTGTGACCTGCTACAGATTGTCACATCACACAAGACTAGAATGTTGTCATGGGCATACAAGGAAAATGAACTAGGCCCCACTTTGGTTGAAGAAATGAAATTTTTGTCTCTTTAGTCCATATCTATCACCTCCTTGACCAGGAAAATCCTCTAAATCCATTCATGAATTGTTTACAATGTACAGACATCTTAGTTTTTGCCAAGTGCAGAAAAGCTTGATTGTTGATCAGACTTTATTAATTTTTTTCACAGTTTTTTTCCTTGTGTGCTGACAGTACCTTTGTAAAACATCAGAAACGAAAGACAGAAGTCTGTAACAAAATTAATTAGAATTTGTGCAGTATGGTGCCTCAAAAACATGGTTTCCAAAGAGCATCCATGGTAGAAGATGAGCAGACAGTAATGTTTGTTGTCACAGCCATGTGAACCTCAAGTCTTCTTACATCAAACTGTTTTGTAGAAATTATCCTTGATTATTTAGTTTCTTACCCAACAACACTTTCTAATCAGGAAATTTTAACCTAAAATGATGGTGAAGACGATCATTCAAAAAGTATAGTTTAACTTTATCAAGTATGTGACCACATATCAACACAAGGCTGAACATTCATTGCCATAACATTATTGTCTTTAGTCCACTAGGTACTAGTACCAAGGTAACTGATAAGCAAAATATTTTTAACAGGCAATTTTGTTTTTCCGAAGGTCCCGTTCATTTCAATCTTGCATTTCAAATCTTCCCGCACTGTTGTTGGAATAAAGCATGACTGATCATGCAGATGGACAAGTGCAGTCACCTGTAATGTCTGTGGTTGTGACTTTGTGCTGTGTGTTTGTTGATTTGTCTGTTTCTTGCTGATTATGTAGTGCTTGGAGAGAGGTTATGTTTGAGGGAGTGGGAGAACTGTTGTGTGTGGCTCACTAGGTGTAGGTGGCTCAGTTGTCATACAGGCTGTAAAAAATTGTTTCTAGTTACAAAGATAATACATACCCATATGATAATATACATCATCTCCTACTGGTTTTGTTTACCATGCTGATGACATAAGTTTTGTACATGTGGCATGAATATTAGCAGTTGATGGTTAGAAATGCCACTGCAGTTACAACATCTAAAAGGGGTGCTGGTTACAGAAAACTTTGACAGTGTATCAACCAAATAGTGTGACTTGATAAATTTGAAATATTTGCTACTGCATAGTTTGTGTCAGGTTTACTATAAATGATAGCATCCAACATTTGTGCGTTTTTCCTTCATTAAATGTATTATATACTGGTTTCACAAAGCTACATTGAGTTTGTAAATATGTGAACTTGAACTCAAATCATCCTGGCATTAATAATTTTTCTGACCACAATTAATTCGTACCCTGAATCAAGCATTATATAAGTAATTTGTGACTGAATCGTCCACCTGCTTCGATTTAGTTCTGTAGCCGCCAGTCATGTATCTTTTTCCCTATACCAGTATATTCAATATTTAATTCCAGAGCCAATTATGAGCTTCGCAGAGAGACGTTGTTAAGGTTGGCAAAACTTTGTCTTGTTAACAGTAGCACAGTGTTGGCGATGTTAAGTGCCTGTGAGACACAGTTAAGGGTAGTACACGCAGTCTGTTGTAGTATTTGTAATTTGATTTGGCAAATGATGCATATCATTTCCCTGGAATCATTTCTTAGATTCAGTTTATTGACTACATTCACATAACATTCCATGTACAGTTTCAGACCAAAATTATGGTACAGGAATTGTGCTGTCATTTAATCAGTATTCAGTCACATAACTGAGTGAGTCATGCTATGTTTGCCCACCCCGTGGCTGTCTGAACTAGATTTGCCACATACTGTCAGAGTTCACAATTTAATGCGTGTGCAAAACAGATTTCACGTCAACGCAGAGCGCATGGTCCACAGTTCTGAGAAAAAACGCAGTGCGCTGCTGGCAACACAACAGGGCACGGGCCCACGGGCCTTCTGAAGTAGATAATTACTACCAGCTAGTCAAAAAAAATTCCTAGCATTTCTTGGAAATTCAGCTCCATTGCCATGTTCACAGGAGCCCATCGCTGGCCCATGCTAATAAAGTCCACACCGTCCCATCCTGTTTCGGTAAGGTTGGTCGTTTTTTACGTATGTTGCCAAGTCTTCCAAGTGGTCTGTTCCGCCAGGTTTTCAAGGTCACAGTTTCTGTGAATGTAATACGCGTTACCTGGTACATGCCCCAATTTAATTATGCTAAAAACATTTGGTAAGCAGGCTGATGTGGACATCAGTAGACCACAGGAAAGTACTGGACTGTCAGAGTTCAACCGCATAGTCAGTGCCAGTCAAGTCAGGCATAGGCCGTAAAATCTGAGGCTTAGATAAAAATAAATTCAACCATGTGCAGTATTTAATCCAACTAACTGCGCATGTGAGATGAAACACTGTATGCTCAGTCTGTTGCATGCAACACTGATAACGTTACATTCAAGCACATGTAGATAAATGTTGATTGGATTCATCAGGGTCCATTCCCAGTTTTTTAAGAGCTTCGTAAAGAAGCTTCAGTTTCCAAACTGCTGTCAGGTGGTTCACCAGCTTTGAAACTGTCAGCTTCTGGGTGACCGTCGTCGTTCGTGGTGTTAGCCGCATAATTGCACATACGCCTGTCGCAGATGGACAGTACCTGATGCTTGCAACACTTACCGTCCTCGCGTTTGTTAATGGTGTGTTTTATTAACTGAATTATCAGGTTGTCAAGCACAACGTAAACACGTGATCCTGCGATACGGGTCACACAAACAATAGATTTCCTTATCCCAGAACACACCTAATTATGGCATGCGACATTTCTGGCAAGACAGCTGTTGGCAGTTAAACATTTGTCTAACTATTTAATGCCTATCTACTAACTCGGCGTTGAGTTGACATAATAAGGGATTCCGACGGTTCTGCATCACAGAACCACCTTGTGACTCAAGAAAAAGTACAACTTTGACATTTGCAAGTTAATCTTTCCTACTTACATGTCATTTTAATATTATCTAGACACAATTTGGACACGACCACCGGGCAGGGCGTTACCAACTGGGCATTTTGGTATAGTTTTATATTACAAAATACAAATTCTGCATTGTAACAAGCACTGTAAGTCATAAGGGATCCCATAAAGCGAACACAACTGCACTGTACTGTACCTTATGTTAAAAGTTTTTGTAATGTTGACCTGGCGATGCTCGTTTAGTGACTCTTGAATAAAATCTGGTTCTGTTTGACGGAACTGTAGTAGATTGTTTTTAAATTACCCAGAATGCGCTCTCGTTGCTTCCATCGCTCTGGCCAAGCGCGCACAGCCTTTACGCACCACGTACAGCGCGTGGAGGTACAATCCACTTATATAACTGCGGCTGTGCACGGAGATTGGCAATTACTGTACCGCCAAGGCCGCTTGCTAGCGTCTGTATATGTTGGACACGAATTGCATGGCACCCTGTGCCAGTCTGGACCTGCACCTGTACCTGCCGGGAATCGAACCCCAGTTTAGAGGTCCAACCCGCAGTCTAAGTCATTACAGTAGCTGAGCTATCCCGGCTTTATGGTCAGACAAAGTGTGATTTATCACAGTCACAGCTTAAGAACTGTCCGTTTGTTGAACAGACAGCAGTTATTGCAGACTGCGGTTCCCTCATTGCGCTCCGCGGATCCCTTGGGATCCACAGCCAGTTCCCAGATGGGTTCATTTCTGTAACGGCTACTTTGAAGTGTGCATATTTAATTGAATGAATAATATTTTGTTGAAATTTATCGTTAATTGCAGATGTGTTTATTTCGTATGATCGTTGGGGTACCTAATTAAGAAACCCCCTGTACCCACAAAGCCAGCGACAGTTTAATAAAGTCGAATCATGCAATGCATTGTTACGTTTGCTACTCGTTTGCTTTCTTAGCTATCTGAAATCAGATTTGAGATAAATTTTTAATTTTGGATACCTATCATTCGGACACTATATTTACGTGAGCAAGGATGTGAGGATCTGTGGTTATTTTTCGAAGTTAAAAGGGTCGGCGAGTAAAATCGTGAAGTACCGGTGTGGAGCCGTCCGGTGCCTGCCTGCGTACTGCACCTCGCACGGATGTACCGCACTTCGCGTGCCAACCAATTCTTATTCCATTTTTTCCGCCGTAATTAGGTGCGTTCCCGTTGGAGTGGAAACAGGTTAACTAGGCGGTGCTGTGGCGTTAAAGTGCTTGACAAAACAGTTACAAACTGATGGACGACCAGGTGTTTCGTTTCTCACGACTGTCATCTTGCTCAGGAACATGCACACACTGCTGCCCGATAGATGGATGGACGGCGTCATTCGCCGAGGACAAAGCAGCCGGGCTTTGAAACTGGTCGTTTCTGTTCAGGCAGCGCTATGCACAGACGCTGAGGTGACGTCACGTTTAGTCCATTCCCGGTTTTAAAAAATACACTTGTATGTTAAAGAGAAGCAATTAGACCGCCAGATGGCGAGTGTGTCGCCAAGAGATCCGAGACGTCGTGACGAGTGCGCCAAGTTCACTACCTCTGTAATTTCACCGTTCGCAACATATGCAGATGTTCTGTAGAGATACCAAACATGGCAGACACGTAACAACTGACTTGCTCTCTCCGTTCAAACTGTGAACTGAACTGCACGACATTACAGCTTCATCGTTGAACCGCCGTTCGACGTGACATAACGTGCACATCACCGTGAAAGCGTATGGGGCAGGTGAGGTATGGCTCCACGTATTTTTAACTTCCTTTCCAAATGGATGTAGGTTTTCAAAACTCGGCAGGTTGACCAATAGTAAGATAATGCCCAGCAGCCGTTAGATAGGAGACGATACCGGTAATATATGCATAAGGTAACATTGATCCGCGTTCGCTTAACCATTGTTGCCGCAGAAGAGCAGTAAGTGTGTGTTTGTAGCCTTAGTTATCCAGCATGCAAAGCGCATGCACCTTATTATATTGTCATCTGTGGCCTGTCCGGCTTCACCATATTTTTCCACATTATCTCAAAAAGGCACGATTTTCGGAAAAAAGTTTTGATTTCCTGTACAACGTTTATGTGAAATATTTCTCATTCTGAGGAGGATTCAGCGAGATGTCATAAATGTACAGACGTTTTCATGTACAGTGCTTGTGTGTCGTTCTTGTCAGTTTAAAGGAAACTTGAATATTCAGATATCGAATTTCATTAATATTTATGCAATGGGAGCCGAGCTGTCCCATGCGGACGGACGGACGGACAGACATGACAAAGCTAATAGTCGCTTTCCGCAATTTTGGAAACGCGCCCAAAAAAGGGCTGTGTGATTAACTGGACAAAGACAGCCCCCTGCAGTGACCTTGAACTACAGCTGTGAACAGAGCCCACAGACTGCACATAAAATTGATAAAGGGGGGCGAAGTGTTCGACCGAAATTTGACCGGCAGAACCGGAGTTGTGTGTGTGTGTTCATCCACCAGTGCCGCACGCTAGTGTCGTACACTTAGATTCGAGGTTGAAAGTCGAAGTCCTTGATGACCATCTTCTGAGGGAAGTTTGTCTCTCAAAATGAGGGCAACAGTCCTCCGAAAAACGGCGGTACGACAGGGCGCAGCGTCACACTGGGGCATGTCTTTACGCTGTGACCCCACCCCCCCACACACACACACACACACAACGTTTCGAAAGAACTTGCCTGCTGCCCTCACGTTAATTTTGCCTACGAAACGGCGGTAACATGATCAGGAGTCGCATTCCCCCTTTGGCCACTCAAAATGTACACCATCTATTGTCTGCCCTCACGTATCACCACACAACTTCCCTCTCACCCACAAGTCAGACGGTTCCGGCAGTCTCCAGCTTCCATTTAGGAGTGTTTCTTGTATCTGGTTAAATATAACGTATTGCATAAGATTGCTCCATCTGTTCGTCTTGCCTGTGCGTGCGTACACTGCCTGTTACGTCATCGAAAATTTACTTCCAGTTACACTGGACCGAATCTCAAAATGACAACATTCCTTTCACCACCCATCGTAGTAACTCCCTGCACGTCACATTGCTCAACTTGTCACGAAGAATGGTTCGATGTGTTCCTTCACGATCTTTTTATGACTGGCGAGAGTTGAGATGTTCCATGTCACCTGTTGGTATCGTGGCTACCACAGTCATTGCAGTGACCAGGCAGAGCATTCGGGTTTCCATTTCTGGCAAGGATAGAAATGTGTGCCTTCCCCACATTGTGCAGACCGGTTCTGGTACCCATCAGTGGGTACTGAAGGCTTTCCATGGGGACAAAGCGAGCAGAACGTGAAGCCTACCGCTCACCTGTGTCACATACAAGGTGTGACGCTGGGCAATGTTCCCGTTGCTCGGTTACGTGCACCAGTGTCCCGCTGAACAAGTCCCACCGAGCACCTGGCGTAGCGGCAGCATGACGGATGTACCTACATATCGGCGTGTTCACTCCTCAGCGCTGCGGGAACTCTCTTACTGACAAGTGCATGCCGTGATACTACAGCGAACTGCAAGTTCCACATGTCTCACTAATTGTAATCGGTTGGTTCCGAAATTGGAAGCAGCCAGTTTCCTGTAATATTTGGGGCTATGGGTGATATGACCCCTGTCATTGGCTACCTTCGTACGCACTGGTTTCGAGATGTTTGTGTTGCTGGCCAGTTGGTTGCACATAACAACAGCACATAACTTGAAGGTTGCTGCGTTTTTGAACATTTGTACTGATGAAATGTGGGGCCCATAAATTGTCAGTTCAAGTTTCTGTTGAGTGTTAGCGCGTGCCTTCGTAATGAGTTCCATCCGGTCGATGTCTAGTTTCGAACTGGGGGCCTTGGGAACAAGGTACCATGCTGCGAGCGGTGTCCTTTGACATGTCTGGTCAGGTGCTGGTCACTGCCTGTCAGAATGGACCGTGGTCTGAGGTAGAGTCCAGCCCTCAGTGGCCTTGTGTTGCCTGCAATCTCACTAGGCCTGTCACAGATTGCTGTGTTACTCCGCCGTGCCGTCCCTCTTCCGGGATGTTATCTCGATCACGCTACGACCGCTGCCTTCCCAGTCCTTTCAGATTCACCATCCACCCTATCATTCCACACCAGAGTCGGTTTGAAGCTATCGCAATCCATGCGACCGCACTGGGGAGGGGGGTTGTGCCAAACGTACTTTTACATACATTCTTAAGTTCTGTCGACATTGAGTGACTCGTGGGTAGAGCCGAGAAAGTGCACTGGGCTCAAAATTGTCATACGCCGACCCTGGTCGATACCGACAGCTTCGTCAGGTAACCTGCCACACTACAGAACACCAGTTGAAACCTGAACAGATTGCTTGGTATATAGTACTGAACAATACTGTCATGTAGCTGAACATATCCGAATTCAAGTGACTGAGGACAACTGTCTGTGCGTTTAATTTTTCGTCACCAGTATATTTATGCTGTCATGCGACATTCCACATTCCCCCGTATATCGTACAGTTCTACTGACGCCATGTCGCACTGGAATCTCTGTCCCAGTCTGGAACTGAACCTGCCAAGCGTTACGTAAATCAGTCCAAATCTGAAGTGACGAGCGTCGCAGGTCATGTCACAGCCAGTGTTGACACGTAACGTGTGTCTGAATTGCGAGATAGGATGTTCTGTGAGATGAGACGCCGTATAGTCTGGTACAGTAGCTACCCTGAAGATGGATAACAGTTACATGGCCGACATTACCACAGTAGATCGCTTTGTGGATCAGACTACATAGCAATATAACAGCGATGGATGTGCTCGTACTGCCCATGCGGACGTTTCGCGCCAACATGTTGCCCCCATCTTCAAGGTCCAAATAAATAAGACTGCCGACCGCTTTTGATCAGCACGTACCTGTAGCACCGTTTGCCTATTCACCGTTCCTTTTGATAGAAACTGTCCTAGCTCTGCCCTTCCTGCTGTGGGTCTTAGAGGCAGCATGCATGTGTTACCCAAAGGGCTTACTAAGCAGAGTCACTTCTACCCTGACGATGCCAGCAGAAGGATCATTCGAAACGTGGCGACACAGCCCACATCACCAACAGTGACAGTTGGGGTTGCTAGAAAACTGTACACACAGGACGGCCGGCCGAAACCTGAACTCGGTAACTAACTCTCCTAGCAGAGACCCTCACTAGGTAAGAACAGTTCTTCAGCTAGTGACGAAGTTCCTGCGGTCCGCACCACGCCGTATTATCGATTTCAGATCCATTGAAATATTACCCTTCTATCTGCGCGTAGGTTTTCCAAGCGCGCTCTCCAATTCTTGACACTAAAACCGTGTGAATTTCTGCAGTGTGCTATATGCCCTGCCCATCGCATCTTTTATTTGATCATCATCATCGTCATAATTGGCGAAGAGTACAGATTAAGAAGGTCCCTACTTTGCAACTGTCTGCAGTGTCTTGTTACTTCGTCACTGGCAGCCAGTTCTGCAAATCTTGAGCCCATGTTACATATTTCTGTTGCATAAAGTGGGCTCGTGAATGAAGGCAGCGTCACTGCACACTGCACCACAGACAGGAAGGGCGTCGGCACTGATCTCAGCGCCAACATGAATAGATATGACGCCTTGTTGTATCTCAGAAATTTACCGGCGTTGCAGGACGATCTGCATGGCCGCATCTCCAACGTAGTCGAGGCAGCAGCTTACTCCTAAAGTTTATTGAATTCCTACCAGACTATACGGCGTCACGTCCCAGAAGACATGCCATCTCCACAGCACCAATGAGACGACCTCAGATCTCGAAAGCTATGTTTTTTATGATATTTACAGGAAGGCATGTAATGTTATTTCTAATGATAAAGGTTTGTACTTTTACATTGTTACTTTCCGAAGTATGTGCGCAGTATCATCTTCATCATCAAGCACCATAAACGCTGTACTTTGTCCATCTGTACGATGGGAAGGTGTTAATTCCGGAGCGCACAGGTCCCAGGTTCATGACTTAACGTATTTTCCGGCAGATAATTGAATACAATACGTCGCTGCTCATGTGTTGGTGTGTCTTGCTGTTAGTACAGCAGTTTGATCTGTGTACTTGGCACCAAATGGATACAAAGTTGGCCAGAAAATCCCCTACCATATTTCCTGCGCTTTTTGATTTTGAACTGTAGAAATTCAGCTGTCAGGAAATAATGGCAAAGCGCTTGTAGATGGTTTCGGCCGCGTAGATGACAGTACACCGGTTTTGTATTTCTGATGTGTGTTGGGTGGATGCGACGTTTTGGGAAGTGTGCCGTTAGGAAATGCAGCTGCAGTGAATGACAACTGAGCCAGACGAATGTATAAAATAATAATATTATTCTAAAACTGTGTTTCCAGAGGAGCAGAAGTGGTTGTGTGTTGTGAACTGTAGTGTGGTTAGTTTGCCTCTGCTTTATGTTGTCATTGTCTTGGTCAGCTTCGTATGCGGAGCGTACAGACAGGCGCAAGTCCAAGTGAGTGGAGATGTGGGGCCTACATCGAACATATTTTTTCCTATGTATTGTACAGAGGACATAATTTGTTAAGATTTTGAACAGGAAGAGACATGTTATGTTTTTAATGAATGAGTAAAGCACAAAAATAATACACGGTTTATATTGTGTGTGTGTGTGTGCGTGCGTGCGCGTGTGGATTTTTTGTTCCTTATACCCTCGGTGATTGATTTGTCAGATTATTGGCCTGTAAATGTACATATTATTATTATTATTATTATTATTACATAAAATACGCATGTATGAAACAGAAATGGTGCTGTTAAAGTTGGGCTGTTTAGCAGAACAGCTTATTATTACGTCATTCATTTTACTGTTACGTTATATTACGTTATGGGCAGTGACACGACGACCAGGTGTTTTCCTTTTGGGTGAGTCGCGTAATTTTATGTATGAGTTAAAATGTGTTAGCAAAATTAATCTCTGAGACGATTCATAATAAATCTGAAGTTATTCGCAGTTTGTAAAATTTCACAATAAGTTGTGACGGTTTTGATTTAGATGTTTGGCATTGCGTTGCTTCTTCTGAACCCATAAACAGTACGTAACGCCGACAGAACTGCGTTATTATTGATGAAAATAACTTGTTAATTACCTTAGTAGATGTTTCGACTTTGGTCATCGTCAGACCGATCTGAAGGTATAAGAATGTGAAAATCAGTAAGTTTATAAATAGAAATTACTATTGATTGTAATTATGGTTCTTACAGTAGATACAAATTGTGTTATTGTTATCTACCGAGAACCGCTGTGCGTAACTGCGGCGATTGTTCATACAACAACAAAAAACACACTTCACCGGTACAGAGAAGGAGAACCAACAGGGAGGATATTGTATTACCTACAGCAAAAATCACAGTATTAATCAATATAAATGGCTGATAAATCATAGGCTAAAAAGGAAGATCTTTACGCAAGAAATAAAATTAAGGTACTGTATAAATACATTACATTTGTAAGGAATGCGAGGGTATTACTTCATAAAATGGACACGTGACATCTAGATTTATATTCATAAAGTTCTAATTTGTACATTTTTTAACCTTCAGGTTAGCCTGAAGACGTGGAATCGAAGGGGAAACTTGTCAAAGCAACTGACAAGTTCTTTTGTCAATAATACAGCTGTGTGTCCAGTGTTTGTTAACTGCTGTTCGTTTGTAATTCTACGAAGTTGGTGTCCTTACATCTTTAGTACATATTTTCTCCATATGATATTCTGTTGCAATATATGATTTTTAAAAATACGAGTCGTCTTTATTATTGTTGTTTACATTCACCTCTGACCTGCTTGAATGGGAACATTTTTTTCTTCCTGATCCTGAGAGCTCGCCAGCAACTCGGTGTACCGCATTCTTCGAGTCTAAAGAAATTGAATTTTGTCCATTCGTTGTTTTTTCTGTTTCGTATAACTAATAATAATAATAATAATAATAATACTAATAATAATAAACAGCTGTTACTCTCCATTAGCCAGTTATCAGCGTAATGGAGACGCTGTATGTTTACTGCTCGGTACGAACTGGATGTTGCAGTATTGTGTAGCCGAATTCGTACCCTGGCCGATTTGTTGCATATCTTTAAACGTGGTAGTATTTGCGGGCAAATATAATCGGGTTTATTTAAAAACAAAGACTAAACTGGCTAGGCCATATTGAACGCATGGCCGAAGATGATAATGTGCAGAAGATCAAGAGATGGAAACCTATGTCTAAAAGACCAATTGGAAGACCTGAAACACGTTGGGAAGGTGACGTTTTGGAAGATATAAAGAGCATGAACGTACGCAATTGGAAGAAAGTAGTACAGAATAGAGACATTTGGAAGAAAGTAGTTGAGCAAGCCAGAACCTTCTACAGGTTGTAGCGCTTTATAAGAAGAAGTACTTTCGGGCAGTTCATAGGAAACACAAACTAAACCTGTTAGACAGTCAACAGTGAATTCGAGCGGGTGAGGAAGGAAATGCTGGCCTTATTTAAGGTGCGTTACCGGAGTTTTCCCGGATGAACTGACGATAACCGTGCAGAGCCTGAGGGTAGCCTGTGTTTTGGCCAAGGTTGGATCCAGGTACCTCCCAGACACAAATACCGCTTGAACCAGCTTGCTCTCGGCATGTCTGTAGTACTTTATATTCCAATACATGACCAGCCTCGTGGTCTAGTGGTCAGAGTCTCTGCCTACTAATCATGAGGTCCCGGGTTCGATTCCCGGTTCTACCGTGGGAATTTTCCCTGAAGGGGAGGATTCCCGCGGTGACCATGG
>Ga0123355_10013955_pt1 | contig 12527 bp, 7 predicted proteins | sample TergutEmb28metaG_3_FD_89872 | JGI IMG/M metagenome (GOLD analysis project Ga0123355, IMG submission 89872) | Embiratermes neotenicus P1 segment gut microbial communities from Petit-Saut dam, French Guiana - Emb289 P1 | ecosystem: Host-associated > Arthropoda: Insects > Digestive system > Gut ...
CTCTATCCTGGGCCAGCCCAATCCAGTTCATATACCCACATCCCACCTCCTGGAGATCCGTCCTAATATTATCCACCCATCTACGCCTAGGTCTCCCCAGTGGTCTCCTTCCCTCCGGTTTCCTCACCGAATTGGTACTGCTGTATGGGTGCGAAACATGGAAAGTGACAACCCACATAAATAAATTAGAAGCTATCCTTGTCAACACAAAAAACATAAAACATAAAAAAAACAAAATTAAAAACGTTTCGGTTTTCAGTTCATCTTCCTGCACATACCTTTACGGTATGTAAGCCTTAGAAATAAACGGGGACTGTGTTGCACGGTATACTGGTAAAGATAAAGTGATCCCGTTACAGGCCCGGTGTGGCCCAGAGGGTGGGTAAAGGTATAGCTCTACTCTTCCATGACCGCAGTACTAGAAGGGTGTGAGTGGTCAGCAGCACGCACCGGCCGCAATTTACCCCCGGAAAAGACCCGGTACCCATTATACAGGAGGCTGGGTGGGCCCCAAGGCCGGTCTGGACGGGCGGAAAATCTCGTCCCCACCGGGATTCGATCCCGGACCGTCCAGCCCATAGTCAGTCGCTATACCGACTGAGGTACCGGGCCCACACCGTATACTCGTAGCACCGCTTGAAGTTTTGGCTGATTTATTTACCTATTATATATATATATATATATATATACATATTTTTTTATTTGAATTCCTTGTTTGTTACAATCTGTCCGGAGACATTTATTAACCGTTGTTTCGAAAGTGTTAGAGACATGTAGGAGATACTTCCAGTGAAGTTATCCCTTCTGTTCTCAGTCGCATGGTTTGATGTTGTCTCTAGTGGATGTTGCTGGGTTAGTTAGCCATTTGTGACGAGGTCCGTAGGATACAGTCTCTCGAGTCTGCGAGTTCCGAGTTGCTCTTTAAGTAATGTATTTCCTAGGTTATTGGGGTGGTTGTCTAATCGTGTTCGGTAGTTAGCACTGGGTGTACGTGCTTCTTGTTTGACCGTTGGTATTTGTAGATCACGTTTGATTATAGTATTAGGAACATACCGTGGTGCATCTGTTGTTATGCGTAGCGCTTTTGACTGGAATCGCTCTAGGTTTGAGTTCGATGCAGTTCCCCATAGTTGGATTCCGTAGGTCCAGACTGGTTTTAGGATTACTTTGTAGACTAGGAGTTTGTTTTCAAGTGATAACTGAGATTTGCGACCAATACTTATTATATGACGACGTGTGTTACTCAGGCTATACAGAGTAGGCCAAAAGTAGGTATACAATATCTAGTATATAGTATCCAAGCTCTGTATACCTACTTTTGGCCCACTGTGTATAATGTCAAACGCCGAGCGATCGTGGTCGAATCTGGAGAATTATTTCTGGATTTGATTCGATGTACTGAGTAATTTCACGAAAATGCTATCAGGTTAGCAGGCCTCAGGGTCGAGACTGGAACCCTTGAATTTCCGAACGTAACGAACTGCTATTCTGTGGACGAGGCTGGAACGACTTATCTCCGACGAAGTCGTTTATCTCCTAACTAATCCGTAGGTCTCTCCTGAAACGCCTTGGTGGGGAATTTATGTTGTGTCTATATGGACTGCCTGCTTAAATAAACACGTGTCAGTGGTAATAACACACAGACATTTAGCCGTAAGACTGTCAAGGCCAAGGTTGGATTATCTGAACATATATTGCTATAATAAATCATATAAGATTGTGGGCCGGGTAGCTCAGTCGGTATAGTGGCTGAGCTACGGGCTGGACGGTCCGGGATCGAATTCCGGTGGGGACGAGATTTTCCGCCAGTCCAGACTGGTCCTGTGGCCCACCTAGCCTCCCATGCAATGGGTACCGTGTCCTTCCCGAGGGTAAAGTGCGGCCGGGGCGTGCTGCTGACCACTCACCCCCTTCTAGTGCCGCGGTCATGCAAGAATAGAGCTATACCTCTACCCATCCTCTGGGCCACACCGGGCCTGTAACGGGATAACTTTATTTTATTTTTTTTTAAATCATATAAGAATGGGAAAGGAGTTGTGGAGGCCGGTTCCAGTGGTCGCGCGGTCTAAAGCATAGGTCTGCGGCCGCTCGCCTGCTGAGATTGTGGTTCCGAGTCCCACCGGAGGCATGGATGACTGTCGTAAGTGTTGTGTGTTTTCAGGTAGAGGTCTCTGCGACGAACTGATCATTCATCCAGAGGAGTTCTACCGACTGTGGTGTGTCGTGTGTGATCTAGAAACCTCGTGAATGAAGAGGCCATGGCCGACTGGGAGCTGTTGTGCCCCCCCCCCAAAGGAGTTACAGAGTTCGCTGTAAACTATGGAGCATGTGGAAGTGGTAGTGGCACTGATACGAGGACATCTTTCAGAATGAAATTAAAAAAAAACAAAGCCTTGTCCTTATTACAGAGACCAGTTGGTTACTGCTGTTACCTAAACAATCCGGGGTCTGGGTAGTGTATTGACTGGGCAGTGGCCTGGACAGTCAAGGAATTTGGTGCGATTCCCGGTGGGTGCATTAAAGTTCCCTCTCTTGCAAAGTGTTCAGGCCGGGGACCACTCAACATCTTGTTTGATGGGTTTCCGGGGTCTCTTGCACCGAGTGTAAAGCGTCCAGGGCTTATCAGATCACCTACCACAATCTAGTGCTGAGGTTAAGAATGAGTGGCGCTGTACCTCCACTTCCCCGTTTGTGTCATTGCTATGTTGCTTAATTATTACAGAGAAGATTTTATGTTTACCAATAACATACGTGACAAATAACTGGTCGAGACTCAAACCGGTTGTCTTTCTAATAGGCCTACTCGTGGAGTGTGAATATTAAAACAGGTTTGGATAATATTAAACTGGACGTTAAGAAGAAGAGTTGTGAGCGTGTGAGCGGGTTGAACTGGTTGTCTCGTTATGTCCGTTGGTGAACTTTGTTAGCCATGTCTTTTAGTTAGTTCGTTGGACATCTGTTTCATGGTTCAATCTCAGTAAGAATTCAGAAGGGCAGACAACAGTTGCACTTGTATTCCTTCTGACGTCCTAGTCACTGTCCCAGGGAGAAATCTCCAGGTATCTAGGTTTTGAGGCCATTGTCTTCCAAAGCCAGTTCTCCAAAGAATGCGATCTAGTGCTTCCGCTACCAATTTCCGGCCTCTTATCGTTTCCTTAAGGTCGTCCGGTAGCTCCTTACATCTTCTTGCTTGTCTTCCCGTCCCTTCTATCTTTCCCTCACTAATGTGCTTTAGAGCAGCGTTTCTCAACTGCCGGGCCGCGGCATCAATTATACCGGGCCGCGAGAGATTCTCCTGGAATTGATAACTAACTTAAATTATATTTTATATCTGTCATCGTACCACACTGTACACATATGTGTACTAATACTCTTTACGATTATGCCATAATTAATTATTAATGCTTATGTTAGTTTACTGTATGAACTTAAAAAAATCGGAAAGGCACTGACGAGTAAATCTGTTGGGACCGGGCGCTCGTCTTATGAAAAAAGAATTTACCGGGCCGCGGTCTCACAAAGGTTGAGAAACGCTGCTTGAGAGGGTAGTTCCTACGCAAGGTGTGACGAATCCGGTTAGTCTTTCTTCGTCTTATTGTATGTAGGCCGTTCCGTTCCTCCGTAGAGCCGTGGTAGATATCCCTGCCTGGAGTTGACCCCTGGCTGTCAGTCCATAAACCATTCACTTCACTGTCTGAAACAACAGCAAAGAATAGTTGGCACGCAGAGTACTATGTTTAATTCGAGACAAAATGTAAGAGAACAGGAGATTCCTAAAGTAACAAACACGTATTCTCGCTGCCATCTGTCCCTATCCTGAGCCAACTCCATCCAATCTCCACCCCCTCCCACTTCCCGAAGATCCATCTTAATATTATCCTCCTATCTCCGTCTGGGTCTCCACAGTGGTCTCTTTCCCTCAGGTTTCCCCACTAGAACCTTGTGCACACTTTTCCCCTCCCCCATACGCGCCACATGCCCCGCCCGTCTCATTCTTCTCGATTTTACCACCCGCACAATATTGGGTAAGTAGTAAATATCCCTAAGCTCCTCTTTGTAATTTTCTCCATTCCCCTGTTACCTCGTCCCTCTTACGCCCAAATACTCTCCTCAACACCCTGTTCTCAAACACCCTCGGCCTACGTTCCTCCCTCAATATCAGCGACCAGGTTTTACACCCATACAGGACAACGGGCAGATTTATAGTTACGTTGATGAACTTTCGCTTTCCATAAAGTGCGGGGAATTTCTTGACTAGCTGCAGAACCAGTTAGCTTCTCAAGAAGGACTCCATGGAGTAAGTAAATAAGTAAGTATTCTCGCTGCATAAAAGGAAGTCTGGGGAGACATAGAGACGGATGGAAAAATTTCTGAATCACGAATTGAAATTCAGAACACGCGTTTGTTTTGGAGAAAGACGAGTGAGATGAGCACTTGCGATGGTAAGACGCGTGTGGTTAGTGACGCAAAGTGACGAGCAGACGTCAAACCGCACCTGGCTGCCGGCCAGTCGCATAAGATTATATGCATATTTAATTCAATAATATCTGTATATTTCGTGATGGTAATGCACCACAGTATCAGTGTTGCGTAGCTTTGCTTTCATACACATTTTGTGGTTCTGATAATCGATAAGCTCTTCCAGATATTTCAAAGACTTTGAACTTTGGACCATTTGGTGTGAATTGCTATGTTGTTATTGTGCGTTCTGTTGTTTTAGGCTTTGTGAATGAGGCATTAGACTGCATACTGTCTTACTTTCTTCCTTCTTTCCTTACTTTTTTTCTTTCTTTCTTTCTATGGTGCTTTTTTTCTGTCTTGCTATGTCCCTTCTTGCTTGTTTCATCTCTCACTGTGATTTGCTGCGTTCCTTGTCTGCTACACTTCTTTCATTTCCTCTTTCTGTCTTTCTTTCTGCCATCCTGGTACCCTCTTTTTCACTTCTGTGTGTGTGTTTTTTTTTCTCCCCCCCCTAGCGTGTCTCGTTCCTGTGTCCTATGTTTCTCCGTTACTTACATTTTCGGGGCTTTCGTAAAATTGCGATGAGCGACTTAGTTTCGGCATCTGTCCATTTGTCCGTCCGTCCGTCTGTCCATCTGTCCTTCCGTCCGCATAGAATAACTTGGCTCGCCTACACTTCTTACGCCGTGGAGCAGAGTCCTTCTTGAGGAGCTAGCCTGTTCTCATCTAGTCAAGAAATTCCCCGCATTCCATTATTCCGTAGGCTCATTACCGCATTCACAAGTGCCCGTCTCCTGTCCTATTCCTTAGCCAGCTCGATCCAGCCCATATCCCCACATCCTATTTCCCGAAGATCCATCTTAATATTATCCTCCCATTAAGCCCGGGATCTCCCAAGTGGTCTCTTTCCCTCAGGTATCCCCACCAAAACCCTGTATATGCCTCTCCACTCCCCATACATGCTACATGCCCCGTCCATCTTATTCTCAATTTTATCACCCGAACAGTATTGGGTGAGCAGTACAGATCATTAAGCTCCTCATTATGTAGTTTTCCCTCTCCCCTGTTGCCTCGTCCGGCTTGGGTCCAAATATTCTCCTCAACACCCTATTCTCAAACACTCTCAGCCTACGTTCCACCCTCAGTGGGAGCGACCAAGTTCCACACCCATACAAAACAACAGGAAAAATTATAGTTCATTGTATCGTAAGTTTTAAATTTTTGAACAACAAACTGGAAGACAGGATTCTGCACCGAGTGATAGCAAGCATTCCCAGACCTCAATCTACTCTTAATTTCTTCCTCAATAGTATTTTGATTTGTTAAAGTTGTCAGTGGACGGGTTTTCGCTAAATTTTACATTTGGTTATTTTTCACAAATCTGTCAAGAATTTTAAGTTTCGTTATAATATAGCAAGAATAACGAGTACTTTACGTGAAGACCAATGTAGTATAACAAAACATTTATGGTACATCTGTGGATCAAGTAAAACGACTTCTGCGTGTCAGTTACGGGCAGTATGAAGCCATCAGTCATAAAAATGGCTGTAACGTTTCATTCAGAAAACCTTTAGAGAAAGGGCGGGAGGTCATTGCTCCAGAGACCTTTCAGTCGGATACCCTCTGCGCAGTCGACACAGGCAAGAAATAGTCTGTTTAGCGAATTCCTGAAATGCTGGGGAAACATGGAGTACTCATGATGTCACACAGGGCGAAGGGCAGTAGCCTATGACAGCAAACCTTGAACCAAGACGAAACATTAATAAATAAATGAAAGAAATTTTCGTACTGACCAAATTGTTTGCACGCTGGAATTCAAGTAAGCTAGCTGTGTATGTGAGGTTGCTCATAGTGAGGTCACCGGGAGCACATATTCATAGCTCAGGAGTGAAGTGGCTGTTAGTTTCTGGCATATGAGATTTGAGTTCAGTGAAAGAAGGAAGTCGAAAAATTGGCAGTTGATTAACTGGACAAGAACAGACTTCTTACTTCAGATGTAAAATAAAAGGTAAAGTGATCCCGTTACAGGCCCGGTGTGGCACAGAGCGTGGGTAGAAGTATAGCTCTACACTTTCATGACCGCGACACTAGAAGGGTGTGAGTGGTCAGCAGCACGCCCCGGCAGCACTTTACCCCCGGGAGAGACCCGGTACCCATTTTACATTTTACCTCAGATATAAAAAATGTAAATACAATATATATATATATAGTGAGGAATATGTATATATATGTATGTATTTTTTTTATTTATTAAGTATGCTCCATCACCCAGAAGTGATACTTCATACTACAATGTGACTAGTTATTTATTCTTGGTTATAGGTAGGGGATGTAGGGTCTGTCTCTGCTCTAGGCGTCGGCCGCTGCATTCCCTTTACAATGTATAACCATTGCATGATATCTCTTAGCACTTTGCATTTACACCATCACCGCTATAGTTTGTCAAAGTCTATTGAATTTTTTAATGTCATAAATGATTTCAAATGTTTGGTTATTAGATAGTGCTTGCTTATTGGCCATATTCCATGTTTTAGTGTATCCTCGAGTTTTTTCCTTTGTTGATGAAGTAGGGTGCAGTGGTATAGCAGGCGGTCCATAGTCTGATCTCCCTTGTTGCAAGGACATGTTGCACTTCCCAATAATTTGAATCGGTGTAGGTAGGCTCTGGTTTTACCGTGTCCTGAAACCATAGCTGTGAGTTTTGAGGTTATGTCTATTTTCGATTTGAGTCTGTCTGTTATTCTTGGATAGAATTGTTTTGTTTGAGCTGCCTTTGGCCTTTCCTCCCACTTTTGTTGCCATTTTAGCTTGGATTCTTCTTCTAGCTCCCGGAACAGCGTACTCAAGGGTATTCTGCTGTAGTAGGGTGTCTTATCTTTGGCCCGCGCCGCTGTTTTGGCCAGTTCATCAGCCAGTTCGTTTCCGAGGATCCCCGCATGGGCCTTGATTCATGCAAACGTCACTGTCCAGTTGGAACTCTCCAATTTAAATAGCCTCTTCCGTATCTCTTCGATTAGATAGCTGTGGTTGTTTCCGTTCTTAATCGAGTCCAGGGAGATTCTGCTGTTCGTTATTATTGCTGCAGTGCGTGGGCTATTTTCCTCAATGTCTGTCGATTCTAATGCTTCTAGGGCCTTGGCTGTCGCTAGTTGCTCCGCTTGATTATTGGAGCGTCTGTTATCCAGCTTGTACTTTAGTTTTGTAACGAGTTCCTTTCCAGAGAAAATTGTCACTCCTGCCCCGACCTCTTGTTCATTTTTGCTCCCATCTGTGTATATATGTATGGTTTTGTCATCATATTCCTTCACTTCAATAAATTCGACCACGTCAGCCGGATGTGGTCAATTTTTTCATTCCACTTCTAGGTCAATTGCGTTAGGGCTCCTTTTCATTTTCTAAGAAAGTACTGCTTAACCGCCTCTTCCGTCCTAATAATGATCGGGGTCGTTCCAGCTAGAATACAGAGTGCTCCACTCTATGTAGTGCGAAATGCTTTGGCCATTTTAATGTTCATTAGCCTTTGTACCCGAATGTATTTTTATCTGTTGTATTCATACCTTATAGCCTCTGCCCATACCGGGGCACCGTATAGTAGGAGAGGTAATATCGCCTCTTTGTATATAGTCTGCAGCGCTTCGTGGTGTAGTCCCCATGTTAGTTTAGCCGATTTGGATAGGCTGTGTATAAGTTTGCTACTTCTTTCGGCTTCGTAGCTTATGTGTTCGCGGAATTCGAATTTGTTGTCTATTACAATTCCTAAATACTTCATCGTTGACACCCGTTGTAAAGGTTTGTTGTTTAAATATATGTTAATTTATTTGTTTTCCTTTCTCTTCCTCCTTGATATTATCATAACTTTAGACTTATCTCCATTGAAGTTAATCTTGTTATTCCTCGACCAAGCTGAGATTTTGTTCATTTCAATGTTCGAGATGTTTTCTGCTGCCCTTACAGATTCGTTTCTGATTGCTAATATTAAATCATCAGCGAATGCTACAGCTTTAGAAATTTGTGAATTGAATGTCCAGTAGGAAATTGTATACGATGTTGCAGTATCCTGGCCCGCAGCAGGATCCTTGCGGGGACTCTTTGGTGACTGTTCTCTGTATACTGACATTGTTAAGTGAAAGAACTGCGGACCGTTGGCTAAAGTAGCTTTTAGATAGATTATATAGGTTTTGGGGGGGGGCAGTTATAAGCTTTTAGCCCATTTAGGATGCTGGGCCACCAGGCCGCATCAAAGGCGCCCTTGACGTTGAGGCTTATTAAGACTATGATTTCTCCTGCTGATAAGCCTTCCTCTACAAATCCCTTCACAGCCATGGCTGCGTCTGTGGTGCTCTTTTGAGGCGTGAAGCCAAACTGATTTTTGTTCATGATGTCATGGGCGAAAACATGGTGATTGATTCGATTTATAAGCAGTTTCTCTAGCACTCTCCTTCCTGTGTTGAGAAGACTTATGGGGCGGAATTTGGAAAAAAAAGTCGGTTTTCTTTTCCTGGTTTTACAGTGGGAATCAGCTTTGCAGTCTTCCATCTCTTAGGGAAGACTCCTCTTCTCAGGCAGCCGTTGTACATGACAGTTATACAAGGTGGTTCAAATATGACTGGGACTGACTGCGGCTTGTTTACACACAAATCAGTCCCGGTCATATTTGAACCACCTTGTATATCTGGGGAAGACCTCGAAGGCACTTTTGTACACTTCTCCAATTATACCGTCTTCACCCGGGGCTTTCTTTTTATCCATGCTTGCGACTGCATTCCTGGTTTCCTCGACAGTGAAGTCAATATCGTCACCTGTGGCTGCGGGTTCTAGAGCTTGGGCTCTGGCTTGTTTGTGGAGTTCAGTATCGTCTTCTTCTTTGTCATCCGGTGTGAAGTGTTCAAGCATGAACTTTGGGGTTTTTGTCTCAAGTCTTCAGTTAGGGATCCGTCGGGCTTTCGCAGAGTTGCTATTAGTGTGTTGTTCCTTCTCTTCCCTGCCGCTAATTTATACACTTCATTCCATGAGTTGGAGGATGTCGTCAGATTGCAATATACCTTCCAGGACTGAATTTTCTCCCTTTTAATTGTTGCTTCGTACCTTGTTTTCTCTGCTAAATAGATGATTTTGCGCTGTTCCCTCAGCCCTTCATGTTTCCTTATTCTCTGATACCTCCTTCTCAGAGCGTTTGTCAGTTCATCAGTTCATCTGTCCACCAAGGCACTGAGTTATTGGTTATAGTTTTCTTTGTGGTCCGTAGTTGCCTGAACGACTTGTCGCAGGCTACCTTCAGTACGTCCTGAAATTCTTCAATTAATTTTTCGATGTCGGTTCCTTCATTGGCCCTTTTGCTCGGTGTTACTTCCAGACCATCCGACGCTCCCTCTGTATTTGTTGTGTTGATCCTCTCTTCTAGTAATCTGAGCAGGTTTCCTTGGAGTTTAACTATGTCTTCACTTTTCACAATATACCCGACTCCCTGAGCCTTGTCCTATTGCGAATTTAATGATACCGTGATCAGAACAGCTTTCTTGGTCACTGACTTCCCAGTGTTCCACGGCTCTGAGTAGGTGGTTGTTGATGACCGTCAAATCAATATTTCTGGAGCCTCGGCTATTAAGGAAGGTGGTTAGGGTGCTTTCCTCTTTCATTATGTGCAGATGTTTACTAATGAGAAATTCCTCGAGGATTCTTCCTCTTGCATTTGTCTGGGTGTCATGACAAGACGTAGACCTAGAGTTGCCGTCTATAGCCAAGAAAATGTTGCAATCTGTCCGGAGACATACATTCAGCAATCCTTTTGACAGTCATGTAGGAAATACATCCAGTGATACATCTCCTATTTAAGCGCAGTTACAAATGATTGGGTTTGGCGGTTTCTAGAACACACACAACGATGCACCACAGTCGGTAGGACTCCTTTGGACGAGTGGTCAGCTCATCGCAGAGACCTCTACCTGACAACACACAACACTGACAACAGACAAACGTCCTTGCCCCCGGTGGGATTCGAACCCACAATCCCCAGCAGGCGAGCGGCCGCAGATCTACGCCTTAGGCCGCGCGGCCTCTGGGACCGGCATGAGGAATGTATCCGATTCGATGAACCCCGCTGTATCCCTTTAGAAGTCTCACGTACTGTACTGAGCGAGACGGGGCATACAGTGTACATAGGATGAGCGTGTACAATACATTTTTGATAATATCTCACTCATTTCTTCTTAGAATGAGAAATGTTTCAGACAAAAGTTATAGAGAAAATGAAAACACACATTTTATGTTTTTATTATATTTTTGTATTTTTGCTATATATATTATTTATTATATATTTTTATTATATACAGGGTGAGAATAAATTCTTTCCCTGATTACAAACATATATTACAAGAAAACTACTGTACGTGGAATACAAACTTTTTTTTAAAAATGTAACTCAAGACTTTTTTTTTACAACACATTAGTACACTTCAACATGTGCTCCTTTTGCTGCAAGGAGAACGTCTAATCGATAATCAGTTTCTCTCCACGTGTTCTCGAACATGTCTTCAGTTATTGTAGCAAAAGCGTCTGTTATTCTTGCCTTCAAATTTGTAATATCTGCAACTGGTGTCGAAAACACTTTGTCCTTAACATACCCCCATAAAAAGAAGTCAAGGGGGGTGATATCCGGCGATCGTGGTGGACAGAGTGTCGGTCCATCTCTCCCAATCTATCTGTTTGGAAATGTTGCATCCAAAAACTGACGAACATGTGAACCCCAGTGTGGAGGTGCACCATCTTGTTGCAAAATTATCCACGGCTGAAACTCTTCTGAGATGCAACGTAAAGTTCCAACATGTCCAGGTAAACATTTGTTTGTAATCAGGGAGGGATTTTATGCTTATCCTGTATTATTATGTTTTTATTATATTTTATGTTTTTTTTTTTTCTAAATCGTGCCCTTATGAGATAACGTGACAAATATTGTGGAGCCATACAGGCCACAGATGACAATATGGCACATGCACATTGCATGCTGGATACCTAAGGCTAGAAACACACACTCAGAATATGTAATGATTGCTTTTCCACTGCAGCAATGGTTGCACAAATGCGTCTCAGTATTACTTCAAACGTACATAGCGTGCATTGTTTTTATTTTCTGCACAGCGCCGTATAACACGGTATAATTACTTCTAAAGTGTGAGAAACAAAGGGACCCAAGATGCAGCGTTTTTGTGACAGACGTCCACTCAGCCTGTAACAGTATTTTGTTCCGTGCAAATTTTCTGTTCCTTTTTCAATTTTCAGATCTGTCGCAGTTTTTTTAATATCTGCTAAGCCTACTACAAAAGTTTGGAGATAGTTCTGACGTATCAGTTCTCCTGGAACTGTGATGTGCTGATCGTCCAGACACACTGTTTGTGTTGATATGATACAAGCAGCGTATGTATCGTCAGTACTGGCTTTTGCTGTGGAAATGCGACCACTAAGGATAAGAGCTTTTTAAATATTCTTTGTGTGTTTTGCACAGAAGCAGTCATCCGTTTTAGTCCCAAGGCCAGGCCAGGCCAGGCCACATTCTTTTAATTATCTCATAATTTATTTGCTTATGTTAATGACTTTTTAACTTGTTCGTTTCCCTCCTCCCCTCCAGTACTTTCCGGCGTATCAAGGGTCAGATCAAATACATAGGACTGTTTGTGAAGTACTCATGTACCGATGGGTCTGTTCTAAAGCTTTCCTGTAGTTTTACAAGTATTTAAAATAGTACGAGCAATAGCACAGTGGTTAAGGTGCTGTACTACAAATCGAAAGTTCGCTGGTTCGATCCCAGCTGGTGTCAATGGAATTTTTCATTGACATAAAATCCTTCCGATCGCACTATGGCTCTGGGGTCGACTCAGCCTCTAACAGAAATGTGTACCAGGAGCGTTTCCTGGGGGTAAAGGCGGCCGGTGCGTAAGGCTGACAAGGCGTCTTGCAGACGCAAGAGGCCGCTGGTGTCAGTTACGAAATTACATGACAATGCAACAACGGCACATGAGGTGCAAGCATGGTTTCGTGGGCATTGGTCCATCTCGTATCGACAGGGTTTCGAA
>Ga0123355_10013958_pt1 | contig 12526 bp, 7 predicted proteins | sample TergutEmb28metaG_3_FD_89872 | JGI IMG/M metagenome (GOLD analysis project Ga0123355, IMG submission 89872) | Embiratermes neotenicus P1 segment gut microbial communities from Petit-Saut dam, French Guiana - Emb289 P1 | ecosystem: Host-associated > Arthropoda: Insects > Digestive system > Gut ...
TGGTTAAAAGTCATTTTTTTATTTTTTTTTTTTGTTTATTTTTAAAAATTTTAAAATAAAAAAAAAATTTTAAAAGCCCTAAGAGCAAATACCCCCCCCCCCCAGTAAAAAGCACTGGTTGTATATCTAAGTAAAGGTAAAGGTAAAGGTAACGGTAAAGTTTGCCTCATCGTGTTCGATTGTTAGATTTAGATCGTCAATACAGCTTCTGTTTTTACGTCAGGTAGAAAAGTCCCTGTTGTTTATATTAAGAATAATAATATATACGATGGTCCTCATTCGAAGTATCCTTATTTTTCGATTTTAACTGACATTTAATTTTCTCGACAAATTTCAATAAAAGTTTCCAACAGAAAATTTTAGGAAAATATGTCGGAAGTGGGCAGAGTTGTTTCATGGAGCAGAAGTTCGGACGGACTGACAGAGAGAACGACAGACAGACACTCGATATTCGCATTTACCAAGAACAACCTGCAATTTTGTGAATGCCTAGCCGACAGGCGTCAGCGCCAGGTTGCTGTTATTGCAGACATGTAATGAAAAGCTGGTGAAAATGAAGCGAAAAGGCACAAAAATGAAATTCAGATAACAAAAGTAGCGCAGAGTCGGCTGTAAAAAGAGTTTTGTTTGAAATATCCAGGTGACAGAATGCCAAGCTGAATGCACGAACATATCAGCTGTAGAATACACGTACTGGCGCGACCGGGCGGAGAGTGTGGCCACTAAAGGCACATTAGATTATTCAAAAACAGTGATATGAGTCCCTAGTTGTCTGTAGTATCTACAGTTATTCCGTTATAGAGGTTTTCACATTGAAGCACAGAGACGCACTGCGCTAGAAGCCGGGAGGTTGCAGGTTCCATTCCCAATGGAGTCATTGGAATTTTTCATTAACTTAATCCTTCCGGCCCTGGGGTCGACTCAGCTTCTGAAAGAAACGAGTACCAGGGATATTTTCTGAGAAGTAAAGGCGGCCGATTGACAACCTTGACACCTTGATGTGCCCTAAGGGCCTGTCCATGCTTGTATAAGGATTGCTTTTTCTTCCTGTACGTATGAAGCCGCCTTCCTATTAACAGCCCCACACATTTGTCTTATGTATTTCGGTTAAAGAAGACCGCTGTAACCCTGCCTTCCAGCTACGTTGTTCCATATTTCACATAATTTCTCAGGCACCCAGTACACTTCGTTACTACCAAAATTCTGTAACTCACATTTGTTTTGTAACGTCTTTCCTCTAAAGCCATCAGCTAGTTGCGACTGGAATAACAGAGTCCTGTCCACAGACGCAAAACATTACTTTTTTTCTGAAGCTGGTTTGTTTTCTGTCAATGCAGAAGGACCGCTATTTTGTTTGAAATTCAGTTGCATAGACGATTCATAACTTAAAATGGCCTTATCAAGGTTTTGTCGAACACCGAAGATAGATCTGATATCCAGTAACATGCAATCTTTCGATTAATCAACAACAGAGGCAGTTTGAAATGCTTTTAATATTCATAGAAACTCCGTTTTGCTGAAGCTTTTCTGTGCAGCCCATCCCCTAACCCTGCTGCTAAATGTGCAAGCTACATTTCGCCTTTACAAAGCATTAAAAGCACTGCGTGTTTCTTTCGTTAGGCACAACGCCAGGACTGATCTACAGGGTTGTGGAGCCAATCTTTCTTAAACTTCGTGTGTCGTTGCTGCAGGCTCCGACGTCTTCACTGCCTGGTCAAGTGCCCCATTTAACAAAGCCAGTTTGTACGTCCTGACAAAACAACAGTCCTCGGCTCTTCTTGGACTTGAGCTGCCCCAACCTAATCACTACACTGACTGAGCTAGTCAATTCACACGGACTGTTCCGCAAATGTGGGCTATACGAATCACGGAGTGTCCCAATTATTCTGGGACCTCTAGACCCTTCAAAATGAGGACGCTACGGTTCTTCGAAACGTCGAGGACCGATTAGCCGGCGACACAGCGTAATAACCGGAATCCTGAACCGCACCGCTGTGAAAGCAGGGCTTTATTGACGACCAACTTACAGCTGTCGCAGTGTGTGTTGTTTTGACCTGATCATCTTACCCTTCCAGCATTAGCTACTGTACAGCGTGGTGCAATTTTGAGGAGACACATGTTGCTACTTCATAATTAGCCCCTAGTGGGCCAGGGCCTCCTCATTATGAAGCCTTCACGATCACACTCAGACACACCACACTCGCTAGGACTTCTCTGGACCAGTGATCAGCCCGACGCAGTGACCTCTACCTGACAACACAACACTCACAACAGACAAACATTCATGCCCTCGAAGGGATTCTAACCCACAATTTCAGCAAGTGAGCGGCCGCAGACCCACGCCTTTGAACGTGCGGCCACAGGGATATAGGTTTCGTTTGCGTTAGTTAAATATTGCCGCCTTTATAATTATACATTAATTATTGAACTGGGGCCTTAGACAAGGGAATTTCTTGGTATGACTTTAGTACTGGAAGTTAAAAATGCTCTTCATCGTTACAACCAACAAACCATCTTGCTCACAGTTCATAATCATCCTGCTATTTGAAAGGGTCGTAATAGAAAGCGAAGAAAAGGTGTTCAAAAGAACAGAGATTACGTATAGGTTAGGGCAGAGAGAAGAGATGAAAGAAGAAAAATAGAACGAAAGAAAACAACACAGGCAACTTACGTATAACGTAACATTGCGGCGCATTCGCATCGCCATTTTTCAGAGGAAACAACAATTAATACTGTGTGTGTTGTTGAGCTGCATGTCACTGTCAACTGTATAAAAATATTGACTCTTGTACAACACCGTTTTTATGGTGAATTTACTTCACAGGTAGCAGTGCAATTTATACGTACCAGTCTTGGAAAGAAATTACATTCCAACTAATTTGGAAATTTGCACTCTTTAACACGCTACATATAAATGCTGCATTGAAACAACAGAGAGTTTGTTTGTTAATGGCCTTCTTTAGATGCACAATTTGACTAAACAGATCGTAAGAAAGGCGTTGCACAGCTTCTAAGTTTTTGTATTATTGTCAGATTTTAAAGAAAATTTGAATTTTTTTCTTCCGATTCACGAAAAATACTCATATAGTAAATTTCATGAAAATTTTTTCGGTGGGAGCCGGGTTGTTCCATGCGGACGGACGGAAGGACAGACAGATGGACGGACATGACGAAACTAATGGTCGCTTTTCACAATTTTGCGAACGCGTCTGAAAAGAAGAAAAGTCTGCGGAAAGAAAGGACGAGAAAGCAGAAAAGTTTTGTAGCAATAGATAGGAAGAAAAAGAGAGTGAAGAAAGATGGATGGATGGAAGGAAGGTAAGAAGAAAGGAAGGAAGGAAGGAAGGAAATATAATGCAATAAAAACAAGTCGGAGAGAGGAAAAACAATACCTCTGTTGAAAGTAAAAGCAAGGAAAGATGATAATGAAGAGAACGAAAGAAAGTGCGGAATATAATGATAAAAATGATACGAAGCAAACAAAGAACAGCAAAACAGTTTATAAGATCTCAACTTATTTCGAGTTGTACTTTCATCATCAAAGGTCACGGAATGGTCCAAATGTACTGTCATCTTCAGATGCTTTAGTTATGTAAAGGCGGATGACTATTTATTTAACGCTGTTCATATTCCGTTCAATTGAGTCTAACGTGTAGGAGATTATTACGAAATAACAAACAGTTTTTTTATATTTATACGTGCAATTCGTTGGAACAAACAGTGTTGACCTTTTGTTCACAGTTATTATATTGTTATGGTATTACATTACATTACGTTACATTACAGTGTGCTCTAAAGTAAGGTCTTGCAAAAGTGACGAGTTTTCACAAACGTTCGTTCTGCGATGTTTTGCTTTACACTGCTGTATACTTTGTTGGGTGTCAGTAACGTACAGTATGAGAGTTACAGCATAACGGTATACGTCAAATGCTCCTCGCGATGCAGTATGTACCCAATTTGATCGCTGCACAGACAGTACTGAATCGCCTGCTCGTCCTCGGCTGCTATTGGCCACCATGGTGCCATGCGCTGAACACGGCGGGATGTATTCGAAAGCAGACAGACCGGCAGTTTGTTTCGCGGCCTCGAGTGTTTATGATGTGTGGTGAGTGGAGTGCAGGTGGCTGTTGGAAATCTGGTGCGTAATGCTACCCCGGTCAAGTGCCAGTAGTTTACCCCTTGCAGTGGTGGTGGAAGTGCTAGATTCTAGTGTTTTATTAGTGCTAAAACAACTGAAATCAGTTGCATCGACTGCTTCCGAATTTACCATTGAATCGCCTACATCCACAAGAACTCCCACAGTAAAGGTAAGGCGCATTTCAACTGTATCGATATAAAGTACGTAAAATGAGGTTGTTACATGGGCCTTAGAAATGCTTATAACTATCCAGAACAATACACCGTATCAGTTAAAGTGCATCTGTTAGCCTTTTGTAGTAGCTACAGGATGTAACAAGTTTCGATTCTTAAACAACCATCTTCAGGGGTTATAAAACGGGGGAAATACGTTGGATATATATGTACTTGCCTACAAAGGCGTTAATATTATGCAACTTATGCATCATGTCAAATGCAAGATGTTACAGTATGCTGCTCATAACAGCATTTGATAAGCTGTACAACTTTAACAGTATCAAGATTATTATATGCAAGTGTATGTCTTAGGTACACTGCGCCCCATGATTTTGTATACTTCCTGATGATGGTTCTTTAAGGAGCGAAACATGTTGCAGTATGCATAATATAGTAGATCGGTAATTTCACCTAATATGACATACTGTGGTAGCTAGCGATCAACTTCTGAACCACAAATACACGGACGAAGCAACGTTACGAGGACTCCAGAAGTCGCGTAACTTTGCAATAGAGCTGTGTGGAGAAATAAGTTTTACTTTTTCGTGAAAAATGTTTTGTTTGTTAAGCAATTAAAGAAATGAAATGAGTAATAATTACTTATTAGCAGTATTGAGGCGAAATTAAGAGAACAAATAATTCTCAGCTTATTTTTTTATGGGTTTCATTATGTTGAATAGTTGAAGAAGGATAGTGAGAAGCTGGTTAGTGTGTCCTTGTCACTGACAGTTTGTCAGACAGACAAAGACGTCCGTTGTATGAAAATTTGTCTGAAATACATTTGCACTAATTTCAAATGTACAAGGAACGGCAGATGTTAGGAATCCGTTTTATAAACATTAATTATATTATGCCTACCGCGAGTTTAGTAGAATACAATGTCACTGCTCCGCATTTTTCTCACTTCTACCACTGCCAAGTTTTGGAACATTTCAAAAATACGCTTATTGTACACTGTTCACATCTGATTTTTTTTAAAGGAATTTAACAATGCTGGAGACGTTCGTCAAATACCTCCAAAACTTCTTTCTTTCTCCTTGAGGGGGATAAAGTTAGACGTGTTGCGGGCCACGGATTATTTATCACTGAATTAGATTATGTGAGATAATTGCACAAGGCTAACCAAGTACTCTGTATGGCACACATTTCAGTTCGCCAACGCAGTAAATTCCGTCGTCTCGAAGGGTGATGTGATCTGGCATAACAGGCAGAGTTGTTTGGTAGTTTAGATATTGAAAACTGTGTACATGGTTTTTCAGTGCAGACGGCGTCGTATTCCATACGGTGCGAGTCTTCATATGTACTGGAGTGAGAATGTCAGTTTTCTCATACTGCTTGTACACTAGAAAAATTAGTCGATTTCTTATCGTTAGGGATACAGTCACTGTTTATTGAGAGCATCATGTAAAACATATAATTAAACTGCATGAACAAATTGGGGAGTATTTTTGGGCGTCAGATAAAGTAGGTAAAAATGTGCACCAGTGCAGTTAAAGGCTGATGTAGATGGATGCTATGCGAGGTTTGAGGTTCTCAGATTGGTTGTGCTGAGGATGAAGGTCTTCTGGGATGTTACACCGTGTTGTTGGGGTACAGTTACCAGTTCGAAAGAGTTGAGTGTCTTCGTCTTTTAGATTTCAAACCTTTGAAGATAAAGGCACTACGTTCCTTCGTTCAGTCACGTAAGCCTAAACCAGAGACACGGCGTCTCATCCGAAACGACCTGAACACTCGTTGATTTAATTGACAAGTGGATCTCAGCGCGTTCGCAATCAAATACGGACGTAACGCAGCTGTACCTGGCCTCTTTTCGCCATTCAGTATCGCCTTGATTATCACAAATTTGCGAGTTGCCGCATTACTGCTACAGAAGGCTAAGAACTAATTTCCAGAAACGAGCGAAATCTAAAGTCCGCCAAAAAATTATCCAAGAAAGAAGGAATATTCCATGAGCGCATTTTATGAATTTTTTTCTACCCACTTTACTGAACTCCACGGAACACAGCCCTCCTTGAGATGCTGACACTTTCTCAACTGGTCAAGAAATTCACCCCCCTCATTGCATGGAACCTAAAAATTCGTTCCCGTGTTAGCAAGATACAGTCTCCTGCCCATATCCTGAGCCAGATAAATCCTGTCCACGCCCTTCCATCCAATTTGTTGAAAATATGTTTTAATAACTTTATTATTGTTGCCATCATCTTTATAAACTTATCACCCACCTACCCCTACGTGTATGTATCCATGTGGTCTCTTTCCTCAAATCCTCCCACTAAATCCTGTATTCACCTGTCCTCGCCCCATACGTGCTACATGTCTCGCCCACCTCAAAATATTCGAATGTTACTTGGTGAACAGTAAATATCGCGCATATCCTCATTATGCCATTTCCTCCACTCCTCTATTACCTCTTCCTTCTTAGACCCAAGCATCATCCTCAGCACTCTATTCTCAGACACCCTTCCTCAATGTGGCAGGCCAAGTTTCACACTGATACACAACAAAAGGTATTTTAAACGTCTGCCTCCGAAGGCCCCTTGACGTTGCGACAGTGAGTCACATACTTTGGATTTTTGGAGTCTCTTATTGATTTATATTTTCCAGTTAAGGGAACACTATGTGGTGTTCCGAAAGTACTGGGCACTAACATTTTATGTGTATAACATTGAGGCTTCCACAGTGCTGATGTTGAGGATGCAGACTTTACGTGTTGTAATGCTGAGTAGCAGGATTACTAAAGGAACCTACTGCCTTTATCTTAGGTGCCAAGGAGTCTTCAGGGTCACAATCAACCAACTGCAGGTACTGTTTATTGCATAAAATTGAGAGCAATGCGAATCATAAGTGGTCAGTGTGTGGACCACCCGCACTAACAGTATTTTTCAGCTCAGTACATTTGTGTCACTTAACTGAACAATTCAGACTGCTCGTTCTTACGGAAGCCCAGTGCTCTCTGTAGGGTATCAAGAGAACCCTTTGCTTATTCAGGGACTTGCTCAGGCTCTTCCGCAAAGGACTGCGAAAAGCGACTATGAGCTTTGTGATGTCTGTCTGTCCGCAAACATCGAAGTGACTCCAATAGGGTGTTTTTTTAATTTCGTATGTGGAATTTTTACTGATTTTTTCCAACATTTTGTTATCTTCGCTTAGTCGGACAGATAACAGACACTTTGCATGAAGATCGGTCTGTAAAACTGGAACAGGCTCTTCTGTGTGAGGTACATGCTGGAGCTGAAGAAAGAGCTGAGCATCTCGACTCACAGATGGTAACGTTAAAGTATCGACATTTAAGGGACATTATTTATAAATATCCCTGCTTATGTTATCTTGACGACTTTAAATATGTCACTGAGATAGGGAGACTTTTCAGTGCGGGTGTATGGAATGTATGTTGGTATGGAAAGTGTTAATGAATTTAACATCCAAGAAAAATAACAGAGAGAGTGCGCGAACAGTGTCATATTCTGCGGACATTTCCTAACTTGTTTTATTTAATACCATGCGCCGCACTACACTTCGACCATTTCACTTTACGGCAAGCTGCGCCACTCTTACGTTTGCCAGTTGTGGGGAAATCCACGCGCTTGGCGCAGTGTATTCTAGTTAATGCTGCGTTTATAATCAGCACTTAAAGAAGGTGGTGGGAATATTTTCCTTCGGTTTGCATAGACATGTCGCAACTAACAAACACCTTGTTGAGAAATTTCATATTTTCGCAGCCATGTAGCTGCATCACTGGGTAATCGAATTCCGACGTGTCAGGCGAAAGTGTTAGTATCCTCTTTCTGCAGCTGTCGAACTGTCTGTTGTTCCTGACACGTTGAACTTCTAGCGGTAATTGAAGACCCTGCATCCTGAATGCTTTTTTTTTTTACATCGTGTTCAGGTCAGTGATTGTTAATGTTCACTTAAAGCTTTAATATATCTTACAAGTGAAATTCACCTTGGTTCATACCTGGCGGAAGTGGATGTTAACGTACAATCTACTGTTCATTGTTGCGTCACAAAAACGCTCTATAAACACTGCGTATGATTGTAGTGGGAATGGTTTTCTGAAATTATTGTCATATTGTGACTTACAGATATGAGTTTATGTTTTTAAGAGGAACTGGGCCCAGTGTTCGTAGCTGCACTAGTAACACACCACACACCACGCTCAACCTTATGCAGTAACTTGTCGTGGATTAAACTGGGAAACACATTATGAAAGTTCTCGTTCTTATTAAGATAAAACCAGCTTCCTCCTAAACAGAACTAGCACGGTGTCTTGTCAGCATAAACCTATGAAGATAAAGTAAAAGTAAAGTTGTCACTGTCCGCTCCATGAAGGCGTATAGGGGAAGTACAGGTAAGCTCCAATTATTCTTAACCTAGGCACTAGATGGAGGTGAGTGGTCAGCTTCATGCCTTGGCCGCTTTACCACCGTGACAGAATCCCGGTACCCATTAAGTAGGAGACTGGTTGGGCCCCAGAGCCGGTATGGACATTTTGGGAAGAAAAAAAATTTCTTTCTCTTACCATAATTCAAACCCGGACAGTCCAGCCCGTATGACAGTCGCTGCACCAACTACCCACTTGTGACTAATGATCTGTCGTAAACTTGTGAACCACTGTCGCCTCGTGTGGATGCAAATACAGCTGTTTTGTTGACGTCATGTTGATTGTACAGACACTACCATTTACTATGCAAGTGAAGTCAATAGTTTTCATGGACATATGGCACCATCTTGTTCCAGATTTCCAGAGTTATCATGTTGTCTAGAATTGAATCTGTGGGTATATTGAATTGAATCTGCTTCTCGAAACTTTTTCACAAACTTGTAAACTTTTGTTCTGTTATTTGAAGGCTGTTAATTCAATTATGTGTAAAATATTACATATTTACATTTCCCATGTTCTAAGGGTGGGATATCATGAGATAGCGCAGAAATGATGCAAAAACCAAAGAAAAATAAAAAAAAATAAGCAAAATATAAAATAATACTCCAAAAAGTGCATGAACGTATTTATATTAATGCCTCTGTGTCATTTTAATACTAATGCTGAGAAATGTTTTTAACCAGTCATTAAACAGGAAACGTAATTTTGAAAAGATCAGTTCAGGCAGCTGGTTTTCAGTTCATGTGTTAAGCGTTATGTGTGTGACCTTGAAAATACAAACTTTCTTGCATGACAAAGAAGAATTTGGATATTATCACATGTGCCTACTTCAATGTTTGTTCTGTGTCCCTATTGCTTATTGGGCGCATATTTGCAGTATAGAAAGCAGTAGGGGTTGATGCGCAATAAGCAGTTGTGGACAACTGACAAAGGATGGTCCTCCGCTCTGGATGCTAGCATGCAACGGTGAAGATATCGGAGGCTACGCAACGTTAAGCAGATCCTCAGAGGTCCTTTGCTGGGTTCTAATAACTACGGAAATGGCGGTTAGGGGGAAGCAAACCTGGGGAAACCTTGATCGGTTTAAATTGTGTTAGTGTCTCGAAGTGCTGTGTTCTGTGGAGTTAGTTTGAAATGTTCTGTGGGTTAGACCAAGAAATTGAGTGAATTGTTACTTCCTGGAATAGTTCTCTTGAGAGGTGAATTGTTTTGATCAAATTAATAATGTAATGTAGTGTGTGCGAATGTAAATATGTAGAGTTATTGAGTTAGAAGGCAGTTATTGAGTTACGTTATAACACTGGTGATAAATTGATTTCATTTGTAGTTGACGTGAAAAAGGCTTGGAAATAAGTCTTTTTGGGTCAACAATAAAAGAGGCGTTTCAAAGGAATCCATTACCGGTAAATCGGAGGTTCAGAAGGGGCAAGTATCGACGTTCAATTACGTACAGCCCAACGGCTGTGGAGTGATAACGCAGCAGGCTGTAGTCCGATAATTGAGATTTTGTTGAGTGTGTGTGAGTGTGGTTGGTGGAGCAGGAAATGGATCAGAGGAACAGACGGGAATGAGAACAGCGCATCTGGATGGAGCATTGTGTCCCTCTACTGATTCTACTGTATTTGTTTGAATTGTTCAGGTACATGCACGTGTAGTGGCGATGCCACAGACTGCACCGCACTTTACACAAAGCACAAGATCTCGCTTTATAACATTTCATTAGAGAAATGTGAACCGTCTGTAGCTCAGTGGTTACTTTACATACCGCCAGGTTTAACATTAGCAGGTTCCGTGATCTCTCATACAGCGTGTTTATGAGTTTTGTGACGTTCTTGGAATAAACAGAGATTAAGCAAGATTGTAGGCTTTGGCAGCTATGTCGTTGAGGTCTTAAATCTTGTGGGATATTTCGAAGAGTCAGTGGGTAATTTGTTACCGATTTTTCGGGACAGGAGTTCAGTCCCGTAATGTTGGTAATAAACTACCACTCAACGCAGCGCAATATCCCAGAAGGCCGGACACCAAACATTGATTCTTCTGACACAGAACTACATGAGTGGCTTTTATAACCGAGACGAATTGTGTTTGCTGCGAGGTACGGGGTGCATCTTCTAACTGTAATTCAGATGAAATTTAATTTCTAACGGTCAACTCAGTCACTGTTTTCCGAGATTTTCTTCCGTCCTGCAGCCAAGTATAAGTTACAAATGCACTTCGTGCTGCATGTTTCTCATGCAACCCTTCGCCAAAAACAGCTTCAAAATTTTTGTCAAAACGCAGCCCTACCAAAATTTCGTCATAGTGCTGCCCTCCCCAAACTCAAAACTCAGGCCGAATGCTCAACTGCTGCCCTCTGCTTCATATTCCCAGCAGTCCACTTCTCATCACGTTATCTTCTTCACTTCTCAAAGGTTTACCTTATTTCGAAACTACCTTTGCCAGAAGGACGGGCGGGCACGTCGAAGCAGTAAACTATTTTTATTCCCTTCGCAATAACAATAACATAATAATAATAATAATAATTTGGCTCAATGGGCATGGGAGAGGTAGTACCTTTGTAAGGGGTTGACCTTGCGCTGGTCCTCACCAGCCCAGGTGTACAGTAGTGCAACTTGAGGCACTAGCCACTCACTTCCCTGCACACAAGACCGTCCGTGCGTAGTGAGTAACTACATCCGACCACAGGTGAGCCTGTTTAAACGGAACACGGCGGATCTAGAGGAGTAAACCTCGAAAAAAATCCCCTAGTCCAAGGTGTTCACTAACGTGCCGAGGGACTACAGATGCATCTGCGGTGGAGGGTAAGAAACCAAGAACGGTGAACTTCGAGAAGTGGCGACCCTCGGATTCAAGCAGCCTTACTGCGGCTGGCGGTGATATACTGCAGTGGACAGAAGACATCCCTAGCTACTCGTGGGACAGCGATGATGATTAGAAAACAAAATTATAATATACAACTAGGAAGAAGGAAAGAGCAGAGGTCCTCTGACAGCAATGAAGAGAATGGTAACCGTATCGAGGAAACTCAACATGGACCATCTCAAAGTCCACCTAACATCGGAGTCGGGCAAGAAAATGGAAAGAAATTGAACACACGAATCCGATGGAGCCGAGAGGAGATGAAGGAAGTGTTGTGGTGTTTCAAGTGCATTAAAGAAAAGACAGTAAGAGAGAACTATAAGGAAGTATATAAATTATGGAGAGAGAGGAACCCTGTAACGAGAATGAATATAGATGCAAAAGCATTGTTAAACCAGAAGAACTACATCTTAAAATCTCAAAGAATAACGACTGTTGAAATTGATGAGATAAAAGAAAATATTAGTCTTAAAATAGGGGTTGAAACAGAAGATTACACAAAGGAGGTGAATGGTGACATAATGGTTAAAAATGTTATAGAACACCAGAAGAGAGACCAAGAAAACGAAAATACTGACTTTGGTAAAGCAGAGAATAACAAACATCCAAGTGCTGAAGGAGAGCAGCACACACTTAAGAATAAGCTAAAGGAAGACCTTCAAATAATGTGGCATAAGGTGAGGCTCCTACAAATGTGTGAAAGTGAGAAGCTGCCAAAACTTAAAACAAACAGCAAATTTATAAAGCTTCAAGAAGAAATAAATGGAGTAATTGAAGAACTTTTAGAAGAAGACAAAATGAATATAACAAATATAAACAACCTGATATACGCTGCAGCCACAATCATGACACAAACACTGAATGAGCCCAGTAAAAGAAGCAAAAATAGAAGAGATGTTAAGTTCTGGAAAATACGAATGCAGAAACAGATAA
>Ga0123355_10013959_pt1 | contig 12526 bp, 6 predicted proteins | sample TergutEmb28metaG_3_FD_89872 | JGI IMG/M metagenome (GOLD analysis project Ga0123355, IMG submission 89872) | Embiratermes neotenicus P1 segment gut microbial communities from Petit-Saut dam, French Guiana - Emb289 P1 | ecosystem: Host-associated > Arthropoda: Insects > Digestive system > Gut ...
AAAGATGCCGATAAGGGCACTTTGCCACAAAAACATCAACAGCCAAAAGAACTTGCCGTTTTGCTGGTTAAAGCTGTATATGGATGCAATGAGAAACATAAAGGTGGTGAGGAGGATGAACACAGCGGAAAGGGTGTCGGCCTTTAAAACCACGCCCATAACCCCGTGGTAGCCGCCCACCATAGTAATTACATCGCCGTCTTGGGTGCGCACAAAAAGATAATAAGAAAACACCACAAGGGCCAGCTGGGCCAGTATGGCAATTATCCTGCCCACATTGGCGCTGGAGAAAAGGTATAGAAATATGGCCAGCAAGACAGGTATGATGACAAAATAGGTAAGCATAATATCTACTCCGTTTTCTTTGTTCGTTTGTGTTATTGTGGATATCATTGAAATATCGCCTTACGGCAATATTTCAATGATGATTTCATACTTGTTCGGTATAATTTGGTTAATTATCGCCTCATCGCATGAAGTTTCAACAACCAAAACATCGCTTCTTGCGCCTGCACCATGTACCAGATTAGCAAAAGCTGCCCGGTCAACCCGGGTTAATTTAACTGGAATACATATTGCAACATGTGGCCGCAAAAATTTGAAAAATCTTTTTAGTTTAGCTTTAAGGAAAAGGTACTTAAACATACTTTTGGCCAAATCTAAATTAGCAACTGTTCCGTTTTCTAGCGGCGAGACTATCAGCACATTGCCAAATTTTCTGATAAATGTGTTATCAGCACTTTCGATTTTTGATTTAACCCCTATCACTTCTTCGCCCAGCGCAATTATGCCCTTTGTTTCTTCGAGAATAGCCAGCAGAGCAATCTCCTTAACTAGCACCTGTCGTTTCCCGTTGTAAAAAGTAACGACAGGAGGTCTAAAATCAGCAAATTCCATTTGTTAACCCCCCTATGAGGTGTATTGTCCTGGATTGCTTTGGCCTCGAACTTTTTGGATTTTTGTGGCATGGCTGGCCCGCAATGACGCAGCCAAACTATCCGTAGCATTGTTGGGAAAGTAGAGAAAGCAATGGGGTAAGTCGTAAGTACCACGAGTTTAGTTAGCATTTCGGTCCGACTGCGGGCGCCCGAGAAGCTATACAAGCGCACCGCGGCCAGAACACCCTTAGGTGGCGTTTTCACTGCTACTCTTGATGGTATCCCAGTCCGTAGACTTCACCTTACGCACCAAGGTTATAAGCATCACTATATTTGCGGCGGTGACGGACATGCCTATGATGATAGCTGTTATCATCAGTGCCTGGGGCAGGGGGTCGGCTATATATGCCATGTCATGCTCTAAAAATTCGCCGATGGGGGGTACCATGCCTGCCCTAAAGCCAAGGCCCACCCAAAATATGATAACCGCCATTTCTACCACGCTGATGAAGACAATGGACTTTATGACGTTTTTGCTGGTGATAAGCCCATAAAAGCCAATGAAAAACATGGCCAGGGCAAAAAGTTCTATTACGGAGAAATTCATCGCTCGTCACCCTCCAGTCTTTCGATGCCTGCATATCTGTAAAATAGCAGGGTAAAGCCGCAGGCCACCTTTATGCCGATAAGGGCGTTCATTATGATAAGATAGGTATGCTGGAAGTGCACCAGCCAGCCGCTTGGTACATATGCGGCGGTGCCCAAAAAGATACCCACAATGGCAAACAGCACAATGCTGACAAAAACCAGCTCTTCCATGCGTAAAATTCTGCCGATGGGCAGGTCAAAGATATTGTATATCATATAGCGGCATATGAAGAAGGTGGCCACCGCCACACCGCCCTGGAAGCCGCCGCCGGGGGTCAAAAAGCCGTTAACCACAAGATATATGCCAAAAATAAGTATAAGCGGGGTGATTATTCTGATGATAAACACGGCCAGGCCGGAGCGTTGGATGTCGCTGCGGATGCCGTCGTCGATGGAGGTGCGTTCGAAGAAGGACATATGCAACACAGCCACTACTGCCACCACCAACACAAGGGCTTCGAATATGGTGTCATACACTCTATAGCCGAGGTATATAGCGGATGTGGCGTTTTCGCCGCCCATTTCTGTCATAAATCGTGTTATATACTGCTCTTTTAGGTATGGATTGGGGTTGTTCTCCGGTACAAAATACAGCACCAAGCCAAAAATAAAAAGTGTAAAAACAAGGGGTGCTATATGTTTTTTTATGCCGGACTTTTTCTTCATGCCCTCGGTGGTCGTTTTGTCTTCTTGGGCGATGTCTGTTCCATATGCCAGATTGTAATATTTTTCGGCACCAATGACGAAAAAAATGGTGGCAAAGGCGCTGATGGCGATTTCTGCCATGGCTACGTCCGGAGAGCCCAAAATAAGAAGCGCGGCGGCGGCAACCAAAGAATATATGCCGAAGTATATGATTATCCGCCCCACTTTTTCTTCACGTAGCATCATCAAGGCGGTTAGCACCCAAAAGCCTAGGATCGCGTATATCATAAGCCGTCTCCTTCGTTTTTATCGTCCGCTTTATGGGGGTCTGTCAGTTTTAGCCCACTGGCGTATGCCGACCGGGCTATCATATGTCCCACCAGTGGGCTTAATATCAATATAATAACCATAAGCAGCAGCAATTTGCCAGAAAAAAAGCTAAACCCGTGCCTAATGGCCAGGCCAATTAAAAATATTAAAACGCCCACGGTGTCTACCTTAGAAACCACCAGTATACGGGCGTAAAAATTTTTAAAACGAAAGATGCCTATGATGCCGATAAGCATAACCACCAGGCCAAGAGCCATTAGGGCCATGCCTACTACCTCCAGCACAATGCTCATTTGCTTTTACCTCCTCTTTTTCTGTCCGCAAAGAAGAGTGCTATATATATGGTGCCGATGAAGCCGGAAAGGGCGTAGATGATGGCGAAGTCCAGCAAAAATGCGGCGTTGTTCATGGCGGAATAAATGATTATGATTATGACAATTTTTGTGGCCACAATGTTCATGCCCAAAAGCCTGTCCCAAATGGTGGGGCCTTTCATGACCCGGATAAAGCACAGGCCAAGAAAAACTATCATCACCCAAAACATCCAGTTTAACATATATCCAAACAAATAGTCCATGGAGGGTTATTTTAACCTCGCTTCCTGGGCTTTAATAAGCTTGCCTTGCAGCTTGCCCATAATTTGCTCTGCTGCATCTGGCGGGTTATCCTTGGCATCCCGCCGCCTAAGCCACAAAATGGTCATTTTTTCTTTTTCCAGCTCTAAAAGCAAAGAACCGGGGGTAAGGGTGACAGAATCTGCCAGCATAACCCGCAAAGAATCGTTGTTTATATCTGTCTGCACCTCTACAATGTCCACCCTGGCACCGGCAAATATTATCTTGCCCACATAAATTGCGGAGAAAAAAATTTGACCCACTAAAAATAGTGGATACATGGCCAGTTTATTAAAATTTACGCCGGTTATTTTGTCAAGAGGAAGATAGCGGCGGGCAAAAAAGACACAACCCGCGCCAAAAACCGAACCCGTAAGAACGGTGATGACAGAAAGGTTTTCTACTAATATTATCCATACAATGGCAAGCGCCAGTACAATTACAGCATTGCGTATGCTCATAAGTTGCCCTCCCAGCGCCTAAACGGCATAGGCCGACATTTTAGTTTGCATGGAATTATAAACTAAATTTCGGGATTTGTCAAGGGAATCTTTAGTGGGCAATTGGGCAATTGGGCAATTGCGTTTGCATTAAAAGGAGAGGCTGGGCCGGTTGCCCCTATGTAAAAACATGGCCAATTGTGCGCATATTCTCCTTGGTAGTGGTCTATATGAATTGTCATCGCATACATCATAAGAATTCGGTTTTTACCTAATTTTTGCCATTGACTTATGAGAAAATATATATATAATAGTAAGTGTAGCGGCACATATAAGACTTGACCCAAGCCCTCGCGGCATTCGGTAATTTCGTCGGTTTTTTAACCGGGAATTGCGCTGTGCTTCAAGGGGTTTACCCTATGCAGGTTTTTGCAGGCACGAGCAGGCCCATTGACGAGGCGCGCGCCCGGCTTGCATAGCAAGACATATGTTGCTGTAGGCAAAACACAAAAAGCTGTTTTGCTTTTTGGCTAAAGTACATAAACCCATTGTAATCCCGCGTTATCATCAAATAATGGAGGGAGCTTTTCTATTACGGCTTGTTACAGTCGGATTTTAATGCTTTTGTCTTAAATTTGGCGAGACAATGGGGCTCTATTAGGGTTTTGTGCAAAAACCGAAAAAACAAAACAAAAAATAATGTGTTTTTGCAGGTACCTGCTTGTTGTCGAGATTTTACTTTTTTGACCGAGCAGGGTACGAAGCTTCGAGAAAGTGGCAACGAAGCGCGCATCAAGTACATGAAGGAGGAGCTTGTCCTTGGTGACTTGGCTTTTTGCCAGGTGTTGCTTTGTGGCCATATCCCTATAAAATGTCAGCAGCGCAATATATAAGCTGCTGCTTTGATAGGGATATGGCCATGGCCACTTTCGCGAAAGAAGCATTTGGTGCAATGCACAATAAGCCGAAACAGCAACAAAACCGCAATTTTGCTAAAGAATTTAAGATGATTTACACAAGATATAGGTATACAACTCTCTGTCATCCAAAGGTTTGGCAGGGTGCTTGGTATATCTATTAGTAGTTTTTTGAAAAACAACATTAAAATTCAGAAAGGAGGCTGTTTCTGCTGATGGAGTATGTCATTAAGAAACAGTTTGGAAGAGTTGTCAGCTTGCTTTTGGTAATGCTGATGATTTTTGGCAGTGTTCCGGTAGATTTGTATGGGGGTACTGTTGAGCCAACAGGCGAAACACAAGTATTTGATTATGAATTACAACACGACGAAGACGGCCACGAGCATGATTATGAGCCGAATTACGAAGACGATGAAGAAGACGAAGCTGTAATTGAATGGTATTCTTTTGGTGGTTATGTTGTGGCGGAAGATGAAACGCCGCTGTATGGCGCTGAGATTTCTCTCTTCTACATGGACCACCTGCACGCACGTACTTCTACAGACGCACAAGGACGGTTTTTTATAGATGCTATGGCGTTTAATGTAGAAATGCTGGATGATTGGGCTATTGAGGCGACGCTTGAAGGGTTTGAAACAGGAACCGCTTGGCTGTCCGAATATATAGACGCGCCTGTTGGCACCCAATATACATCTATCGAGATAGATTTTCAGCTGTGCGCCCAAGAAATTGGATGGGACGGCTCTTTTGTTTTGAAAGGCACTGTTGTGTCCGAAGAGGATGAAAGCCCGTTATACGGTGCTTTGGTAGAATTTGCAAGCGGCGGATACGCGTTTTATACCGAAACCGACGCATACGGCTTTTATGAAATAATTATCACCCAGCAAGATGTTAATGAAGACACAGACATTGCCGCATTGATGTTTGGCGCTCTGCTTGGGGCGTCCTTTGATGGTTTTGCAGAAGAAGTGGTGCTGATAGACGACCACATCCTGTTTATTGATGATTATGGCAGGCTGGCCATCGACTTTACACTTAGACCCGAAGGCTTTTTGCCCGAAGGTATGGCCTTGGTTCATGGTATTGTGACCATGGACGGCGAGATTGTTGTGGGTGCCGCGGTTAATTTTTATGTTAGCGAAACCGATGACGAAGACATGCTTATTTTTACTGCCGAAACCGATGAGGAAGGCAGATATACCATAGAAATACCTGCCGTGTACGGCACAACATACAGCGCATGGGCAACATATATCATAGAAGACTATGAAGTGGTGGTTGATGAATATGGCCGCCCTGTGCTTGACGAGCTTGGTAATGCCATGATAGAACGCATAGCCGTTGGCGTTGCAGTGAGCGAAGTTATAGAACTTGTACTTAACGAAGGCGACGAAGTTGAAGCTAACTTCGAACTTCATGAAAACAGCTTAATGCGCTTTGACGCGGCGGTAACGCACGAAATAGGCACATGGGCGCAGCTGCAAACCTTCCTTAGAGGCGGCATAGGTAGCAATATTGATAACTTTGTAATAACAGCAAACATAACCATGGGTACAGGCGGCGCAAACCCGGAAGAAACAGGCCGTGGTTTTGTTGACGGCATACCTTTCATGGGCTCTTTTACCAGTAACATAGAAGGCACAACGCGCACTATCAACAACATGAGATTAAGACCCAGAAGCAACGCGGAGACCATCACATGGGCCGCCGAAGGCAGACCGGATCTTAACGACTTTGGCTTTTTTAGAGTTGTGGGCAGTGGTGCCGTTATCCGTGACATCACTTTCCATCAAATAAGGTATATTGACGAAACCACGCTGACACAGGCCCCGGCATGGAACACCGCCGTTGGTAACATTGGTCTTATAATAGGCCGTGTAATGCCTGGTGCGCTTCCTGTTACTATGGAAAACGTACACATCACAAGCGTTGCGGGCGCAAATATAGTGCAGGGAACCGCATCCGGCATAACCACATTGGGCCGTACAGTGCTTAACAAAAGACACGGCGGCATGATAGGCTATATACAGGCCGGCGCCACTGTTATCATCAACAATTCTAACGTTTCTATGTACATGCGCTCTGACCCATCAAGTGGCGGCGCGGCACCTGGTTGGACCATAACTGCTGCTACCGGCGGTGTGGTGGGTGTGAACTCGGGTAGAGTTCTTATTAACGCCGAAACACCATATACCGGAACCCGCAACACCATCCGTATGGAAGTACGCGGCGGCGGCCGCCGTACCCACATGGGCGGTGTTATTGGCAGAAACTTTGGCATTAGCTCCGAATCTACAATAAGAAACATTACCGTGCAGGGCAACTTCCGTTCCAGACAAGCGGGCACAGGCGCAACACAATATTCCGCTTCCGGCGGCTTTATTGCTACCAGTGCGTCTACTGTACCCGGTGGTGTATTAATAGAAAACGTAAACCACATCCATGGTACAGCTACCGGTGCAACCGCCCATCTGGGCGTTACTATTGATGCTGCTGACACCAACAACCAAAACGCGGCGGGTGGTATCATCGGTATTGCTGCGCACGCCACCATACGTAATGCTACGTTTAATTCACGTATGCAGTCTCACAGAGATTTGGGTACCATCATCGGTCGCGCTACGGGTACTGTCGTAATTGATAATGTACGCAATGGTGCCGGAGAATTTTTAACCGAAACCGGCAACGCCACGCGCGGTGTGGGCGGCTTTGTTGGCCACATAGCCCCAACAGGCAATGTGTCTATTAACGATGCCATAAACACCAGAACTATCTCTGCATTAAGAGGCCATGTGGGTGGTATTGTTGGCCGCAACCTGGGCAGATTGACAATAACAAACAGCAGTAACGGCATTGCTGTAACTGGCGCGCCTGCTATATCTCAAACTACCACTACTTCTAATACGGAAGGCGTTGGCGGTCTTGTGGGCTTTAGCAATTTTGCTACAATCACCAACAGCACAAACTTTGGTGTCGTCACATCTTCCCGCAGCCACGCGGGCGGTATAATAGGCATTACAGCCGCAACTGCATCTGCCAGAACCACACTGGATAATGTGCATAACCGCGGAACCGTTACACGCCAGCAGATAAATGCCAGGCAGGTGGGCGGTCTTATAGGCTTTGCTCAGTGTGCTATGACACATATAGAAAACAGTGGCAACCATGCCGCTGTAACCGCTGCGCGTTCGGCGCCGGCAAACGGCGTTGCAAACAGAGGCACCGGTGTTAACAACCATATCGGTGGTCTTGTTGGACGCTCTAACCGTGCATTGTTTATAGAAAACAGCACCAACGTGGGTGCGCTTAACAACACAACAAGCAGACCCACGCGTATGGGCGGCTTGGTTGGTGGTAGCTTTGGTCAAACCACGATACTGGGTTCTTCCAACCATGGCAACATAACTTCGCCTCACCAAACCAGCACCAATATAACCACCGCCGCATCCCGTACACGCAGGCACAATGCAGGCAACAACCTTGGCGGTATCATTGGCCGCTTTGAGCCAACTGCCACGGCGGCAATCGGGCGTGTGCTTACCATTACAGATACCATTAACCATGGTGATGTTGGCTTGGACGTTGTTGCTACGCAGATACATCCTGTTAATAACGCGGGCGGTATTTTGGGCCGTGCGCACAATGTAAGAGGTGCCGTGCCATCGGTACGCATGACTAATGTGGAAAACCACGGTATTGTTAGAGCTATAAGATATGTGGGCGGCATAATAGGTATTGCCGACCAACCAAATGTAACCATAACAGGTGCCATTAACACAGGTGCTGTTAGGTCTGCATCTGGCGCGGCTGGTCAAACATCGGCATCCCGCAGAAACAACACCGGCACCGGTGGCGTTGTGGGTCGTGTAAACAGACCTAACTTTAGCCTTATAGAAAGTGCCAACCTTGGTAACGTATACCACACCACTGCTGAGCGCAGAGCCGGCACGGGCGCTGGTTTTGGCGGTCTTATAGGTGACGTGCGCGCTGCATCCGGCACAACCACAATACGCAGCAGCTATAATGCGGGCAGTGTAAGAGCCCACAACACCTGGCGTACCGGCGGCATTGTAGGCCGCAAGGACGGCAGAGGAACTCTTATTTTAGAAAATGTTTACAACATAGGCCCTGTATGGGCAAACGTAACAGTTGGCTCCGGTGCTAACCAAGTAAGAGGCGGCAATGGCATACTTGGTTTCCACAGAAATGCCGCCGCCGCGGGTGTTGTACGTATGTACAATGTATTTAACGCCGGTAACGTGGCAGGCAGACCTATATATGGCGAATCTAATGTGGCGGGCACTATCAGACCCGCAAGGCAAAGATTCCAAAACGTTTATTGGGATACAACCGTGCATACAGGGGCCAACCAGACCCTTGCCGGCGGCATGTCCGGTATACCAACGGATATTTTGACCAGGCATTGCCCAATGACATCAACCCCAACCGCGCCTGTGGCTCTTATGCCCGGACTTAATAACCCTAACGTATGGCGCTCTGGCACCATAAGTATATTTGACGAAGAGCGCGAAGTGCTGCAAAACACATATCCGTTCTTTGCGTGGCAAACAGATGGCCAAATAGAAGAAAACTTTATTTCTACCATCAGACAGACCTTGCCAGCTGGGTCGCCGGTTACAGAATCAGGTCAACCAGCTGCGATTATGGATCTTAATCACGCCATAGCAACAGCAAGGACAGCAAGCTTTACCGGCATACAATTTACGGATGCAAGAATATTTGACCCGTATATTGCCCGTGGTGCTACTGTTACCGGTGCCGGCATAATAGGCCCCGGAACAACAATGCACCCAGCTGCCACAGCGGCAGCCTTCACCAGAACCTTCACCAGAAACGGCATGGCCTCTATGGGTATCATCAACCCCAACGGCGTTGTTGCTTTTGACGTATACGACAGGCCGGATGTTTTGATAGTGCTGGTGCTTGACCAAAACTCTCGCAGATGGAACGATGAGCTTGAGCGTTTTGAATACAATGTGGTAACATGGGCAAATGTCCTGCACGAAGGCGATGTGCCGGACATAACTTTCCCGGGCGGTGCAGCTCTCGAAGATGCCTACGACGGCCACAGGGTAGACGTAACGGCCCTGGGTTTTGCGCCCAACGGCGATTATATCACCTATCAACATCTTGTGGATAACTTTATGCAAATCTTCCTTACCAGGGTAGATATGACCGTCCATTTTGTTATACGTGACGACAGCGCGGCATATGTAAACCTTGGTGGTGTGGCCCAAAGCCCAATACTTGACGCCGCACAAAATGCGCAATTGCAGCGCAGAGACATTAATATTGTGTCAACCACAGCAACCATGCCAAACGCAGCCATGACAGACCGTGAAGCAACCGGCAACGTTGCCAACGTGCATCATTTTGTGATGCATGATGTGCAATGGGGTGATATGCTGCTGGCTACCGCACGCCACTATCACTATGGATATATACAATCTCTTACCTATTACGACATAGTAAACACCCAGCACGAACCCCAGCTGCTTGTGGTAAACATCCCGCTGGAAGACCTGCGTATTGGTTCGTTTAGGCTTCGTTTAATTGAAATAATCCCTGCACTAGAAGGCAGTGATGACGAAGATACCGAACGTATTATACCTTTTGCCGATGGCGCAGAACTGCTTCTTTACGAAAACCCTCCGGGTTTTGATGCTCTTACCGAATGGGATCTTCTGCCCTACACACCGGGCCCTGCTGGTGGTACTCCCGCGTACACAATACGTCTACCAAACCCAACCGTGCGCACAATGTTGCAGGCAAGGGTGCCGGGCTTTAGAGACAGTGATGTGTATGAAGTTGGCGAGCTTATTCAGTTTGGCGAGCTTCCGGAAGGCCAAGAAGACCAAGATCCACCCATGCTGGATATCTTGGATATCTTCATGATACGTGCAAGGGAATTTACCGTGCGCGTGGAAGAACACTTTATAATCCCTGGGACTGATGAAGTTCTCTTAAGACTAATATCAACATCCAGTCTGCATATTGATGAGAGCATCCATAACTGGGTGGATCCACAGCCTACAGAGGAAGGTGTCTTCCGCATAGGCGGCGTTATAGATGGCGACAGTATTTATGCAACTGCACCGGGCTTTGACTCATACACATTTACTTTCGATTTTGAAGAAATCGGATCCGGAGACACCATTACAATTATCCTTGAACGTAATGTGGATGACTTCCTTATGGGCTTTGTGCGCCGTTATGGCGTGGCTGACGTAGAAGCCGCTGGCATTGTGGGCGCGCAAGTTACCGCTATCAATATGCTTGACCCAGAAGCCCCAATACGTACAGTCACCAGTGGTACCGTAGGTTTTTACGAAATAGCGGCACTGCCTGTGGGCACATATTTGGTATTTGCAACCCATCCAAATTATACGCCGGCTCTATCTACCCCAGACCCCGTAACCATGGTTTCGGGCACGGGCGCACTGGCTAATATCTACATGTCGCCGGGCCCCGAAAACTATCCAATGTTTGTAAATGTAATAGATTATGTAACAAGGCAGCCTATAGAAGACGCAACCGTGACCTTTAACAGCACTTCTGTTCCGGCCAGCGGTACTCCTGGGCGCTTTGACCTGATGTTGGTTAACAGAGACACAGGTACCGTAACGGCAAATGCGCCGGGCTATGGCACCGGCACGGCGATGGTGGGCCACGATGTCACTTATGACTTTGTGTGGGCGGATAACCACGTGTTTGTCACAATAGCACTGCGTGAAGCCATAAATAACCTGGAAATTCAAGTCACAAACGGCTCCACCAATGCTTTGCTGACCGCTGCGACCCTTCGTGTTGCACCTAATATCGCCAGTGTGCCGGGCGCAGCCGTAACCGGCAACAATACCGGTGTGTTTACATTAACCCCGGGTTATATTGGCGACATATTAACGGCATGGGCACCTGGTTTTGTGGCAGTGCAGCATACTATAGTCCGCACCGACACAAGCCCTGTCATTATACCGCTTACAGAACTTGAACCCATCGCGACCCTTACTGTAACTGTCAGAGGCCCATTGTCCTCCAGCCCGCTGTTGAACGGCTCCACCTTGACGCTGCCACCATCTTCAACGGCAGTCATCACCGGCAGCAATGGCCAATTTACCGTAACCGGCGCGTATATTAACGAAATATTAAGCGCATGGGCACCCGGTTTTGCCACGGGCACGCACACAATAAGAGATATCGATGCGGCCGCAGGCACAATCGACATAATTCTTACGCAATTTGAGCCTATCGAAACCATTACCGTAAGTGTTGTTGGGCCGGACGGCACCACATTGCTTCCGGGCGCAAGCCTTGCCCCAATTACAGACGTCACCATCACTCCTGTAAGCAACGGCACTTTCACAGTAGTTGGCGCAATCATAGGCCAAACCCTTGTGGCTTCTCACACAGGTTTTGTTACCGAAGACCACGTAATAACCACAGCCGACGCGGTGTCGCGGGCAATTACCATACAACTTAATGTCTTTGCACCGTTTGAACTTATTGTTGATGTAACAAATGCGGCGACAGGCAATACCATAACAGACACAGCAGCAACCCTTGTGGTGCAAGGTAGACCGGAAGCAACCGTAACCAGAAACGCCGACCACACCTTCACCATAACCAACGCTCTTATTACCGATGTACTTGTTGCTAATTCGCCTGGCTTTAACGAAAATACTATCGCAGTAACGCCGGCTCATGCCGCCGCTGGCGAGGTTACTATTCCACTTTCTACCGACTCATTCCACCTCACCATCACCAACACCCCCGCCACTCTCACCCACAACAACCAAATCCTTACCGCCGGTACGGACACCTTGGTTGTCGGCAGTGCCAATGCCGTGCAGTTTGGCACTCCCGTATCCCTCACCCCAGGCACTGTAACCCAAGTACATGAGTTCTTAGGCTGGTACCGTGGCGAAACAGCCGCATCTTTACCACCGGCAGTAGGAACCCATGTGTCTACATTAGATGCATCACGCTTTATACCGGCTGATGTTAATAATGGTGTGCATGAGTTTAACATGCCT
>Ga0123355_10013960_pt1 | contig 12526 bp, 8 predicted proteins | sample TergutEmb28metaG_3_FD_89872 | JGI IMG/M metagenome (GOLD analysis project Ga0123355, IMG submission 89872) | Embiratermes neotenicus P1 segment gut microbial communities from Petit-Saut dam, French Guiana - Emb289 P1 | ecosystem: Host-associated > Arthropoda: Insects > Digestive system > Gut ...
GCGATAAACACTTAGCGCGTCCAGTTATAAACAAAAAGAAATAGAAGGAAATTATATTCCTCCCATGCCTGGTCTTAAGAGAGGCGAGAACTAAGCATGATAAAATTAAGATTATGACTAACATACAGTACATACAAGAATGCTAGAAAGAAAGGAAAGAAAACCACAAGAAAAAAAAATTAATATGTGTCAACTACACAACAATGTAATGGGAATGTTATGACATGAAGTTATGGAGATCCAAGTAGAAAAATATCCCTAGCAGTTCCTCTACTTCTAAGATTAAGTTCGTGCCTTTACACCGAGGACAATAATAGTGGAGATTTATGTAAAATTAGACCTTTTAATATGCAGAAAAAATGTATTTAATATATTAGTTTTAAGCATCTAATTTTCCAAAACGTTGGTGTAACGGTAAGGCTTTAGAATTGTACTCGGAAGGTGTCAGTTTGAATCTCAGTCGCAGCATGCATTACACCTGTAAAGGTCTCCCCGCAACATGCCATGAAGGCGGCTGCGGAGTAGAGGTAAAGCCCTACGCATTGAATTCGGCGCTTGATAGGAGTAGTTGTCCATTGCCACTCCAGACCGCACAGCCATGCTATAAATCGTACGGGAGGCTTGGTGGGTACCAGGGCCAGTCTGGATGGATACAGAGACCAGAAAATCCCTCTCCCACACGGGAATTGTCCAGCCCGTAGTGAGTCGCTATACCAACTACACTATCCCGGTCCCCTCATGCAACAAAATATTCCTGCAAGTGAGAAACGTTACTGGTGAAAACACGTTGCAGATTTGTAAGGATGTGTCTTGTTGTCCTGTGTCACGCAACAAAACTTTAATCTTTTCCATCTTCTGCACTGTCAACAAAACTTACCAAGACGAATTCGGGCCCTGTGTTTCGTACCTCACGAATATGCACCAAAATTGAAATCGTCTGGTAAAACTTTGGACTCCAAAACCCTCCTAATAAGAAGGTAAATCGAAATTCGTTTTACAGTTTCTGAAACTATATGTACGGACAGAGCGACACGCCCTGTCACAGTTCTTTAATTTTATGCAGTTTTGAATACAAGATCAAACAAATTAACAAACTGAGAGTATTGGGCCTAGCTCTCCGATTTATTCTCCTGTAGGCTAAAGTTATTCAAATTTCGTAGAATGTATGTTTTTAGATTGCCATTTTGAAGTTACCCGTAAGCAAGTGATAGAAGTTTGCCATAGAAGTCTGTACAGGGTACTGGGAAACTAGAATGCTCAAAAGACGGTACAAAATTATATCTTATCTACAGATTTTCACGACAAGGATTTAAATGAAGCAGACGAAGACCCGCCATTTTCGGGCAAGGCGCGGCACTCTATGATCCTCAACCGTAACTTATGGTAGCCGAATGGTAAGGCTTGGCAACACTTCTAATGACAGCGTAGCACTGTTTGTTAGCTATACTGACATATAGTAGTTTGTTAGCTATACTGACATATAGTAGTTTGTTAGCTATACTGACATATAGTAGTTTCATGGCATAGTAAACACAGAAATGGCACCGAATGCAGGGTCACACATCGGAACTGCACCTAACACCATGTGACACCATTTAGCTAAATTACTGCTCAAAGATAACACTACAAATTTCATAGTAGCAATCTCCATTTACCAATTCAAAATTAAAACACGGATTAAGTTCTAAATAAATTTATTACGAGGCTTGTTTGACCGTGCCTCTTCCTCATGAAATAATGTGAAATGTCAACTTGATGCAACAAGGTAATTTTATTGATGTGTTCTTATCTCGACATGTTTCGGGAACATACGCCCATCATAAGGAGCATTAGATAGTGAGTTGCAGCATATGGTTTGCTGCATCGAGTTTTTGGAAGGGTGGTGGTCTTAAGAGCCGCTGTGTAGGTCTAATGTACGGTGCGGATGGTGCACGGCACCATCCGCACCGTACACACGACCTACAGAAAACCATATTTTGCAACTCACCATCTAATACTCCTGATGATGGGCGTATGTACCCGAAACATGTCAAGCTAAGAATACATCCATAAAATTACCTTGTTGCATCAAGTTGGCATTTCACATTATTTCAAATTTATTATGGTTGTTTCAATTATCAGTTAATTCCTCCACGTCCTGCCTTAGTAGTAAGACACAACAGAAATATAGCACAAAATAATATTAAAGATCTTACAATAGGGCTGTACGGGCAGATGTACTTGTGAATGAGATAGGAAATAAATAAATACGTAAATAAATAACATGTGAATCGATACTGAGTAACACACAGACATATATATTCATTCATTCATTCATTACTATTCAGCCTTGAAGGCCGGGCTTGGCAGGAACCACAGCCCAGTCATGTGACCGGTATGGCTATGGCACACTGCATCCTGGGCAAGTTTTGTGGGTAGTTTGCTATACTGACATATATATATATACATATATGTATACATATATGTATGTGTGTGTGTGTGTGTATTATGCATACACACACGCATATACAGAGCGAGGTTTGGAAAAAAGTCTCACTAAAACCTTTCAAACTAAATATATTCTTGGGTTAATCACAGAAATATCTGTCAAAATATCATCTGACACCCCCAGACCCTGACCAAAAAGCGACATAGGGAACAGAGCTACAATGTTGTCATTTGTGTGAGAAACCAATCAGCCAGACTCTTCTGTAAGGTAGTACTCATTCGAATCTTTAACTCCTTAAATCTTTTCATGCAGAACTGAAGTAACTCAGTCAGTTTAGTGATTACAATACGGGCTGGATGACCGAGCAGAATTAGATCCCCAGGAAGGCTAATATTTTCTTGTCCTTTGAATATAAACACAGATTCTAGGGCCCACCAAGAGACATCCCACTGAACGCGTATGGTGGTAAGGCAGGCGCAGCTTCATGCTGACTACCGTCTTTCACATGGTATCAAAATTAATAACGTATTGCGGTATACTTGCCTGCCTTCCCCCATTCATCTTCAGAGCGCGGTGCCTAATTCCGCAGAGAGACGGACCATAACCTCACGTTTTTATTGTTATACGCAAGGTCTCTAAGGAAACTGAATTACTTTGTACTTTACACATCGTGGCAGTGTAACTGTAACTTATGAACAGTACAGGTTGTTATACTGATCTGTCAATAGACAGAAGCATGTATTGTTTACACTTACAAAACACTAAGAATGCTGCGGGTCAGAAGACACTGGTATTTGCTAGGGAAGAGTCTTCATGGTGACATGAACACTGTAAATAATAAAGTTGTATATGAAGTAATGATCGCGGATGAGTTTACCAGACTACAGCATTTAATAACGTAAGTGTAAGTAGAGTTTTGGAACTGGATAGACTTGAAACATAAAGTGCCTTAAGGTTTCAAAGCCTCGGTCATTAAGACTGTCTATTGCTGGTGATATGAATTGAATAACCATAGGATGATATTGACAGGGGAAACCAAATTACTGGGAGAAAAATTTGTCGCAGTACCAATTAGTGTGTCGAAAATGTCGTCCTGGGACTGAACTTGGAACCTTATGATACGAGGCCGCGGACAACCGCCTGAGCCAAAACACAGTGTAAGTTTTCCCATTAAGTGTCGGTTTGTTCAGACCCACTGCTGATTAACCGTATTGGAACACATGTATATGTAATTGAAAGCCTTAGGTCTGTGTGCAAGTGATGTGATATCGTGCAGTAAATGTCGTCAAATCTTCATGTGCAAGGCTGTGTGAACAGAAAGGTTTACTTTTTTCATGGTCAAAGTTTTTTAAATCGTGTGCGATTTTTCCCACTGTCCGTAAAATAAGGTCCAAGGGCCGCATCGTAGAGATGAGAACACGACATTTAAGCTCATTAAATAAACGTAAGGTCAAGGTAGGTGGCCGTGAAGTCTAAGGTGCAAATCTGCAACAACTTGACTCTTGAGATTGCGGTTTCGAATCCCACTAAGGGCATAGATTACGTATCTTGCTTTTGTTGTACATCGTGTAGGTAGCGGGCACTGCAACGAGCCGCTCACTCTTTCAGAGGAGCCCTACTCTGTGTGTGTGTGTGTGTGTGTGTGTGTGTTTGCGTTTTTTGTATAGCAGCTGGAAACCTCAACGGTGAAGCGGTCTAGACCCGATGGTCTGTTGCGCCACAGAAAAAAAGACAGATGGAAATATTTATAGCTAATAAGCTACAGCCTGATAGACTAAGGAATATAACTATCTTTCCCGGGACGAAATTCCAAAACTTCAACACAGGTGCTGTGGCCCACCAAGGCTTGATCTCTCCCCATACCGGAACCTGAAGCTAACCAATCATACCTGTATATACTGCTAACCTCAAGAATGCATGGCGCTTTACCGTCAATCCGCATTACTATTCCATGACGTCACGATAAATCAAACAAAGAAGCTTTAGGTATTTTCTGCATTAACAAGTATTTCTTTCTAATGTGAATTATAAAGCTGATACTATATATTTTACAGACATTGTCTACAGCATAAATAATGTCTGCCCAGATTTAGTAAATTTTGGATTACCAGGGCACAACTTATTTAGTCATGATGCTCTTTTTTCTGTATACGTAAATCCAGGAAAACCTGTTACAGTATGTAAGTCGGAGTTTAATTGCCGTTACATCTCTGACGAAACTTTATGAACACTGTGTACCTTTGGCGTATAATATTCCACGCACCTTGAACATATACTTGATATGACGAACTTGTAAACAGATAAGAAAAAGCAAATAATTACAATTATGACTTCTTCCAAAGAAGATAATACGCGACAAATCAATATCTAAATTTGTATATAGTTCCTTTTTTGGGCCAATTGTGAAGTCTTGCATATCAGATTGTCACTCGAATGAAAATATATTGCTTCTTAATTTTTCATTAAAAGAGCTCATTAAGGGCTAAGTTAGAAAACTAATGGTACAGTTTTCCACATTAATTCCCATGGCTTTCACGGTTAATCATGTTATATACTTTACGTGTCTGTAACAGGTATAGGAAGAACAATTTGCAACACGTCACCATTGCTTACAGCGTACTTGCAAAACGTTCATCCGAAAAATATTTTTATTTTTGCATTACAGGAGACTTTATTAAGCTACGTTAAGAAACACAAACACAGGCAGCTTAGTTGAAGAATAAGAGACCAACTTGATGTCACTAGTTATTAAGTTTTATTTCACTTCTTCTACGCGCTACATGTTTCGGACATTAATACATCCATAATCAGGAGCCTGCGACTTCTCCATTATATCACCACAATGGTCGTGTGTTCTTGTTTAGATGTGTGTTGGAGTTTCGGTGTGGCTGGGTTGGGGTGGTATCCGTGTAGCAGGCTGAAGCCTGCAACACGGATACCACCCCAACCCAGCCACACCGAAACTCCAACACACATCGAACCAAGAACAATACGACCAATGTGGTGATATAATGGAGAAGTCGCAGGCTCCTGATTATGGATGTATTAATGTTCGAAACATGTAGCGCGTAGAAGAAGTGAAATAAAACTTAACTAGTGACATCAAGTTGGTCTCTTATTCTTCAACTACCAAGATGATGCACGGTCCAATATGCATAGGATTTACAGGCAGCTTACTTTATACTTTCCACTTACTGTCCGAATTACTGTAAACTACAAAGTGCACAGTTACTATCAATGCAGTTTCCAAACCGGAACACAAACAAAAAGCTAATTTTCTCTCTTGGTTCCTCTGTTTCAAATTCACCACACATGCATTCAAGAGAAGGATGAGTATTCTATTTAAGGAAATATTCGATTGTTAAAATCTATTTTTAAAGAATTTTATAGCATCGGTGATTAAATGAGTGAAATACGACTACCGGGCATTGGTGGAATGATACTGATAAGGAAGGAACGAATTGCCTCGGAGGAATACCTCTTCCATTGCCACTTTATCCGTCACAGAGACACATGGATTGGCCCGGGATGCAGCCTGTGCCGCGTACCGAACCACCGCCAGCTCACCATCTCTGTCATGACACGGACGGGAATGAAGAGATATTTGGGTTTCCTTGACCCTACTCTATACCTAGGTATATATGTCGCTATTTCAGGTAAATCGTCTCCATATTACGACTGAGGAAGACCACATAAAACGCAGTCAAGACAACTTGCACCCTGAGAGACGTCTGAAGTAGTGCCTTCCGAAAGGAACCCTATCTTGAGTTTGGATTGCAATATTGTTAACTATGCTTTGTGACACCCCTGAATTTCAGAATCGGCGCTGAAAGCCACGTGGAGTCCGCCCGTTATTGCTACTTATTGCAAGCTGGTGGCAGGGAACTCAAGTGTTAGTGAAGTTATCTGAGACTTCTGTCCATTCGTTCACAACTCGACCGAATGTAGTCTCCTGCTGTCAGCACACACCCTGGACCTAAGAGTCTCTCAAAAAACTGAGCCCAGCAGATTAACTCCCAGTCGCCATCGCTTTGTTAGTTGCTTTAATCTCGCAGTTCAGTAATCGAAGTATAGAATGCTCTGTACACCAAATTCACACTCATAATTATTTCTTGCGGAAAATAAAGACAGATACGGAGAAAATCTTTCGCGAATGTTCTAAATTTGTAGGGTTGAGCATTCATATGTACATCAAGTGCGTTACGGATGGAACGACAGCGATTTATTTCCTCAAAAACCTTTCGGTGTTTTTCTTCATAGTCACTGAAAGAAATGACTAAATTCGGACTCACTCCTGAATTTGTTTTTCATCAGCGGTCACTTTTAACTATGGTTAAGGTGGCCGAAGCGAGAAGCTGACATACGTTTTGACCAAGTGTGAAGAGAACAAGAGCACTGACCTTTACTTATATGTTCTACTTGCACTTTTAAAAATAGAAGTTAAATAACTGAGTTTATAGTTTAAGTTTCTTTCAGTATCTCATACCACGTGACGTCCACAGCAGCAGGAGTGCTAAGAGATGAATTTAAAAGGTTTCCGAAAGAAATCTGTCATGATCTAAAAGAAGAAAGATTCCGACATTCACAGCAGGCACTGAGAAATACCTCTAAGACCCATACTCAGAATACAAACACCTAAAATGATACCAGCCACAGTGAGTTTATCTCAGTAATTAACCTACTTGATGCACAAAATTTTTGTTTTACAATAAGTTTATTTCATGCCTCTACATGTTTCGAGCACATGTGCTCGAAACATGTAGAGGCCTGAAATAAACTTAATGCAAAAACAAAAACTTTGTCCATCAAGTTGGTTAATTACTGAGATATACTGAGATGCACGGTCAGCAAAACGTCAAAATCAGCCATAGTGTGTTAAGGCTGTATTATCTTGCCGGGCATTAAGTTACCAGCTTTACTTTATATGGACATTAATTTCATGAATGCCGATACTGAACGACAGGTGAAACAAGGAAATCAATACGTATGAATTTAGCAATTCGGAAGCAAAATTATGGCTGAAGTAGCTTTAGCGCAAAGGAGCAAGGAGAGCAGTGTTGATGGGTAACGAGGACAGTTTTGTAACAGTAGGATAGCGCTAATAATTTGCGTAAGGGCATAACTAACATAACTTAATAATTACTCTACTTTCAGCACCAACTTTTTGCGGAGTTGTTGTAATAAAACCAACTAGATGCACTAATTTCTCAAAATTTATTTTTGGAATAAAACTCTACATGTTTCGGACAATTCTTCTGCCCAACATCAGGAGTCTAGCACTGTACACGCAGCAATGGTATATGTCACACATGTTTGCTGACAGCTTGCGAGCAGGATCAGGACGGTCTGTCCTGATCCTGCTAGCAAGCTGTCAGCAATCCTGCATAACATATAGCACTGCTGTGTGTATGGTGAAAAACTCCTGATGATGGACAGAGGAACTGTCCGAAACATGTAGAGTTTTACTCCAAAAATAAGTTTTGAGGAATTAGTGCATCAAGTTAGTTTAATTATAAGAATTTATCACGATGCACGGCCACCTGAACGTCAAATTTTTGCGGAGTGTTTTTATATTTTTTTTTGTACAGAACTGCTACAGGTTTCGGCCATACATACTGACATTTTCAGACAGTTAGAAGCTACGTTGTACACGTCGACCAATCTTTTAACTCCCTCAAGACAGCCAGGATATGTGGTCGATACATGTTCTGTGTATTACATGTAAATATAAAAAGGCTGTTCAATTAGTTGGTGGCGAAAAGTTTGTACATTCGACTGTTGCATGAGAGAGTGACAACATCAGACCCAGTAGTTATATACAGTTGCATTGGTTACCTCATGTCTTTAAATCAAATTACAAAAAAAAACCTTCCTCACTTAAAAAACATTCAGTTTTGACGTATTCGCATTGATGTAGCTGAGATTTCTGCTATTCTGTAACCATGACTGTGTACCAGTGGATAAGCGGATCCCGAAGTTTCGAGAAAACGTCGGGCCTATTATCCACAGACGCATCTTCTTATTCCAGAAGGAAAGCATTCTGGTGTACAAAATCTATTATATTAATAAAATGGCATTCACGGTAATATTGAGGGCGTGTCATACAATAACCAACAATCTAATTCAATGTGTTACCGAGTCAGCCTACCTGATCCGTAGAATTCCCCGAGCCATTGGAGTAATTGTTTACAATTCTTAAGAAAACATGATATTACATTTATACCCTTTCTCTAAGATCCTAGAGAGGCAAGTTGAAGAGCACCTCGGGCACTTACATTATCGAGAGCTAGTTAGTTCTTTTGGGTAAAAATCGGTACGAACAGGGAAGTGAGCCCATATTAAATCCGTTTTATTACCGGAAATTATATCTAATTAGAGCGTAAGGCTATAAATTGACAGAATATGGAGAAGAGATTGTTCGGAGAAACAAATTTCATTTAATTTTCTTCGAATTATATTAGCAGTATAAGATCTGTACTTTCCTAACTTTCATTAACTGGGAAGATTGTTACACAAATTATGAAATAAACTAAAATTACCTTTTGAGACACAACTTGGTGCCACTGGCGCTTCAAATTCTTTGAAGTACGAATAGACGTTAGCCAAATCTATCACGAATTTTTCTAACAATGACGCAGAATTTAAATTCATTGAATCTCAATTTCAGGATGTAAAACGTGGTATTTAACTTCGTTAACTTCTGCAGCCGTCTTCGTATAATGAAAGCCAACCAGATGCACTATTTCTCAGATTTATTTTACGAAGTACTCTACATGTTTCGGACATGGCCACTGTCCATCATCAGATTATCTTGACACTGTATACAAGCAATAGGTATTTGTCATGCTAGTTCTGTTGGCTGTCTGCTAGCAGCCGCCAACAGAACTACGAAGGTTGGCTGATACGTTTCGCCTCCACTTAAAGAGAAACTGAACAAGAAAAGATATTTTAATGAAATAAATAAAGAAATATGCCTACATCAATTATTTTCAAAGCTGCATAATTATTTTTCTACAAAACCACCACGCACTTCAATACACTTCCTCCAACGCTGATCACTTTCAGTCACAGGCCTTCCACTTCGTGTTTTGTCACTCAAATCTGCTTCCCCCACTTCTCCATCTTTGAACCGCCTTACCCAGCATCTTAATCTACTCACATCAACACACTGATCACCATAAACGGCTTGCATTCGTCTGTGAATTTCAAATGGAGAAACTTTTTCTGCGTTTAAAAATTCAATAACAGCTCGCTGTTTGAACCGAACGTCTGAAAACTCTTCCATTTCGATGTGCAGTGTGTGAGGACTGTAAGCATCTGTGTGTTCAAGGTGAAGTATGATGGAAGAGAGATACCATGCGACTACACAGAACCGGTTTTATCTAGATATGTATAATGTAAATAAAACATTACAGTGGAGGCAAAACTTATCAGCCCATCTACGTAGCATGACAAATACATATTGCTTGTATACAGTGTCGAGCTACTCCTGATGATGGACAGTGGACATGTCCGAAACATGTAGAGTACTTTATCAAATAAATATGAGAAATAGGTGCATCTCGTTGGCTTTCATTATAAGAATATCTCACGGTGCACGGTCCTCTGGATGTTAACTTCTGTAGCCTTGCAGCACGTTGTCATAACCCGCGACTTTTATTACACTCTCGTCAGTAAATATCTGGGGACATCAAACTAAGGCATAAACGAAGGAAGAAAAGCCCAAAGTTATACCCTTCGCTTCAAACGCCCTGTATATTTTCGGGCCACGATTTCGTCTTTCAGTTTATACACAGCGTCATTTCTTACCAACGTCACAAAATATTATAGTGTTTGTATATATGAATTGGAAATTCTGTAAAACTCTAAAGACATAACGAGTTTCCAATAAGAAGACCCCACGCAAACAAATCGTTGTGGATGTACTTTGCAATACTGACGACATTTCAATTTATTTTAAATACATATTATATTGACTTTCTATTTATTATGAAGGGAATACAAATTCAATGGGCATATAAAAAAGTACCTAATGGGACAGTTGTGTGGAAGGTTCCCAAATGGAGACATATATCTCCTACATAGTCGAAGCATATAGCATACGTTATGTATAACTTATACGTTCATGTATATCCTATTTCAAAAGACAAATACTGAGAACACCGAAATAAAATACGTAAATATGAGTGATAAATTCTGAGGAAGTAGCCATTTTTAGACGCGTTCGCAAAATTGCAAAAAGCGACTATTAAATTCGTCATGACTCTCTGTCCGTCCTTCCATCCGTCTGTCTGTACGCATGGAAAAAGCAGCTCACACAGGAGGGATTTTCATGAAATTTTGCATTTGAATATTTTTCTAAAATATGTCGAGAAATTTCATATTTTATTAAAATCCGAAAGGTATGACGGGTACTTTACGTAAGACCAATGTACGTTTTTGATCATACGTCCCTGAATCCTTCATTGAATAACAAATATTTCAGGAGGAATTTGAAAAAAAATAAAAAATACGCATTTTATATTCAATAACTTCTTTTCTAGAATCGAGCAGTTTATGAGGATGTGGATAGAGCCGGACAGGCCAGAGATAAATACTGTAGAGCCGGACAGGCCAGAGATAAATACTGTAGAGCCGGACAGGCCAGAGATAACAATATGGCGCATGCGCACTGCATGCTGGATAACTAAGACAACAAACTCACACTCAAAATATATAATAGTCATTGCTTTTCCACTGCAACGTTGATTGCACGAACAAGCCTCAATGTTTCGTTAACGCAGATTGTCTGTCTTGTTTGTCTATGGCGCAACAACCCCTAGTGGTCCGGGAATTTCACATGATCAAGGCTTGATGATCACACTCAGACACAGCACACTCAGTAGAGCTCCTCTGGACGAGTGATCAGCCCAGTGCAGGGGCTCCTACCTGACAAAACACAACACTCACAAAAGACAGATATCCATAACTCCGGCGGGATTCGAGCCCAAAAGCTAGCAGCCGCAAACCCACGCCTTAGACCGCTCTGCCACTGGGATCGGCCGAGGAACTGTTCATTATTTATTCTAAATTCAAATACTTGGAAAGAGAGAGAGAGAGAGAGAGAGAGAGAGAGAGAAAGAGAAAGAGAAAATGAGAGCATATCAACGTGTAGTTTCACTTCCTTCGGGCAGGATATGGGTGGTCTTGAGGGACGTTTGGCCGTGCATCTTCCTCATGAAATAAAGTGAAATGTCAACTTGATACAACTAGGTAATTTTATTGATGTACGGGCTCTACATGTTTCGGGTACATACGCCCATCATCAGGAGCGTTGGATGTTAAGTTGTAGCATATGATTTTCTGCACCGAGTTTTTGGATGGGTGGTGGTCTTGAGAGCCACTGAGTAGGTTGCGTTTACGTTGCGGATGGTGCCGTGCGACCGGTCGCACGGCACCATCCGTACCGTAAACAGTGTTCCTTTGAAGCACGTGTCAGTGTATCCCGTCTACACAGATTCCTTTCTAATATTTGTTCAAACGGAACTTAAGCAGTGCAATATAATCTCAAGAAACTTCAATTCTTTTTCGACATTTGTGTCATTAAGTTAGTTAATGATTATTTTTGGACACTCAGTTCGGCACTCAGAGGTGGTGTTATTTGAAACCTCTTCATTGGTACTGACGGGTTTTACCCGCTTTTTAAACACTGCTGTCACAGGAACCAAGGTTGTCCCGAAATGCCGGCAACCCCCAGTCAACATTATATAACATCCCAGAACAACGAAGATGTAAACATTCCAGTTCCATGAGAAATTTAAGTCTATTTGTTATACAATACATGTACTGCATCTGTAAGTTCTTACACAATTTCAAACAATACGGGACGCAACTAAAGATTCCTTTCTTCTAAACATAATTTTTGGGCTTGATTTATGTTAGTTAATGCAAGTCGTTTTTGATAATGTGTGCTGAAACGCATGTGACTAGCAGCAGATGAAAAGAAGGCGCAACCGGGGTTGAGGGGGGGGGGGGGGGAGGGATATATTTCGTTTTTTCTTTTTTTTTAAAGAGGTTGGATATTTTTTAAGTATTTTAAAAGGTTTAATTTAAAAAAAA
>Ga0123355_10013961_pt1 | contig 12525 bp, 12 predicted proteins | sample TergutEmb28metaG_3_FD_89872 | JGI IMG/M metagenome (GOLD analysis project Ga0123355, IMG submission 89872) | Embiratermes neotenicus P1 segment gut microbial communities from Petit-Saut dam, French Guiana - Emb289 P1 | ecosystem: Host-associated > Arthropoda: Insects > Digestive system > Gut ...
CTCGAAGTTTTCGGTTCGTCTCTTGCCATCTTTGAATGTAGCCGGACAGAATGAATGACCTCCAACTCCTATACGTGCAAGATGATGAAGGATATCTTTTCGTGATAGATTCTTGATTTGTCTGCCGATTCTGTTGCTAATGCTACCTACATTGGCTTCACATTCAGCTTTGGACACATACGGTACACTGTCTAAGCTGATTTTTATACTGTCCATATTATCAACTCCTAAAAAATAAATTTGTTTTACTTTTCAGTGGAGTTGGTTGCAGAAATATATATGATACTCTATGTAATTGAAACAAGACCTTGGGGGCAAGTCTATAAAAGATACAGAAGCCTCAGCCAGACTAGCTGGCCGAAGCTTCCGCGAATATATACTGGGTGATATGTCGGTATTACTTATTTAAAACTTAAACTCACTTGCGATCCGCTTCCATCCGACACCATAGTATGGTTTATATGAAGAAGACCGCTCAGTGGCATCATCAATGAAACTTACATATTTATTGTAAAATCTAAACAAGTCAGAGCCAACCTTTGGATTTTCCTTTATGGCGTTACTGATAATCCCTAGTGGTGCGTCAGCTTCTGTAAGCTCTCCATTACAGATCTTAGCACGGTACAGCGGTGAGATTTGGTTGCCATCAAATATATTTGACTTGAAATATGCAAAGTGAATATTGTTATGATGATTTACATACAAGCAAGTTACACCACGAGGATCTATTGAATCCAAGGTATCCTTGTTTTCAAGAATCACCATTTTAGCCGGATTCTCAAAGGGGCTACAGTCTACAGAGACAATATCGCCTGGTTGGAAAGGCACCGTAAATGGTGGTGTACCTTGGGTGTATTGACTTCCCCAAAGATTAGAATAACCATGCAGTATTTCTCCATCATCAGTAACATACCAAGTGAAAATAGGATAGGGCTCATCATCAAATCCATTTTGAACTAATTTTACTATGGTGTTGATTTTTCGACTATCCACTGTTGCATCGACAGATATATCACTTTTTTCTTTCGCTCTGACTTGTTTAATATGCTCGACAGCCGCATCAAATGAACTGTATTTTTTATAGTTTTTCTCGTAAAGGGTATTGTGCATATACAACTCGAAGGTCGTTCCGTGAGGATTATCATGTCTCGCGTCAAGAGCTCTCTGGAGCTGCCAAATGTAACTACTGACTCCAATGTTGGTACGTTTTTTTGTTCGGCTAATTCTTTTAACAACGTAAGCTTTTGCTCCAGGGATACAGGAGCATGGAATATTATCTCGGTGCATGTATCAATAGGGCGTTTGTGGTTGTCATGTGTCAACCAATTGAGTAGATGTGTTCGCATTTCCTCGGACTCGACTAACTCTAAGGTGGCTTGGATGCATTTCAATTCTGTATCCTTCACCGATTGTGACTTAACTGTACTTGTAACATTCTTTGATTTCATTTTGTTACCTCCATTTTGATAGATTTTTACTTCTATGTATGAAGGATATATAAATAAAATAAACATCATAAATGAATGCATTAAATGACCTGCACTCACGGGAAGAATCCTTGCAATTGGATCCACAAATGATTGACTTTCATAGCTTATATGTCTATAATATGATTGAATCGTATTTTAGACGAATGCAAGGAGGGTAGCATGGATTACATTAAAAGAGACATAGAAAAAATCATACTTGAAACATCACAATCTTATTCCGCTATCTTAGTAACTGGGCCACGCCAGGTTGGAAAAACAACAACACTTCGACACCTTATTGATGATGATCGGAATTATGTTACCCTGGATGATTTGGAAGCACGTAGGATGGCACAGTCAGACCCAGAGCTGTTTTTAAGTATCCACAAAGCTCCTATATTGATTGATGAAGTGCAGTACGCACCGCAGTTATTCTCATATATAAAAATCGCTGTTGATAATGGTGCTGTTCCTGGGTCGTTTTGGATGACAGGTTCACAGGCATTTCGGTTGATGGAGTTGGCCCAGGAATCACTTGCAGGTCGGGTAGCAATCTTGCATATGTCGTCCCTATCCCAACACGAGATATATGGGAGTGGTGAACACAAACCGCTGGAAATTGATATCACGAAACTCCAAGAGAGAGTAGCCACTGGCACGAAAACGGATGTGAATGGTATCTATGAACGTATATGGAAAGGTTCATTGCCTGGGAATATCAGTGGGAAGTACCCCAACCGAGATATATTTTACTCAAGCTATCTACAGTCATATGTACAACGTGATATCGGTGATATGGTAGACCGTATTGATACCCTGCTATTTGCTGATTTTGTACGGGCGGCTGCTTGTCGTGCTGGGCAGATGTTGAATACTCATGATATTGCTATGGATGTTGGGGTTACTGATGATACTGCCAGACGCTGGCTACGGCTTATGGAACAGTCGGGGGTTATCTTTTATCTGCGTCCGTATTTTAATAACCTGCTCAAACGGACAATCAAGACCCCTAAGATGTATTTCTTCGATACTGGGCTTGTGGCGTACCTGACCAAATACTCTAGTCCTGAGATTTTGATGAATGGGGCTATTAATGGTGCTATCCTTGAAAATTATGTAGTGGCTGAGACAATAAAGAGCTATACCAACAATGGTAAAGAATGCTTCATCCATTACTATCGAGATAAAGATACTAAGGAAATTGATATGGTTATTGAGAGTGATGGGCAGTTGCATCCGTTTGAGATTAAGAAATCATCCTCGCCTAAAGCCGAACTTGCTGGTGCTTTTAAGGTATTGGATTCTGGGAGTGTGCCTCGTGGTGTTGGTGCCATTCTATGTACAAAAGAGGATTTTTCGGCTATCGACAGAAACACGTTAATAGTGCCTATATGGATGATATAAAATTAAAGAAACAATAATTACACAAGGACACACAAAATCATTGAGAACCCTTGCAATGACTACCGCAAGGGTTCTAATCATAAAGACTAAAGGTTATCTTCACTAGTGTCGAACTTGTCAAACAGACTAATCCACATATTTACATACTTTTCCTCAGGCTTATTCTTTGACTTCAAAAGTTGTAATTTTGCGTTCCTCGCTAAATCGACTTTCCAGCCATTTTTTAGTGTTATCCCATTTTCCTTTGCAAATTTTTCTATTTGAGGCATTAGTGGGGCGTCTACAGAATAACTATCAACAAACTCAACATCCACATCATCATTCCGAAGAAGTCTATCAACTGCTCTTTTTAGGAAAGTATAGGGCATTATGTCTTCAATCTCGGAGCTTTCGATATCTGTAATATCCTTGGCCGAAATGATACGTTGCACAAATTCACCTTTGTAAAGTCCTGAAATAAGGCTTTTTTTAAGGTCTAAACCATTCTTATCAGAGTCTAATAAGACAACTGGGAGTTCTTCGCTCTTTCCACCGAGTATGCCTATTATACCTTGAACACCTTTGATACTTGTTCCCCCTGCTGGCAAAAATACAAGTTCTTTTTCAGGAGCAATTTTTTTATTTTGAATTAAGAATAGCTTGATTGCATTCATATAATATTGATCAGATGTTCCTTCAACAATAACAGGGCGACACCCTTGTAATATCACATCTGAAACCGAAAGACCTAAAGCGGCATGTGCTGCATAAATTGAACTTTTGTCCAGAGGATCAACTCCATCGCGCAGATTATTTGATGCAACTGTATATCCATCTTTATCAACAAATACCACCTTTACGCGATCTATGTTATTAGTATCAACCAAAAATGGTGAATGTGTTGTATGGACAATTTGATTTTCTTCCGCTAAATTTTCGAAAAAATCAAGTAAAGATTTTTGAGCCATGGGATGCAATGTCAAACCTGCTTCATCAAGTAAAAGTATCGCCCCTTTATGTGCTTCTTGGCGTTCAACAAGAAAGACAAGGTAAAAACTGAGGAACCACTGGAGTCCAGTGCTTCGTTTGTGCAATTCAATTTTAGCTGGTCGTTTCTTGTCAGATACCCATATTCTAAAATAGTCACCGTCAGCTTTGAAGTCGAAGAGGTATTCACCTTGCTTCCACCACTCATTGAATCGCGATGTTAAACTCGCGCCAGCAGAATCAAGTTTTATTGTGCGCGCTCTCTTATTTCGCTCGATCTCCTCTACCTCGCTTTGGTCTGGCGTGATATCAATTAATTCTTCCTCTTCTTGTATTCTAGGAGTATACTGAGATTTCGACTATCAATAGTTTTAGTAATTGTGCGCACCCGTTCCTGCTTTAGTGGGTCTTGTCCTAACTCTAAAACTTCTTCTGAATCAAGGTTTACAAACTCAAATAACACTCGCAATGTACGAACTTTTGCGGCATTATCAAATCCTGGTATCTTTTCACCCTTCAATAACTTTACTGCGTGAGGCAAATAAATTTCGGCATCTAAGTTTCCATAATTTGAATAATAAACAAATGAAGGCATTTCTGATAATATCAATTTCTTGATCTCATTACTTTTTGCAGGATCTTTGCTGTTTAATGGTAAAAAAGCATCAGATATTGCGGCTTTTATAGTTTCAAATTTTGGATATATCTCAGAAGAAGATGATTTTTTTAAACTTTTTGGATACAATGAAACAATTGCATTATACGCAGCTTCGGAAAGCTTTTCTTCTTTTGACGCACATGCAATAATCTCATCGAGAGCAGCAACTACTTTCGCTTTAATACCTTCCTCAGTTTTGGTTTTTTCGGATAACACCTTTATATCATTTTTAGCATCATATGCAATATCGAGAATTGTTTTAGCCTGTATGGATTGGCTACGAGCATAATGGGGGAACGATATCACGTACTCCCCATCATATCTTCTTTCAATTTCAACAATCTCAACTGCCGACTTCTCACACTTGCTCATATCCACAATTTTGTCTACTATAGTATTATTGAGTAAAAATCTAGCATTCACAAAGGCAATCTGCCCAGGTTTTTTTTTCCCACTGAGTATGCATATGCCTTGGCATATCGTCAAGGATATCAATCATACTTTCACCCTCTATGCGAGCAGGTTTTAATTTCCACAATGCTAATATAAGGTTAGATTTACCAGCTTCATTAATCCCGATCAATGATGTTATATCATCGCAGTCAATCCATCCGCTATCCATTACGGAACGGAAATTAGTAACACGAAATTGTACCAGTGTCATCATTGCAAACATTCTCCTTAGTTTCTAGCTTGTCTATATATTAATTAATCACCATTGTCTATTTACGGATACACCCATATTATATCAGTTTCGCAAATAAACACTATTCGACGGTATTCATGGATGATGTTAAATCCATCATACCATGTTTGGAACAATAAGCTTCCTTCGGTTGCAGTGATTGTTAAAAAATCACCAATAGTCCACACATTGCCAACTTCAATGTTATAACTTCTGTCCAAATGCAAAATGGGTGTATAGCCAGGAAAAAATGAAGCTATGAATATTGGAGGTCTTGTAACTTCTATAGGATGAGGAATTTCTGTTACCACTGCTGGGAAAGTCCATGTTATTTCATCTATTTCAACTCGTACATTTTTTTGTATATAAAACATCCAAACATGATGTTCACAGCTAAAAAATATTGTATCTTGTATCCTTATGACTTTTACCTCTTCGCCGAAAATAGTAAATCTATATGCTTCAAAGCAATTAAGTGGATAACTTACCCCATAGTAACTCATACTATAAACACCATTGATAAAGTCAAAAATTATAGTTGTTTCAGTTTCGATATTCACTATTTGTAATTCTTGAAACATATCAACGATATAAATTCCATGATTGGGCATGACTTCGTATTCTTCAATGGTCTCATCATCATACACATATGTATCTCCTAAAATTAGAAACGTTCTTAATGAACACTCGAAACCATGAAAAAAGCATGGGGTATCATATTCATCAGTATAAAAAAGTGTATTAATCAGATAATCTTCAATTCTTAAAATCATATTTTCAGGAATGAAGAATACAGTGTAATTTTCCCTTCTGTCGTCTAACAGATAATGGAACGACACAATATAAGCTATTAATGTTAAATAGATAATAGCGAAAGTCAGTATATGTTTTGCCTTATTACTTGATTTTCTGGGGCTTCGTTTTTCTTGCTTATCTATTATTCTTTTTTTTAATTTATCTGCACGATTTTGCCATTTCATGCTTCCGAGTTTATATGCGAACTTCTCAGATATTATAATACACGCAGGTAAAACAACATCGCAAGAAATAAAATCAAATGCGACTTTGAATACACTTTTTACTTTACGTAATATCCAGAAAGATAATCTAAACACAACATATAGCAACAGAAGAATGATGAATACAATGAACAGCACTCTTATTCCGAACTCCACAGCGAATAAATGTTTCAAGCTATAATAGAAGAAAGCTCGTATTTGATCTAACATATCAGACATTGCTACTACCATCTTCGCTTAAATCAACCGCAATGATACGACTTTCTTCTGGCTCATAAGCTGGTTTGGATGCTCCGATAAGTGGCTGTGTCATCGTGTTGCCGCTTAATAAGATATTTTTGACAACTTCGCTTACAGTCGCTTCATCCGCATCTCCAATCGCCTCTTTAACAGCCATAATTACTTTGTACTGCAAATCAAAGTCTTTTTCTTTATTTTCCCTTTCTCTGTCCGTTCTAGATTGCTGAAGCTCAATATGCTTTAGATAACTAGGATTAATAGCTGCAAGAGCCTCAAGCCCGTGTTGATCTATGTTGTCCTTTTGTGCTTTCGCAATTGCAGCCGCATTAGATTCCTGCTGTAAGCCATATGCCTCTTCAGCAGCTAACTCCTTTCTTCTTTTTTCGATTTCATGTTCTTGTTCTGAGAGATCGCGTTTTCTACGAATTTCGGCTAGTTCCTCGTCTTTCATAGCCACAACTCTTGCTATTTCAGCTTCTCTCATACGTGCTTCGGCTTCTTCTTTTTTTCTTGCTAAATCATCTTCAATTTTTTTAAGTTCAGCCTTAGCAAGTTCATTGGCCTCGTTGTCAGCTATTATTTTGTCAGAAACTCTATCACGTTTTACTGATGCTTGGTAAACTAGTACTTTTAAGTATGGGATGCGTGAAACTATATCCTTTATTTTGCTATATGCAGCTGTTTCCAAAGCCAGCGACTGCAAACAAGAATATCGTTCACCCAATATCATTCCCATATGCCCATCAAGAATATCAGTAACGGGAACAGAAATGTCGGTGATGTTATTTTTAAGAATGACTTTTATTGATTCCTTTTCCGAGTTTACGACAACTACAAATTTATATGTTATTTCTACCCATTGATTAATATTTTCTGAAAATGCAAATCTGAACGTCTTTTGAAACTCAAAAGGATTTAGTGTTATATGAACTAGCCTGTTGAAACGCCATCTTCTAATCTCTGCTGGAAAGATAGTGTCTTCTTGGAGATATACTTTACATTGGTCACGAGCATCATCTGGATAAAGCACGACAGCAGTATCGTCAGGCACAACGGGTGCACTACCCAGCAAAGGAAGCCTGTACGATTCATTCTTTCTTATCGGATTCATATTACCCGTCATTATAAATTCCCTCCAGTTTGCGGTATATTCTACCCGCCAAAGATATTGGACGCTTTTTTCTTGTCGATACATTTTTCAAAAAGAATATTAAGTTGCTGCGCACTTTATCGTTTTCAGCAAGACCAACAAAAAAATATTCTAATTTTTTGTATTCTATATCATCTGACACAAATCCATCTCTCAATGAAAGATATTTTTCTAAATAGTTATTTGCAGTATTTTTTATTCTTGCATTCCTCAGCAACTCTCCCCAAAGAAAGAGCAAATTTCGTCTCGTTCTGTCATCACGTAAAACCAAACGTATAAATATCATGTCATTAAATTTTTTTGGATTATGTGTATTAAGACAACTCTCGTTAAAATCCTCTCTTATGAAGAGCAAGGTAATTATTTGTATCAAATTCCTTCGAGCGTCGGTTCGTCGTATGTTACTTGTAATGTCATACAATTCATTTATGAGAGCTATATAATATTCAGCATATCGGTTACCGATATTAAAAAACACATCTACATTATTGATATAATCTTCTTCTTCAGGCAACTCTAGATGAACTTGCTTCAAAACAAAAGTCAAACCAGGTTGCGCCATTAGTTCTCGTATGATGGGTCGTATCAGTGCAGAAATTTTATCTCTTTTGTAGGATAATGATTTGCACATTAGCAACGTGATAATATAGTAGTGAATATCCCTATTCATATTGGATATAAACCCAAGATATCTGTCAGCACTGTTTGCACTTTTTGAATGTTCTGCAATAGAACAAAGCATTTCAGCAACAGCTAAATCCGCTGGTATGGTCTTGTTTTCTAATAATTCAACCACAACTTTCGAAATAAAATATTCAGGGTTAATAATACATAGTTTTTTCAAAGAATTTACGGCTGATGAATACAGTACAATTTTTTCTGAACAAACTAACCATATCAAATACTTTGTAATTTTATCGCGCAACACCATGAACTCAGAATAAACACAACGTAGTATATTAATCGAATGCTCATCCGATAAAAATGCAACAAAATTTGTTAATACCTTGCCTCCGAGAGTAATCAAATTATCCTCATAAAATCTAATTGCAAAATACGAGATTGTTTCTTGACGTGAAATCTCAAATATTTCTCGTTTTATCGTAATTTTTTCACCTTTATCATTAATTATTTCATGCCACTCTTCCGACAACATTTCATATAATATTTTCGCTTCTTCACAAACTAAATCAAATTGACAATTTTCAAATATAGCCATTACTATCAGTAATGAGCAATATGGTGACTGCTGTTGCTCTTTCAGATATCTATACAGTACACTATAATCGGCAAGGTCAATTGATGCGTTTTGTCTAGAAGTCTTATCAACAGAATCATTATTGGGTGATCCTATACTTCTTCCTATAGTTACATTTCCAAATTCATTATCTTCACCAAAGTCAATTTTTTGCCCATTACCAGTAACGCTGTCGCCAGAGATGAAATTAAAAGTGATATTTCCACCAGCATGTACACCTTGAGCAAACACTTCTTCTCTGTTTTTTAACAGACCAACATCATTTTTTGACAAATTACCAATATGCACTTGGTCATCTGTAGGTTGACATTCTTTTATTTGATCATTGTCATTTGATAAATTATTAGTAACTGAAGGTGTTGTATATTCATCCATAATGACTACCTGCTTTCAATGCTAACATTACCACTAAAAACATTTTTTCTACCAAAGTCAATTTTCTGTGCATTATCGTTTAACGAGTCACCTTCAACATAATTAATTTCAACTGAGCCTAAGAGACCAGTTCCGCCAATTGTTTTACTTTTTTGGCTTGGTAATTTATCAAATGCATCAGGCTTTGAGAAAATATATCGCAATAATGATGCAGATGACTCTGATGCAATGATTTGGTTTTCGGTTTTATTGCCCGCCTTATTAACACCCCAATCACAAATCGCTTTTACAATTATCCATTCATCTATCCCTTTCCTACGACAAGCGGAATAAGCACCGCGACCCTCCATTTCGCCCCCTATAGCTCGTGGAAATCGTGAAAACAACTTATCTTTAAAGCCCTGATCATCAACTACCCTATCACCAGATAACATTAGCCCCATTATTACATCAACTTTGCGATTGCAGACAACATGATTCCAATCTCTTGAGTAATGTTGAAACACTGAAATCAAATGGCGCCCACTTTCAGCTATGAATCCATCCGACTGATGAACGCCATCCTTTATTTTTTCACTCTCATAGTCAGCAACCATCTTTGAGATTAGAACATCTCCGATATGTTGTCGAGGATCAAGCATATCCTCGTCATCTTTCCCGAAAGCAATTCCGATAAGAATCACAGCATCGGGACACCACGCTTCGATGGCATCATATATTGCAAGAATCGACGCATCAGATTTAATTGAAGCTTGGTTTACAAGCTCAAAATGAACGACATCATATTCACCAAACTTACCAACATTATAAAATGCAGAGTCAGTGGTGAGCGGAGAACGTTTCTCTTCATATACAAAACTACTCTTATCTTTTAATAATGCTGCGGTTTCATGGCTATTTGCCGTTACAAAAAGAAACTTTTTCTTCATAGCTTTCCCCCCGTTTTTGCGGCTATCATAGTAATTACATAATGTAGGTTTCTTGTCTAGCATGAATCATATTGTATCGTCAGTCTTATGTTATATCTTTAATAACTTTAGCATCGAATAACTCAAAGCTATCCAGCATTTTACTCGAATCATCATTCTGCCTGAAAACAAGAACAAGTGCTAAATACATATACCATTGCAGTGGTCGCTTCCGAGACTCAATTGCCACCATTGTTGAACGTGTAACATCCAACTTCTTTGCGAGTTGATTTTGGGTAATTTTGGTGGCAGCCCTCAGCATTGGCAAATAGTCTATCATCTTGTCAGCATAGTGTTTTTGAATGCATTTCCGTTCTTCTTTGTTCACATTGACTCCCTCTTCCTTAATATAACATATTTCGGGTGCGAATACAACACCTTTGGTGACATTTTTCTACCATAAATGATAGGATGCCCAAGCTTTTACAATACATACGATAAGGTTATGAGTTCGATAAATTCAATGCTAGTCAAAACATTAGCATTGCAGATTCATATGTTGGTATACGAGCATAAAACATTAGCATATTGACATTAAAGACAGACTAGCAATAAGCTGCAAGCTTATGATGCTCATATAATTATCTTAAACATACTATTGGTTATATTGATGATGGCAGTTTAGTTTCTAATCGTTAGGAAACTACAACCGACAATCGCATATCTATATCCTTCACCTATATATTCTACATATGTAACAAAACAAACCAGAAATGGAGGTTTAGTTATTAAAGCAACACTTTTTTCATTAGGTCAGGTGGTGGCAACAAAGGGCATTATGGCTTTAATAGGGCAAGCCGACATAGACAAACTCTTAGCCCGCCACGCATCAGGTGATTGGGGTGACATGTGCCAGAAAGACAAGGAACATAATAACCATCTCTTGCCTCAGAAAAAGGCCATCTCTTTTCATCCTACAACACCCCCACAGGCAAGATCTGGATTATCACAGAGCACGACCGCACCATCACCACCGTATTACTACCAAACGAACGCTAAAAAACTAAACAAAGGAGAGAACAGTAATGCCAGCAGCAGTAGAAAGCATGTTTTATGTAAGAGAAACCCCTTGGCACGGATTAGGCACCAGAGTAGAAGAAGCACTAAACTCCGAGCAAGCATTAGTAGCCGCCAGATTAAACTGGCAAGTAAACCAGACCCCAATCTTTACACCAGATGGACGAGCCATCCCCAATCACAAGGCAAATGTCCGAGACCGTGACAAGAAAGTATTGGGGGTAGTTACAGACCGCTACAAAATAGTACAAAACGATGAAGCCTTTGCATTTACGGATGCCCTGTTAGGCGCAGGTGTGAGGTACGAAACCGCCGGCGCACTACAGGACGGTCGCAGAGTATGGGTGTTAGCCAAACTCCCAGAGAAGTACATTATTGGCGGCGAGGCTATAGAACCATTCCTGGTGTTTAGCAACTCCCATGATGGATCTGCCGCCATCAAAGTTTCTATGACCCCCATTAGGGTTGTATGTCAAAACACTCTTAATCTAGCCCTATCTAACGCCCGCCGCACATGGTCGGCCAAACACACTGGCAGCATCCAAACCCGTATGCATGAAGCCAGGGAAACACTTGGGCTTGCCCATCTGTACATGGAGAACCTGGGCAAAGAAATCGACAGACTGGGGCGCATTAAGCTATCAGATTCTAAGGTAATGGAGTTCATCAACGAATTAATACCGTTACCAGACAATGCAACCGCCATCCAAAGAAAGAACGTGGAGCAGCAGAGAGACGATATCAAGATTCGTTACTTCGAGGCTCCCGATCTCAAAGTCCTTACCAAAAACGGCTTCAGGTTTGTTAATGCCGTGTCCGACTTTGCTACCCATGCTAAACCACTTAGGGAAACCGCCGCCTACAAAGATAACCTGTTTATGAAGGTGCTGGACGGCCACCCCATCATTGATAAAGCCTACACAATGATCAAAGCAGCATAATACAGGGAGGTTACTATGTTCAAAGTTCTAACATCAACAGAAAACCTGCCATATGAGCAGTGGTTGGAATACCGCCGTCTTGGTATTGGCGGGTCGGATGCGTCCGTGGTTTGTGGCATTAACCAGTACAAATCCCCTGTAGAGCTGTACATGGACAAAATCGGGATGTCGTTTAGTGACGAAGCTGGAGAACCTGCATATTGGGGTACTCGTTTGGAGTCTTTGGTTAGAGAAGAGTTTACCCTGCGCACAGGCATTGAGGTAATTCCAGTTAATCAAATTCTGCAAAGCGAAGCCTTTCCTTATATGTTGGCAAACTTGGATGGACGGATAGAGCATCCAGAGTACGGCCCATGTATCTTTGAAGCTAAAACA
>Ga0123355_10013962_pt1 | contig 12525 bp, 6 predicted proteins | sample TergutEmb28metaG_3_FD_89872 | JGI IMG/M metagenome (GOLD analysis project Ga0123355, IMG submission 89872) | Embiratermes neotenicus P1 segment gut microbial communities from Petit-Saut dam, French Guiana - Emb289 P1 | ecosystem: Host-associated > Arthropoda: Insects > Digestive system > Gut ...
ACGGGCCGAAAGGAAACCTGGGGGGTGGGGGGGTTGTGGGCCCCAAAAATTTTAAAAAAACGGGCAAAAAAAGGGTGGGGGGTTTTCCCCCCCCCCCCCGGCCGCCTTTTACCCCCCCCCGGGGGAAACCCCCCCCCCCCCCTGGTACTCATTTCTGTTAGAGGCTGAATAGACCCCAGGGACATAGTGCGGCAGGAAGGATTAAGTCAATGCCGGGACCTAGAAGGTCGGTATAAATTAATAATCACACAATTAGAGTGTGTGGCTGAGATTGCAGGTTGCTGGTCAGTGCTACTGATTCTCTGAACATTACATAATACGTAACCACATGTCACGCCATACCATCCCCTGCACTTGCTAACCTGCAAACCTAAGCATAAGCAATGCTTCTGATACAATGAGACTGTATGACTATGATTCACACCTCTACCAAGATCCACAGGTCAAATTCCAAACTGGCCATATGTTATCGCTGCGAAACTAACGATAACTACAGATTATGAACTGGCAACACGGTGTCGTGTACTACATATTACCTTAACCGATGTTTCGTATTCTACGCTTAGCGCGATTCATTCGAGTGCACAGGAAATCATCTTCCTTTTCCACCTTCGGCAACCTATAGTCTTTCTTGGAAACCAAAAACCTTTTCTCCAAATTGATGAAAATTTAGGGGAATTCTTGTATCGTTTGATTTTTGAAGATATGTACGCTATAAGTCTATTCGTTCTTCTATCTTCTAAGGAATACAAAAAAATATCGTGTTTTCTTTTTTAGGCGCGTTCACAAAATAGTGAAAAGCGGCTATCCGTCCGTCCGGACGGACGGACGGGCGGAACAACTCGGCTCCCACTGGAAGGATTCCGTGAAAATTTGACACTTGAGTATTTTTCGAAAATCTGAAAAAAAATCAAGTTTAATTAAAATCTGGCAAGAATAATAGGTACTATACGTGTACATCAACATCAATATACATCTTTCACCATATCTCGCTTAGTTCTTCTTAGAATGAGAAATGTTTCAGTCAAAACCTGTAGAGAAAATCAAAACCCGTATTTCACGTTCGATAATTTTTTTTTGTTTCCGAAAATTGTGGCGTTCATGAGATAATGTGGAAAAATATTGTACAGCCGGACGGGCCACTGATGACAAATACGGCGCATGCGCATTGCATGCTGGATGCCTGATGCTACAAACTTGTTGCTTTTCCACAGCAACAAAGGTTGCACGAACGCTTTCAATGTTACGTTACACGTACATTCTCTGTCTTGCCCATTTCTGATCTAACCGATGTCGGTGCACTTTATGAAGGCACGTAGGGAAGAAGTATAGCTCCTACCATCTTTAACCTCGGCTCTAGCTAGGGATGAGTAAAGAAATGTGCTTCTAAACCAGAGTCTCTCTGTTTCTCAGTAACGTGTTCTAAAGGAAAATATCCAAGCGGGGTCTTCTACATCTCAAGTCATTCTGTTCCTGTGACAGCACTCTAAACTAACTAACTAACTAATTACACGGAGCACAGTCCTTTCTCAGAAGCTAACACTTTCAGCATTAGTAAAGTAATTTCTCGCCTTTCATTGAACCAGAATGTTTCAGAGACTTAAGGTGTTTCAAGTCCTCTAAAATGTAACGCCGTGTCTCTCTACAGTCCCCTGGGACTCATCAGCCCTTAAGATAAAGGCACTGCCATCCTTCAGACGTAGTTAACTACGTACAGTCGACACAGCGTTAACATCTCATAACACTTGAATCTTCAAAGCAGAAGTTCATCACCGTCCTTATCTACAGCCTGTTAAATTCATTCCACAAAGGCACAGCCTATTATTTAGGATAAATTTTAATATTCTCCTCCCATATATGCCTAGGTCACCCGAGTAGTCTCTCTCCTGCTAGTTTCGCCACCAAAACACTGTACATATTTCTCCTCTATTCAATACGTGCTACAGGCCCCGCCCATCCAATTCCCCTTGATTTTGCTATTTCCTCCATCTTCTTGTTACCTTCTCCCTCTCAGGTCGAAATACTCAACTTGGTATCCCCTCAGTACCAGAAATGAAGTCCCACACCCATGTAAAAGAGAAGCGAAATTCAAGCTTCAGGTACAGCCTAACCCGTTATAACAATATTGGTTTGTGCGACACCTCGTATATAGCGTCAAATGTATGAATTTGTAATGTAAACCTGTATGCAAATTTACAATTAGGAGAGCAACTTTTGTTGTTCCACAATGTTAATTGTAACTTAAATTTAAAATAAACCACAGTGTAAAATTTATGTAATATTCCTACAGCCGTATGTTTTGTCTTGGCTATATTTCTTCTCCACTGTTATCACAGTGCTCGGCTAGAACGACCCTCGTTTATAGTCCCTTTCATGACGTTAAACCGAGTTTGGCTGTGTTTTAAAATTTACGTCTTCGGATAGGAAATTGGGGGGGGGGGGAACAAGAAGATCCCGAACTAAATGGTGGCAAGCATCTTCCGAATTTCTGCTATGTTTCTTCGTGAAAAACATTTCGATTTGAACTGTGCCGCAGTCACAAAAGATGTAAACGTTCTGTCGACGAAACACAACCAGTTCTCTCTGCATTTACTTGTATGTATACCACCTATCTTACCAGTGACTAATCAAGCTTCTGGGTATTCGCCCAACAAATTTACATCATCAGCACTGAACAGAAGCTGATGTGTCCCATTCAATTTTAGTCCCTCCTGGTTCACCTCGAACGTCCTAATGGCACTTTCTAAAGAAAGTTAAAAAACAATGGCAATAAAGCACGTCCATGTTCAACGCCGCTCTGATTACGAATGCACCACACAAATTTTTTATGTTTCATTTAAACCAACTAATTAATTAATCAGCTTATTAATGCTATGGAGCGGAGTCCTTTTCGAGAAACTAACAGGTTCTCAGCTAGTCAAAATATTCCCTGCATTTTATAAAACTCAAAGGTACATTACCACATTCACAACAGCCCACCATCTGCCCCTATCCTCAGCCAGATCAAACCAGTCCATGCCTCACATCCCACTTCTTGAAGATCCCTTTTTAATATTATCCTCCTACCTACACCTGGTTGTTCCAAGTGGCCTCCATCCCTCAGTTCTCCCCACCAAAATCTTGCATGCACCTCTCCTTTTGCCCATACGTGATGCATGCACCGTCCATCTCGTTCTTTTTTTATTTTATCACCCGAATAATATTTGGTGAGGAGTACAGATCATTAACCTCCTCGTTATGTCGTCTTCTCCATTCCCCTGCTACCTCGTCCTATGTTTCACTTAAACATGTTTTATTTACCTAACCACTTACATGTGTAGGTAGTACTCAATGGAAGTATGCATACTACTAAAGAAAACTGCCCGTATAACTGAATCACACGTTTCTTTACATTTATTCACAGCTGATGTACTGTTCAATTTCCATCAAGCACCTGACGACTGCAGAATGTCTTATCGTAGGGGAAGTGTTCTGTCGAAATCGGGTAATGATCTCCAATAGTTTCGTCTACATACGGAATTAATTTTGACTAAAGAAAGTTGAATACGGTTTTTTACGTAGCTGATAAGAATAAGCCTTAAAAATGACGACAATCAGTTTTATCTATCTCTTCAGAGGGGCACAATATCACTATACATTTCAGTCACGTACGACTTTTTGTATACTTTTATCGCTACGTGTTTCGTTATGGCAGTAGCGACGAAAGTGTAAAGTCCTTGACTCAAATATGCCGTGACATACAAAAACAACACAACACTAAACATTTTTAGTTGGTAAAATAACAGACTACGTGCACTGCAGAGGATTTTTTTTTTTCCTCAGACATAATTAATAAGTTTATAGATTTCAGAAGATAATGTTGTACCTCTTGATTGGATCGATTCCATCAATACCTGGCAATTATCCTAAACATCTGTTTCAATACCAATCCGAACTTTAGGTACTAATGGTTCAGCCGTACAATTTTCCAGTCGTCTAACATTATTAATACCACGCATACGAACAGTTGTCCGTTGGCACGCCACGAATGCAAATGCTGGAGTAAAGGTATAGCTCCACTCATTTCTCACGTACGTTCAACATGTGACAGACTTGGAGCCCTTCATATGCACAAAATATTGCTGGGTTCTGCTGTACTGCCACCCTTTACTGCCCTATGGTGTTCGTTGTAACTTCGTAACTCTCTTAAAGGAATTTATGCTCCCACGCAAGTCTACATTATTCTCACTCTTACTATCTGCTTCAAGGTGTTTAATTTCACATTCAAGACATTCCTTCCTTTTGCTCCTGAGATGTCTAATGTTTTCATGTCTTTTGTTATTGGGATTACCTCCACTCACTTCGTGTAAGCAATACAAATAACCTGTCTTCACTACATGTGAAAATTCTGAACATTCATCAGCAACGTATCTAAAACATGTGTTGATTTGATTATTTGTTACTTTAGCAGATAACCAGTACGTAATACCAATTCCAATATCATTTTCGCAGACGCTGCTGTTTCCACTTCTCAAACATTCATACAATTTTGGCCTTTTCCAATGCTGTTGGCACTTTACATTCCTTTTTTTCCGCCATAGACAATGTCGAAGGACTACATGAACGTCACAGATTTGTCATGGCATCATACTGACATCGTTAATGGCTGGAAACCAGAAGTACAAATTTGCAGTGGTCATGACATGATTAAATATGCAACACAAACCAACGAAATGCACACTTTTCAAATTAATGCTTTAATTCGATGTATTGAGTTGGTTTAAGTTGCATAATTTTATCACAAAGCACGGTGCAAAAAACACTAAAAATTATTAAATATATCCATGTCCCAAATATCGATAAGGTTCATAGCCGACTTTTCATATATTTCTGCAGCCTCTGATTTCAAGCACATTCATTATACTGGGTAACGGGTTCAAATAAGCCACGACCTTCTCCCTTTATATCGTGACGTAACACGAGAGAGGTTTCTTCAACGCGAACTGAAAACGGCGGAGCAGGAACCGTCATCAGCCGCTCTGTAGCAACTGATGTCAGCCGCTGTAGGGCGCGGTGGTTGGACTGGGTTCTGCAGAGTGGGCGGCGTCGTAGGTCGCTAAGCAACAGTGCTGTCATGAGCAGGCTGGCAGATCCTGAGAGCGGGTTCCACATTCAGATAGACACCCTGTACAAGGGTGAAGCCCTGCATGTGAAGTTCTTGTATACTTGATACATGATAATCATTCACTATTGGCCAACCAGCCTCGTAAGTTATCTATGTTCCTGTGCACGATGTCATCTAGCAATGGGTCTCGTGCTTCCAGAATCCGAAGATCGGGTTATAACGTCGGCACATGGAGTCGAAGCCCGCGACAGAATGTTGGTCCTCTGCCCAATCCCTTTGGCTGTAGCGGTCTGTCCGAACTGCTATGGGAACCACAGTGAATCTGATCGTTAACGACTGCTGCATTTTAGCAAGTCCTTTCAAGTGATCGCGAATGGAAGAGTGTAAAGACTGACTTGAAAACTACACGATGCAGCCGTGGCCTATTTTAAAGTAACACACTATCACTTACTTGGAGGAACTGAATACGATTATGAAAACACGCATTCTTCACAACTGATCTACAGGCCGAGATTTTCCGGATATGACGCACGCGTCTTCCTCACGACAGCGAAACGCTGTTCGCCTGGCAGGCAGAGAAAACCCACGGAAAACCTCACTCATGTAGAGGCAGCAGTTCGAACTAGGTACTGCTGTACCACCGAGCTAACCTGTAACATAAAGCCATTTAGTCCCAGCTCTGGGCTCCAAGCACTATGCCGTCCGAGTGACTCTCCTTGTACCATCAATTAGAAACCGAAAGTTACGAAGGAAACCTAACACCCCACATCTGCAAACCCTGCAATAACTTCTGAAGTGGAAAACAACAAATCCCGGCCACCAGACAGATCGATCACCAGAATCATAAAAAGTAATACTCCTTTCTTCACGGGAATCTACACACAAAGAAAGTGCCATGAACGGCAGGTAGTCCAATACAGACCTACCGTACGTTGCGCAATATCACCGCGTGCTCTGGTAAGTCTGATAACAACAACAGCGTTACTAATGGGAAGAAATCTTCGTTACCAACTCCGCAAGGATCGATGCCTTTGGAAGTGGGTAAGACAACGAGTAGACGCACACACATGCACGAACACGTACCTACAGATAAGTATAGATAGACGAAAAGAGTAGACCCTATTGATGAATGGGTGAGTAGGACCAGGTAGGTAGCGTACATACAGACAGACACGTATGGTGATTTCTACATTATGTGAAGATCAAAACAATCCTTCATTTTAAAGAATATTCCTCGTACAAAAATTTTGTAGGCTTATATGAAACAAACTGGTCGCAACTTTTGACTTGAATCGTGTTTCGATATAAAATACTTAGGAGGATACAATAAAGCACTTGAGTACTGGGTGATACCTGCATCGTGACGAACTTTGTACAAATACATATGTACCTGTGAAACGCAGTGGGGTGTGAATAAACAAAACGAAAACTGCGGTATGCCTGCGCAGTTGCACTGCCGCTTACAGAAATGTTAGCATTTACCAAATATAACTTATGCTTATGATGATACCGTCACATTTTAAAGTCCGTAAAGCCAAGCAACCAAAATAGCTACTGCCACACATTAAACTCCGAAACTAAGCCAATTCGTCAACGCTGCTCTCTGATGTCAGAGCAGGAGACATACTCAGCAGTACTACAGTGTTATCTGATTACGAAACTAGTAAACATCCTGTAGCAGATACATTCCGAGCCAACTGCTACGCTGTCTCTGCTGTAAAAATACGCACAAACGTATGCTCATCCCACCCCTACTTAAATAAGAAACTCCTCAGCATATACTCATTAATCAGCCTGCGATTCTGCCTCCAGATGCTCGCGTCTGTGTGCCTGGACTGTCTAAGCTGCGTTCCGCGACAGTTATGCATTATCGGCTAGGTTACCTGATTAATACTTCAACCTATCGGCATAGGCCTGCTACAGGCAACGTGTCTTGGCCGGAACATTTCTCTGGTCCCATGAATGTCATAAATTGTCTGGTAGTGGAACTTGAAGGTCCAACACCACGACGAAGGAGGAACCAGGATATGTGGGGCCTGAAGCATATAGGGTTTTTGGAGCCATCTTTAAGAAAGATAATGCAAAATTAGGTACAAAACTGAATATGAATTTAGAATGAAACGAGAAACCACAACAAATTACAAATTTAAAAAAGCTGACAAACACCATAAACATCACAAAATTTAGGAAAAAACATTTTTATTAATTAACTGCCTGACACACCTCTATAACCCCCTTTTCTCTACACTTTTTTTGGCTGCATACTTTTTGATCGCCTCTCAATATAACGATTTTGTAATATTTTCTACCCAGCGAACAAAGAGGTACTTCCGTCTTTTCTCTAGGATAGTTGATCAGAATTTATTTTTTTATTACTGATAGTTTAGAAAAGTTTTTTTCATCTTCACATCTCGTTATTGGTAATGGCATGGAAATTTTTAGGATTGCTGTAGAATCTGGGAAAAACCTCTATCGAGTTTCTTTCATATATTAGCTGTGAGATTTCAGAGCATTTCTAGGGCATTGCTAGGCCCCTCCCAGGGTCTTGGAAGCTTCAGCTTCATTAGCTTCAAGGCAGATCCGCCCCTGCCACTACGAAAAAATACCCAACTTACCACAACCCTCAGCCTGTTCTTACCACCTTCCATCCATCCTAATTCTCAAATCCCACCTCTTTTCCAAGCGGCCACTGTAAATAAAGTTTCCCTACCAAAATTCCATATTTATTTCTGCTTTCATCCAGTTCATACATTTCGTCATCATAAAAATGTTAGGCGAACTGTATAAATTACGAATTTCGTCGCTGTACGCGAAAAATACTAAATTGCTAAACTGACATCGCATAAGTTCGAACATTTTCCTTCCTTTCAGACACTGGTTAATATATTCAGACTGTAGTCATCTGGGCTCTTACATCGTGTAGTGTTTCTGGATGAGATCGACCTTTCGGCTGCACATGCTGCCTCCATCTAGAAGGTTGAAAAAAACTAGCTCCAAGTTGACGCCGAAGTGTCCAGGGTTAGAATGTGCTTTGGTTGTTAAAAGTTTATCATCTGCACACTTCTCGTTGAACCGAATGGAAACATCCCTTGCAATTCGCCTCACAATCGAACCCCATCCTCACTGGGATCACTTCAACGTCAACTCGAACCCATTTCCTTCGACACAAAGGCGGCATGCTCCTCTGCAACTTCAGCATAAACCAACAACAATACAAGATGCAGACACCCAGAACACTGCAATGTGCACGATTCCTCCCCGACGAAGGCTCACATCCTATGCTAGTAATAAAGTAAAGCAGTCCCGTTAGAGGCCCGAAGGGGGCCCAGAGGGTTCCAGGAAGTTAAGGTTCCCAGATTTCGTGCCAACGGCACAGGATGATCGTAGGTTGTCAGCCTTACGCACCGGCTGCCTTTACCCCCAGGAAATGCTCCTGGTACTCATTTCTCTTAGAGGCTGAGTCGACCCCAGGTCCATAGTGGATCGGACGGATTTTATGTAAATTAAAAATCCACTGACAGTAACTGGGATCGAACCGGCGACCTTCCGATTTGTAGCACAGCACCTTAACCACTGTGCCACCACGGTCTCCATGCTGGTAACAAGCCTACATGATTTCCCCCGACAAAACATAAGGCAACGTTACATACCTACACACACACACACACACACACACACATGAAACAAGCGGTAAAGTTGTTTTTTAAATATGCCCACTAAATTTCAGTGTCTATAAAACACATGAGACGAAAACAATTGTCTAGCTGAATATTAAAACCCATTTCCAGAATTTATTCTTCTTCGCTTTCAGCAAGAAACCCCCCGTTTATGAACATCCACGAATTCTATGCCGTCAGGTCGTTTCGACCGGTAAATAGTCACCGCCGCTTCGGAATCAAACTAACTCCATCTTCAGGTAACAACTGTCCTAAATACTAACTCCACCTTCAGGTACCGGTAGTCCTACAACAGTACAATATTCAAGTGCCTGCACATGGGGTTAGTGTGCTCCTTCGAACCGTCGGTAAATATTTAACAGCCGACATGATGTAACATCCCAGAAGACTTGGATATTCTCAGCACCGCTGTGAGAACCTCAAATCTCGCAGCGTCGTTTCTGTTCGCCAGTGTCTTTCACAAGATAAGTCATACAGCAGAAGACGGGAAACTTTAGGGGATTCTTGACTATATAAGGAAGTATGAATTCTTATATACTTTGCATTATGCGGCTAGTTAAAAAAATTTCATATACCGAATGCTCTCAACATCCTGAGGTCAGAATGACTGACCCTACAACAGAGAGCAACACTGATAGACCAAAGTCAGTTCCAGACAACAGCATTCGGCCTAATGTACTACAGAGTGGCCACAATGTTTCGTTAACCCCCTGCAGAAATGTTTACAGTGGCTGCATAAATTGCCCCCGATACAACTGCAGTAGTCTTTCACCCTGTTAACACATTTTACAACATACGACGACACAAGCCTTAAATGTCCAGTGGCTCTGTTTGAGCTCCGTTATTCACATGAAATAGAATAAATCTGCGACATCGTTTACGTGTCGACTTAGTGGTGACCTGGCAACAGAGTTGCACTGCCGTCCTTTGGTTGTTAGCCTTCCAGTTCTTGGCTTGCTCCCATCGCAGGAATGGTTCTTTTGAACGGGCTTTCTGGCCGAATGGTTGCTGGAAATCGTCACGCACCTGGTTCGTTTTCTCCCCTGTTTTTGGTGATTCTTGTGTCCCGATGATGACAACAATCCGTCGTTCAGCGGTGTGAATGCTCGAATCACACATGGTTCTATGTATTCGTTCTTTATAACAACAGAAGGAACGGACAACTTTAAAACTGAAGGGTTCGGTCACCTACGCTGCAGCAGAAAACCAAATTAGAAGCTGCTGACAATTCTGTGGGGTAACAAAACATTGTGGCCATCCTGTACGGAACGCGCTAGTGTGGACATTAATGCAGTAACATTCCGTCCTGTTCCGTTCCGGGCGCGGTCATTCTACGCTGCTGTCGGTTTTTAGCGATCAACCAGTTGTGTTACATTACGCCAGGCGATCACGTGTTGACGTGTTGCCGAGCGCGTTTCGCAGTTTCACAACTGCTATCTTATCTAGCTACAGTCCAAGCCGATACTTTCCAACAGCAATAGCGCTGGAATACGCACCGCCTCGTCCACACGCGCGCCTCGGTGCGAGCGCAATCCCACGCTGCTACGGTTCGTGTGGGACCCGCCTTAACACAGACCTACCGAGCGGTCGGAAACTATTACAGCACTGTGACTAGTTCATCTACAGAGCTGTTTAATTTGGAGAGACTCAATTCTAGAACGGCGCGTTGTGACGGAATTCATGAGTTCGTAAAACACAACTAATTACGTCGCGTTCCACCCTGCAACATGTGAAACGTTTAATTCTTGTCTACAACCTCTGTCAACTAGATGTGTCTGCTGGCACAGCAAATATACATATTATTTCACTCCTTTTGGAGTTCTTTAGTGCATGGCAGTGACGTTCGTCTGATCCCGGATTTTAAACCAAAGGTCCCAAGACCTCCTAATTCAAAATAAAGGCGCTAATAAATTAACTTTCAACTTTAACTCACAAAATATAATACCTGGCACATTTCAGCCAGCGTCGCTGGGGCGATTTAAAGGAATATGAAAACGGCACAATATATGCGCAGGTGGAAACGTACGATCAGTACACAATTTTGGTCGCGAAATATTAAGAAAGGATAATTGCTGGGAGACCTGACGTAGAAGGGGAACAGCTATTAAGATATCGTTTTAGATAAGTGGGATGAGATGCTGAATGTATTTAGCTGGCTAATAATGAAGTTAAATTGCTGGCTTTTGCGGGCATGATGAAGAACTTCAGACTTTCAAAAAACTACGTATTTCTTCATTGGTTGTGTATTATCAATTCTTAATTTTTCTTGTGATTTATTTTATGACATTATACAGCGACGTATGCTAAAACGATGGACGAATGACGGAACGGGAGGGGATTTCGAAGGAAGCGGCCGTAGCCGAATCCAGGGATGTCTGGAAGGATTGAGGACAATAAGGATAGTCGGTATCCCGGGCAATGTTCGAACTGCGCACCTGCCAAACATAACTCGGGAGCACTATCACGACAGCAACCTGCTCGGTCCATTCGTTTCTCAAAGAAACCCTGCACCATGAAATTGGTTTTTTAGACTGATGCAAATAATCCCACGCTCGTTAATCGCACAGTGTAAAACCTAGGAAGTGTACACTCGTACGAAATACTTCTCCGGGAGACAAGCGTGTTTTTTATCACCGGACTACGCGCCTTGTAGCATACGTCGTCGTAGCTACGTAACAACCGACGACGCAGTCCGCTTCGCAGAGTTTATTGCGTAAAAAATGCTCTGTTCAACAACATACGTCGAAATAAAACAGTGTACGCTAAATTTTCAGTCAAGATGATCACAAATTGTAATTAAAATTTTTGGGTAGTGCAGTTGATGTGCGACTGACAGCAAAGAGTGTAGCAATTTTGAAGGATTATCTCCGATTAAGTACCGTACTTCAGTTTTCCCGACCGTTCTGTTATCCCCGACGTTTCGTAGTCAATCTGTCTCCGCTCCTGAGGTGTGCGGTAGTCTGGACCAGCCAGCAAGTAGCACAGCTTCGGTCCGCGACTGCAGCTGCACTCTTATCCACTGCTTCTCTGGACCAGTAGTAAACAAAACACCATTTCTTGAAACTAACTCCGTGCAGCAGAATCCTTCTTGAGACGCTACCAGTTCCTCAACTAGTTCCCCTCATTTTATGGAACCCGGAGGTTCATTACCGCATTCACAACAGCCTGCCACGTGTCCCTGTCTTGAGTCAGATTAATCAAATCCATGCCTCCCATCCTATTTCCTGAAGATCTATTTTAGTATCATCCTCCTACCTAGGCCTAGGCCTTCTATGTGGTCTCTGTCCTTCAGATTTCCCCACCCATACCCTGTATGAACCTCTCCTGTCCCCCATACATGCCACATGCCCCGCCCATCTCATTATTCTCGATTTGATCACCCGAATAATATTTAGTGAGGGGTAGATACAGGTCATGAAGCCCCTCATTATGCAATCTTCTCCACTCCCCTGTTACCTCGTTCCTCTTCGGCCGAAATATCTTCCTCAGCACCCTATTCTCTGACACCCTCAGCCTACGTTCCTCCCTCATTGTAACATACCAAGTTTCACACCCATACAAAACAAAAGACAAAACTTTAATTAATTCTTGTAATTATCTTACAGCCTGCGATGCTACGAAAAATACGGGGTGTAACAGGAGGAACGGACCAGACTTCGGGAGGGTGTTCCTTATGTTATACTATACCGATATAACCCAAAACACCTATATCCAAAGTTGAACGGTTTGGGAGATAATGGCAAT
>Ga0123355_10013963_pt1 | contig 12524 bp, 4 predicted proteins | sample TergutEmb28metaG_3_FD_89872 | JGI IMG/M metagenome (GOLD analysis project Ga0123355, IMG submission 89872) | Embiratermes neotenicus P1 segment gut microbial communities from Petit-Saut dam, French Guiana - Emb289 P1 | ecosystem: Host-associated > Arthropoda: Insects > Digestive system > Gut ...
TGTTATGTGTTATGCACAGAGTAGTGAACAGTTGTGTTATGTGTTATGCACAGAGTAGTGAAGAGTTGTGTTGTGTTATGCACAGAGTAGTGAACAGTTGTGTTATGTGTTATGCACAGAGTAGTGGACAGTTGTGTTATGCACAGAGTAGTGAAGAGTTGTGTTGTGTTATGCACAGAGTAGTGAACAGTTGTGTTATGTGTTATGCACAGAGTAGTGGACAGTTGTGTTATGCACAGAGTAGTGAACAGTTGTGTTATGTGTTATGCACAGAGTAGTTAACAGTTGTGTTATGTGTTATGCACAGAGTAGTGAACAGTTGTGTTATGCACAGAGTAGTGAACAGTTGTGTTATGTGTTATGCACAGAGTAGTGAACAGTTGTGTTATGTGTTATGCACAGAGTAGTGAACAGTTGTATGTATTCTACATAGAGTAGGGAACATTTGTTGATAACCTCTTACTAGGTGTAATATACACAGGATTATGCTGAAATAATTGGTTTGATCTGGCTCATGTTAACGTCAGATGGCTGAACTTTCGATCGTGTTGACGGAATTCTAGGTTTTATAAGAGTTTTGAATTTCATAACCAAATAAATGATTGTCATTTGTTGACGGAAGAGCCTCTACCATTAGATGAGTTTAGGTGTGAAAACTCGGAAGGGTCTGAACATTGGAACACAGATGAGATTAAACAATTCTGAGAAATGAAGTGTGATAGATGATTTGCGGTGAAGTCTATGAAGATGCTGCTCATTTGTTAGCCGCTGAGGGCACGAGATTTCACATTTGGATTGCATAAGAACACAGAAATTCTTGGCAATTTGAATATCTGTCGGCTGCTTCAGGACAATAGTTTTTGAATGAGTTATTAGACGAAGAATGATATGTGATTAGGCAGTTTGGAGAAACAGACGAGGGGCCAGAAGGCAGTGCAATAGAAGCAGCAGTAACAGTAGAGCCTGCAATTAACTCGACTCAGAACTCAAGGAGGCAATGTCGTCGGAACTGTGCCATACCCATAATTTATTAATTAGTGTCATTGCCGCGTAATAGACCCTCCCCTCAACGCCTTATTCAACACGATTCATTTTTCTGCCTGTCTCACTCTGCAGTAGAATTTACAGCTTCAAAATGAGACGTTGCAACCCTGCCTCAGACTACTCATTAAACGGTAGACGACGTTAAACTTGTAGCTTCAAGTAGGTTGTTTCAAGTCTTTCCGATTACACGTAGCTTTTATGGGGTTATTAAAACGCTTATGGTACCCTAACTTGGGATTTTACTCTGTTTTATAGAAGCTGTGACACAGATAGAGCTGCAGTCGAAATATTGTTCGAAGTGAACAGCCTTACAGAACTTCTCAATATACTACTTTGTCTCCGTAATTACTCACGTTCGATCGTCGTCCTATTTTCCGACTATTGTGGCTGAGGATTTGCGTGTTTTTAACATCTCCAAGTACATTACAGGATGGTGCGCTGAAATAGACTACTATATCTTCCTTCCCAACCCCTGTTTGTTATATATCAGTCCATTTGTTAAGCTCTGTTGACTAACAAACTTTTTTTTTTAAGTTTCAGTGACTAAATAAGTCAGTAGGGGGTAAAATGAAGTGAGTAACAGGTCCAGTGACTGTTTTACTGTATACATGACGTGGTGCGGATATAAGTACAAGGTTAAATATCGTAATTAAATTAGCTAGGAGCAAAATACGTAGAAAAACAAGAACTAACAAAACAAGTATAGTGAATGCAATCCGTCAGTTGGTTTCAGGGGTATTCCGTCCCCCTCCCCCTTTCCCACCCCATTGTACGAATTAGATAATTGCAGTAATGTATATCGACATCGTTTAGTCCTATTTTAAAGTGGTAGTTCTAGTTTTGAAATCAAACACCACTAATATTTTCCAAAATCGATAAAATATGCTGACTGAATTGCAGAACTGTATGCTTGTCTTATATTGTTGGTCAGTACTGTGAGCTAGAACGAGGAAATAGTGTCTCAGCATACGTACGTGTACGAGCGCTTTAATCTGCGAACGACATTATGATGCGAATAGCTGAGACGCGATGAGGTGTCTGTCCTTTAACTCTTTGAAGACTGAAGTTAATGTACGTTGCACATAAAAAATCAGTTTCTGCCTCACAGAACATAGGCGTGACGTAGGCGGTGCAGGGGGGCAAATGCCCCCCCCCCCCCAATGTTTTTCTCCCTAAGAAAGGTGTTTTTTGGGATACTGAGTTGAAGAGGGGAAAATAAAAAATTGGAACATTTTATAGGCTATTATTTTGGTGGTGTAAAGGCAGAAAAAATGAAAAACCCGGGTTTTACGGGGCTCAGAAAAGAGGCATCTGAGTTCCCAATACCCATTGTCAATTTTACCCCCCCCCCCTCCCCATGTTATTAGCCACGTTACGCCTATTACGCAGGGAACACAGAGTGCTTCTATTGTAAAGACCAAATTGTTAACGCTGTATATGGAAATAATCACTGTTGTAAGAACCATACGGAACACAAATACATTATGTTGCCAAATGTAGAGTTGATAGTGTTAAACCTAAGAGTACATATAATAACTACTACGAATTAAAGAGTTAAGGTAAGACAGCAAATGTGCCTTTGCCCTTTTTACTCAGATAAGGCGATGTGTCGTAAAAAAAACTCCCGTAAAGTGTCCTGTTTGGTGAGAAAGAAAATTTGTGTTTTCAGGATGTTGGAAATGCAAACATTCTGTGCTCCTGTGTGTTTGATAATTTCAGACACTGTGTTGAGCTTTTCCTTGGAAATCCAGGATATCTAACGTTTTTCTCCTCCTGTGGGAACCGTTTGTCTTTACGGGTATACCTTAGGGTGAAGTGGAAATGTGAATTCTATTTACTTGAAAGCCAAAATGTTGTAATTTATTGTACAGTATTCGCTGCTCAATTGCCATTTTGGTTATGGGATCTACTATAAGATTCATGTCTTCTGTTTCTTATTTCGTTTCCATTAGATTTATGACCGCTTTTAGTTACACTAAACGGCCCGATACAACTCGGTCGGTAATGTGCAGTACAGACACGACTCGGTTCGCAGAAGGGGTATGAATTTTTCTCATTACCATCACTTTGTCCATATGTGCTCTAGAATCCCACCATAGTCGAATATTCTGAGTCACCGCGGTTCTTTTTCCATGGCCGAAACAACCAAACTGAACGTCGTGGTCAAGTGCATGTAACTTTTACACCGTACTAAGTAGGACCCGGTTTTGAAACTCGGTTTGAAGCCTCATGCTCTTTACGATTCTTTTAGTGCCTGCAGATGGAATTCTGGAACGATGTCTTGAAGTACTGAACGACCAGTCCCTTCCAGATACTTCAATTAATCTCTGGTCCATGCCATTCGACGCCGTGTAACAAATTCAGTCGATAAAGTGTGGTGGAGAACCGAATAATCAAATTACAGAGACCAGAGAGTGAAACAAACCATTCAGCTCCATCTAGGGCCTACGTTAAGAATGCCTTCAGCTTCAGATCCATTTCTGCTACACGCTATCATGGCGTCGTGCCTAGGCCTTACACACCACCATTCACATTTTACCTGAAACGTGTATAGTTGCGTTAGTTAACTGCGTGCTATGATATCGTTTGTCGGTTCAGCCACTTGTTTTCTAGTCCTATGTATGGGAAATGACTTATTTTACTTAGACCCTGATATGCAATCGCTCGATGACAGATATAAACGTCTGGGTATCTGTTATGTATTTCTCTTCCTGAGTTTTTATCCCCGTTTGCGGAGAGACTCTAATCCAGTACTCCAGAAGCTATTACCACCAATCACTTAGGCTGATTCGTGCCCTTATTACCCACGCGCTTTGCTGCTGCCCGCCTAAAGGAGTGGTGATTTGCTGTGATCTGGAGACTTCATTAGGAAGAATTATTTCCTCCCTTTCATAATTATTTTTATTTCTCTAATTTCTTACATCTTTCCCCATAATTCTGAGGCCAATCAGGTTTTTAAACGTAGGAATATAGACAATATAAACGCATTCCTGTGTGGTCTGTCCGACTAAGTCAGGTATTAGGGAGGGGATGGGGTACGTCAAAACACAACTGTACTGTATCCTATTTATTATGCTGACGACGACATGTTTCGGCCACTGTGGCCCATCTTCAGGTCACAAAAATTTATATAGATGAAAACTATAAATTTTTGTGACCTGAAGATGGCCCACAGTGGCCGAAACATGTCGTCGTCGGCATAATGAATAAGATACAATACAGTTGTGTTTTGACGTACCCCACCCCCTTCCTAATTGCTTATAACACAACGGGGATGATGCACCTAAAGATTAAGTCAGGTGTTTCTCATCGAGTGCTGGGAGGGGCATTTTCAAGACGCACGTGGGCCGAAGAAGCTCGCGAGTACAAATCGGAAATTGTTAAATACACGTATGTTATTTGCTGTGAGTGGATGTGGCTTGTACAGGAGGAGGTGCTCTGTTAGGCGGATCCTGTACCCCAGGCTTTGTCTGGAACATGTCAGGAAGTACCTTGTGTAGCTAATTATGCAGAATAAATTAATAGAGAGTTCATAGAATTACGTTACGCTGTGGGTAAATGTTTGTATGTTTCTGTGCTATGGTTATTCCTTCTAGCTAGTAACATGTTCCGGCCCCATCATGGAATAATAAAGCAATACTCAGCGTTGTGCACCTGTGTGACATGTAGTTTTGAATTGTGTATTAACTAAAACAGCTCAACGGGGTACGCCAGTTAAAGAATATTTTGTGCCTTGTGGCCAAGCGTTCAACGTCAGCCACTTTAGGAACGTAAAAGAAACGTCCTGCTTTGCAGTGACGGTATTCATTTCAGTAAATATTGTCTTCAGAAGAATCCCACTCCGAGGTGCAACTATTTCTATACTTTTTTTAAAAAGAAGACATCCCTTTGTGCTTTAATAGTCGAAATAAAATGGTTTCATTCCGTCGAAACACAACAATACCACACAACCATCTGCACCCTAGTATGGCTACATGTTTCGGTCTTTTCTAGACCATCCTCAGGCCAATATTTTCCAGTAGAAGATACAATCGGTGCGCACTATACGTTATGGGATCCCATACTGTTTACAGGAGGAACGTAAAACAATTATAAAAGTTTTTTTTTTTGAGTTTAAAACATTGTTGAACAGGATGTAGTTTATCTAAAACATTATGTAGGTGTTTGCTGTTAGTTGTGAAGGTACACCATTACTTCGAACTTGAATGTCCACATGACCACGGGTTTTATAACTACTCGTTACTTGTAAATTAATATACCATTTAATTTACATAATTTTTATAATGAAAGTACCTTCATAACTGATAGTAGACACCTACATAATGTTTTAGTTACACTAAATCCTGTTCAACAATGTTTTAAACTTAAAAATGTTTTATAATTGTTTTTACACACCTCCTGTAAACATTGTGGGATCCCATAATGTATTATGCGCACGGATTGTACCTGTTACTGGAAAATGTTGGCCTGAGGATGGTCTAGAAAAGACCGAAACATGTAGTCATGCTAGGGTGCTGATGATTGTATGGTATTGTTGTGTTTTGACGGTATAAAACCATTTCATTTTGAGTATTTCTATACCTGTACCTAGAGCCTGGGATAACACTTTGTAGTGACATTATTGGCAGAGTGAGAGGAGTACTCTTTAACAAGTGCGTGTTTATGTGTTCCGTCTTGATGATGGCATAATGCCGAATCGCGTAGCTACGTATAGGGATCATCTGTACCACAAAATTATACAGAGTTATGCCGACTGTGTATCTTCATGTTGCCAATTGTATGTAAATTTAAACGGTCCAACTGGGTGGATGGATTGCAGATTACAAACGGCAGTTCCTGTTTGATCAACGTGGTCTCTCGTATGGCGATTCGGGTAAGATTTCAAAAATTGTACAACTGACTGCCAAATTTTACACAATCACTAACATATCTTATGAATGGAAATAATGTACGCACATACTGGCTTAGAAGGAAGACAGTTAAAGACACCTGATGTTTATTGGACCTTACATCATTGTGATAACTGAAGAATGAAAAACCAACTAGATGCCACTTATTATTTTATTGCATTTCTTGTAGGCTCAAAATGTTTCGGGCACTACTATGTCCATCATCAGGAGCTCGCGACTATGTTGTTGATTACCACATTGGTCGTTTCGTTCTTGGTTTGCTGTAGATTGTGGTTAGGTGCGGTTAGGCTGGAGTAGTGTCCGGGCTGCAGCCCGGACACTACTCCAGCCTAACCGCACCTAACCACAATCTACAGCAAACCAAGAACGAAACGACCAATGTGGTAATCAACAACATAGTCGCGAGCTCCTGATGATGGACATAGTAGTGCCCGAAACATTTTGAGCCTACAAGAAATGCAATAAAATAATAAGTGGCATCTAGTTGGTTTTTCATTCTTCAGTTATCACAATGATGTAAGGTCCAATAAACATCAGGTGTCTTTAACTGTCTTCCTTCTAAGCCAGTATGTGCGTACATTATTTCCATTCATAAGATATGTTAGTGATTGTGTAAAATTTGGCAGTCAGTTGTACAATTTTTGAAATCTTACCCGAATCGCCATACGAGAGACCACGTTGATCAAACAGGAACTGCCGTTTGTAATCTGCAATCCATCCACCCAGTTGGACCGTTTAAATTTACATACAATTGGCAACATGAAGATACACAGTCGGCATAACTCTGTATAATTTTGTGGTACAGATGATCCCTATACGTAGCTACGCGATTCGGCATTATGCCATCATCAAGACGGAACACATAAACACGCACTTGTTAAAGAGTACTCCTCTCACTCTGCCAATAATGTCACTACAAAGTGTTATCCCAGGCTCTAGGTACAGGTATAGAAATACTCAAAATGAAATGGTTTTATACCGTCAAAACACAACAATACCATACAATCATCAGCACCCTAGCATGACTACATGTTTCGGTCTTTTCTAGACCATCCTCAGGCCAACATTTTCCAGTAACAGGTACAATCCGTGCGCATAATACATTATGGGATCCCACAATGTTTACAGGAGGTGTGTAAAAACAATTATAAAACATTTTTAAGTTTAAAACATTGTTGAACAGGATTTAGTGTAACTAAAACATTATGTAGGTGTCTACTATCAGTTATGAAGGTACTTTCATTATAAAAATTATGTAAATTAAATGGTATATTAATTTACAAGTAACGAGTAGTTATAAAACCCGTGGTCATGTGGACATTCAAGTTCGAAGTAATGGTGTACCTTCACAACTAACAGCAAACACCTACATAATGTTTTAGATAAACTACATCCTGTTCAACAATGTTTTAAACTCAAAAAAAAAAACTTTTATAATTGTTTTACGTTCCTCCTGTAAACAGTATGGGATCCCATAACGTATAGTGCGCACCGATTGTATCTTCTACTGGAAAATATTGGCCTGAGGATGGTCTAGAAAAGACCGAAACATGTAGCCATACTAGGGTGCAGATGGTTGTGTGGTATTGTTGTGTTTCGACGGAATGAAACCATTTTATTTCGACTATTAAAGCACAAAGGGATGTCTTCTTTTTAAAAAAAGTATAGAAATAGTTGCACCTCGGAGTGGGATTCTTCTGAAGACAATATTTACTGAAATGAATACCGTCACTGCAAAGCAGGACGTTTCTTTTACGTTCCTAAAGTGGCTGACGTTGAACGCTTGGCCACAAGGCACAAAATATTCTTTAACTGGCGTACCCCGTTGAGCTGTTTTAGTTAATACACAATTCAAAACTACATGTCACACAGGTGCACAACGCTGAGTATTGCTTTATTATTCCATGATGGGGCCGGAACATGTTACTAGCTAGAAGGAATAACCATAGCACAGAAACATACAAACATTTACCCACAGCGTAACGTAATTCTATGAACTCTCTATTAATTTATTCTGCATAATTAGCTACACAAGGTACTTCCTGACATGTTCCAGACAAAGCCTGGGGTACAGGATCCGCCTAACAGAGCACCTCCTCCTGTACAAGCCACATCCACTCACAGCAAATAACATACGTGTATTTAACAATTTCCGATTTGTACTCGCGAGCTTCTTCGGCCCACGTGCGTCTTGAAAATGCCCCTCCCAGCACTCGATGAGAAACACCTGACTTAATCTTTAGGTGCATCATCCCCGTTGTGTTATAAGCAATTAGGAAGGGGGTGGGGTACGTCAAAACACAACTGTATTGTATCTTATTCATTATGCCGACGACGACATGTTTCGGCCACTGTGGGCCATCTTCAGGTCACAAAAATTTATAGTTTTCATCTATATAAATTTTTGTGACCTGAAGATGGGCCACAGTGGCCGAAACATGTCGTCGTCAGCATAATAAATAGGATACAGTACAGTTGTGTTTTGACGTACCCCATCCCCTCCCTAATACCTGACTTAGTCGGACAGACCACACAGGAATGCGTTTATATTGTCTATATTCCTACGTTTAAAAACCTGATTGGCCTCAGAATTATGGGGAAAGATGTAAGAAATTAGAGAAATAAAAATAATTATGAAAGGGAGGAAATAATTCTTCCTAATGAAGTCTCCAGATCACAGCAAATCACCACTCCTTTAGGCGGGCAGCAGCAAAGCGCGTGGGTAATAAGGGCACGAATCAGCCTAAGTGATTGGTGGTAATAGCTTCTGGAGTACTGGATTAGAGTCTCTCCGCAAACGGGGATAAAAACTCAGGAAGAGAAATACATAACAGATACCCAGACGTTTATATCTGTCATCGAGCGATTGCATATCAGGGTCTAAGTAAAATAAGTCATTTCCCATACATAGGACTAGAAAACAAGTGGCTGAACCGACAAACGATATCATAGCACGCAGTTAACTAACGCAACTATACACGTTTCAGGTAAAATGTGAATGGTGGTGTGTAAGGCCTAGGCACGACGCCATGATAGCGTGTAGCAGAAATGGATCTGAAGCTGAAGGCATTCTTAACGTAGGCCCTAGATGGAGCTGAATGGTTTGTTTCACTCTCTGGTCTCTGTAATTTGATTATTCGGTTCTCCACCACACTTTATCGACTGAATTTGTTACACGGCGTCGAATGGCATGGACCAGAGATTAATTGAAGTATCTGGAAGGGACTGGTCGTTCAGTACTTCAAGACATCGTTCCAGAATTCCATCTGCAGGCACTAAAAGAATCGTAAAGAGCATGAGGCTTCAAACCGAGTTTCAAAACCGGGTCCTACTTAGTACGGTGTAAAAGTTACATGCACTTGACCACGACGTTCAGTTTGGTTGTTTCGGCCATGGAAAAAGAACCGCGGTGACTCAGAATATTCGACTATGGTGGGATTCTAGAGCACATATGGACAAAGTGATGGTAATGAGAAAAATTCATACCCCTTCTGCGAACCGAGTCGTGTCTGTACTGCACATTACCGACCGAGTTGTATCGGGCCGTTTAGTGTAACTAAAAGCGGTCATAAATCTAATGGAAACGAAATAAGAAACAGAAGACATGAATCTTATAGTAGATCCCATAACCAAAATGGCAATTGAGCAGCGAATACTGTACAATAAATTACAACATTTTGGCTTTCAAGTAAATAGAATTCACATTTCCACTTCACCCTAAGGTATACCCGTAAAGACAAACGGTTCCCACAGGAGGAGAAAAACGTTAGATATCCTGGATTTCCAAGGAAAAGCTCAACACAGTGTCTGAAATTATCAAACACACAGGAGCACAGAATGTTTGCATTTCCAACATCCTGAAAACACAAATTTTCTTTCTCACCAAACAGGACACTTTACGGGAGTTTTTTTTACGACACATCGCCTTATCTGAGTAAAAAGGGCAAAGGCACATTTGCTGTCTTACCTTAACTCTTTAATTCGTAGTAGTTATTATATGTACTCTTAGGTTTAACACTATCAACTCTACATTTGGCAACATAATGTATTTGTGTTCCGTATGGTTCTTACAACAGTGATTATTTCCATATACAGCGTTAACAATTTGGTCTTTACAATAGAAGCACTCTGTGTTCCCTGCGTAATAGGCGTAACGTGGCTAATAACATGGGGAGGGGGGGGGGGTAAAATTGACAATGGGTATTGGGAACTCAGATGCCTCTTTTCTGAGCCCCGTAAAACCCGGGTTTTTCATTTTTTCTGCCTTTACACCACCAAAATAATAGCCTATAAAATGTTCCAATTTTTTATTTTCCCCTCTTCAACTCAGTATCCCAAAAAACACCTTTCTTAGGGAGAAAAACATTGGGGGGGGGGGGGCATTTGCCCCCCTGCACCGCCTACGTCACGCCTATGTTCTGTGAGGCAGAAACTGATTTTTTATGTGCAACGTACATTAACTTCAGTCTTCAAAGAGTTAAAGGACAGACACCTCATCGCGTCTCAGCTATTCGCATCATAATGTCGTTCGCAGATTAAAGCGCTCGTACACGTACGTATGCTGAGACACTATTTCCTCGTTCTAGCTCACAGTACTGACCAACAATATAAGACAAGCATACAGTTCTGCAATTCAGTCAGCATATTTTATCGATTTTGGAAAATATTAGTGGTGTTTGATTTCAAAACTAGAACTACCACTTTAAAATAGGACTAAACGATGTCGATATACATTACTGCAATTATCTAATTCGTACAATGGGGTGGGAAAGGGGGAGGGGGACGGAATACCCCTGAAACCAACTGACGGATTGCATTCACTATACTTGTTTTGTTAGTTCTTGTTTTTCTACGTATTTTGCTCCTAGCTAATTTAATTACGATATTTAACCTTGTACTTATATCCGCACCACGTCATGTATACAGTAAAACAGTCACTGGACCTGTTACTCACTTCATTTTACCCCCTACTGACTTATTTAGTCACTGAAACTTAAAAAAAAAAGTTTGTTAGTCAACAGAGCTTAACAAATGGACTGATATATAACAAACAGGGGTTGGGAAGGAAGATATAGTAGTCTATTTCAGCGCACCATCCTGTAATGTACTTGGAGATGTTAAAAACACGCAAATCCTCAGCCACAATAGTCGGAAAATAGGACGACGATCGAACGTGAGTAATTACGGAGACAAAGTAGTATATTGAGAAGTTCTGTAAGGCTGTTCACTTCGAACAATATTTCGACTGCAGCTCTATCTGTGTCACAGCTTCTATAAAACAGAGTAAAATCCCAAGTTAGGGTACCATAAGCGTTTTAATAACCCCATAAAAGCTACGTGTAATCGGAAAGACTTGAAACAACCTACTTGAAGCTACAAGTTTAACGTCGTCTACCGTTTAATGAGTAGTCTGAGGCAGGGTTGCAACGTCTCATTTTGAAGCTGTAAATTCTACTGCAGAGTGAGACAGGCAGAAAAATGAATCGTGTTGAATAAGGCGTTGAGGGGAGGGTCTATTACGCGGCAATGACACTAATTAATAAATTATGGGTATGGCACAGTTCCGACGACATTGCCTCCTTGAGTTCTGAGTCGAGTTAATTGCAGGCTCTACTGTTACTGCTGCTTCTATTGCACTGCCTTCTGGCCCCTCGTCTGTTTCTCCAAACTGCCTAATCACATATCATTCTTCGTCTAATAACTCATTCAAAAACTATTGTCCTGAAGCAGCCGACAGATATTCAAATTGCCAAGAATTTCTGTGTTCTTATGCAATCCAAATGTGAAATCTCGTGCCCTCAGCGGCTAACAAATGAGCAGCATCTTCATAGACTTCACCGCAAATCATCTATCACACTTCATTTCTCAGAATTGTTTAATCTCATCTGTGTTCCAATGTTCAGACCCTTCCGAGTTTTCACACCTAAACTCATCTAATGGTAGAGGCTCTTCCGTCAACAAATGACAATCATTTATTTGGTTATGAAATTCAAAACTCTTATAAAACCTAGAATTCCGTCAACACGATCGAAAGTTCAGCCATCTGACGTTAACATGAGCCAGATCAAACCAATTATTTCAGCATAATCCTGTGTATATTACACCTAGTAAGAGGTTATCAACAAATGTTCCCTACTCTATGTAGAATACATACAACTGTTCACTACTCTGTGCATAACACATAACACAACTGTTCACTACTCTGTGCATAACACATAACACAACTGTTCACTACTCTGTGCATAACACAACTGTTCACTACTCTGTGCATAACACATAACACAACTGTTAACTACTCTGTGCATAACACATAACACAACTGTTCACTACTCTGTGCATAACACAACTGTCCACTACTCTGTGCATAACACATAACACAACTGTTCACTACTCTGTGCATAACACAACACAACTCTTCACTACTCTGTGCATAACACAACTGTCCACTACTCTGTGCATAACACATAACACAACTGTTCACTACTCTGTGCATAACACAACACAACTCTTCACTACTCTGTGCATAACACATAACACAACTGTTCACTACTCTGTGCATAACACATAACA
>Ga0123355_10013964_pt1 | contig 12524 bp, 10 predicted proteins | sample TergutEmb28metaG_3_FD_89872 | JGI IMG/M metagenome (GOLD analysis project Ga0123355, IMG submission 89872) | Embiratermes neotenicus P1 segment gut microbial communities from Petit-Saut dam, French Guiana - Emb289 P1 | ecosystem: Host-associated > Arthropoda: Insects > Digestive system > Gut ...
CCTGCGTTCTGATCTCGAGACACGGTCATGTACTTAGTTTTATGAGCATTTACTTCTAGTCCAATCTCATTAGTAGCAGCTACTAAAGCTTCTGCATTTTTCTTTACAGTATCTACACTTCCTAAGGGCCTTGCACTACTCAAAATAAAAGAAAAATTTGTAAGCAGATTCTATGCCGTGTGGGTAAGTTGGAGAAGGTAAGTAGTACGGTTTGGTGTACGCAAGCAACTTATTAAGAAAATGTACAAAGAAAACAAAGAGTCTTACCATTGCCGCATCCTGGGACAGACCCACTGCAACATAAGCACTATTCCTAGCTTCCATATCAAATTCGTATCTTTCTCCTTCTACCAGACAAGACACCACGGCTGTGCAGGATTTAGATTCTACACAACCACTAGGAAAACCAAAACATGTCTTCTTTGAGCCACAGCCATCATATATGGGGTCTGTCATAAAAGAAGCCTGTGGAAAAACAAAAACTGAATTTTAATTACAGTCCACAACTGCTCACTGTCATTGCATCCATCAACTTAACTTTTATTTCCAACAGTACTGTTTGATTGGGGACTGCAGTAGCACAGTGGTTAAGGTGCTCTGCTACAAATCGGTATGTCGCTGGTTCGATCCCAGCTGGTGTCATTGGAATTTTTCACTGACATAAAGTCCTTCTGATCGCACTATGGCCTTGGGGTTGACTCAGCCTCTAACAGAAATGAGTACCAGGAGTATTTCCTGGGGGTAAAGGCGGCCCGTGCGTAAGGCTGACAAACTTACCACCATCCTGTGCCATTGTCATGAAATCTGGGAACCTTGACTTCCTGGAACTCTCTGGGCCACTCCAGGCCTGTAACGGGACTGCTTTACCTATACCTTTTACTGTCTGATTAAGTTACTTACTTACGCTACATCAACTTCAACCACTGTTTAGATTTACAAATTTGCAGCAATGTTTGCACAGTCCCTGATGCCATATTTTACACCATTAAGACACTGAAAATAGTTACTGTACTTAATCCAATAATATGACATGTAACTCAGAAAATAGAACCAATGTTTTAAAGGAACAATTCCCTTACAGTACGTTATATGAACATATGAAGCATCATTAAAGTTACTTCACACTACATATGTCACAAGAACAGGGGAACAAACAACACAAATGCTTTTACGTGTAGTGCTTAGATGTGAAAATTTATGACTGCACATTTGTGAGTGAAATTCTGGACACTGTCCATCATCCCAAACTAAAAATTAATAATGTTTTTCAGGCTAGACCTGCACCCATCCTAACGTAAAATGGAAAAAGAGAAGAACCTCCTCAGACTATGGCCACATACTCAAAATTCCTTGAAGTTTTATACAGGTGCACTCAGACTGGGAGAATATTATGAAAATATTTTGATGCAACATGCTTCAATATTAGTCTTTTCACTGTGTATCATAAATGTGACCTACACCAAATTCACGGTGTCAAAAGTATTCCCTGCATTAAAATGTCATAAGGCACGCATGTATAAACTTCATACACAGAAAACTGCGGAAAATGTGGCACTGCAAACCCATTACAATTCCTACATAATCTCTGGAGCAGTATGAGTATAAAAACTAATACAGCAATACTCCTGTACAGAGTCACATGACAAGTAAAATAAATGACAGACTATGAGGGGTATGGCATTCCACTAAAAAATTATCGCACTACAGCTTGCAAAATGATTCTCATAAAGAGATGAGACAAATTTGATGCCCATTCTTACAAACTAATTTGCACACAAACAAACATGGTAAAACCAGTGTTTTGTATTGATATCCACAAGCTCCTTTTGCTGTAATCTTATTTGCTTGTAAATCAGAATATCCTGTGGAAACTGTGGAATGAAACCAAACACAGCTAAAAGTAAGGGAAAATAGCTCAAGCCATTAGCGCAATAACTTGTTTAAAGTCACGATTAATTATTAATCCTTATTTTTAAAAGTTTCAGTTAATGGATAACATGCCAGAATTAAGTTGCCACAAAAGACAAGGCCTTTTCTTTTTGCCTTCTTGTCACCATGGCCCAACCTCTGCCCTAACCAATGTGCATAAAGGTATTTGTATGGGTGTAAGTATGCCAAAGCATAAAGTTGGGTACTTACCAAGATACCGTATTGAGACAACAGGCAATAACAAGAAGATATTTATAAATCATAATTTGCCTACCTTTCTTGGTGGTGTTGTAGGGACAAAAGGTGGAGTGGTGGTTGAACCAACTGTTGTAACTAGTGGCTGTCTGGTGGTTGAACCAAATGTTGTAACTAGTGGCTGTCTGGTGGTTGAAATCCCTGCTGACTGTGAACTGTTGTCCACTGCACGTTTAGCAACAATTATAGTGTCAGACTTCACACCCTCCCAGAAAGTAGAGAAGTCTTGCACAACAGTGGCACTGCACATTAGAAATCACAATGTCATCAAGAGACCCTGAATATCGTACATCAGTTAGCAAGTTTGTACCAAAAAACAGTAATAATACTACAAGCAGCAGCTGTAGTAGTGGCCACAGTGGCATTAGTAGTAGTAGTAGTAGCAGTTGTAACAGCAGTTAGTATTGGTAGTAGTAGCAACAATGTACGTGGTAAGTCAGAGATCATTGACAGAAAACATAAATTTCTGTTATACTTAAAACAAATATTTCTAAACTTATGCTCTTTATCACAGCTGAAAAATCCTTTGTTGTAATTTCCTACACTTAAAACTACATACATTGCATAAAAGTTGAAAACTCCAAGCAGAGCTATTAATGTGGTACCTAATCGTTCTCAACCCTTTTCCCCACCATTGGTGGATTATGTGTCGAAGGTCACATATTGGTCTGTGATAACTAACAAATATATTTACAGCACTATCAATACACTGTATTTGTTTCAGAACTCAAAGTCACACTGCATATATTTCATCCCAAATTTGGTAAAATGGATTTATTACTTCACTTCATATTGGTATTATTTATTACTGCTAATTATTTAGCACCAATATTTCAAGTTCCAAGGTCATTTACCACTAAAATAAATAAGATGGTAAACATAAATATCAACCAAGTGGGTCTAAGAGAAAATGACCAAGGACAAGGGTATTTTACTGTTTATTCCTGACAATATGCATGTCAGCCATGGCTGTAAAAGTGATGTGCAAACACTGCAGTAGAGGATTTGGATATGATTCACACCCTCAAACCCAATATTATGGTTTTTTTTTAAATTACACAAGTATATTTTAATTTCTTAATTTGAGTGTTATTCCTTACTTCAAGTTTTAGACACTAAATACTGTGTTACTGGTAAGGAAACCAACCATATCCTCGGTGATAATCCAAATCATACAGGAGCTCCATTACACGTACACAGTGCTGCTTAAGCTGGGAAAGAGTGTTGAACTAGTCAGGGACTGCATGCTTTTACAACATGTTTGCAGTGTCATAATTTTAAATCCCATATATATATCACATTCTTGTGGCCTTCCTAGGTACATTTAATTGACCCTGTACACAAGGCATCATAAGCATGTAACATAATATTTCATGATCAAAAAACAATGGCAATGATTAACACTGTGACTCAAGTAAGCCATTGTCCGTGGCCAAAATTTCCTCCAAAATTTGCAAACCTGTGTCTATAATGTTTATGCTGACAATGGAGTCCCCAACAGGGTCCTGAAGAAAGTTGTAGTCATTCAGAGCCCTAAAATGGAATGCACACAAAAACAGGTTCTACTTACACAAACACTACAGGTCCCTCATAATAGTCAGGTGCTTCCCATTCAAACTGCAAACTATCTCGCTCTGCCGGACTTGCATGTGTAACAGTATTCGGTGAATTCTAAAAAGACAGATCAAAAGCACTTCTCAATCTAGTAAACTTGTTGCACAAATATTTTTTATTCACACAGGTCCTCCAAAAGTAGGAGGGCAGTTGACCTTCTGGCATATGAAGCTAATTACTTGACAACACGGCTGAATTTAAGCATGAAGAGTGTTCATGAAAATGTGACTGGGTAAGGCAAACTTCAACTTCCATTCCCAAACTACTTCACAGTGTTTACTGACATTATTTTGGGTTTGGAAGAACTACTCCCATTGTACAGCAATCACTCTCATGTGCTGAACTTACACACACACACACACACACACACACACACACACACACACACACCTGGGATGTGATGCTATATCAGTGGGCATGTATTGGTAGATGTTCCAACTTCCATGTCACTTAACTGTACACCCATCTGTGCTATTACACCAAGACACTGTCCAGTACAGGTAACTAGCACCCCCACTGGATCACCACCTGCTAACCTCTTTCTACATACACACACACACACACACACACACACACACACATATATATATATACGTAAATCAGTCCCATTACAGGCCCAAGGTGCCCAGAGGGTTCCAGGAAGTTAAGGCAGATTGCATGACAATGACCCAGGATGGTGGTAAGGTTGTCAGCCTTACGCACCGGCCACCTTTACCCCCAGGAAATACTCCTGGTACTCATTTCTGTTACAGGCTGAGTCGATCCAAGGGCCATAGTGCGATCAGAAGGATTACATCAATCGAAAATTTCAATGACACCATCTGGAATCGAACCAGCGACCTTCCGATTTGTAGCACAGCACCTTAACCACTGTGCTACCGCGGTTCCCATATATATACCCTATTTTTCCAAACAGGTATGCTTCTTTGACCACTAGACCCTGAAGCCTTCAACTTCAAGGGCAAAGCAGTCATTCTTCTTTAACAGTCTGACCACTGAAGATAAATGCACTGTGTTCCTTCAGGACACAGGGAGGTATAACACAGTGTCACCTCAGACAAAGCTTTAATCTTTATCACAGTTAGGTTTTCTATTTTTTTAAAGTTAAAATCATTTAACAGATGCTTCTAGTTTAATATTTACATTAGGCATGTATTGTGACAAACATGACACTCTACAATGCATACTACATACTGGGGTAAGGTATTAAACTCAGTCAGCACTCTACAATTTATACAATTCCAGTATTATGTAACAAACAGCATAACAAAATCCTGTAGTGGTTAGACAACGAAATTAATTTAGCGCTAACAGCCCACACTCTGTACCAGTTAGGGCACCAAATTCATTTAGTGTTCACACTCCACCCTGCAATGGTTAGGTCACCAAATGAATTTAGTGCTCACAGTTAACACCCTGTACCAGTTTGGGCACCAGATTAGTTTAGTGTTAACATTCCACACCCTGTACTGGTTAGGGCACCAAATAACTTATAACATCCTCTCCTACGTAGGGTACCAAGCACGCTGTACCTCGTAGCAGCGCCAGTAACACAAAACTCTGCCAGTAACACCTTGTGATCATCACGGTAAAGGTAAAGTCGCCCCATAACCAGCCATGTAAAAGCAGAGGTGGAGAGGATGTATAGCTTTACTCATTCTTAACCTTGTCGCTAGGTGGGTGTGAGTGGTCTAATCCACACCCTCGCCACTTCACCACCAGCAAAGGGACCTGGAGCCCATTTTACAGGAGACTGGTTGGGCCCCAGGTTCAGTGTGGATGGGTGTGCAGAGGAGAAAATCTCTTGCCCCCACTGGGGTTCGAGCCCCAAACCATCCAGCCCCTAGCGAGTTGCTATACCAATTATGCTAACCCAGCCCCCCATTATAGGATACCAGTACAGTTTTACAACATAATCAAAGAGCTGATTGATTGATTGATTGATTGACATTTGGGTTTGAGACCTTAGGGTCCTGATGCACCTAGGCCTTAATCGACGGGCTCTTTGTGCTCCATATCAATTAAAGGGAGCCCCGTTACTTTGCTAAAGTTCAGATGGCTCTTAATGTCCTATGGGTCCAAAAAGCAGGAGCCCAGATATGTTTGTCTAAGTGAAGCCAGAGCTTCACATTCATATAGAATATGGGCTAAGGTTTCATCCTCTGCTCCACATCTCCTGCACAATGGACTGTCTGACAGCCCCATTAGGTGAAGATGTCTTCTCAAGGTATTATGTCCAGTGAAAAGGCCAGTAACAATCCTGGTAATCAAAGAGTTAGAGTTGACACATTTGTCAGCTAAATGAATTTCTTTCAATTCACAAAAGCAAGCACACTGTTTAACGTGTGTTTAATATAGATTTGTATTCATGAGAGGAAAGGTATCAACTCAGAAGCAATTATGACTGTTCACCTGATATCCTCCTGCACATGTTATGGGTTTGGTAAGGCTTGGCAGTGCAGTGAACTGTCCAATTGCAGCGTCGCCATTTTCTGGCTGCCGTGCTTGCAGTAAGAAACCTTTAAAAGGCGACCCAGTAGTTGATGTTAACATTAGTTTTAGTGTTGAACCAGGAGCAACGCTGAGTTTGCCTGCAGTCAAAGCAAATGGCGGCGGACTTTGTTGGGGAAATACATTTTGGTGCTTTGGAGACATCGAGGAACAAGTAGTGGGTGGGGCACCAGATGGATAACTTTCTGTTGTATGCAGCCATGTCAGTGCAAACAGCAAGAGCAGAGATGTGGCAATTGGTAACGCAGCCATTCTGTAACAAACAAATGCAGTGTAAAAGTCACACATAAGTCTAAGAATAATAAAAGGAACACATAACACAAATTCTAAAAAGGAGATTAATGCAGATGTACACTCACATTGTCAAGTAATTTATTAGTAAAAAGAAGCTTGTATTACTTGACTAATATTCCAGTGTTCTGTCCGTTTGTTGCTTAACTAGACGACTTCCAACGCCATAAGAGACGGTAGTGGGCCAAGTCATCTCTACTCCTAAGATAAAAGTAGTAGGTTCTTCTGAAACGGTAGTAACTTTTCATCACAGTACCCGGCGCGAATATCCAAAAGGTCACAATCTAACACAAACATATTCATTGGTTTATTATTAGAAATAGATAAGACTGATTTAAAAAAAAAACACGAATTTAACGTGCCTAAACGACCACAGAGCCCTGTATGGATAAGCCATATATTACCCAACAAGTAAGCTATTTTGACTTTCGTTTCGAAAAATCTTTATGCTACGGATGGCAAACATTTTGGAGGGCGCGTGCCCACATTGTCTACACATTTCGAAGAAACCCTTTCGCGTGCCCACTGGAATTTTGAAGAGCAAAATATGGTCTTTGAGACTTCCAATATCATTACCAATTACTGCATTATTATTAATGCAATATAATTATAATTTTATAATCAATTCATAGCATAATTATTATACCAAGTGTCCAATAAAAGGCACCTCGAGGAATGTGACAAGGAAGAAAATTTGGAAGTAAATGGGTCTGCTACTACTTCCTATTTAAAAAGAAAATTGTAAAATGCTTTGTCCAGTCACCGCCAGGCCGGCACCCCAATGATAAATATCCAGTCAACACTTCGCACCGCTCCCGGTTTGTGTAAAAATGTTTCACTCCCAGCTTTATTTGGTAGCAACGGTAATTCATATAAAATCTCTACACACACACACACACTTCACAAAATGGAGAAGCTGCTCGGGCCAAAGAAACACAAAAATTGGACAGCACTGTCAATGGGTAACACTGGAACATGCTAAGCACAAGCTTAGTTTATTCACTGTCTGTTCAAAACACATTCTAATAACACGATGCTTTGGAAACAGTCTCTGAAATGTCATGTTATTAGAATGTATTTTAAACAGACGGCCAAGTATGGTTGGAGTGTCAGAGCAATTTTTACTAGTAAAAGCTGAAGTTCTCTGGCATGTGACATCGTGTCGAGTGGTAAACAGTTGCCGATGTCCCAGCTGATCTCTATCTGACAACACTCTCATAAAATCCCCGATGTCTCTCCCTGAATTTTGAATCAGTGCGTAGTCTGACGGAGAATGAGATGGGCGGAGCATGCAGCACGTATGGGGGAGAGGAGGGGTGCTTACGCGATTTTAGTGGGGAAGCCTGAAGGAAAGAGACCCAGGCGTAGATGGGAGAATAATATTAAATGGATCTTCAGGAAGTGGGATGATGGAGCATGGACTGGATTGATCTGGCACACGATAGGGACAGGTGGCTCTTGTAAACGCGGCAATGAACCTTTGGGTTTCGTAAAATGTGGGGTATTTCTTGACTAGTTTAAGTCTAGAACCGGTTGGCTTCTCAAGACGGACTGTATTCCATGGAGTAAGTAGGTGTAGTCTGAAACAAGCAGTTAATTGCACCAGCTATGAAAATACTGATTCTCTGTGCAGCACCGTCTTTGTGTCACTGTGTTTTCGGCACCTGAAAGAAAAGACAGACACTTGTGGACTGCGAAATGACAGTAGCTGTGCTGAACATAATGACCAGCTCTGAAAAACTATGAATACCAGGCACTCTCATCCTCTCGTTGAGAATTACTGGCAGTTTAAAATGTGTGTCAAGTGTTTTTGGACAAAATACTCGTGAGTCTATTGCTCATTCAGACAGGCAAAAATGGCATCATTTTCATCAGTAGGAGCAAGAGCTGTACGGGAATACTAGTCTGTGCAGACATCGATACAGCTAAAATGTGAATTTCTCTCCCCTTAATCCTAATGACAAAAACAGCTGTAATAATGGGGGGGGGGGCCCTCACGTAAATTTATGTACTGATTCAGGAAGAGGGCGTAGTACCGCCAAGTTTAACCCTTTGACGCCTAACGACCCCTATAGGGGTCGTACCGCACCGATAACCTCTAAACGTTGCATTTTATATATTTATTCAACAAATATAGGTACTGAATATTTTAAACACGGTATATACTCTCCGTTTCTTTCTCTTCAAAATACAGTTTGTTTCATAATTCTAACGTATTTGGTTCCTGTTTTATTCACATTTTATATACAGTGTGTGCTAAAATTAAAAAAAAAAAATCCGGCGCCAAACGGTTAAGGAACCCCTGCCTTGGACGATACAGTAGTGCAGTACTGTGCAGCTTTCAGAGACACGCACACCAAAGTAGAGCATTAAGTTTGGGACCAAATAGTCAGCACTTCGGCCTCTTATTCGCGGGATTACAGGTTAGATTTTCGGCAAGACGTCCAACAACTATTCTGAACTTTTGAGGTTTTCGCAGCGGCGGAGCAGAGGATTCCCTTGTGCTTGGAGAAGACGCTGCGTCAAGCAGTAATGGAATTCCTGATTTTCTAAGGACAGTACTGGCTCCGTCTTCAACTGTAAATAGGGCTAGAAGAACGAGCACTTGTTGACCCTTGAAGATGAAGGCAGCCCATTCTCTCGAAACTTGGCGCTTCTATTACCTCAGGACACAGCGTCCTGCCCGGGAGAAAGGAATCCTTATACTCACGTTCTCAGAGATTTTCATCAGCTACTCCTGGGTGAATGCTTGGAAAGTAGGTTATATTCGGTGATGAAATTCAACATTCATAGCCAACTACCCAGTGTGTCAAAATAGACCGATGTAGCTGCAGTAGCGCTGTTAATAAAATATACAAAAAAAAAAAAAAGTTTAAAAATGCAATGGAACAGGTACTCAGAACTTCTCTTTATAACACTCCCGACGTGTGGTTAGCGCTCTCATTTCGCGTTCACAGTTTACCACGTTGGAACCTCCGTCCGAAAACTGGCTGTCCTCACCGAACTTTTCCGTTACCCCCACCCGGGTTAGTTCTGGGCCAGTATCACTGAAACAGATACAACTGCCTCCTTCCTATCCCTATCAAAGTGATTATTAACACATCCAAATTATCCTTCGACGCCACATAACCTAAGAAAGCGTAATTTAAAAAGATAAATGTATAAATCAACGCATTCCTTTGGCAGAAACCGCAGTTAAGTATAATGACAATGAGCTGTCGCGCAAGAACCACGAGGGAGAATTAACAAGAACTACGCATGAGGCATAGCAAAAGTGCAAGGTGGAAATCATTATACAATTGTCAAGGCCGTTTTGGAAACAGGTAGGTGTTACAGTACAGCCCGTAGATGGCACGGTACCGGACATGTAGCCTCAAATGATGCGCAATACATTGCACGCTCAATGGGAAGGCTGTCTCTGCCTTGCTTCTCAGAAGCTACTTCACTTATTTCAACCAAATCTGATATTCGGGGCAAGATCTGCCCACACCGCTGTGGGCATTTGATTTGGGTTATAACCAGCGAATTAAAATCCCTGTTTCACACGAAACTCAAATTGAACGTTACCATATTCCTTAGAAAAGTTTATCTACAAAAATTCAACCTCTGAACTTGACATTAGTACAGATTTCATTGGGATTCACAGTTTTATTTGTAGCAGTTACCATGTGAGTCACTAATTACATGTAAGATGAAATGATTTGTGACTGCGAGGTCATAAATATACTGCGATTTTGTTTAGGGTTCCGTGCATCGCCGATCTATATTAATAATTGTCCAACGAGATGCAACACAAAGCAGTCTATTTATTATTCTGCATGTTCACTCTACATGTTTCGGGTGTCAACCACTCCCATCATCAGGAGTACACAAAACTGTAACTACAGCCTCCGGTACTGTGCAGCTACCTCCCTTCAACGTGGTCAAGCTTGGCCGCGTTGAAGGGAGGTAGCTGCACAAAAATATGACCAGTACCAGAGGCTGTAGTTACAGTTTTGTGTACTCCTGATGATGGGTGTGGTTGACACCCGAAACATGTAGACTGAACTTGCAGAATAATAAATAGACTGCTTTGTGTTGCATCTCGTTGGACAATTATTAATATAGATCAGCGATTTATTTTAGCAGCAAACGGTTTATATCTGCAATACACTGGAATCCTGGACGCAGGTAAAGAAGAAAAGTCTTATCTGTTGCCGGCAACCGAAGCTAAAATTTCATAGAGTCAGGTCACAATATTGAAAAGGAGAGAGAGAATCGTTTTATTCAACGACGCTGTCAACTGCTCACATTAAGCAGCGTCGACAGCAGATAAATGGGATAGGAGTTTGCGGCATCAGCGAAATGATGCTGACAGGAAAAAGCAGAGCTTCCCGGACGAAATTCTGACCCAGTGTCAATTTGTCCGCCAAATTCCCACATGGGCCAGCAAGGAATTCAGACAACTCTTTTATTCGTATTTGGATGAAAACAGATTTCCTTGCTTATAAACACAATAAACAAGCCCGGCAATGTACTTACAAAGTAACATTGAGACGCGTTCGTGCAACCATTTTTGCAGTGGAAAAACAACTATTACATATTTTGAGTGTGTGTTTGTAGCCTTAGGTATCCAGCATGCAATGCGCATACGCTGTATTATCATCTGTGGCCTGTCCGGCTGTACGATATTTTCCACGTTATCTCATAAACGGCACGATTTTCGGGAAAAAAAGTTATTGGCACAAAATGAGTTTTGATTTTCTCTACGAGTTTGGTCTGAAACATTCTCATTCTAGGAATAACTGAGCGAGATATGATCAAAAATGCATAATGGTCTTCATGTAAAGTCACATTTTAATGAAAATTGAATTTTCTCAACAGACTTTAGCAAAATAATCAAATATCAAATTTCATGAAAATCCGTCTTATGGGAGCCGAGTTGTTCCATGCGGACGGGCAGAAATGAAGTTAATAGCTGCTTTCGCAATCCCGCGAAAAGCGAGGTTTAATCGTACGCAACATTATACGCAAACGTAAGAAGGAAATTTAACATAAAAAGAATTTGTGGTAATTTAAAATACCAATATCAGGTACTCATTACATAGATCAAATGCCGGCGTTTGTGTTATGGTTCTAAATGTCAAGAGCGACTCCACTCCTGTCTTTAATTGCGCACAGTAGTCGTCTGAAAAAATAAAGCAACCATGCAGTTTTCGTAACAGGATATTGAGAAAGCGCACCAGGAATGCAATATTTCAGAAGTGTAATTTATAAAATATATTGTACCTTCACTATAATTATATTTAAGTGGGCAACCGACTATTATTTTCCACTTCCAACAAAATCCCCTCCCAAAACCAATAAAAACAACACTACTTTCGCATTTTCATTTCATTTCGAGCACTCTGTGCAAAGAACGAACAGCGAAGAGTCACAGTCATAAAGCAGTTCCAGGTTCGTACAGTGTCTCCGCTGTGGACATGTCGATAAACTGCTAATGTTGTACTCCGTACAATCCTGTGACTGCTGCAGGCACCAGCTGCAGCGACGGACGCAGTCACTGCTACAGCATAATTCGTGCGTCCTACAGCCTTCAGCAAATTTTTTGAAATCTGCTAATCTTAATTTATCGTAACACGCTTTAACAAAAAAATGTATCTAGCTGTTGTATACTAGATTGGAAGACGATATTGTAACGTACACTGAACGATCTGACGTATTACTGACCACCTTCACCATAATCCTACAGATTGAACTTCACTGCAACAAGCTGTATATACAAATATTACGTACGTTCATGCTGTACGTTGTAGCTACATCTCAGAATACTAGATACATCAACTCCCTGGAGAAGGAGCCTTAACACCGAAACATGTCGGACGATTAATGAACTATATGATTGTGTATGTTGTGTGTGAATGTTTTGGTTTAACAAAAAAAAA
>Ga0123355_10013965_pt1 | contig 12523 bp, 2 predicted proteins | sample TergutEmb28metaG_3_FD_89872 | JGI IMG/M metagenome (GOLD analysis project Ga0123355, IMG submission 89872) | Embiratermes neotenicus P1 segment gut microbial communities from Petit-Saut dam, French Guiana - Emb289 P1 | ecosystem: Host-associated > Arthropoda: Insects > Digestive system > Gut ...
CGGTATGCAGGCCTACCATACTAAACACTGAACACCGGTATGCAGGCCCACCACATTAAACAATAACACTGAACATCGGTATGCAGGCCTACCATACTAAACACTGAACACCGGTATGCAGGCCCACCATATTAAACAATAACACTGAACATCGGTATGCAGGCCTACCATACTAAACACTGAACACCGGTATGCAGGCCCACCACATTAAACAATAACACTGAACATCGGTATGCAGGCCTACCATACTAAACAGTAACACTGAACAGCGGTATGCAGGCCCACCTAATTAAACAATAACACTGAACACCGGTATGTAGGCCGACCATAAAACAATAAAAAATAAATCCATATACCTCATCGAAGATAATGCAATCGCTGTACAGGCCTATTACTGGCCCTGAGGATTCCAGGAGTTTGAGGCTCACAGACTTCGAGAAAATCGACACAAGAAATTTCTCAGTCCTATGTAGCGGCTGTCTTTACGTCGCATTAATTATACCTGGTACTCTTTTCTGCTACAGGCTGAGTCGACCCCAGGGCTATAGTGCGGCCGGAAGGATTATGTCAATGGAAGCATCGGAAATTAAACCCGTGGTCTTCAAGCTTGTAGCTCAGTGCCTCAACCAACTGCGCCGTCGCCTGCACTCCATATCTAATTGGACTGATTCAGAGTGAAAGGTGAATACAGACTTTGAGAATCCGACATGTTAGCATAACATAAAAACAAGACCTCAACATAAGACACAAATTTCGTCAAAGATCTGTTGCAAAAACGCAAAATTGTATGTATAGCGGCTTGACATTTAATGTTCATACTGAATTTCATTAAAACCCATCAATAGGCTCAGAAGTCACTTCGAGGTTGACAACTGATCAAAATAATACTTTAAGCTTTAATCTTTACAAAATAAGGCAGATATAAAAAGTTCTGAAGTTTCGAACTGCGGTGAACAAAACTGTTCTAGGTAAATATATTTTTTTTATTCATGATTACTTTCATAAAATATTCAGCACCTAGCAGGACTACGTGTCACTGGTTTGGAAAAATAGTCAAAATGTAAGAGCTGACATCAATTGGAGTGGAAAATGAAGGTCCCTTGAAATTAGCAGAATTTTAAGCACTGCTCAACGTGCAGTGTTTGTACGGGGTCGGGAGAAACAGCGAAATCTTTTTAAATGAATTACGATCTTCAAAAGAGGAACGAAAAGTGCCTACAGCGAGAGAAGTACAAGACCAGCGGTCTAAAAGTTCGTAACTTGTTGTAACACAACTCAGGCTGCGTTACCAACAGGCAGTCCTGCAGCTCACTGAGACTCATTGCATACATTTACGCAAATCACAGTATATTTACTGCTAACGAGTCAAATCTTCTGGGATGTTACGGCAAGTCGAATGGTGGTTTTTGACGTTTCGGAGGAGCGTACTGCCTCCATCTTCACTGTCTGCTAGACAAGGAACAGATCTCGTACCGAAAGCCAGTAAATATACACTAGTCGGCATGCTGCATCAACAAACACCACTTAGATATTCATTCTAAAATTCAACAGTGAGAATCTGAAACCACGAATCTTTATTGCTGCAAATAACAGCAAACCTCGAAAGAAATGTCTCCGTGACCACAGCAACTTACGATACCACAGTTAGAAATAGCGCCATTCCTATCCAGTCCAAGCTCAAGTATGTCCAAGTTAGTAATTAAAATCTTTATCGTTGCACCTTGCATTTTGTAGTTTAAGTAACACACCAACAAATGCACATATATAGTCTTTAATAATTTAAAATATAAGTGTTTAATGTAAATTTTAGATTATTAAAGACTATATATGTGCATTTGTTGGTGTGTTACTTAAATAAATCAGTAATTAAAAATTCTCTCTCATCCTCTCCAGATGAGACACTTTTGGATAACCCTGAATGATGAGAGATGGCAGTTTCTCACAGACGTGCTGGTAAGGATTCAAGTCCTCTGGGACACTATGCAGTGAAAACAGCTACACAGTTGCCGATAATTCGGTGGCGCTTTCTGCCCCCATCTTCGAGTCCAAGATGTCCAAGAAGACCAGCCTACACGGCGTCAATAAAAATATTCGCGTCTCAAATTCCAGTCTTCTAGCACATGAATAAAGTCAGGGGGGAAAAAAGTTATTAACGGAGACATTTGTCGAGAACATTCATAGCATCCGCAGATAGAACAGTCAAAACTCATGCGATGGGGATTCAGCAGAAGTGCCAAAAAATGTGGAGCACTACTACGCAATCTCGTCGCTCCTTCAACAAACTTGTAGCTATCACGAAGAACCAGCCTATTCTAACTAACACTACATGCGCTGACGTTACGTTACTACAGACTTTGTTCGGCATGAGACATGTATCATGTTGAACACGCAGTGCACGAATGCAGTGGGGGGAGGAGGGCACTTGCTCTTGATGGACAGACTGAGCTGGTTTAGACAACAGAAACGCGCAGAACACCCATTCGGAAGGTATTTTGGCCTAAGAAGAATTCTGGCAAGGAGCGGCTTTCCCGGCTTCTCACTTGCTTCCATCGGTTTTTTTCTTGTATGTATTTGCCAGAACGGGACTATCAAATAAGCCACAATCGGCTTTCTGTTACATCCACTGAGATTCATCGCACATTCACCCGACGCCACATACCACCACCTCCTACTCCCTTCAAAACAAAAATGAAAAACGAAAAGTGCAGTAGCCTAGGAAACACGACAGTCCTGCAACATGTACTTATGTATCGGTATAAAAATACGCTCTAGTAAATTATCGTTTTTAATGTAAACAGAATGAAGGACAAAGCCTCTCTTCTGTCCGTGTGCTTCGTACAGAGTGTAAAGAATATCTACAGATACCTTTCTTAGGGGAACGTTACTTTCCGTGCATACAGCAAGGCTGACATAATTCTCTGTTCCCGAATGTTACAGGAACACGCGAATTTGCAAAAGTCTCGAATAAGGATATTTCATGCTCATAAAAACGAAGAGAAGGGTGACGTCATATTCTTGACAAATGTCAGGGGCAATTTAATTGCAAGTACTCTACATGCAATCACTCAATTTCGGGGTTCTGCTGCAGTTAACGTCCGATAATTCTTACAATGCCAAGCAGTGAACGGGACGTACAGTACGTGTACCTTAGCAGTGTTACTTTTCATTCTAATAACGGGTCAGCACAGTACTAGTGACCCGAAGGAATCAAAACCACGTGCCAAAGAAACAGGTCAGAACTCCTTCCGTCCTCCACAAAAGAAGTTTTTGAAAGGCGGTTCTATCCACGAGTGCAGATGACTTGTGGACAGGTTTGTTCAGAATTCAGCACAAACCCTCATTGCCCTGTAAGCATTCCACGTACCCTCCAGTTTGAAAGTCACATAAAACATCTCTTCCTTTACTTTTATAGGTTTCGAATAAATGAGAACCTTTCCCAAAAAAATGGGGTGGGGGGTGGGAGAGGGTGTGCGTATACACAAACACACAACGAACACATATTAGCACGTTTATGTTTTTTGTACCGTGCACTGTGACACAATTATGTAACGTAAACCAACAAATGCACACTTTTTAAATTGACGTTATTAATTTAAAAAGTGCGCATTTGTTGGTTTACGTTACATAACATATTAGCAAAAACTAATTTAAAAGCAAGACACCAGCAGAGCATCTTTAGCTGATTAATTTGCAGTACGTACAGCAAGGACTGCATGGAATGAAACACTCAGAGCAACGTTCAAGGCACATACAAACACCGAATAAAACTTGGGGACTATTTTAAAGGAACACAGAAATGAGTCTCGTGCCGTCGCCATTCATTAACACTTGGATCATCAAAACGTCCATCTGAATGTCCATACGCCTCGAATTAAAAAAAAAAAAAAGACCTAGCTAGTCTCTGAACACATAACGTATCCATACCGAGACACTTTGCACTCGAAGTTTGCTGATCCAGCTTGAAGTTAAAGGCATTAATTTAACGCGTAAAAAAAATCAAATCAAACTGCCAATCCTCATTTTGCGAAGCAAAAGAAAATAATTATATTTAATCCTTAGCAGAATGACAGCGGCACCAACACCCGAGTATTCAGCTTACAAGACTTCTACCTGTTTATGATGTACGTGGGTTTGTACGATGTACAGCGTCAGCCGACAGGCGCAAGTTTTCGCGTGGAAGGTATGCTTCGTATTTCGAGCGATATTCGCTGGCAGCAAAATGCTGTGAGAAATGCTTAATGATTTTCAAATCTGAAGCTGTCACGCTGTCCACGCTTCTGAACATACTAGGTCGCTGTCATGATTTCATACGACTTCTGCCTGTTTTGCGTTTATCTTGACTGTGAATTCGTCAAGTGCAGAGAATCTGCATGAGCGGTGGATCTCTCGTACTCTGAGTGCGGGGTCTTTCATGTTGCTCCCAGAACTATGTTTTACACCACCTGCACCTGCTGATCAGCGCCGACGGTCACTTCCAACTATACTGGACAGGCTAAGTTTTGATTATCCAAATTACTGCTCTCTAAAAGCACAGTCTGCTCACTCTGAAAAGGTAATATGGCCGAATATAAGTCACGAAGGCCTTACAGTCTACATTTTCACCCGGGCCTTGAACTTAATCCTTTTGGCTAGTATGACGCCGACGTATCTAATACTTTTGACATAGACTTGTCTATGTCCATAACTAGTTAGATTAAATATAGGCGATTTCCACCTCCCGTAGAATAGTTTTGCCTGTGTTTCGTTCCATCCTGAGTATCGGCGTTGCATGCATGTAGGTGTTCACGTTCAACGCTACGTCAGCCTACGCGTCCCAAGAAAACAGGGCGGTGTAATCATCAAATAATGCAACATCAACCCCTGGGTATGTCGAAGTATATACCAAGCGTATAGGGGTGGGGCAAGGCACAACCTTGTGGTACTTTGGTTTTGATTTCTTGAGGGGTAGACAATGGTCACTCCGTCTGAAGTGGGAAAATACGATTCAGTGGATAGGTGCTGGTTGGATGGCTCCAACAGCCGGGAAAGGGCATTTCGTCAGTTTATACATACGTGTACGTGTGCCACATTCATGAAGTGCATATAAACTACACAAATTGAGTTCGCACCTCCAAGAATACTCCGTTTCCAGTACAAACACGAGCAAGTTAACGCTATTTACGAAAATACTCGCTGCTCACTGTGCGCACCATAAGAAACACACACACACACACACACACACACACACACAGTGCAGAAAAATGCAGATTTCCTGCATCTACGGCATCGAACACATATTAAAGGCAAAGCACAGCACATTTATTACACGACAATTGTTTTGAGTGACAGCCTAACAGTGCATAAAGCTCTAAGCGGTGACTGCCATGACTCGAAATGATTAACAGCACAACAGCGATGACAAGCGACAAATCGATCTTCATGTGCTGTGGAAATTGAATATGGAGAGCATATCTCAGCAAGCATCAACTCAGCAACATGCAGCACATGTCATACATAACGAATTTTAAATACGCAAGGCTAAAACGTGTACGTATTGAAAGCTGAACGTTTGCGCCCGCATGGGTTTTCTGTGTACGCATGCATGTATTTGTATGTATGTGTGAGTATATGTGGCATATTTGTATTGCGGGTGTAGTCTGTTGACGTACGTACTTGGCGAATTCAAGCCTCGGTACAGCAGACTTACATGGTGTGTACACAGTTGTCAAATGTAAGATGATCACAATTAGCAATGGTCTTCTGGGTTATTACACGATGTAGGTAAGGCGTGTTGCGACGTTTCGGATGAACGTGCTGCCTCCATCTTCAAGGAAAATAAATTTGGTTCAGGAGAATGTTGATGTGAAAGGGAGGAAGATGTGTCGATTATATAGTAAGGTTGTCAGGGTTGCGGAATATCAAGATGTACGGTAAGGGAAGAGGAAACAGACTTTGTATACGAGCATCCTGAAAAAGGAGGTAGCATGCTGCTCGAAATGTCAAGTGTCAGTTTATTATCCTGTAAGGTGTAAGAACCCAAAAGGCCGTCATTTGAAGAACAGCAGCAGTAAAAACCTTAAAAATGCATGACCTGAATACTTAGGTCTACGTTACTATCTGTTACCAATCAGGCTAATGCAGCGGTAGTCGGTTGGCGCTCGGTTCCAAACTAGGTCATTACACGCGCTGTCTTTCTATCCTCAGTCCTCTTAGGCAAATGCTCAGACAGTAACGCGAGTACGCTACGTCCAGTTCCTTCCAAATCCTTTACATTTCGTCACTGACCCACGGCTCAACTACCAACATCACTGTACAGCCCACTACCCCAACAGCTCGGTAAAATACACCACAAGTATACTACCGACTGTCCTCGAGAGACACATTCCCATAATTTTCCCCACATTTCCACGCGACTGCAGCAAGTAAATGGAATTTTGCCTAGCCTGCTACACACAACAGCAATTTGGAAAAGTCTGGTCAGGCGTGGAAGGCCGGACATGCGGTCAACTACAGAAACTTCAAACGGAATAACCAGTCTACGGTCCAACGTACGAAACAGAGGCTCCTCGACCGTAAGGTTTGGTTTATGGGGTTATTTAAGGACACTAATATCAATTCAGACATGAAGCCCCTATCATCAGCGAGGATACCGAAGATGTACAAGACGTGAACAACCCTAACAGACGACACACACACACACACACACACACCAGACCACAACTAAATTACAAATATATGAATCTGACACACAGGAAATATATCAGCTATAAGCACACAAGAATGGTCATTCAAGAATGTCATTGCAGAAAAGGATTAAAAACCGTCCACACTTCATCCTTTATATTTCTACGTTGTATATAACATAATCGGATGTTCAACTTAAAATCTGTCAAAAGAAATGTCCAGCAGCGAAGTCGTTCTTGATCTTAAACCACAAAAATCTATAAGATTCTGTAGACATTTTATGAGTTCATACTATTCCTTACGTCACAAACATGACAATGTTGTCATGTCTACAAAGCTACACTTTGTTCGCTCGGACAGACAAATCTATATAACCGTTCGATAAGAACGCCGGTATCGCAATACTGGCAAGCAGAAGTTGGTCCAAACACAGAAAAATCTTTCCTTAAACGCTTTCAGATTAAAATAATGGCACTCGTAAAGCGACCAAGGTCCTTGTAACGATCTCATATAACATCCGTCTCAGCAGTATTGCAGATCGTGTAGTGCCAACGGATGGCAACTATTCTAAAGCCCACCCGCATTATTTCAGATTTCCTTCGACACGAACTGGACAACAGCGGCTTACAGTCTCTTCCACTGCACATTTTGTACTTTACAGCCTCATATTTATGTACTTTTAAACACCTGACAAGAACAGTTCGAACAGGATTATTGGTATACGAAATGAATGTTCTATAAATCTCGTAGCATAAATGTTGATCTTAGCAAATAACAAACTTAATGCACAAATTCTTGTTTTATAATAAGTTTATTGTATTCCTCTACATGTTTCGAGCACAACAGTGCTCGAAACATGTAGAGGAATACAATAAACTTATTATAAAACAAGAATTTGTGCATTAAGGTGGTCAACTGCTAAGACTATACTCAGATGTACGGTCAGCAAACCATCAAAATAAATGTTGATGCATGTTTTATACACTAACGGCTGCTCCAAGTTACTGCTGTGGTTAGAAGCAAAAAATAATAACAGAAAATAAACAAACATCTGAAGCCAGTCTGATACATAAACAAAGGTAGATATGCTTGGAAATTACTTTTCAGATATACGCAGATGGAAAACGCGGAAGGATGTTAAAATTCTAAAGGTGTACATCCAGTTTCGGCAAGCCTTAGAGATGAGTCGCTAATTTAAACAAGTACTTCCCTTCATTCGATTAGTGATATCGTTACTGTATACATCGACCGGTCCAGTTTCGTAAAACTAGGAATGAACATGATAAGATATTCACAAGTTTATTCCTGACCGCACAATTTATGTTTAAAGCTCGTACATTTATCGGCTGCAATCTGCAGCCATCTTCAGGGAGCAACAACTATTCAAGACAAGTACCATGTGCTATACAGGTTGTCAAATATCAGTGGAAAAAATATTTCTAAATTAAGTGTCACTACATAAATATAAGTATTATTAAATACACTGAATTATTCAAACTATGTAAAATGTAACAACTAAACATCGGGTGATAGCGAATTTCTCTCCACTGTTTACTAGAGCGGCGATAGCAGGTTTAGGCATGCGGTATGTACTCCAGAAGGGAATGTACCGTTTCGTCGACCTCGGCAAGTACATGACGGAGAAAACGGTCTCTTCCAACTGTAATTTTAAGACTGTCAACTGTTTCTTCGTCCCCAAGTAGAGTCTCTCAAGGGTCACACTGTGCGTCCAATATAACTATCAATCCCGTAAATGTACATACGAAGGCCTTCATTTAAATGTTTTACTTTTTCGATATTGGCCAAAGTCGCAATGTGCCAACAAATTTAACTAACGTTCCGCAATATAAAATTTCACGAAAAACCGTCCACTGGGAGCCGAGTTTTTCCGCCGATGGACAGACAGAGTCAGACATGACGAAGCTGAGGACAACGGTACAACTTAGCAATAAGCAGAACTCTTACCTTTACGTGAACACAAACGTACGTAGTGCAAATCTATATCGCTTTACACAGCATTAGATATTTCAGCTAGTGCATACTTCATAATTTGATACAGTTTCCCTCCTGACTTGGGTCATTTACAGGTTGAACCGCGTCGGGGAGGAGTTGCGTTTTTATTTGGCATATATACAAAATATCCTGCGTCTGATAGTTTTATTGTACTTCACTGTAAGGCAACATGTTATGAACACTTACGATGTAATAAGAAGTTACACGTTCTAAGCCCTCGGAACCCTACAATATGAAACGTCAACCACGAGTGCCATTACTTAATTTTATAGACCATTAGGCAAAGCAAGAAGTTTAATTCATGTTATAGGTCATTAGGCGAAGCAAGAAGCTTGACCTTCAAAACTTTCATTTCACGAAATAGGAAAAGTTTTGAAAGCCAAGTTTCTTGTTTCACACACACACACACACACACACACACACACACACACACACATACACACACACACGCACACATACACAATGGCCTATAGCTAGACAGAAGGCTTGACGTTGGCAACCACAAACGGAAGAAAATAATACTTAGACAGGATTTTAAGTGTAAAGGTAATTTGTGCGCTTGAGTAATGTCGCAGCCTTTATCAAGAACGAAGAATGTAGATCCCTAAACGGCGAAATGACTGTGCCAGCAGTTTAAGCTCGCATTCCGGCATTCTCCTGGAAGTAAAAGCAGGAAAGACATGCTGGGGATAGCCGATATACAACCCGCTGTGATTCAGGTTAAAAAAAAAACGCTCGGTAGCAGTGGCTAGGCACCGATTGTGCACCCAGAACTGTTATTGTAGAGCACCGTATGGTATTGTAGGAAATGGCGAGACCGTACGTGGAAGGGCTACACCACGTACTTGCCCACAGAAAGCAAGAAGAATCCCCAGAATAACTATTCCAGATAAAGTTTTACTGTAAGGTACTTTTCTGTAAATATACTGGCGACCAATCATCTGAAGATGGCGTAAGAGCCAACTGCCAAAACCTAATACATAGTAATATACCTGAGACAACGTCCTACACAGTAAATCATCCAGCGGCACATATTCTCAATCCTGCTAGCCAAATGTCACACATTTCTTTCATTTCAACGCCACTTAGTAGACCCACTAATGAAGGTATTTAAGAATCATGGACTAATTTTCCCCAAGTAGAACAAATTTACCAATGTCAAATGTGACGAAATAGCAGCAATAGCGTCGGTGATAGACAGGCACAGTGGCAATAAAAATCTACAAAGTATTAATCATACAATAAAACCAACTAGATGCACTGATTTATCAAATTTATTTTTGGAATAAAACTCTACATGTTTCGGAGAGTTCCTCTGTCCATCATCAGGAATTTTTCACTGTACATACAGCAGTGGAATATGTACTACAGGTTAAGCTGACTGCTTGCTAGTGGGATCAGGACGGAACTGCAGTACAGAAGTAGTTCTAGCAATTATGTCAAACTAAAAAACATACAATTCAAACGTAAACTATAATATGAAGTTATTTCGTACTACAAACATCAACTGTGTGGTGTTAGGATACGGATGTAGAGGGAAGGGAGAGTAGGTGGGAAAAGTCGATAACCCTACACACACGAAGTAAGGAACCAAATAACCGAACCCAAGAAATGTTTAGCACAAAACCGCACACACATACAGTATGATTGTGGCAGACAGAAGTTAAATAAGCCCCAGCACACATTACGACTTCAACATGGGTCGGAAGCTTCTGACATTTACCGAAGTTCGACCTGTGTGGCTTAAGGTCTAACTACTTCTAGGTTAGCCTAAATGTCGTCGATTTTTAAATGCCGTTCTCTAGGTTACAAATTCCAGTGTTTAAACACAAATAATTCGGATCGTTTAATGCAGGTTCGGCAGGTCGAAACTTTGATGAGCGACGGTGCGCAGTAATGACCTGATATACCAGGACGGTAGACTGATGACAGACGGAACATGTACCCTTAATATGCGGGATACTGACCTGCAATAAGGTAGAAAGAAGGGTACGTCTGACCGACATAACAATTCCAGAAGCTGCAGTTAAAAACCTAAGCAGAAGAATATATATATATATATATATATATATAATGTATCTAGCCTGACTAGTAATACAAATTATATGTCAAGTCTGGAAAACGCGGCAAATCTTCTTTTTCTTCTTCTCCTCCGCCTTCTCTTCCTCCTTCTTCTTCTTCTTCTTCTTCTTCTTCTTCATCATCTTCTTCTTCTCCTCCTCCGCCTTCCCTTCCTCCTCCTCCTCCTTCTTCTTCATCATCTTCTTCTTCTCCTCCTCCGCCTTCCCTTCCTCCTCCTCCTTCTTCTTCTTCTTCTTCTTCTTCTTCTTCTTCATCTTCTTCTCCTTCTCCTCCGCCTTCTCTTCCTCCTCCTCCTCCTCCTTCTTCTTCTTCTTCTTCTTCTTCTTCTTCTTCTTCTTCTTCTTCTTCTTCTTCTTCTTAAGAACTACAGACCTTTGTTGATCTACAGACCTCAAGAATTCCTTCCTGTCTCTGACCACTGTAGGCCAATTTATTCACATTATCTTCAGATCTTCTTTAAAGCCATACGTCCTTAGAAGGAATAATTACTGCGTCTAAGAACTATGAAGAATTTACAATGTCTTTGTATAACTTCTTCAAGAATTAGAGCCCGGAAAAGCTCCCCCTCGAAAAAAATCTTTACTTTTGCATATGCAGGCCAACAGCATCACAAGACTTGTGAAAAGAAAAGACACTGTATTAATCTCAAACGTGTAAAATAGTCAATAATAATAATAATAATTACTATTACTATAACAAGCATGGTATAAACATTTTACACTGACAATGTTGAAAGGGTCGGCATCAACACAGATTTTCGAAACGACAAAGAAGTTCAGGACGCCCACACAGCTCCTGAACGCAAGTAATCTGCAGCAGAAGAGAGTAATAGGATCCGATAGTGTCTCAGGAGGGAGAAACCACAGAGAAGCTTACGTCAAAGAACGGTGGAAAATACCGTGCGTCGAATTGAAGCAAAAGACAATGCCTGGGATGCTACTTCTGCGTACGGTTTTTGATAGCGACTGGCGGTTTGTAAGAGACCAGCATATGGATGGAAAAGTGGGGTCTCTGCCATGACACAGCAGACGTGAATCAGACCAGCCTACAGCATTTTTTACTTTAATTAACAATCACAGAACCAGACAATAAATTGACAGGACCACAATAAGCCTTCTGAAACCTAAGAAGACCTATGTGTAGGATACGCCAGGTTTAACGTGGGAAAACTCTGCGTTTTTCCCATACACAGTACCTACAAGAGTATACACGTATTCCGCAAGGTATCTCACAATATATATATATATATATATATATATTGTCCTACTAATGGAATTAGTGTTTCTTCTGAGGCATTTTAGATCTTCAAATGTCAAGTAGAAAGATTCTAGTTTTCGGCGCTTTCATCTGCACGATGTATATATGGAGGACAAATTAATCAGGTTAACGAATCAGCGAAAGGCTATACTTCTCTGAATTAAATTCCACTCACACAAATCTCCATTAGATGAAACTTCTCAAATTTTCGGGCCAGTGATATATTTGTGAATACACAATCACGCCTTTGTCCGCAGACCAATACACAAAATAAATGGCAACAATTGTGACTTTATTAAATGGCAGACCTTCATTAATTTTTTGGCACACTTGACCAATACGAAGCGGAAGCCGCTAAATGTTTTAAAAATAAATATCTTTACTGCTTACATTTTTATTTTCTTTGTTTACTACAAAACTGAAATATATGTCATAAATCACCATATAAAATTGAGCATCGGGGAAGCAAAACCAAATTGATGGTCATTTGAAATAAAGTAAAAGATTC
>Ga0123355_10013966_pt1 | contig 12523 bp, 11 predicted proteins | sample TergutEmb28metaG_3_FD_89872 | JGI IMG/M metagenome (GOLD analysis project Ga0123355, IMG submission 89872) | Embiratermes neotenicus P1 segment gut microbial communities from Petit-Saut dam, French Guiana - Emb289 P1 | ecosystem: Host-associated > Arthropoda: Insects > Digestive system > Gut ...
CCGCGAATGCGGCTCGCTAACCCCGTTTTTGCGTCGCCGGCTTTGGCGTTTGTGTCCATAGGCGACCGGGATTGATAAGGGCAGAGCCCTTATCGCCCGTCCTGCAGGACACAATGCCCCCAGAGCCTCGCTCTGAATAAAGGGTTTTTAGGGCAAAGCCCTAAAAACTATGCGGCGTTCGCCGCACGGTCTAAGGCGCAACGCGCCTTAAGCCCGCGCCCGCAGGCGCAAAACGGTCTTAGAGTTTCGCCCTGACGAAAGGAGCAAAAAAATGCTTGTCGACATCATCATAATCGCGCTTATCGGATTTATGACCCTTAACGGATTCCGCCGCGGATTAATTTTGTCTGTTATCCGCCTACTATCTTGGATTATCTCCATCGCGCTTGTTTGGTTTGCTTATCCGCATATCGCAAGGATTTTCGGCGGGAATTTGATTGTGAATATTCTTATAATCCTTGGGCTGTTTATTTTATGCAAAGTTTTGCTTATGTTCGTCGCGCGGGCATTGAAAGTTGTGACACGCCTGCCGGTGATCAAACAGCTAAACGCGCTTGGAGGCGGAATTTTCGGATTTTTGCAGGGCGCACTTATCGTACTTTTTGTATTTGCGATATTTAATCTTGCCTCTCTTCCGATTATCAACCTTGCGATGCCCGAACAGTTCGCGACGATTCGTGACGCAATCGAAAGTTCAAATGTGGGAAGCTTTATGTACAATAATAATTTTGTGGAAAATATATTCGGATTCTGGAACAATTAAAATTTAGGATGTGTGAAAATGGAAGTCAGCGAACTTCAAGGTAAGAAAATCGGCGATATTCAAGCGTTGGCAAAAGCTGCCGGCGTTAAAAGTGTTACCAAATATAAAAAAAGCGAACTGATTGATATGATTGTTGCCGCGATTAAAGCGGAGCCTGTCGAAGATATTGAGACCGCTGAGGTTTCTAAGCCTGTTGAACCTGCCGTAACTCCGGAAGTCACAGTCGCGCCGCAACAGGAGCGCGAAACCAAGATAATGGACGGAGTTTTGGAAATTCTGCCCGACGGCTTCGGATTCTTGCGGTGTAACAACTATCAAACAGGCGAAAACGATGTTTATGTTTCGCCGCACCATATTCAACGATTTAAACTTCGAACCGGCGACTTTATCGTCGGAAACACGCGCGAAAAACGTGAGGGCGAGCGGTTTTCAGGACTTTTGTATATCCAGACGGTGAACGGCGACTCGGTTGACGCTTTATTCGGAAGAAAATCGTTCGACGACCTAACGCCGATATATCCGAACGAGCGACTACGAATGGAAACCGACTCCCGCTCTTTGTCAATGAGGCTAATCGACTTAATCGCGCCAATCGGAAAAGGACAGCGCGGAATCATCGTCGCGCCTCCGAAAGCGGGTAAAACTACGCTGCTTAAAACCATCGCGAACAGCATTACCAAAAATCATCCGGAAGTAAACTTAATCGTACTTCTGATCGACGAGCGCCCCGAGGAAGTTACCGATATGCAACGAAGCATCAAGGGCGACGTCATATATTCCACTTTCGATCAAGAGCCGGAAAACCACTGCAAAGTCACCGAAATTGTGTTAGAACGGGCGAAGCGACTTGTGGAGCATAAAAAGGACGTTGTCATTCTGCTTGACAGCATAACGCGCCTGTCCCGCGCATATAATTTAACCATATCGCCGACCGGGCGTACGCTTTCGGGCGGACTTGATCCCGGCGCACTTTATCGTCCGAAGCGATTCTTCGGCGCGGCACGCAAAATCGAAGAAGGCGGAAGCCTTACAATCCTCGGAACCGCGTTAATCGAAACGGGAAGCCGAATGGACGACGTAATTTTCGAGGAATTTAAAGGCACCGGCAATATGGAAGTTCATCTTGACCGAAAATTGCAGGAAAAACGTATATTCCCCGCAATCGATATATCAAAATCGGGGACACGGAAAGAAGAACTGCTATACTCGCGAGAAGAACTTGAAACAATGTGGATGATACGCAAATCACTGGCAAATCATAGTACGGTTGAAACAACCGAAACGATCATAAATTGGATGTTGAGAACCAAGAATAATCAAGAATTTATTCAGAACATAGGTAAAGTATTCGGATAAGGGGGAAATTAGAATTGGCAGAAGTTGCGGTTACCAAAACTAACGAAAAAAAGCGAAAGATAACGCCGAAAAAAGTTGTTTTAATACTTGGGTTATTGCTTATTTTGGCGATTGTCGGAATGGGCTTTTACGTTAACGGATATGAAAATATTTTCCCAAACGTATCGGTTGCGGGCGTAAATATCGGCGGGCTTTCAGCGATCGAAGCTCAAACCGAGCTTGAACGCCTATTTGACGACGAGTTCAACTCAAAAGCGATTACAATTACCACCGACAATGAAAGCGTAACCTACAACGGCGAGGAATTGGGCATACGAATCGACTTTGAGCAGTCGGCGCAAAACGCGTTCGACGTCGGTCGCGGCGGAAATATTTTCTCAAGAACGCACCAATTCATTGCCGCGCGACTTTTCCCGAGAGAAATTCCGCTCGAAGTCTCAGCGCACGACGACACCGTCGAACGTTTGATTCTGCAACTTACCCGCGGGCGAGAAATCGCTCCGGTTATGCCAAGCTTTGATGTAAGCGGCAATGTTTTGACGATAAGACGCGGCGAACCCGGATATATTATAGATAGAAACTTGGCACGACAACGAATCGAGCAGGTTTTCGGCTTCAACTCCGGTGAAGAAGTTGAGCTTAGTATCGAACACGTTCCAGCGGGCGAATTTAGTTTGGACGACCTTTATCGACAGCTTACCGCCGCCGCGATTGACGCTTATTTCACCAAAGACGAATACAACCAAGTGATAATCGCACCCGAACGACCGCAGGTGGTAATCGCGCGCGACGCGTTGCGAGAAGCGCTTTACGGCGCGCCGGATGTGACGCAACTTACCGTTCAAACGATTTATCCCGCGCGAACGAGAGAATATTTATACGCACTTCTGTTCCGCGACGTGCTTTCAAGCTATACTACATTCTTTAACGCCAACGACGTCGGGCGTTCAAGCAACGTGCGCCTTGCGACGAGCAATATCAATAATTCGCAGCTACTCCCCGGCGAAGAGTTTTCTTACGATATCACCGTCGGGCCGCGAACGCCGCAAGCAGGGTTTCGCGAAGCCAATATATTTATCGGAAATAGAATAGAAACCGGCTTTGGCGGCGGAATCTGTCAGCCGTCGTCAACTCTTTACGCCGCGATTTTATACGCGAATTTGCAGGTTGTCGAGCGGCATAATCACTCGCTTCCCGTCGGCTATATTCGCCACGGAATCGACGCGGCGGTCGCACGCGGAGTTATCGACCTTAGGTTTGTAAACAGCACCGATTATCCCGTTAAAATCGTAGCGACAAGTACTGCTAACAGCGTTACAATACAGCTTGTCGGAACACAAACGGTTGAAAATCAAGTTGTTCGAATCGAAAACTTTACACACAGCCCTACATCGCCTCGCGTTGTGACGCAACATAGCAGTTACATTCCCGCCGGAACAAGACGCGTCGAGCAAGCAGGCCAAGGCGGCTTCTCGGTAAGGTCGTACAGAATTGTAACCGTCGCGGGCGTTGAGCAATCGCGTGAATTTCTGCATGTAAGCCGTTATCAGCCGATGGACAGAATATATATAATCAACCCGGCGGATAGATACAGAGATTGGAGCATTCCCGCAGAATCTCCGCCGAATTACGGCGACGACGGCGAAAATTCACCTCCGGCCGACCCGAATAACCAACCAAACGACGGTGAGGATAACTTACCGAATGTGTATGTTCCATCTGAACCTGCTGTTCCGAATGAGCCGGAACCGATAATGTATTCTTATTAGGCTTTAGGGCTTCGCTCTAAAAACCTATTTTTGCCACCACGGCGGCAGGCGTTTTCAGAGCTAGGCTCTGTGGACATTGCGCCTTGCCAGGCGGGCATTAAGGTCTCTGCCCTTATGGTATGTTTCAGCCAATCGAGCGGCGGCAAAAATCACCTTGAACTCTTGGGAAGTCCTTTAAATGAGACTTGACTTGCGTATTTTGCAAGCTATAGCCGAATTATCCGGTGAGCGAAGCGAGTCGGGAAACCGTCCAAGAAGGCGAGTCGCTTGGGAGTGTCGTCGAAAACTTGTTTTCGCTAACGACACCCCTGTCAAAACTGCCCGTAAGAGCAAGGTGTTTTTTGCCGCCGCTCGAACGGCTGCAGTTGACGACTCTGATGAAGCCTAATTGGATACGGTTGACGACTCTACCGCAGAATGATTGGTTGAAGTCTACCGGAAGGGGTTTCAATAAACCCTTGTCGTCCTGCCCTGACAAGCGCAATTACTACAGCGACTTCGCTCTGAATAAAGTCCTACCGCCACAGCGACAAAAATGCCCACGCCCGCAGGGCACAAATATGCGCTTGTCAGCGCAAGAACTGCGCCTTTCGGCGCAAAAAAAGGAAGCATACAAATGGACATCATAACTATCACGCTAATCGCGCTTGGACTTTCTATGGACGCATTCGCGGTGGCGGCGTGCCAAGGATTACAAAAAAACAATATCACATTCGCGTTATCCATCGCGCTTTGTTTCGGTTTTTTTCAATTAGCGATGGTATATGCCGGATATTTCACCGGCGAACTTTTTGCGAACTTCGAGTTTGTAACGACCTTCAGCAATTGGATTGCATTTGGCTTACTCGGCATTATCGGCGGCAGAATGGTTTATGGCGCGCTGAGAAACAAGGATGATTGCGACGATAATAATAACGCAAAACGTTCTTTGGGGTTTTGGGGACTGATTTTGCTCGGAATCGCGACAAGTATTGATGCTTTGGCGGTTGGCGTACATTTCGGGATTGACAAAAGCGTCGATATTTTGATTGCCTCCGGAATTGTCGGGCTTACAACTTTTCTTATTTCGTTCACCGGCGTATATTTCGGAAAATTGCTTGGAAAGTATTTGGCAAAATATGCCGAACTTACCGGAGGCATTATTTTAATTGGAATCGGAGTTAAAATTTTGCTGTTTTAATAAATGATGAAGATAATTTTAAAAAAATTTTTACAAAAAATGTTGACAAGCTCTCAATGATATGATATAATGATTTGGTTCGCGAGAAAACGTAGTTGCGAAAGCAACCGGAGTAAGCGATGACGCTGGCGTGGCTCAACGGTAGAGCAGCTGACTTGTAATCAGCAGGTTGTTGGTTCGATTCCGATCGCCAGCTCCATAGTTTTGTTAAGAATTAGCCGCCGCAAGGCGGCTAATTCTTAACGAAGCACGTAATACGGAGGGGTTCCCGAGTGGCCAAAGGGGGCAGACTGTAACTCTGTTGTCTTCGACTTCAGTGGTTCAAATCCACTTCCCTCCACCATAAAAAACAATGGTTTCGATTTCTCGAAACCATTGTTTTTTTATTTTTGAAAGTTTTAATATGCTAAAATATCTTTTTAAAATTATCCATAATAAAAGCCGCCTTATTATCTTTATAGAACGAAGAATCATAAGCACAATTGGAATAACAATAAGGATTGCAGGCTTTGACCGACGTTTCCAAAGACTTTTTAAAAAATTTAATTTTTTCAGATGTTAAAGATAGGAAATCAAACCCTGTTTCGTCCATTTTTTTGGTGCAACCTCTTATAGTTCCATCAGGGTTTACATTTATCCAGCCATATTTAGTGGGGTAATTGCACTTCCAAAAACTTTCGCGTTTAATAAATCTAAAAACATTCGTGAAATACGAATTAGGGTCTATCACAGGGTATTTTTCTCTTTTTTTCTTTAAAATATAATTCACAATTTTTTCTAATAGCTCAGTATCTTTTTCTGAAAAATAAATTTTTTTGTTATCAATTTCTTTCATGTTTGGAACTATAAAACCAAGAGAGATTGGGATTTCATTCTCTTTTGAAAGTTCCAGTAATGATTTTATCTCTCCAAAATTGTTATTATAGATAACGCTGTTCATTCTTAATTTCATGCCATGATTTTTTTGTGCTAATTTTAGCTCCTTGACTATATTTTTATCAAACAACACATTCTTTTCTGATACTAAATAATTATTTTGAGTGTCAACTGATATGTTTAAATAATCTAGTCCCGCGGCGGCTAATCTATGTATTGAAACATCATTCAGCAAGGTTCCGTTGGTTGTCATATCGGTCAGAACATTGTGTTTTGAGCAACTCTCAATCGCGTTATATAAATACTTCCAAAGCATTGGTTCTCCACCCAAAAAACTTATAAATCCTACCTTTAAACTTATTGCTTTATCAAAAACCCGGCTAAACAAATCCCACGACATATCCGAGGCGTTAATTTTCTTTTGATAACAATAAAGACAGTTTAAATTGCAATTATCCGTAGGAATAACTCTTACGAAAGGCGTCGTATAATTAAAATAACGAAGATTGAAATTTTTTATAAAGTTTAAATATTTTAATGTTCTCATCAAACACCTCGCCGTAACTCACTTTTTGCAATTTCATTCCCACTCAATCGTACTTGGCGGCTTCTCTGTAATATCATACGCCACGCGGGTTACATCATCAACCTCGTCCACAATCCGCGCCGAAATTTTACGCAACACGCCATAAGGAATCTCATACCAATCGGCGGTCATAGCGTCCTCACTCGTAACCGCACGAAGCGCAACGGTGTAACCGTATGTTCGCTCGTCATTTTTAACTCCAACGCTACGCAACCCCGTCAGAATCGCGAAATATTGCCAAATTTTCTTGTCAAGCCCCGCATTCGCAATCTCGTCACGGAAAATGTAATCGACTTCACGTAGAATATCCAACTTTTCCTTCGTTATCTCGCCAATCACCCGAACGCCAAGCCCGGGCCCCGGAAACGGCTGTCTGTCCACAAGAAAATCAGGCATTCCGATGATTCGCCCAAGTTCACGAACCTCGTCTTTGTACAAAAGCCGCACAGGCTCTAAAATTTCTTTAAAATCAATAACATCAGGCAGTCCGCCAACGTTGTGATGACTTTTTACAAGCTTGTTTTTATCCGTTCCGCTTTCGATAATATCGGGATAAATCGTGCCCTGCACAAGGAAGTCAACCGCACCGATTTTGTTCGCTTCCTCCTCGAAAACGCGGATAAATTCCTCGCCGATAATTTTTCGCTTCTCTTCGGGATCGGAAACTCCTTTAAGCTTGCCTAAAAACCGCTCTTCGGCGTTAATTCGGATAAAATTCATGCCGTATTGGTCCTTAAATAATCCCTCAACCTCGTCGCCCTCGTCTTTGCGCATAAGTCCGGTGTCAACGAAAATATTGACAAGTTGATGCCCTATCGCTTTATGCACCAAAACCGCGCAAACACTGCTGTCAACCCCGCCTGACAGTGCGCATAAAACCTTTTTATTGCCGACTTTCTCTTTTATCTCCGCAATGGAAGCCTCCGCGAAAGCGGACATATCACGTTTTTCTCTCATATACAATCATCCTTTCGGTTGTAAAATCTGATTTTGGCTCGGTTAAGCCGGAAATAAGGGTGACGCCATCCACGCAATAAACCCGCCCCATACAACTATGCCGATAATGTTCATAATAATTGAACTTTTTCGCTTACTGATACACGCCATAGGCAAGCCAATTATCCCTAAAATAAGTCCGTGCATTGGTATGGTCAAAGACAAAACCCCCAAAGTATAACCCGCCCAATAGAATTTAGGTTTTGGCGGCAATGCCTGTTGCACATACATCATTTGTGGTTGTTGTTGATTCAGCAACACGCCACAACTTATGCAAACATGCGCGTTTTCGTGCGCTGATTTCACTCCGCAGTTTGGGCAGAACATGGGGGATCGTTCCTTTCTTTTCTTTAATATCATTTTTTAATCTGTTAAGGACCAGTCCTTAACAATCCAGCAAACTTTTGCGCGGCAAAAGTTTGATCAAAACCGTCGCCCTCCCCGACCACAACAAAAGCCGTTGTGGCGGAACCGCGGGCGATACTATGTGCAATCAACTCGCCCCTACCCAAACAATATCTCGCGCTTTTAGGCGCGGAGCGCTTTCGATGGGAGCGCAGTGCTATATCTTGCTAGTCTTTCCCGACTCGCTTATGCTCACTGGATAATTCGACTAAAGCTTGTAAAATACACAAGCTAAGTCTCATTTACCGCGAACGCGGTTCGCTAACCCAGCTTTTCTGTCGCCGCTCGCGGCACCAATCGCGCTTTTTGTAAATGAGACTTGATTTTGCTGATTTTTGCAAAATCGTAGTCGAATTATCCAGTGAACGAAGCGAGTCGGGCGTTTGTGACCGCCAGGCGACCGGGATTATTAAGGGCAGGGTCCTTAATGCCCGACCGGCAGGTCATAAGCCACAGAGCCTCGCTCTGAAAAAAGATTTTAGGGCAAAGCCCCAAAAGTCCGCGCCCGCAGGGCGCTAAATATATTTCTTGACAAATTTCTTAATCCGCTTTAGCGCTTCCTCAATATGCTCCGATGAATAGGCGTAGCAACATCGCACGAACCCCTCGCCGCTAGCACCGAAAGCATTCCCGGGAACCACCGCGACCTTCTCTTCCTCAAGCAATTTACTGCAAAATTCCTCCGAAGTCAAGCCTGTTTTTTGAATTGACGGAAAAACATAAAACGCGCCAAGCGGCTCGAAACAATCAAGCCCCATTTCGCGGAATCCGTTTAGCATAATCTTTCGCCGAAGGTTATACTCCGCTTTCATGTCGGCAACATCGTCGTCACAATTGCGCAATGCCTCAATCGCCGCATATTGGCTTGTCGTGGGTGCGCTCATAATTGCGTATTGATGAATTTTCGTCATCGCTGAGATTATTTCGCTCGGTCCAGCGGCGTAACCAAGCCGCCAACCCGTCATCGCGAACGCTTTAGAGAATCCGTTGACTGTAACCGTGCGCTCCCACATTCCGTCGATTGACGCAAATGATGTGTGCGGCTCGTCGCTGTAATTAAGTTCGGAATAAATTTCGTCCGACATGACCAAAATATCGGTTCCTCGCAAAACATCGGCAATCGCCTCATAATCCTTGCGGAACATGATTCCGCCGGTCGGATTATTTGGGAACGGCAAGATCAGCAGTTTCGTCTTATCGGTGATTTTTTCTTTCAACTGTTCCGGCGTTAAGCGGAATTCGTTTTCCGCGGTCGTAACAATCGGAACAGGCGTTCCGCCCGCCAAAGCCGTGCACGGCTGATAGCATACGAATGACGGCTCGGGAATCAAAACTTCGTCGCCAGGCCCGATTACCGCGCGGATTAAAAGGTCAATCGCCTCGCTTCCACCAACAGTTACCAAAATTTCGTCGTCAGCGTCGTAACCGGTTCCGTATTTTCGGTTTAAGTAGTTAGAAAGCTCGATTCGAAGCTCTTTCAAGCCCAAATTTGAGGTATAGTACGTTTGCCCGCTTTCAAGCGATTGAATTCCAGCCTCTCGAACGTTCCACGGCGTATCAAAATCAGGCTCGCCGACTCCTAACGAAATAGCGTCCTTCATTTGGGTGACAATGTCAAAAAATTTCCGTATTCCCGACGGCGGAATGTTCGCCACCGACGGAGTTATTAATTTTTTTAAATCGATACTCAAAGCGTAATCACCTCTCTGTTGTCAGTATCATCGGCGGATAAAACCACTCCGTTATCTTTATATTTTTTAAGTTCAAAATGAGTGGCGGTTCCGACAACGCCGTCCATGGTCGACAGTTTCTCGGATACGAATGTCGCTATATCCTTGATGCTCTTACCCTCGACGGTAAGCGAAAAATCATATCCGCCAGACATAAGCCTAAGTGATAAAACCTGCGGATACTTACAAATTCGCGCCGCAAGTTTGTCGAACCCCGCTCCGGGGGCGGGCGTCACGCGCAATTCAATAACCGCGGTGATAAACTCGCGCTCGCTTTCAAGTTTTTTCAAAATTTCTTCCATAATTATTCGCCTCCTCAAACTTTATAATGGTGATTATAATATTTTATTCTACCACTTTTTTCAAAGAATTGCAACAAAAACTTGACAGGCTTTCATATATTATTATATAATTAATAAATGAGGTAAGGTTGGACGGTTAGTTCACTTCCGAGAGGAGGTGATTTTTATGGAGATTGCTTACATAGTATCTATGACTGTTGTTACAGTCGTTGCTATATTTGTAAATCGTAATAAAAACATAAAAAAATAGCCCCCAACTAGACCAATAGTATGGGCTATTTTTTATAGAACAAACTTTGGGCTAACCGTTTTCGGTCTTGCCTCTTTATATGTTAATTATACGACATTTCTTCGAATTTGTCAATACTATTTCAAAAAATACTTTGGAGGCGAGTAAAATGGGTTACACAATTTCACAAAAGATAATAAAATCGCATTTGGTTTCGGGTGAAATGCAGGCGGGGAACGAAATTTCGATTAAAATCGACCAAACGCTTACGCAAGATTCCACCGGAACGATGGCGTATCTTCAGTTCGAAACAATCGGAGTTCCGCGGGTGAAAACCGAAAAATCGGTCGCATATATCGACCACAACACGATTCAAGCAGGGTTTGAAAACGCCGACGATCATAAGTACATCCAAACGGTTGCGAGCCGTCACGGAATCTACTTCTCTCGTCCCGGCAACGGAATCTGCCACCAAGTTCAACTCGAACGGTTCGGAGTCCCCGGCAAAACGTTGCTCGGTTCAGACAGTCATACTCCGACAGGCGGCGGAATCGGAATGCTCGCAATCGGAGCGGGCGGACTTGACGTTGCGGTTTGTATGGGCGGCGGCGCGTACTACATCACCATGCCGAAAATGATGAAAGTCGAGCTTACAGGAAAGCTTAACAAGTGGGTAAGCGCGAAAGACGTTATTTTGGAAGTGTTGCGCCAAATTTCGGTTAAAGGCGGCGTTGGATATATTTTGGAATACGCGGGCGATGGGATTAAATCGCTTAGCGTTCCCGAACGGGCGACAATCACAAACATGGGCGCGGAACACGGCGCGACAACGTCGATTTTCCCGAGCGATGAAATTACTCGCGAATTTTTGAAGGCACAAGGTCGGGAAAGCGACTTCTCTGAAATCCTTCCCGATAGTGACGCAGTATACGACAAGACGATAACCATTGATTTATCGGCACTTACGCCACTTGCGGCAAAGCCGCACATGCCCGATTTGGTTGACACCGTCGAAAATATCGGAAAAATCAAAATCGACCAGGTTTATATAGGTTCCTGCACAAACGCGTCATACCAAGACATGATGAAAACCGCGAGAATCCTAAAAGGCAAGACGGTTCACCCCGATGTCAGCCTTGTAATCGGGCCGGGGTCGAAGCAAGTGCTTGCGATGCTTGCTGAAAACGGCGCACTTGCCGATATGGTTGAAGCGGGCGCAAGGATTCTTGAAAGCGCCTGCGGTCCGTGTATCGGAATGGGGCAGTCGCCCAAAACCGACGCGGTATCACTTAGAACCTCCAACCGTAACTTCGAAGGCAGAAGCGGAACAAGATCCGCTAAGGTTTATCTTGTAAGCCCCGAAATTGCGGCGGTTTCTGCGATTACGGGAGTTTTAACCGACCCGCGCGAGTGGAAAGACGAAGTTAACCTGAATATCCCAATGCCGGCGGCGTTTCTTGTGAACGACAACATGGTCGTCGCACCGGAATATGACACCGAAGTTGTGCGCGGCCCGAATATCAAGCCGTTCCCGGTAAATACGGCATTGCCGAGCGAAATCACCGCGAAAGCATTGCTAAAGGTTGAAGATAACATCACAACCGATCACATTATGCCGTCAAACGCAAGCTTGTTGCCCTATCGATCGAATATTCCGTACCTTTCGGACTACTGCCTCGCGCCGTGCGATAAAGATTTCCCCGCCCGCGCGAAAGAACTTGGCGGCGGGTTCGTAATCGCAGGCGAGAACTACGGACAAGGAAGCTCGCGGGAACACGCGGCGCTTGTGCCGCTATATTTGGGCGTCAAAGCGGTAATCGCGAAGTCGTTTGCGCGAATTCATATGGCGAACTTGATTAATTCGGGAATTCTGCCACTAACGTTTAAAAATCCTGCGGATTATGATAAGGTTGAGTTGTTGCACGATTTGAAACTGCCGAATATTTTGGAAAAAATCCAAAACGGCGGCAATATCGAGCTTGAAAACTTGACAAGCGGCGATAAAATCCCGCTAGACATTGTGTTATCCGACAGGCAGCGCAAAATCATGGCGGCGGGCGGATTGTTGAATTATACGAAGATAAGCGGTTAAGGCGCAACGCGCCTTAGACCGTTTTGCGCCCAACGGGCGCGGATTTTTAGGGCTTCGCCCTAAAAACCCATTTTTGCCGCTGAGGCGGCGGGCGTTTGCGCGGGCGCGCGCGGCGCGTCAAGGACCAGTCCTTGACAATCCAGCAAGTTTTTGCGCGGGAAAAACTTGACAAAAACCGTCGCCCTCCCCGCCGCGACCCACGCAAAAGACGCGCGGGTACCCCGCTGGCGGAACCACGG